>WNGB01002210.1_pt1 | contig 31702 bp, 35 predicted proteins | sample 5400681 | NCBI WGS metagenome assembly WNGB01 (sample SAMN13153367, study PRJNA577476) | soil metagenome | isolation source: 115 cm soil or saprolite under grassland replicate 2 | place: USA:California | collected 2016-06-15
AGCGCACTGAACGAGTTCGCGTGGGAGGCTCCATTCACCTATCGGGACTTCTGCGACCGCGGGTGCATCAGCCGGCCTGGTGGTGTCGCCAGCGCAGGTCGATGGTGACCACAGTCCCGCCTTGTTGGCGATCGCACTATCCTGGACGGCCCTGAACACATCCACATAGGCGTAGGGCTGGTCGTACGTGTACTCGTGGCCAAAGCCGTCGGCGATCATTGCCTCGCCGAAGTTGCGGCCATCCGGCAGCCAGACGTAAGCGAGCAGGCGACCGTAGACGTCGCGCTCACCCTGACTCGGGTCGAGCTCGAGCGACACAGCCTGGCCGTCCAGGAGCTCATGCGCATGGGTCGAGACCTCGCGGCCGAAGCACTGGACGGGTGTCCGCGGCTCCACGACTTCGGGCGTGTCGATGCCGATCAGGCGGACTCGCTCAGTGCGCCCGTCCTCGAGCTGGACGTCGACGGTGTCGCCATCGACAACGCGCGTGACCGTTGCGGGGTCGAGGCTTGCTGGGCCCTCGCGAGAGTGGATGTGACCGCAGCGGCGCAGACGACAGCTAAGAAGAGCCTCGGAGTGACTGCGCCTCGGATTACGTTGAGCACGGGGCGCGGAGAGTGACAGGACCGCTTGACGAGCGCGTTGAGTATGAGTGATTTCATGGTTGGCACGCCGCTATGCGTCAGTGCGGTCAGACCGTTCAGGGCTGAGTGATCAACGCGTCTCGGTCCATTTGCAGAACGGCCTCAGGGGCCAAGTAGCACTTTCCGAGGCCAAACGATAGGGGCATCCGCGGTCGACCATAAAAGTCGAGTTCGGCGGCACCGACCTGGATTGCGGCTCCGTCCGAAGAGTTATGTTTTTCTCGGCCACGTCGACGCATTGAAGGTCACTCAAGAGACGTCGGCGGGCGGCCAGCCACTGGGCGTACGGGCTGACAGCAGGTTGGATTGCGTTGGGATCGACGCGGCTCCAAGAGGGCCGGCGGGTCGCAGGATTGCCAGTACTTGGGGGAAGAGGGTTGGGAGCGGCGGTGGCCGCCGGCTTGCAACCGGTGGGCTTGTCGGCTCAGGCCGGGTGCTTGCCGTCGGAAGGCTCCGCGGAGTTGGCAATGGAGTCGCGGCCAAGGATGTTGTCGCTGGGGCCGGCAACGCAGGCGATTTCGGCGCAGGCTCAGCGTTAGAGGCAGAGTTCGTAGCGGCACTCAGACCGAAGATGATCGCAACAACAACCCCGATAAGGACGAACGGTAGAAGTGCCAGTTTGAGCGGTAGTTCAGGTGATGGCTGATTAGTCGCAATCTCGCCAGCTGAGGCATGACCAAATGCGTCACGCACGTGCGGACCGCCGTCATTTGCTCGTCCCGGCAGGGAAGACCGATGGACCGACGGACCTCGTTGCGCGCCTGACCTTGCTCAAGGGAGGCTGCACCATAGTGCACTGCGCCCGGGTCACTGTTGAGCCAAGGCGGTGGCTCTGTGGCGACTCTGCCGAGTTCTCCCCTTTCCCCGTTCAGCGGCGGCGCCTTCGAGTGCTCCCCGCTCGGTTGATGAGGACCTGGCGGCCCACTTGTTCAGGCGGCTCAACGCCGAGCACGAGGCGGAAGCACTCCGCGCAGAGATGTATCCAGTTGCGCTCCGAGGCTTTGAGGCTGAGCGGCACTGCCCACAGTGGCTCTGCCTGTTCTTGGCGGCATCTGGGGCAGACCCGCTGACTCACGTAACGGGCTTAGAACACCTGTTCGTAGTAAGTCTCCGGAGGGCGGTCAGATATGCTCTGGCGCCGTGCCTGTCGGCTCGCCTAGCCCGATGCTCGCGCAGCTCGGGAAGCGCCTGCCACGGGGTGCGCAGTGGCGCTACGAGCCCAAACTTGACGGCTTCCGTGGCCTCCTGTGGCACCGAACCGAGTCAACTGTCCAATTGCTCAGCCGCAACACCCGGGATCTGTCGCCGTGGTTCCCTGAGCTTTGCGAGATCAGCCCCTCCTCGAGCGTCGCCACGCCCTAGACCGCCTGGTGGCGGGCCTCCATCCGTGCTTGCAGCTCGTCGAGCAGAGTTCGGAAGTCACCCTCGCCGAGGAATGGCTAGCCATGTTGCCGATCGAGGGTGTCGTGGCAAAGTGAGCCGATGGCCGTTACGTTCCTGGTCGCCGAGACTGGGTAAAGGTAAAGCGACAGGGCACAGCCGACTGCGTCGTGATCTGAGTCGCCGGGAAGCTCGAAGCGCCGGCGTTGGTGCTCGCGCTGCGTCATGCTGACGGTGAACTGCACCACTTAGGACGCAGGGGGAGCGTCAACTGTCATCTTGAGACGTCTCCTAAGATCATTGCCAGCCAAAATCGGCTCTGATTCGTTGAGGGAGGGTCTAGTGGAAGAGGTAACGACCGAGCAACTCGGTCATGTCGTTCGAGCAGGCGAGAGTTACGCCGGGAAGCAAGGGCTGACATATACGCCCGGCGTGAGCGCCGAGACAGTGGGAGCTAACGCACTCTGGCTCGGATCGGTGCCAATCCCGCCGGGAGGCCGGACCAAAGCCCACGTACACGAGCACCACGAATCTGCTTTCTACATGGCCAGCGGCGACGAAGTGGAGTTATGGACGGGTGACCGGCTCCAGCATCGCGATGTTGCTCACGCCGGCGACTATCTGTACATCCCAGCAGGAGTACCGCACGTGGCTGTGAACCGCAGTTCGACGCCAGCACTGTTCGTCGGAGCCCGGACCGACCCGCACGAGCAGGAGAGTGTCGTCATGCGTCCCGACCTAGACGAGAAGGTTCCATAAGCAGGCATCGGTTGTCGTTTGAGGGACTGAGCGCGTCCTCACAGCGACCGACGTCGCTGACGGCACCCCACCAAAAGGGATACGCCAATCGCGGAACGTTTCCCCTCAGTTGCCTGCAATTGGCAGCGCAAGAGGACACATGACAGTGGGGACCTAACACCACTTCGGTGTTACGCGGCCTGCCGCGGCGCTGACAGATGCGATGGCAGTCATCCTCGAGCAAGCAGGCCCAGACGAGTACCCCATCCGATCGCGATGGCAACACGATGCGGTGCCCGCCTGGCGCCGGATTCCTGCCGAGTTAGTGTGAGGTGAGCTACACCACACTCGATTTGTCGGTGGTCGTGTGCTGGCCTACTAGGGAACGTTCAAAAGACGTGTGTCACTCACACACGCACAGTTCCGTCGCAAGCGCGTTAGGTTCTGACGCTTGGTGGAGTACCGCCGCGCGAACTAAGCGGAGACCGCAACCGGGGCGTCCCTGCGAGCCCGCGCGAACGCGCCCTCGAGATACGTTGGTTCCAAACCCGAGGCCCAGTAGGCCACGCCCTCGCGACTGCTCTGCGTCGTCTCCTGCTCTGTGCGCAGCGCGACGGCCGCTCCCACGGCTACGAATTCGATCCAGCCTTCCCACGTACCATCAGCGCGGGCCCGGCCATAAACACGCGCCACATACGTTGCGCCGTCAACGGGGTCGCGCACGCGCTCTGCGAACTCGAGAACCACTACCGGTGGACTTACCGGGCGTGCCCGGCGCGCGCTTGCCCGCCGGCTGGCTGGGGCCGGGATGCCGCCTTCAGCCAACGCGAACACCGCGTGCGCACCAGTCGCAGCCGCCAGCCGCCGCAGTGCCTGCACACACCAGTCACAGACGGCAAGCTGCACGATGCCGCCGCGTGGATGGTGGACCATCAGTGTTGCGTTGGGGACGTTTGCCTCTGCCGTGCACAACTCGCAAGCAAGCGCACCGGTCCCATTGGCTACCAGCGTGACACGAGCCTGATCACCGATCATGCAAACACCTCTAAACCTCCGCGGCTTGCTACTACCTTGCTTCCTGTATTCCCCAACGGATTTGCAGCATGCGTGCCGCCCCGCCGCGCAGCCGCCAGGCCGCGTTGGGCTGTATGACGGTCACCGATTTCAGTCCGTTCGGGTTCTCTCGGCCTGGCTCAGAATGACTTCAGTCTCTAGATGGAGAATCTGGGTAAGCAGCGCCTGTTGATCGTGGGCCAGCGTGCCATGCCGCCGGCGTTCCGTATCAAGTTCGAGCTCGAGCGCGCGAATCCGCCGCACCAGGTCCGTCTTGTCGAGGCGCTGCACCGGGTCGTACGAGGACCGAGGTGTTCGGCCGGGAGCTCGCGCACGCCGTCGTCGTCGCCGTCCTTCGGGGCCACGAGTCGCCTGCGCAGTGAACGCGTCGGCCGCCTCGCGGTAGAGCGCGTAGGCGCGCGGGTTCCTGCGTATCACCTGAAAACTCAGGCCCCAAAGCCTTGCTCCAGCTCTCGTGTGACCTGCTTGAGCGATTCGGCGGTGACCTTCTGACCAGTCGCGCGCCGCGCCTTGCGACCAGTTGCGCTTCCTCTTCCGAAGCCTCGGTCAGCTGCACCGCCAGGAGGCGCTCGTCGAGGTAGCCGAGGGCGTCGAGCCAGGCGATGGAGCGTTGGCCGTAGCGGAGGTGCATCTGCGCGGTCTCGCGGTCGCCCTGGGCGGTGTGCATGTGGATCTTCGTTTGCCGCTCTCGGGCCGCGCGCTGCACCTCTTGCAAGAGTTTCTGGCCGAGGAAGTCGGGTCCCTGCGGACCGAAAAACACGCGCAGGCGGCCGTTGGCGGCGGTGTGCCAGCGGTCGAACACCCGCAGGTTCTCCGCGAGTCGCTGGTCACCGAGCGCGGAGTCGAATTCGTACAGCTCACCAGGGTCATACATGCGCGGGACCACTTCGCGGATGGTGACCGTGATGGCGCCGCGGGCGCCCACGCGCTGGAGGAAGGCGCACGCGTCGTCCATTGACCAGCCGTAGTCGCCGAAGGTGGTCGTCCCCGCCTTGAGCGCCTCGATGACCGCGAGCCGGGTGCCCGCCGCCATCGCCGCCTCGGATAGCTGGGCGCTGAATGGGCCCAGGCCGTACATCATCCAGTTGCGGGTGTCCTGGGCCAGCCCTCGCAGCAGCGCCATCGCGGTGTGCATGTGGGCATCGATGAACCCAAGCAGCAACACGTGGGGCTCGCGCCGATGCTGCGCTCGGCGCTGTATTCGGCGGTGATGTCTGGGGCGGGACCGAGGGCGACGATGCGCCCGCGATCGATGGCTAGAGCAATGTCCGCCTGGTAGCCGACGCCGTCGCCCTCCATCGTCAGCGCATGCGGCGCGCTGACGAGGAGGTCGACCAATGAACGCCTCATCCTGAGCGCAGCGAAGGATCTACGCTAGATCCTTCGGCTTCGCCTCAGGATGAAGCGATACCAGGTTCACACGTTCGCGCCGCGGGCTTTGAACACCTCGACCATCGCGTCGTGCGCCCCCTTCACCGCCTCTTCGGGGCTGACGTTCTTGACGATGATGTTCTGGACCATGTCGGCGATGATCAGCCGCGTGCCGACCTCGCCGAGCGCGGCCATCAGCTTCGGCTCGGGCTGGGCCGGGTAAGCGTCGTTACGCCCGCCCTGCAGCAGGTCCGGATAGAACTTGAACTGGGGTTTGGAGGTCCAGAATTCGTCCTTGTTGCCGTCCTGGTAAATCGGGAACCAGCGCCCGCCCACCTGCGAGTACACCTCTTGCAGACGCTTGGGATCCATCAAATAGCGGATCAAATCCTTTCCGCCGTCGATGTTCTTGGTGCCCTTGAATATCGACCACGACCACGAGCCGGAGCCGCTGTAGCTGCCCGACTTGCCGGCCGGGAAGGCGGCCATCGTCGAGTTGTCGAGCAATTCCTTGTCGTTCTGCGTCATCCAGCCGTAGATCGACGGCGGGTTGTGCACGAACGCCACCTGCTTCTTTTGGTAGGCGGAGTTGTTGCCGGTGTCGTCCCAGGTTGGCGAGTCGGGCGGGATCAGCTTGTCGTCCCACCAGCCTTTGACCCGCTTCATGGCCGCGACGGCCTCGGGCGAGTTCAACGCCACCTTGCCATCCTTGTCGACCAGCGCGCCGCCCTCGTTCCAGATGATGTTGGTCGCGTCGCCGGCGCCGTCAGGCGTGCGGCCGAGGGTGATGCCGAGCGCATAGACATTGGGCGGGTTGTTGATCTTCTTGGCAACCTCGGTCAATTCGTCGAAGGTCTTGGGCGGCTCGCGCTTGCCGGTGGCCTTTTCGAGCAGATCGAGGCGCGCAAAGAGCGGCGACGTATCGGCCTCGAACGGAACGCCGTAATAAGTACTGCCACTGCGGTAGACCGGCTCGACATACTTCCAGAACCCGCCTGCCTGTTTGGACGCGTCGTTCCAGACGTCGGTGACATCGACCAGCAGATCTTTGCCGGCGTTGTCGAGGACGCTGGCGGCCGAGGTGAGCATGACCACGTCTGGCGGCGCCTTGGCCTCGATTGCGGCGGCGAGCTTCTGCGGGAACTGCGCGTTCTCGACCACCACATACTCGACCTCGGTCTTGTTGGCCGTGCCCCAGTCCTTCATCTGGTCGCCAAGCTTCTTGTCGCCTTCGGGCGTGAAGCTCTGCCAACCCCAGATGGTCAGCTTCATACCGTTGCTCTTGCTCGCCGCGGCTGGGGCGCCCGCGGCGGGCGTCGTGCCAGCGGCCGGCTTCGCCGGCGCGGCAGTCGGCGTAGCCGCCGGCTGTGCACACGCTGCCAGCAGGACGAGCCCGGTGCCGAGCCCCAGGTGGCGCAAGAACTCACGTCGCGTCGGTCGCATATGCGTGCTCCTTTCCTACCCTTTGACACTCCCCGCCGCCAGGCCCGAAACCACCCAGCGCTGCGAAAAGATATACACAAACGTCGGCGGCAATGCTCCCAGCAGGGCCGCGGCCATCATCGGGCCCCACGGGAACGTGTCACCGCGAACAAGGCCAATCAACCCTACGGTGAAGGTCTTCTGCGAGTCGCTGCCGATAAACACCAGCGCGTACAGGAACTCGTTCCACGACAAGGTGAAGGCAAACAACGCCACCACCGCCAGCGCGGGCAGCGCGATCGGGACCATGATTCGCACCAGGGCCTGAACCCGCGAGCAGCCGTCGACCAGCGCGGCATCCTCGAGCTCGCTGGGGACGTTGCGGAAATAGCCGATCATCATCCACGTCGCGAACGGCACGGTGAATGTCAGGTACGTGACCATCAGGCCGACGATGTTGTCGATCAGCCCGATCGAGTAGATCACCTGGAACATCGGGATGAACAGCAAGGAGCCAGGCACCAGGTAGGTCACGACGGCCGCCCGAGCGAACCACTCCCGACCACGGAATGTCAGGCGCACGATCGCGTACGCGGCGAGTGTGCCGATCACCATCGCCAGACCCGTGGTCACCAGGGTGACCAGCAGGCTGTTCTTGACGTACAGCAGGAACGGCGTCTTGGTCAGCACGAACGCGAAGTGCTCGCCCGTGATCTGCGTTGGGAAGATGCTTGGCTCGCGATAGATGAGCAGGTTGGGTTTGATCGCGGTCACGACGATCCAGTACATCGGCAGGACCGTCCACAGGCCGAAGAACAGCAGCCCACCGCTGAGCACCATGCGCCTCGCCAGGCCACGCTTTCTCACGTCGCCCTCACCCCGGCCCTCTCCCAGAGGGAGAGGGAGCAATCTCAAGCCGCATCAGCGCTCCGAGGCCAGCATGCGCTTGGTCAGGAAATAGATCATGACCAGGAACAGCGGAAAGAAGAACAGCGAGATCGTCGCGCCCGTCCCGAGCCGCTGCGCGCCAGCGACGCCGATCTGATAGGCGAGCATCGGGAAGGTCATCGTGGCGCCCGCCGGGCCGCCGTTGGTCAGTACGTAGACGAAGTTGATGCTGGTGGCGGTCCAGATGGTGGACAGCATCGCGGTGATCACGATGACGTTCGACAGACCAGGCAACGTGACGTTGCGAAAGCGACCGAAGACATCGGCGCCATCGATCTCCGCGGCCTCGTACAGCTCGCCCGGGATCGCCTGCAGACCGGCCAGGAACATCATCGCCCAGAACGGCGTGCTCGCCCACACCACCGCGATCACGACTGCCCACAGCGCCAGGTCGTAGTTGCCCAGCCACTGGATCAGGTCAGTGGTGAGGCCGAGCCGCAAGGCCAGCATGTTGAGCAGACCGACGGCGCTGCCGTCGTACATCCACTTCCAGGTCAGGCCCGCGATGAGGCTCGGGATCGCCCACGGCAGGAAGAACAGCGCGCGGATGAACGTGCGGCCAGGAAACTGCTCGTGCAACAGCAGCGCCATCGACATGCCCAGGAAGAACTTCACGATGGTCGCGACCAGCGTGAACAAGAACGACACCCTGACCGACTGCAGGAACTGCGCGCTCAGGTCGCGCCCCACCAGCAGGTCTTCGTAGTTCTTGAGGCCGACCCAGATGCCCGGTGTACCGACCAGCTTCGTCTGGAAGCTGAGCAGGATCGCGGACACGAACGGATACGCGATCAGCCCGATCATCACGGCCAGGCACGGCAACAAGAACAGCCAGGCGCTGAGCCAGTCTCGACCAAACGCGCGGCGCAGGCTGGTCGATAGCTCGACGCTGGGGACAGTCGCGGTCGCGGGCGCGGACCGGGCCGAGCTCACCGCGTAAGGCTAGCTCAGATCGGTGAGGCGGTACAGCGCGGTCGCATTTCCCGAACACACGCGCTCGGCCACAACCATCGCGTCATGTCGGCTGAGACCGCCTGAGGCGATCAGACCTTCCAAGGCTCGGCCCAGCTGGCGCCGCCCGTTGACGGCCGCGGTCCAGTACAGCTCGGGCGACGAGGCATCGGAGCCGAAGAGCAGCTTGTGGTGCGGCAAGAGCTCCAGCCACTCCTCGATCCAACCCGCCAGCGGGCGAGTGAACAGTGACGGCAGCACCGAGAAGTCCAGGTACACGCGCGGGTACATCCAGGCCAGCGCAGCGGCAGCGCTAGTGGAGGGATAGCCACCGTGCAGCAACACCACCTGCGTCGTGCCGTCCACGAATAGCGGCTGCAGCAGCGACGGATCGTTGTTCGCCAGCTGCAAATTGCTGTTCGGCCCGCCGAACGACGCGTGAATCTGCAACGGCAGGTCCAGCTCACCCGCGGCGCGGTAGAGGTAGCGGACCATGAAATCCTGAAACTGGTGATAGCTGGCCAGTTGGCCCTGCCGCAGCTGCGTGTACGCCGCCGCCGCCACGCGCTGCGTCACCTCCTCGAAGTGGAGCGTGCGGCTGTAGCCGAGCAGCAGCTTCAGCCCGACGAGGCCTCTCCGCACGGCGCGCAGCGTTTTGTCGAGGAAGGCAAGGTAGTCCTCTAGCGCGTGTGGCAGCTCCGCGAGGCCCGCCAGCGCGAGCGCCTCCGAGAGTGCCGCTTGCAGCTCGTCGCCGCGGCTCAGCGCGGGATCGGGAAATGGGCAGATGAAGGGATCGATCCAGTAGATCAGCCGATAGCGGTGGCTCGGCCAGTCACCGCGGCCGAGGCGGCGATAATCCCACAGCGTGGCCGTGATGCCGAGCCGATCGAGCATCCGCGTATACGCTGGCTCGACGCCGTCGGCGTACTGGGCCTCGACGCCCTCGGACCACGCTGTCTCGGCGCCGTAGAGGTCGGCGTACGCCTCCCGCAGCAGGGCACGATATGCGCTCGAAGCGTAGTACGGCTCGGGCGTATCGAGGTCAGCCAGCGACTGCGTCCGCCCCAGCCGCCGCTCGTACAGCCCCGCGTGCGAGTGATGGTCCAGCAGCGGAACCGAGCTGAGATCGAACGTCGTCACCCTCGGACGCCGATGACCAGCGGAAAGCGTCCCTCGACCATGGCGGGTCCGATCACGCCCAGCACCACGCCGCTCCATTGCGACTCGAAGCGCTCGACGGTGTTGCCCAGGTAGTCAACGATTTCGCCCAGGTGCTGGCCCGGCTCGATAGCGTCGCCGGGCGCCACCCGCGCGTGGAACAAACCCGTGCTGTGCGCGTAGACCTCGATTTCTTCGAGCACGATGCGCTCGCGCGGGGGTGGAGCAACCGGCTCGTCGAGCATCCCCAGGGTGCGCATCACGTTGCGCACACCCTCGGCGATAAAGCGCACATCTGGCTCGTCCATCCGCCCCAGCTGCCCAGCCTCCGCGAGCGCGGCGGGGATCCCCGCCCGGGTGGCCACGTGGCACAGGCGGCTGCCACCCTCGGCCACAGCGGGCACCTCGTTCATGACCAGGTATGGCGTGGCGAACGCTTCCGCAAGCTGCCTCGACGCGCGTGCAACTTCAGGCTGCGCGTGGAGAACATACGCGCCCGTGAACGGCACGAGTCCTTCCACCAATTCACCGCCGTGTATGTCGAGGACGTGACTTGCCTGGCTGGCCACTTCGCGCCACAGCAGATCCGCGAGCACTTCCGCGTAACTCCCGTGCGGGTCGCCAGGAAAGGTGCGGTTCAGGTTCTTCCCGTCCGGTGGGCAGACGTACATCGTCCGCGACTCGAACGCGAGCCGATTGGCCACTGGCACCAGGCTGAGCGTGCCGCGGACGCGCCGCGCATCGAGCGTCTGGATCAGGTGACCCAGCGCCGCGACCGACGCGTATTCGGTCCCATGCATGGCGGCGAACACCGCCAGGTGCGGGCCCGCCTGGCCGTTGCTGATGCGCACCACGTCGACGGCGATCGAGGTGCCGTCGCGCGCTGTCGCCGAGAGCGTGTCGCTTCTCAGAACACGATCACGTTGCGCAACGCGGCGCCCGCCTTCGACGAGGCCACCGCTTCGTTGACCTGGTCGAGTGAGAAGCACTCCGTCACCAGCTCGTCGAGCTTCAGTCGGCCCGCGCGGTAGATATCGACGTAACGCGGCACGTCCAGCTGCAATCGGGTCGAGCCCAGCATGCTGCCCGTGAACATGCGCTCGCCGATGAACTCGCGGGGTGCGAAATCCGACATATCGCCGCTGGTGACTTGCACCATCACCGCCGTGCCACGCGGCCCCAGCATCTCGAACGCCTGGCGCACCGCCTTCGAGCTGGCAGCCATGATGAACGAGTAATCGACGCCGCGCCCGCCAGTGGCATCTTTCACGCCCTGCACGGCGTCGACCTGCGAGGCGTTCACCGTATGGGTCGCTCCGAAAGACCTGGCGACTTCCAACTTGCTGTCCAGGAGATCGACCGCCACGATCGGGTGGGCGCCGGAAAACGCGGCGCCCTGGATCGCGTTGAGGCCGACCCCGCCCGTGCCGAGCACGGCCACGCTCTGAAATGGCTTGACCTGGGCGCGGTTGACCACCGCGCCGAAGCCGGTGAGCACGCCGCAGCCGAGCAGACAGCCGATGTGCATCGGCAGGTCGTCGGGCACCTTCGCGGTCTGGAACTCGTGCACGACGGTGTACTCGGCGAGGCCGCCGACCGGCCCTGCTAGCGGCAGGAGTTGCTCACCCTTCTTGTTGCGGTGGTGGGGAAGGCGCGGCGAGATGTTCTGGCACATGTTGCGTAGCCCGAGCATGCAGTTCGTGCACCGACCGCAGCCGCCGGTGATCGGCGCCATGACCACGTGGTCGCCGGGCTTCACCGACGTGACACCTTCGCCGATCCCATCGACGATGCCGGCGCATTCATGGCCGGCGATGCCGGGGCCGCGAAACGGTACGTCGCCCTCGAAGAAATGGATATCGCTGTGACAGATGGCCGTCGCGCCGAGCCGGACCTTGACCTCGCCGGGCCCCGGCGCGTCCAGATCCACGTCCTCGACCACCAGAGGCTTCTGGACTTCGTACATCACAGCTGCCTTGACCACCGCTCCGTCTCCCTTCGCTGCAGCGGACGATCGTAGCTCAGCTGGGCCGGTACCGCTTCGGAGCCGGCGCAACGAGTGTTACGATCGAGGTTACGGTTCGTTGCCATTGGAGGGCAGCACTCGGCAATGCCGCCCCGCTCGAAGTCATCGCGCTCAATCGCCTCGCCTTCGGCCCGCGGGCGGGCTCTTCGGCCACCCCGCGCCGAACGGGTATGGCGATGTGCGACAGAACTGGTCAAGCACGAGCTCGATGCTGTACCGCTGGAAGCTCGCAACGGCGCTGACCGAAGGCGAATTACACGACGACAATCGGCGGCTCTCCGACCTATGCCGATCGCATGACGCTGGTCGTCGTTTCGGAGTTTGGCCGGCGCTAGACAGAGAACGCGAGTCGTGGCACCGACCATGGACACGGCAGCGGCATCTTCGTGCTCGGCGGCCAGGTGAACGGCGGGCGAGTGATCAGCAACTGGCCAGGCCTGCAGAATGAACAGCTCTACGATCGGGCTGACCTGGCGGTGACCACCGACTACCGCCAGGTGCTCGGGGAAATCGTCGTGCGACGGCTCGGCAATGCGCGAATGGGCGCGGTGTTTCCCCGGTTACAAGGAGTACCAGCCACTGGGCATCGTGCGCGGCACAGACTTGCAACTGGAAGCCTGACTCTGTTGGCCCAGGCCGTGCAAATTGGGCGCGCATGGCAAATACCAACCGCCCAACGGGCAAACGCGAACTGATCGACACCACGCCGGGCAAACCCGGCGGCAGCCGCTACATTCGCCGCGACGAGAAGGGCCAGTTCACGTCCGACCAGGTCGACGTCGGCCGCTCACTGGCAGCCGACCGCCGCCAGCACGCCGAGCACAAGGCGCCTAAGGGTCAGAAGGACCGCGGCGACTGATCCATCTACAAAAGAGCGGCCCTTGGGCTCACCGCTTCGGGGCCGCTCGTTCTGCGCGTCTAAGATCAGCTAATCGGGCGTGATGGTGCTCGACGGCACTGGTTAGAAGTTGCCGCAGCACGGTCGGATCGGCGTCGGCGAGGCACTCGTCGACCTTCTGGGCGGTGGGCGTGGTCTTTGCTTCCGCCATCAGCCGCGCAGTATGCCAGCTACGGTGTCCCTGGCGGCGGTACGTCGCCGGGCGCCTCGACGCCGGGCGCCTCGGCGCCTGGCGCGGCGTTGGGAACCTCGAGCTGACCACGGCAGATGATGGGCGAGATCGCCGTCTGCCCGCCGAGCGACAGTGTGCCGATGTCCACGCTCTCACCGCTGGCCACCATCACGTTGGGCCGCCCCGCGACCGCCGCGTTCGCCGCGGCCACTGGCCCGGCTGCGACCGTCAAGAACTGCCCCGCCGGCACCCCCGAGAGCGTGAATCGACCCGTCTCATCAGTCCGCGCGCTGATCGACGTGTTCTGGGCGGCCACGAGCACGGCGCCCGCCGGCAGACCAAACGTCGGCACAGGCACGGGCCGGCCGGGCTGCGGCGGCACATCGGGCGCCGCGGGTTGCGTTTGCGACCCGGCGTCCGGGGCCATGGGCAGCGGCACGCCGCGCAGACATGATCCCCAGACCACGCGCCCGGTGACGGTCCCCGGCGCCGGTTGCGCCGCGACTCCCTGGCTGATGAACATGGCGCTGATCGCGATGGCAAGCGCCGCGATAACTGGAATCCCCGCCGCCCGCGGTGCGAGTGTGAGCCGAACTGGCATGGTCGGCACCTCCTGACTAGACAACGTACGGCCGCCGATTGGAAAACGCACGGCCCACGGATGCTATAAGCGAGTCACCATGCAGGATTACAACGACATCCCGGGCACGACCGTGTTCGATGCCCAGCGCTCGCGACAGGGGTACTGGTTGAACCAGTTCTGCATGTCGCTGATGAAGGCCGAAAATCGTGAGGCCTTCAAGGCCGACGAAGCGGGCTACCTGAATCGCTTCGCGATGACCGCCGAGCAGAAGCAGGCAGTGCTCGACCGCGACTGGAACCGCATGATCGAGCTCGGCGGCAACATCTACTTCACGTCCAAGCTGGGCGCGACCGACGGCAAGTCATTCCAGCAGCTCGCGGCGTCGATGACTGGCATGAGCCAGCAGGAATACGCTGACATGATGCTGCACGGCGGCCGCTCGGTCGATGGCAATCGCTCGAAGTCGGAGTGGGAGGGCAAGCAGCGTGGCTAAGATCGTCGCCGGCGTCGCGACCTCGCACGTGCCCGCGATCGGCGCAGCGCTGGACAACAAGCGCAGCGGCGAGGATTACTGGGCGCCCGTGTTCCAGGGCTACGAGCCGTCCAAGAAGTGGATCGCCGAGCAGAAGCCAGACGTGGTCATCCTCGTGTACAACGACCACGCCTCGGCGTTCTCGCTCGAGCTGATCCCAACATTCGCGCTCGGCTGCGCAGCGGAGTTTCGACCGGCCGACGAAGGCTGGGGGCCGCGGCCGGTGCCCACCGTGTACGGCCACCCCGAGCTGGCCTGGCACATGGCCCAGTCGCTGATCCTCGACGAGTTCGATATCACCATCGTCAATCAGATGGATGTCGACCATGGCCTGACCGTGCCGCTGTCGCTGATGTTCGGCCAGCCGTCGGAGTGGCCGGTCAAGGTGATTCCCTTGGCGGTGAACGTGGTGCAGTACCCGCCACCGACCGGCAACCGCTGCTACAACCTGGGCAAAGCCATCCGCAAAGCCGTCGAGTCCTTCGACCAGGACCTGAAGGTGGTCATCTTCGGCACGGGTGGCATGTCGCACCAGCTGCAGGGTCCGCGCGCGGGGCTGATCAACAAGGAGTTCGACAAGCGCTTCCTGGACAGCCTGGTCAGCGATCCGGTCAGCCTGTCGCGGCTACCGCACGTGGAGTATCTGCGCGAGGCCGGCTCGGAAGGCGTCGAGATGGTCATGTGGCTGATCATGCGCGGCGCCCTCGATCGCGAGGTGGACGAAGTGCACCGCTTCTACCACGTGCCCGCCTCGAATACCGCGGTCGGGCACATCATCCTCGAGAACAAGGCCATCGCCGCCGGCCGCTAGCGGATTACGTGTCATCCCGAGCCTGCGAGGGATCTCGCGCTCAAAGGGCCAGGCGGGCCAGCTTGGCTTCGATGTCCGCCTGGTGGCGGGCGTAATGACTGATCAGCTGGCCCTCGATCATCTCGGCCAGCGTGCGCGGTTTGTCGCGCCGCGGCAGGGCTGGTAGCGCGAGCTGCTCGTCGGTCAGCGGCTCGATCAGGCTCGCACTCGCCCGGGTCGCCTCACGCAGCGCGCGCACGACTTCGACCTGCGACAGTTGGGCGGTCACGCGCTCGCGTTCGACGGGTGGGCGGTCGGAACCCTTCTGGCGCAACGATTGGCGCACGATCCACTGGTGGTACGCGGCGCCCTCGATCACATGTTCGGCGTCTTTGCCGACTGACCATTCACCCGGCTGTGGCACCCGTGCCCACTGCCCCGCGTCGATCTGTTGAACGCACGCGATCAGCTCGTCGGCGACCGTCTGCAGCTGCGCTACCAGCTGTTGCGCATGCGTCGACGCCACCATGGCAGGTTAGCGTCCGCCAGGTGGCGCCGAGATGTGAGTTTCTGTCAGCCGAGGTTACGCCGCGGCGAGTGCTCCTTCGGGGGCGGCCGCTGCGTGGCTCGTGGTGCGCGCTGGCTGGCGCAGCGCGAGCAGCAGCGCCACGCCGCACAGCAGGCAACCGAGGAAGAACGGCGCGCCAGGCAGCGTGATCGGGGCGGCGGGGCTGATGAACAGCGCGAACAGCGAGCTGGTGACGGGTGGTCCGACAATCGCCGAACCGGTCATGACGGTGGTGACGGCGCCCTGCAGCAGGCCCTGCTCGTTGCCGGGCACCGACCGCGACATGAGTCCCTGCGCCGCCGGGCCGAGCAAGCCCAGGCCGAGGCAGTACACCGCGGTCACCGCGTACATCATCCAGCCCTGGCTGGCCAGACCGAACAGCAGCATGCCGAGCATCGCCACAACCAGTGCGCCGATCAGCGTACGCAGCTCGCCGAAACGTCCAACGACGGGTCGCACCAGGCCGCCTTGCGCGATCGCGAACAGCAGCCCGACGATCGCCAGCGAGATGCCGACATCCGCCACGCTCCAGTCGAACCGATACGTCGTGTAGGTCACCCACACGCTCTGCAGCCCCTGCTGCGCCAGCTGCGCCACGACGAAGATCGGCAGGATCGCGGCGACGCCGCCGTAGCGCCATACCGCGCGCAGCGCGCCAACGGGATTGGTCTGCGACCAGTTGATGGCGCGGCGGTTCTCCGGCCGCAGCGACTCGGGCATCACCAGCAGGCCGAACAGGAAGTTGAGGAAAGTGAGTCCAGCGCACACCATGAACGGCAAGCGCACGTCGGACTGGCCGAGGAGGCCGCCGACCACCGGCCCGGCGATGAAGCCTAGTCCGAAGGCGACGCCGACGAGGCCGAAGTTGGCGGCGCGCTTCTCGGGTGGGCTGACATCGGCTATGTACGCGCCCGCCGACGTGTACGTGGCGCCGAAGACGCCCGCCACCACGCGGCCGAGCACCAGCCACCAGATGCTGGGCGCCAGGCTGAGCAAGACATAGTCGAAGCCCAGCCCGGCCAGCGCCAGCAGGATAACCGGCCGTCGGCCGAAGCGGTCGGACAGCGCGCCGAGAATCGGTGCGCAGAAGAACTGCATGACCGCGTAGATCGAGACCAGCAGGCCATACACGAGGGAGGCCTGGCCGATCTCACCGCCGAGGAGGCTCTGGACGAGCCGCGGCAGGATCGGGAAGACCAGGCCCATGCCCAGAATGTCGATGAAGAGGGTGATCAGGACGAAGGCGACGCTCGCGCGCTGGCGGGCGATCACGAGCGGGCTCCGCTGCGGGTGCGCCCAGCGGCAGCCGCTTCGCGTTCGACGCGGGTATCGCCGAGCCGCGAGCGCAGGATGGTGAGCCGCGCGAGCTGGCGTGGTGTCAGGTAGACGTGGGGTCGGCCGAAGCGGTACTCGGTGTCGTGGTCGTGGTCATGGCCGTGGCTGGACTGCCGATCGTTACTCATCGTGAAGCGCCTCCTGCTCTCGCAAGATAATTCCGACCAGTCGGTATGCAACCGTGAAAAAGAAGGTCGCGTCGCACGCGGCGTCGCTCGCCGGGTGAGCGCGCCACGCTGGCTGTGGGGCGTCGGCGGCAAAGATGGGGCGGCTCATGGTCGAAGACTCTCCAGGTAGTCGCACAGGCCTTCGGCGGCCTGGAGCATGACGTCGGCGCGGCGCGAGCTCTTGCCGGTGCCCCAGATGCCCATCTGGCCAGACACGATCAGCGCCGCCGCGGTATGCGGATCGATGCTGGCTTTGACGGTGCCGGCGTGGATGCCGTTGTGGAGCGCCTCGGCGATCCGCCCGCGCCAGGTGTCGTACAGGCGGTTGATGCGCGTGTGAAAACCGTCGTCGAGCGGCGACATCTCCTGGGCCAGGTTGTTGAGTGGGCAGCCGTTGAGCCAGTGGCCGGTGGTGATGTCGGTGGCGACGTGCACGCGGAAGCAGGTCTGCAGGACGCTGATGGGATCGGTCGCCTCGGCCAGGCCGGCCAGCCAGCGTTCGAGCAGCAGCGGTCCGATCAGATCGTCGAGGACGGCGTAGCCGAGCTGGAGCTTGCTGTCGAAGTGGTGGAACAGCGCGCCCTTGGTAGTCCCGGCGGCGGCGACGATGTCGTTGAGGCTGCCGCCCTGGAAGCTGTTGGCGTAGAACTCGCCGAAGGCCGCCTCGAGGATCTTGCGGCGGGTGGCCTCGGGCGTCCGCGGGGTGGTGCGGCCGCGTGCCATATGTCCGTAGGATACAGACCAGTCGGTATGTTGTCAAGCGGTTTGCCGGCGCGTCGAGCGGCCGAGTGCCCTCAGGCGGTGTGCTTCAGCGTCAGCGCCGGGCCGTTGACGCCGTTCACGGCGTGCCCGTTGGCGCCGTTGCGCCGCTTCGAAAAAAGCTCGCGCTGCACGAGCGCCACGCCGTGCGCGCCGATCTCGTACCCGCGGCTCTCGCGCGCGTGGCTACTGGAGCGCATCTTCTGGATGCGCAGCTGCTGGCCCACGCGGCCGTCGTGCTCCACCCGCCGCAGCTCGAGCACATCGTCGACCAGCGCGCCGAGTGGCTGCTCGCCAGTGCTGTTGAGCCACACGGTCACGCCCGCGCCGCTGAGGCTATCCAGCAGCCGCCACAGGCAGTCGCGTAGCCCGCCGCCACCGCTGAGCGCCAGCTCCAGGCCCGCGGTCGAGTCGATCACCACGCACCGCGCGACGACACGCTTGACCGCCTGGCGGACGGTGTGGATGACTTCGTCGGGGCTCAGGTCGCGGCCGCGGAAGCTGAGCACCTCGACCATGCCGTCCTCGACCAGCCGCTCCAGCCCGAGCTCGAGCGTCTCGGCGCGATCGAGAAAGCGGTCCGGCCGCTCCTCGAACAGCAGCACCACGCTGGGCTCGCCGCGCTGGCCGTTGGCGGCCACGAACTGCGTCGCCAGCACGCTCTTGCCGGTGCCCGAGTCGCCTTCGACCAGCAGGGTATCGCCGGCCGGGATGCCGCCGCCCAGGAGCGCATCGAGCTCTGGGAAGCCAGCGCTGATGCGCTCGGGCGGGCGCGCGCGCCGCATGCGCGGCTCGGCCAGCGGCCAGCGCGGAAAGACCTGCATGCCGTCCCAAGTGAGTCGCACGGGATGCAGGCCGGGGAGCGGCTGCTGGCCGCGGATCTTGGGCGCGTGCAGCGTGTGCAGGGCGATGCCGTTGGTGAGCGAGTGGCGCAGCCACAGCACGGCGTCGGCGGTGCTCAGCAGCGCCGTTGGTGGAGTGTCGGGCGGCTCGCAGTCGGCGATCAGGACGCTGGTGATCTCGCAGCGGCTCAGATAGAACGCCATGTCCTTCCACAGGCTCGCGGGCGTGAGCGCCTGCACCAGGTCGACGATGACGAAGGCGGCGTGGCGGTCCTCGACCTCGCGCGCGATCGCCTGCAGGACGTGGTTGGGGTCGCCGTCGACCACGGCCTGGCTCAGGCTGGCCAGGTAGACGCTCGAGTCGAGCCGCTCACGGTGGAAGAAGCTCAGCTGCTGCTGGTGGCGCAGCACCTTGGCCTGCGACTCGCCTGGGCCGGCGAAGTAGATGCCCGTTCTGCCGCTGCTGGCGGTGCTGAACAGGATCTGCTGCGCCAGGGTGGTCTTGCCGGTGCCCGGTCCGCCGACGATGGCGGTACACGAGCCTTCGGGTATGCCGCCGCCGAGGACGTCATCCAGACCTGGCACGCCAGTCGGCAGCTGCAGCGGCGGCGAGGCGAGCGCATGCGGCAGGTGCTTCATCCCAACTCTCCGAGCACCAAGTGTGGCGGCCCGCGGCGCGGCGCGAACGGTGCCGGCGGTCACAAGGCCGTAGCAATCGGCGGTGTGGGGCTTGGCGGAGTGTGAGAACCCTCTCCCTCTGGGACAGGGCAGGGTGAGGGCTGCGTCCAGCTTGCCAACTGGCCCTCACCCCCGACCCCTCTCCCAGAGGGAGAGGGGAGCTAAGACGCGGGGGGAAAAGTGGTTGCCGGCAGGGGTTGACAGGCCGCGGTATGTGCCGTATTCTTCCAATTAGCTAATTAACCAACTGGCGAAATGCCCAAGGAGGAAGCGATGCACTCCCAACCACAGCAGCTCCACTCAAACAGCCGCGATGGCTCCGGAGCTGGCGACCATGACCAGCCGTATCGCTTCGGCTGGAAGCCCTCCGCCAACGTCCCCTACCCCTTCAACACCCGCCAGTACGCTCGGCTGCTCGTGCTCCGCAGCCGCGTCCAGGCCGGCCTCCACGGAGCCGACGATGTCAGCGCGTAACCCGTCCACCATCCGCGCCCGCAGCATCATCGCCCGCGGCGCCAACGGTCAGCCGCGCACCTACCGACTCTCGCCCCGGCCCGCGCAGCAGGCAGCCTACCGCCGCCTCGCGCTCGCCATTCTCGGCCTCGACGTGGCCACCCTCGCCGACGAGCTGCGTGCAGCTCGCCGCTTCGTCCACGTGCTGCCGCACGCCGCGTAGCTCAGAAAGGAGTTTTTTCAGAGATGACGTACGTACTGTGGATCGTGCAGGTGCTTTTGGCGCTGCTGTTCCTGTTCGCTGGTGGCATGAAGCTGGTCACGCCGCTCGACGTGCTGTACGCACAGATGCCATTGCCGTTGCCGGGCATCTTCATCCGCTTCATCGGCGTCTGCGAAGTCGCCGGCGCCCTCGGCCTGATCCTGCCGGGCATCACCCGCATTCGCCCCGAGCTGACCTCGCTGGCCGCCCGCGGGCTGGTCTTGATCATGGTCGGCGCCGCGATGTTCACCCCACCCGAGGACCTGACCCTGGCCGCGCTGCCGCTCGTGATCGGCCTGCTGGCTGGCTTCGTCGCCTACGGCCGCACGCGGCTGGCGCCGCACGCTCGCGAGCGCCGCGCAACCCGCCGCAGCGCGCTGCAGGCGGCCTAGTTTACTGAGTGGTAAAGTAGCCTTCCGATGGCCACCGACGACGAGCTGAGCTCCACTTTCCAGGCGCTGGCCGACCCGACGCGGCGGGCGATCCTTGCCCGCCTCGCCCAGGGCGAGGCGACAGTGCTCGAGCTCGCCGAGCCCTTCCGGCTCAGCCTGCCGGCGGTGTCCAAGCATCTCAAGGTATTGCAGAAGGCCGGGCTCATCTCGCAGGGGCGCCGGGCGCAGTGGCGCCCGTGCCGCCTCGAGCCCGCGCGGCTCAAGGATGTGTCCGACTGGGTCGAGCACTATCGCGCCACCTGGGAAGAGCGCTTCGGTCGCCTGGACGAATACCTGCGCGAGCTGCAATCGGAAGGCAGCAAGGACGAATGACGTGCACGCCACCTGGCGGGAGCTCGCGCAGCTCTGGAACGAGCGCTTCGATCGACTCGCAATCTATCTCAACGACATGCAGCAAGGGAGCTTTCTCAATATGCCAAACACGTTGACCGTCTCCACGCCGTCGGATCTGGAAATCGTCCTCACCCGGGAGTTCGACGCGCCGCGGCCGCTGGTCTTCGAGGCGCTCAGCAAGGCCGAGCATTTGCGCCACTGGTGGGGCCCGTCGGGCTCGACCGTCGTGCAGTGCGATGTGGACTTCCGCCCCGGCGGCGCCTGGCGCATGGTCGAGCGCGACAGCGAGGGCCAGGAGTGGGGCTTCCGCGGCGAGGTGCGCGAGGTCGCACCGCCCGAGCGGATCGTGCAGACCTTCGAATTCGAAGGCATGCCCGGCCACATCTCCGTCGAGACGATGAATCTCGAAGACCTCGGCGGCCGCACGCGCATCACGGTCACCTCGCGGTTCGCTTCGGTCGAAGACCGCAACGGCATGCTGCAGAGCGGCATGGAGCAGGGCGCGGGCGAGTCGTACGATCGCCTCGAGGCCTACCTCAAGACGCTCGCGGTGCAGCGCTGACGCGTCGCTGGTATTCGGTGAGCGGTGGTCGCCCCTGCGGGGGCGATCACTCGTTTAAGGCACGTGTGGCGCGGCTGAAGCGGCTGCCCCACTCGTGCACACGCTCGAGCAGCTCGGGCGGCTGCACGATGACAAACTCCGCGCCGAGCGAGCCGAGCGCCAGCGCCGACCAATCCAGATTGTCGACGCTCATGCGCAGCCGACAGCGCTCGGCGTCGACCTCCTCGATCGTGGCCCACTGGCCGAGCGTGCGCCGCACGCTCTCGGCGGGCGCGAACACGAGCGCCTCCACCGCGAACGGCGACTGCAGGTTCTGAATGTTGGCGCGAACGAAGGTCGACGGATCATTGGCCGGCAGCTGCCGCGGCGCAAACCGTAGCAGCGTGCTGCGCGGGTTGATCAGCCGATCCATGCGGAACGTACGCCAATCCTGTCGATGCAGGTCGTACGCGACCAGATACCAGCGGCGGCCGAGCGAGACCAGCCAGTGTGGCTCGACATGGCGCGCGGTTTCCTCGCCGGCCTGGCTGGTATACGCGAAGCGGATGCGCTCCGTGTCGCGGCACGCCTGAGCGACCGTCGTGAGCATCGCCGGGTCGATGGTCGGACCGCCGCCCCAGACCGCGGGCACGGTGGCCGATTGCAATGCCTCGACGCGGCGCCGCAGCTTTGGCGGCATCACCTGTACCACTTTGGTCAGCGCGCGCACCGACGACTCCTCGATGCCCGCGATCGCGCCCTGCGCCGCCGCGCGCAGGCCGATGGCCAGCGCGACGGCTTCGTCGTCGTCGAGCACCAGCGGCGGGAGCGCGGCACCGGCCGCCAGCTGGTAGCCGCCGTCGACGCCACGCTGCGCTTCGACCGGGTAGCCCAGCTCACGCAGCCGATCGACATCGCGGCGCAGCGTGCGCGCGGACACGCTCAGGCGATCCGCGAGCTCCGCACCGGGCCAGTAGCGGTGGGTCTGGAGCAGCGACAGCAGGCGCAGCATCCGCGCGCTGGTGTTGGCCATGTGTGCGTAATGTTGGCGCTGATTGCGGTCAGAACGTGGCCGCTATCCAGCGCAAAGTGTACGGTGGTGGGAGCGCGGGGGTTGCGGGTGCTCAGTCTTCGGAGTCGCGGAGCCACGCCAGTGCCACCTCACGCTGGCGCCTCGGGGATAGCGGTTCGATCTGCGCGCGCAGCCGCAGGGCGGCTGCAACGACCTCCGCGATGCGGCGCAGGACCGTGGTATCGACGAGTGGCTCAGCAGTGGCGCTGGCGCTGCCGCGATTGATGGCGGAGGCGCTGTGCATAGGCGTACCGTAGACCCGCGCCCCAGCAAACACTGTGAACCCGTTCACAGCACCGCGGTGAATTGCACCATAGTTGCCGAGGCCGGGCCGCACGTCTAACATCGAATCGAACTGGTCCGACCACGTGATGGTCCAACCCCCGAATCAGCGGCGGTGCGATCATGCAGGGGTTTGGATCCACGGCAGGACGCCATTCGCGGCAGACACAGGCGACGGGAGGTCCCGACGATGTGGGGTGGAGTACATCGGCGACTGGTACGACTGTTCGGCGCGAGTGCCGTCCTGTTGGTGGTCGCGGTCGGCTGTTCGCCGCCGGCCCCGGCCGGTGGTGGCGCGCCCGCGGGCGGCGCCGCGGCGACTGCGCAACAGCCGACGCGGCCCGTCGAGTTCGTGATCAGCACCGCACCCGGTGGCGGCTCCGACATTTACGCCCGCTTCATGCAGGGTGTGATGGAGAAGAACAAGCTGTCGCCACAGCCCGTCACCCCTCTTAACAAGGAAGGCGGCGCCGGCGCCGTCGCGTTCCAGTATGTGTTCGAGAAGAAGGGTGACATGCACTACATCATGATCACCCTCAACAGCTTCTTCACGACCCTGATCGTGCAGAAGCTGCCGTTCCAGGCGACCGACTACACACCCATCGCCAATCTGGCGCTCGACCCCTTCTACCTGTGGGTCCAGGAAGAGAGCCCGTGGAAGACCGCGGCCGACTTCGTCAAGGCGGCCAAGGAGCAGGAGTTGACCGTCGCCGGCACCGGCTCCAAGCAGGAGGACGAGATCCTGTTCCTGCGTATCCAGGACACGGCTGGGACCAAGCCGTTCAAGTACGTGCCCCAATCGGGCGGCGGCACGGTCGCCGCGGCGTTGGCGGGCGGTCAGGTGCAGGCGACGGTGAACAACCCGAGCGAGGGCCTGCCGTTCTATTCGGGCTCACCCCGCAAACTGCGCCCGATCTGCGCCTTCACGCCCGCGCGACCCAAGGAGGGCGCGTTCAAGGACCTCGCGACCTGTAAAGAGCAGGGCCTGGACATCTCCGACTACTACGTGATGCGCGCGGTTATGGGCGCGCCCGGGCTGAGCGCGGCGCAGACGAAGTTCTGGGTCGATCTGTTCAAGAACGTCTACGACTCGGCCGATTGGCAGGGTTTCATGGCGCAGAACAACCTGGAACCCGATTTCCGTAGCGGTGACGACTTCAAGAAGTTCGTGACCGACTACGACAAGCTGCATCGCGATATCGCCACCAAGAACGGCTGGTTACAGTAGTCAGGTGCGGCGGTTCGACGCAGCGCACATCGCCCTGGTCGCCCGCCAGCGCTTGCTTCTCGCTCCGGCCGAGTGGGCGACGGCGCTCGTAGTCGTCGTCATCGCTTTAGCTGCCATGCTGGATACGCGTGGCTTTGCGGTGCCCGATACCAGCAAGGCGCCCGGCGGGATCGGCTCTGGCTTTTATCCGTTCTGGGCCGCCGCGGTCATGGGCGTTGCCGGCCTGGTGATCATGTACCGCGCCTTGACCAGAAGCACTGCTGGCCCACCGCTGTTCGAGAATCGCCAGGCGATTGTCTCCGTCGGCAAGCTCGTGGCCCCGATGCTGCTGGCCACAGCGGCGTTGAGCTGGCTGGGCTTTTACCTGTGCAGTGGCCTGTATATGGGCTTTTTTGCCCGCTACATCGGCCGCTATCACTGGCGGTGGGTCGCGGCGGTCGCGGTGCTGTTCCCGCTGGCGATCTACCTGGCCTTCGAGATGGGCTTTCGCGTGCGCTTGCCGAAGAGTGGCTTGTACGAGCTGGGGTTCCTGATCTAGGCGCACATGGGCGAGGTCCTCTCTGGTCTTGGGGGTGGCTTTGCCACGGCCGCTCAGCCATACAACCTGTTCCTGCTGTTCATCGCGTGCACGCTGGGCCTGATCATCGGCGTCCTGCCCGGACTGGGTGGCACCAGCGGCGTCGCGATCCTGCTGCCGGTCTCGATCTTCATCGCCTCCGGCGGCCCCGGCGGACCGACCAGCGCGGTGATCTTCCTCGCGGGCATCTACTGGGGTGCACTGTTCGGGGGAGTGATCACCTCGATTCTGTTCAACATCCCTGGTGAGCCGTGGGCGGTCGCCCTCCTGTTCGACGGCTTCCCATTAGCCAAACGAGTCGGCAAGCCCGGCCTGGCACTCACTTCATCATTCGTTGCCTCCTTCCTGGGCGCCCTGATCGCGACCATGTCGATCACGTTTTTCGTCCGACCGCTGGCTGACATTGCGCTGCGGTTCGGCCCACCCGAGTTGTTCGCGGTCTTCGTGCTGTCGTTTGCCACGCTGGTCGGCCTGGACGCCGGCTCGCCTATCAAGAGCGTGCTGATGATCGCGCTGGGCCTGCTGCTGGCGTCGGTTGGCTTCGACACCGTAACCGGCGCCGCCCGCCTGACGTTCGGTCGGATCGAGATGCTGTCGGGCATCGGCTTCGTGCCCGTCACGATCGGCCTCTTCGGCATCGGCGAGATCATCGCCTCGGCCGAAGAGTCGGGCATCGGCTACGTGGAGAAGATTTCCGCGCGGCTCGGCTTCCGCGACCTGCTCGAGACGCTCGGCGCGTTGCGCAGCCGCATCTTGCTGGTGATCACGAACTCCATCATCGGCTTCTGGTTCGGTGTTCTGCCCGGCCACGGCGCGACTGCCGCGTCGTTCCTCGGCTACGGTCTGGCTCGCCAGTACTCGAAGGACAAGTCGAAATTCGGCAAAGGCGAGATCTCGGGCATCATGGGCCCGCAGTGCGCGGCTGATGCGGCAGGCGTGGGCTCGCTGGTGCCGATGATCGCGCTGGGCGTGCCCGGCTCGCCCACCAGCGCGGTGATTATGGCGGGCCTGTACGTGTGGGGGCTGCAGCCCGGGCCGTTGCTCCTCAGTGAGCACGCCGACTTCGTGTGGGGCCTGATCGCCAGCGTGTACCTCGGCCACCTCCTGACATTTCTGCTGTGCTTGCTGGCCGTGCCGCTGCTGGCGGCGATCATGCGCGTCCCGTACGCGATCAGCACGCCGCTGATCGTGCTCATTTCGATCATTGGTTCCTACTCGCTGAACAACAGCATGCTCGACGTGTTCATCACCATCGTTTTCGGCTTGCTCGGCTACTGGCTGCGCAAGATGAAGTACCCCCTTGCGCCCCTGGTAGTGGCGCTGGTGCTGGGCGATCAGACCGAGTTCCGGTTCCGCCAGAGCATGATCGCGAGCGGCGGCAATCCGCTGACGTTCGTGAGCGGCCCCATCGCGGCCAGCCTGATGGTCCTGGCGGTGCTGCTGCTGTTCTATCCACTGTGCGCGAAGTGGATCACTCAGCGCCGCGGCGCGCGGCAAGCCACTCCGACCCTCGCGAACTAGTCGCCGCCTTCTCGAGCGCGAGCGGCGGTTGCCGATGATGGACGAGCCACCTGGAGGCTTCCTCGATCAATGCACTGGTTCCACAACCGCGGCACGCTTGCCAAGCTGCTCGCCGCGTTGCTCGCCGTCTACGCGATCGTCGCCGCGGGCGCGGCGTTCAGTCTCAACCACGCGACCAGCATCAAGGGCAATGTCGACGAGTTCGATCATGTCGTGCTGCCCGGCACGCTGCTGCTGGCGCGGTCGATCAAGGAAGTGCACCAGGTCGTCGACGATACGTTCACGTTGCCGAAGAAGGTTCCGCAGGGCGCGCCGGCCAGGTAGCGGCCACCAGCAACTACGACGCCGCGCAGCGCACATTCATGGCCGTGCTCGTGGTTGGGTTCTTCCTGGTGGTGACCGTTGGAGTCTTCGTCGGCAACAGTGTTGCAGCTTCGCTACGATTGCTGACCCGCGCCGCGCGGCAGATCGCAGTCGGCGATCTCGACGTCGACGTCGCGGTCGATCGCCGCGATGAAGTGGGCCAGACGGTGGCCGCGTTCGGAGAGATGACCAGCTACCTGCGCGACGTTGCGGCGCGCATCGACCGGCTGGCCGATGGCGACCTGTCGCAGGCCGCCGAGCCGCGCTCGGAGCACGACCGACTGGGCCTCGCGTTCCAGCGCATGAGCGCGAACCTGCGCGACATCGTGGCCCAGCTCCAGGAGTCGTCCGAAATGCTGCAGGACAGCTCGCGGCGCCTGGAGGCGGGCGCCACGCAAGCTGGCAGCGGTGTCTTCGAGGTCACCCAGGCGTTCCAGACGGTCGCTCAGGGTGCTCAGGACAGCAGTCGCGCTGCCAGCGCCACGACGGCTTCGGTGTCGCAGTTGACGGATGGCATCGCCGCGATCGCACGCGGAGCTGGTGAACAGGCCCAGCGCGAAACGAAGCAGATCGGGAGTTGATTGCGGCCGTCCAGGTGGGGACCAAGCAAGCGGTCGAGGCCATGGCGACCGGCTCGAGCAAAGTCGAGCAGGGCACGACCAAGGCCGACCTGGCGGGCAAGGCGCTGCAGGAAATCCTGGTGGCGGTCGGGTCGAGCGTGGGTCAGGTGCATGGCATTGCTCGGGCAGCGGAGGAGATGGCGCGCGCGAGCCGCAGCATGGTGACCGCGATGGGCTCGATCAGCGCCGTGGTCGAGGAGAACACGGCGAGCACCGGCGAGATGGCGGCGCAGGCGGTCGAAGTGCGGGAGGCGATCGCCGAGATCGCGCGGGTCAGTGCCGACCAGAGCGCGACCACCGGTCAGGTGAGCGGCAGCGCCGAGCAGGTGAGCGAGCAGGTCGCCGATATGGGCGAGCAGGCACAGCACCTGGCCGCGACGTCCGCGCAGCTTACGAAGCTCGTTGCGCGCTTCCAGCTCCACGCAACGGCGGAGGAGCTGCTCCCCTCTCCCCTTGGGAGAGGGGCCGGGGGTGAGGGTGAGCCGCAGCAGCCACGCCAGCCCTCACCCTGCCCTCTCCCAGAGGGAGAGGGTTCTAAGCGCCGCGCCGCCTAGCCGCCGCTAGCGAGTCGACTTGAACAGCAACCGGTTGGGCGTGCCCGCCGGGTTGTTGATGATCACGTTCTTCGTGGACAGATTGATCAGCGCCGTCACGAGCGTGCTCGAGGCGACGTCGCCGTTGGCGCCCTTGTACAGGGCGGCGACGCCCGTCACGTGCGGCGTGGCCATCGACGTACCGCTGATCGTGTTCGTGCCACCGTTCAACCACGTGGACAGGATCGACACCCCAGGCGCATAGATCTCCACACACGACCCGAAGTTGGAGAACGATGCGCGGCGGTCCGAAGCAGCCACGGTCATCACACCAGTCGCGCTGGCAGGCGACGAATTGCACGCATTCGCGTTGCTATTCCCCGCTGCCACGCTGAGAAAGACCCCCGAGCTGGCGAGGTTGGTCGCGGCGCTGTTGACGGCCGATGAAAACCCCACCGCCCGGTCGTGGCGCCAGTCAGAGCCAGCGCAGATCCGAGTGCAACCAGGCTTGCGAGCCTCTTCGCACGCATAGGGTTCCCTTCCTCCGCTCATCCATAGCGGAGCCCCACTAAGATTGGCGGCGTTCCCCCCGAAAGCCGCCCGGCTCTTCGAACGTAGCACGCGCGCTCACCGGTGAGAAGGAGTCACCTGGCCGGCGTGATGCTCCACACGCCGTCGGCGCGCACCTCCCAGAAGCACGGCCCACGCTCGAAGACCACCTGGCGCGATTCCATGAAGGGCTCGCTGTGCTGCGCGACCAGCGTGCTGCCGCCGACGCAGTGGGCATATGCCGTAAACGCCGCGCCGTCATGGATGAGGTACCAGTTGCCCGCTGGCGTCGGCGTGAAGTACGCGCTGACCAGATCGCCGCGACCACTGAACGCAGGTGTCCCGCCACTGGACATGGGCTGCACCTTCAGCGTCCAGTCACCGTCGGCGAGGACGTCGAACTCGACCGCGCCAAACACGACCAGTGGCCGCTGGCCGCTGTAGGTCCCCACGGCCGTGGTCAGCGTCTCCGCACCGCCTTCTTGCAGAGCCGTGACGCTGAAGGTCGATCGCCCGGTGTGCGACAGCGTGACGACGTTGATGCCAAGCGCCAGCGTGCCGGTGTAGTCGGGCACGACCTCCTCCGTGTGCGCGGAGCCGCGACCGGAGAAGCTGAAGCCCCGACCTGGCAGCGGCTGCAGCGGCGCGATGACCGGCGTCGCGGTCGGCGGTGGCGGTGCGAGCACAGGCACCTGCGAGCACCCACCCAGGAGCAGCGTCAAGAGCAGCGCAAAACCTCGCATTTGCGGCACAGCCATGTTGCTACCCTGGGGCGTGCATATGCCACAGCACCGCTTCGTGGTCCTGGACGATTGGACCCGCTTCTACGAAGGCGCGCCTGCACTCCAAACGCTCCGCGAGCGCGGCGACGTCGTCGTGTTCGATTCGGCAGCGAGCGATGAGGCGGAAGTCATCGAGCGCTTGCGAGAGGCGACCGTGGCGATCGCCAACCGCGAGCGCACGCTGCTGCCGCGCGGCGTGCTGCAATCCGCGGAGCACCTGGAGCTGATCGCCCAAACCGGGCGGGTTGGTCCGAACGTCGACGCCGCCGCGGCCACCGAGCTCGGAATCGCGTTGACGGCAGGCGCGGGAGCGCCAGGCGGGCATGCGGCGGTGGCCGAGCTCGGACTGGCGCTGCTGCTGGCGCTGGTCAGGGAGATTCCGCAAAACGATGCCCGGATGCGCCGCGGCGACTGGGCTGCGCCGCCGACCGCCAAGCTGCACGGCCAGACACTGGGTATTCTCGGACTGGGCAACATCGGCGGTTGGATGGCTCGCCTGGGACACGCGCTGGGGATGCAGGTCATCGCGTGGGGACCGACGTTGACCGCCGAACGGGCGGCCCAAAGCCAGGTCGAGTATGTCGCGTTCGACGATCTGTTCCGACGCAGCGACGTGCTGTTCGTCTCGGTGCGCCTGTCCGACCTGACGCGGGGGATGGTCGGAGCAGGGCAGCTGGCATTGATGAAACCGACCAGTTACCTGATCAATATTGCTCGCGGGCCGATCGTGGACGAAGCAGCCCTGGTCGATGCGCTCCAGCAGCGCCGACTGGCCGGCGCGGGCCTGGACGTGTACGACGTGGAGCCGCTGCCGGCAACGCATTCGTTGACACGGCTCGACAACGTGGTGCTGACGCCGCACATCGGCTGGGGAATCGAGTCCAACTTCCGCGCGATGGTCGAAAACACCGTCGCGGCGGTCATGCGGTACCTCGACGGAGATATGGCTGGGGTGATCAACCCCGAGGCACTGGAAAGGAGACGGTCGCGTGTATGACGGGTTGATCGCCGAAACGATCACGATGCACGGCCACGGCGGCGATCCCATCGAGGCTTACTCCGCACGATCGCTGGGGCTCCAGCAGGTGCCCGGCGTCGTCGTGATCCATCACATGCCCGGCTGGGATGAGTGGACCCGCGAGGTCACGCGCAAGTTCGCGGACCATGGATACGCCGCGCTGTCGCCGCATCTGTTCTCGCGGTTCGGGCCCGGTCGCTGGGACGATCTGGCGGCAGCCGCCCGCGCGGCCGGGGGTGTGTCTGACGCGCAGGTGATGGGCGATCTCGACGCGGCTGCCAGCTTGCTCGCTGCGCAGCCGTACGCTAATGGCCGAGTAGGGGTGATCGGCTTCTGCTCGGGTGGGCGACAGGCCTACATGGCGGCGTGCAAGCTATCCGGCATCGACGTTGCGGTCGATTGCTGGGGCGGGCGTGTCATTCCAAAGCCTGACGAAATCACTCCCCAGCGGCCCGTGCCAGTAGTCGATATGACGCCCGAGATGCGGGTGCCATTGCTCGGGATCTTCGGCAACGATGACGCCAATCCCGATGTCGAGCAGGTCAATCGAATCGAGGCCGAGCTGCGGCGGCTGGACAAGGACTACGAGTTCCATCGCTACGACGGCGCGGGTCACGGCTTCTTCGCGGTCGACCGTCCGGGGTATCGCCCGGAGCAGGCGGTTGACGCCTGGCAGAAGGTCTTCGCGTTCTTCGAGCGGCACCTGCAGGCCGCGCCTGCGCCGCCCGCGGAGCTTGTCGCCACGTAGCGCACGTCCCCGACCAGCGGGGACTGAACGGCACACTCGCACTCCGCGGAAGTCTTGAGTAATTGTGGCTGAGATTGAGCTGATCCTTGGGCTGCTGGTGGTCGTCGCGGCGCTCGGGATCGTCGCGCGGCGACTGGGTGTGCCCTACCCAATCGTGCTGGTCATCGGCGGCCTCCTCATCGGGCTGGTTCCCAACCACCCGACGATCGTGCTGGCACCCGAGCTGGTCTTCTTGCTCTTCCTGCCGCCACTGCTCTACATCGCGGCCTTCTTCACCTCCATCCGCGACTTCAAGAGCGAGGCGAAGCCAATCTTGCGGCTCGCGATCGGTCTGGTGGTGGCGACGACGGCGGGTGTGGCGGTCATCGTCCACCAGATCCTGCCTGACCTCGGTTGGCCGCTTGCTTTCGCGCTGGGCGCTATTGTCTCGCCGCCCGACGCGGTGGCCGCGACATCGATCTTCCGCAAGCTGAGCATCCCGCGCACCACGATCACCGTGCTCGAAGGCGAAAGTCTGCTCAACGACGCCACTGGCCTGGTGGCGTACCGCATCGCCGTGGTCGCGGCCGTCACTGGCGCCTTCTCCATCGTGGACAGCGGCGGGCAGCTGCTCTTTGTGTCCATCAGCGGCGTGGCGATGGGTCTGGCAGCAGGCTGGGCGATCAGTAGAGTGCGGAAGAAACTGCAGGACCCGCCGGTCGAGATCACCATCTCGCTGCTGACGCCGTACGCGGCCTTCCTGCCCGCCGATGCCCTCGGCGCCTCCGGCGTGCTGGCGACGGTCGCCTGCGGACTGTACCTGGGGCGTCAGGCGCCGCGGATCATGGACGCCGAAACGCGTGTGCAGGGTCGCGCGGTTTGGGAAACGCTGGTCTTCCTGCTCAACGGCCTGGTGTTCGTGCTGCTCGGCCTGCAGATGCCAGCCGTGGTGTCCCAGCTGAGCGGGCATCCCATCAGCGTGCTGATCGGGCTGCCGGTCCTGGTCAGCCTGGCCGTGGTCGCGATCCGCTTCGTGTGGATCTTCGCTACGGACATCCCGCGACTGCTCGAGCGCCGCGGCGCGTGGCGGGAGGACGTGGTGCTGTCGTGGGCGGGCATGCGCGGCGTGGTCTCGTTGGCCGCGGCCCTGTCGCTGCCGCTCACGCTTGCCTCAGGCGCGGCCCTGCCCGATCGCGATCTGCTGATCTTCGTCACGGTGTGCGTGATCCTGGTGACCCTTGTGGGCCAGGGGCTCTCGCTGCCGTGGCTGCTGCGCGCGGTGCAGCTGCGCGGTGACGGAGCGGCTGAACACGAGGAGGCGTACGCGCGCGAGGTCGCCACGGCGGCGGCGCG
>WNGB01005999.1_pt2 | contig 31683 bp, 25 predicted proteins | sample 5400681 | NCBI WGS metagenome assembly WNGB01 (sample SAMN13153367, study PRJNA577476) | soil metagenome | isolation source: 115 cm soil or saprolite under grassland replicate 2 | place: USA:California | collected 2016-06-15
TCGGTGCCGGTGTAGATTTTCGCCCGCTTGCGTCGCGCGGGGTTGGATCCTTCGCCAGGAACGGTGGCCAGCACCGTTTCTGCGTCCATGAAGAGGTTGGCGGCGTCGTGAATCGCTCCTTCGCGCAGTTCGCCGTCGCGTCCAATCAGAGAAGGAGAGATGCGGGCCCCCATGCGCTTCAGCATGTTGGTGAGCCGGGTGCACGTCTCGACCAGCTCGCCGTCGGACATGCCCCGGCGCCGATGATTGAGAAGAGCCATGGCGACGACCGCCCCCGGAGTAACCGCCGTGGCGCGGTTGATTTCAGCCATTACCCGATGGGCGAGGCGGGTCACCAGCGCGCGACGCTTGGCGGGGCTCAGCGCTTTGTTTTCGCCGATCCGGGCAGAGGCGGGATCGCCGTTGGTGCGGATGTCGTGGAGCGACAGGATCTCGCCGAACTGAATGTTGAGCCGGCCGTAGTGGCCGCGTAGGACGCGGGTGGTCTTGAGTAGCCCGCGCGCGTCCTCCTTCTGCTTCTCACCTCCGGTGAGCTCGCGAACGTAAGCGCTGCTCTCGACCAGGCGATCGTATCCAATCGAGACAGGCACGAAGAACAGGTCTTTGTTGGGCACCGAAAGAGCGGCTTCGACCACCATGTTGAGAAGCCCGAGCTTGGGTGGCAGAAGCTTGCCGGTGCGCGAGCGCCCCCCCTCGAGGAAGAACTCGATGGAGTACCCTTCGCGGATGAGGCGGCGAATGTAGGCATCCACCACCGCTGCGTAGAGTCGATCGCCGCCGAACGATCGGCGAATGAAGAATGCGCCTCCGCGTCGGAACACGAAGCCGAGCGGGAAAAATGCGAGGTTGTCGCCCGCTGCAACGAGCGGCAGCTGCAGATTGGCGTGATAAAACACGAAGGAAAGCATCAAGTAATCGACGTGGCTCTTGTGGCTCGGCAAGAGGACGAGGGTCCCCCGCTTGGCCGCGCCACGCACGCGCTCCAGGCCCTCCTGGTCGACCTCCATACCGTCGTAGATACGGTTGACGAGTGTATCGAGGACCATTTCCCAAGAGCGGATGACGGTCGGCTCGGGCTGCGCTTCGAGGTCACGGACGATGCCGTAAGCGCGCGTCGTCAGCACGAGACGCTCCTTCTCGCCTTCGCCGCCGAGATCGCGAATCACCGCCTGGAGCTTGGCGCTCTTGATGACTTCATTGCGCATGCGATCGTTGGCCTTGCGCACGGGGCCCAAGATCGCTCTGCGCTCGCGCTCGAGCTTGCGCAAGAGCGAGTAGGTGAGGCGGCGGGTGAGCGCGCCGTCATCCTCCGCGCCGTTGGTGTCACTGCTGGCCGACTGGAGGAAGACCGAGAGATCGATCGCCTCGCCGGCCCGCAGGATGACGTTGTCGTAGTTCTTGAGAAACTCGACCGTGGTGCGGATCTTTCCCGGCCATTCCCGGGTACCGAGCAGCGCGTCAACGACACCGCCCCCGCGGCGATCGGGGAGTTTGGTCCATACGAACACCTGAGGCACGAGCAGGATCGGGTCCTTTCGGGTCCGCTGCAGCGTAAAGAGCGCCCGAACCAGATCGTCGCCTTCGGAAAGCGAGCGCCGCGTTCCCAACTTGCCGCCGGCGAGACCGAGCACGGCCGGAGGGCGCTTCAAGAAGAGGGCCGCCGAGCCCCCCTCTTCGATGACATGGGTGAGCTCCTCGGCCGCGTCACGCCGGTGCTTCGGTTGCAGCGCGCGCAGCCAACCTTTGCCCATCGGCTCGAGCACCCATAGCCCGAGGTCGTTGGCGAAACGTATGCGCGGCAGCGCGTGGCGCTTGGTCAGATAGTCGAGCGCCAAGAAATCCAGAAACGACAAGTTTCGCAGGATGTAGACGACGGAGCCACGCTGCGCCGCCTCCCGGACGGCCGACACCCAGGTCTCGTCGACGTGGATATGTTCGAAGAACCGACGATAGACGTACGCCAGGATCGGGTTCGGCTCGTACGTCGGTGCGAGCGCGCGGCTTACCATGGGCACGATTCTACGGCGCCCGCATCTGGATGCCGAGGCTCAGTTCCGCCGTCGCGCCCAGGTAGCGCAGCATTTGGAAGGTTAGCCCGCCGGACAGGTACGCGCCGAAGCCTTTGGAGAAGTCGTATTGTGGGCCGATATCGAGGTGGGCCAGGACGTCGGTTCGGAAGGCTTCCGGCTTGACGTTGGCCGAGCGGTCATCGTCGCCCGGCGAGCCGGGCGGTCCCGATCCGATCGGCTCGACCGGGCCGCTCGTGAGATCGAGGCCGAGCCAGGGTGAGAAGAAAATTTTGAAACGCGAATCGCTCATCGTGTAAAGGCGCATGCCGATGGCCGCTTGCAGAAGCTTGCCCTGATTGGTCTGGTCGGCTTCGTTGGCCAAGCCGAAACGCATCAGGACGAACGGCTCGAAAAAGTCGAGCGCCGAATAGCCGATCGCAAACCCGAGCGTGGGGGCCCCGCCGAAACCGCAGAACTTCTGCTGGTCCGATGGAGTCTTTGCATAATCGTAGGGAGCGCACCTCGGCGAGCCGGCGTAGCGAAAGAGCATGCGGTAGCCGGCCACGAATTCGAGGCGCGCGTTGAACTGCCCGTGGTGTCCGAACGAATCTTCTTCGGGCGCGGTGGCTGGTTTTACGGCGTCTGATCCGGCGGCAGCGGGCTTGGCCGGGGTGGTGGCTCCCGTCGTACCGGCCGGCTTCGGTTCGGCCGCGCGAACGGCGAGGGGGAGGAGCAGCGTGAGAAGAACGAGGGGAAATGCTGGTCGGATTTTCATGTCGATCGTACCCGCGGGAGGGCGGCGGGAATCGATCGAGAGGTTCCGCTGAGCGTCCACCCCCGCTCGATGCCGACCGCCAGCCAGGAAAAGCTCAACTTAGCCTTGTTGATGGTGGTCGCGATAACCGGTGCGTCGGCGCTGCCGTTCACCGGCGAGATCGCGAGCGTCTTCTGACCGTGGAGCGAACGCAACACCGAAGCATCGGCTGAAAGCGCGAGGATACCGGCATCGGCGAGTAAGGGAACGAGTCCGCTCGGGATAAAAGGAGCGATGACCGCCCTGACCGGCCCCTCGTTGGTCGCGCGGGCTGCCACCTCGCGTACCTCATCCAGCGTCGACAAGAGCAACACACAGTCGGCCCCGGATGCATTCGACGCGGAAAGTACCCCCTCCACGAGCTCGAGGTCGACCCCCGCCGCCCAGGAAGTCGTCCTTGTCGATGCCGGGAGCAGGGCACGTTTGGCGAGCGCGGCATCGGGACGCCGCTCGCGCAAGATCAGCACGTCATCGGTGGGCAGCGCACGGGGAACGGTGACCCGCACGGGGCGCTTGAAGGAGCGCGGATCGCCGATGTTGCCGGTCGCCACGGCGTACGCCAGCGTCTCGGCTGACGCGACGACGAACGTTTTGCTTTCGGGGGTGGTCGGTTCCCGATCGCTCGTGCGAAGCGATAGCTGCCCGGGGGGCGGCGCGTAGATCTCGCCGGTGGTTACCCGCCGGTCGGGTTCGATGATGCGTGCGCCGGTCGCGATGAGATCGACGAGCGCCCCCGATTGACCGAGGACTTCGAGCACCTGGCGGGAGGGGGGCGCGATGATGAAGTCGAGCCGCGGGGGAACTCGCTTCGATTTGAGCAGCATGGCCGCGGCCAGCATGTCGCGCAGCGTGGCGCCGCTGTCGCCGCCCAGAATCACTTGGCTTACCGGTCGGCCCGCGAGGTCACGCACCGGGCGAACCTGACCGGTGTCGTCGGAGACCAATGGATCGACGGCGGCCAGATCGACGGAGACGACTTCGTCGCACGGCGCGCCGGGATCGGGAATGAGCGTGCGGTGCGCCTTCGAGCGGCGTTGGTCACGCAGGAAGACTTCCGTTTTTTCGTCGCTCACGAAGAGGGCTGCCGACGCGCCGAGCTCGGGCGCAACTCCGCAAAGCACGGCGCGCTCGGCGACCGACAGGAGCCTGGCGCTCGGCCCCGCGAACTCGAGGACCACCGGCGCGTGGTGTTGCGCTTCGATGCGCTGAATGACGTCGGCGAGCCCGCGTCGCAAAAGCTCGAGGGCGACATCGCGCGCGCAGACGAAGGGACGCATCCGCCCCGAAAGCAGGATCTGCACGGTGCGCGGTGGCCGGAGCGACACCGTTCCGAGCGCGAGCGCCTGCCCCAGCTGACCGGGGGAGACGACCTGCGTCAGCATTCCCGCACCTCCCACCGAGGCGAGTCTCGGGTCGTCGGTGACCGCCAACCGAGCGGGCGAACCGAAGCGTTCCAGATGCACCGGAGCGGGAAAGCCGATGCCGGGGCGAGCAATGAGGATGCCCGCCTGTGACATTTCCGGCGCGACCGACCCCGGAGCGCGCGCGGTCAGAGCGGCATGGGTGGCCGCATCGGTGACGCAGGTGCCGTCGTAGGCCACCGCGAGCTCGACCGGGGTTTTTTTCAGCCCGAGAGCCATGGCCTCGGCAAATGCGCGGGTGGGAGCGCGTGACAGGATGACCTGGTCGACCTTGACCTCTACCAAATCGCCGCGCAGCTGCGCGTCTGCGCATCGGCCGGCGAGAATTTTCTGAGGCATCGTGCGGGGAGGGTCCCCGGCTCGCGCGCGCATGCGGGTGATTGGGCTCCTGTCTCGTTCGAGAAAGTGGGCGTGACAGCGCGCGAAGGTAGCCGTTCGCTGCGAGGGGGGTCAAGCAGCGCGGCGTTCAAAAACGCGAACGCCGGTGCACCCGGATCGGCGGGTAACGGCGGGTGCGGGCATCACCCAACCTTGAGCCGGCTGCAAGCCTCTCCTCATGGTTGCCTGCTGAGAGGGTGGATTTTACTGGGAGGCGGGGAGGCGGGGAGATTTTGGTTTTGGGTTCGCCAATACGCCCATCGTAAAGGCTTGGAATCTCGACCTTTGCAGTCGTAAGTACGAGCAAGAAGCACAAAATTCACCGCCTCCCCGCCTCCCTGTTCCCTTGAACGGTCCGAGAGGCAGAAGCGAGCTTGACGCTGCGGGAGGCGGGCCGCTAACCTCTGGAAAAATCATGTTCAAAGAGGCAATTCGGGACGTGGTCGAAGGTACCGACGGCGGGATTGCCGGCATCCTCATGGACTTCGAAGGCATCGCCGTCGACAGCTATGTCAAAGGCGATTCGATGGACATCAACGCCGTGGGGGCGGAATACAGCGTCATTTTGAAATCGATTCAGCGTGCCACCGAGAGCCTCGAAGCGGGCGGACCACGCGAGGTGGCGATCCAGTCGGACAAGGTCACCACGATTATCCGCATCCTCAACGACGAATACTTCCTGGCGTTGACGCTCACGCCGGAGGGCAACTTCGGCAAGGGCCGTTATCTCATGCGAACCGCCGCCCCCAAGCTGCTCGAGCAGCTCTCGTAACCCGAGGCGGTGATGCAGGGAACGACGATCCTCGTACTCTCGGGCCCTAACTTGCAGCTCTTGGGCACGCGCGAGCCGTCGATCTATGGTACGGAAACGCTCGCCGAGATCCACGCCCGACTCGACGTGTACGCGCGCGAACGGGGTGCGACCGTCGAGTGCCGGCAATCGAATCACGAAGGCGAGCTGTGCGACTGGCTCGGGGCCGCGCGCGCTTCCGGATTCGCCGGATTGCTCATCAATGCGGGCGCCTACACGCACACGTCGCTCGCGCTCTACGATGCGCTGCGGGCGATCGGCTTGCCCGCCGTCGAGGTTCACCTTTCGAACCCCGAGGCTCGCGAAGCGTATCGCCACGAGTCGAAGCTGGCTCCAGCTTGCATCGGCAAGGTCGCTGGATTCGGTGCCAACTCGTATCTTTTGGCGCTCCGCGGGCTCTTGGACCATCTTGACGCAAAGCGTTGAAGGGCTTGTCCCGCCGATCGGCGCGCATGTGCGGCAAACGGCACTAGATTGAAGCGTCAAGCTCGCGTAGGTTGCCGAGCCACCAACGAAGGATGGAGTCAGCCCCGGTGAACATCGATTTGAAGCAGCTCGAGGGGCTCCTCAAGGTGCTGGAGGAGCGGGACATTTCGGAGTTCGAATTCGAGGACGAGAAGATCCGAGTCCATCTGAAACGGGGCCAGCCCGTCGTGTCGGTCGCGACGATGGCCGGTCCCAATCTGTCGCTCGTCAACCATCCGGGCGACGCCGGCACGAGCATGGTTCCCGAAGCGGGCAAAGTTTCGGAAGGCAACATCGCGTATGTCACATCGCCGTTCGTGGGGACTTTTTACCGCGCTCCTTCGCCGGAAGCGGCGGCGTTCGTCGATGTGGGGAGCAACATCCGCCCCGGTCAGGCGCTTTGCATCGTCGAGGCGATGAAGCTGATGAACGAGATCGAGGCGGAGTTCGCCGGTACCATCCTCGAATGCCTGGTCGACACCGGTAGCCCGGTCGAGTTCGGCCAGCGGCTGTTCAAAGTCAAAAAGGCCTGAGCGCGCTCGGTCGACATGTTTCGCAAAATACTCATCGCGAACCGGGGAGAGATCGCGGTCCGCATCCTTCGTGCGGCTCACGAGATGGGAATCGGCACGGTCGCGATTCACTCCGATGTCGATGCGCAGGCGCTGCACGTCCGGTTCGCCGACGAAGCTGTCTGCGTCGGACCGGCGCCCCCCGCGCGGAGTTACCTCAACATTCCCTCCATCATCAGCGCCGCGGAAGTGACCGGCGCCGATTCGATCCACCCCGGGTACGGGTTTCTGTCGGAGAATGCCCATTTCGCCGAGCTCTGCGCGAAGTGTGGTCTCACCTTCATCGGGCCGACCGCAGCCGCGATGCGCTTGTGGGGCGACAAAGTGAGCGCGCGCGCCGAGGCCAAACGCCACGGGCTGCCGCTTCTTCCCGGAACCGGCGTCCTCAAGGACGCCGCTCAAGCCCTCGTCGAAGCGAAGCGCATCGGATTTCCGGTCATTCTCAAAGCGTCCGGGGGAGGCGGGGGACGGGGGATGCGCGTCGTCCGCGAGGCGGACGAGCTATCGCGCGCCTTCGAGTCCGCCACGGCCGAGGCGATGACCGGTTTCCGCAATCCGGACGTTTACCTCGAGAAATTCGTGGAGACGCCGCGCCACATCGAGTTTCAGGTGCTGGCCGATCAGCATGGTGGCGTCTGGACGCTCGGTGAGCGCGAGTGCTCGCTTCAACGCCGCCATCAAAAGGTCATGGAGGAGGCGCCGAGCCCGGCCATGACGCCGAAGAAGCGGGCCCAGATGGGAGACCTCATCCGCAAGGCCATCGCCGCCACGAAGTACACCACCCTCGGCACCCTCGAGTTCTTGATGGATGAACAGGGCGAGCTTTACTTCATGGAGATGAACACCAGGGTTCAGGTCGAGCATCCGGTGACCGAGATGACGACTGGCGTCGACCTGGTGAAAGAACAGATACGAGCGGCGGCGGGTCAACGTCTCGACTTGCCGGACACGCGCCCCTGGAATTTCCGGGGCCACGCCATCGAGTGCCGCATCAATGCCGAAGATCCGGTGACCTTTGCCCCGTCGCCGGGTGCCATCACCGAGTACTACCCGCCCGGTGGAAGTGGCGTTCGCGTCGATTCGGGCGTGTACGGCGGATGGCGTGTTCCTTCCCATTACGATTCGCTCATCGCCAAGGTGATCGTCCATGGTGCCACCCGCGAGGAGGCTCTTCGACGCATGGATCGCGCACTCGATGAGTTCATCGTGGGCGGCATCCGGACCAACATTGCACTGCACAAGCGCCTGCTGCGCGAGCCTGACGTTATTGCGGGCACGATGTCCACCCGCACCATCGAACGAGTGATCGCGGCCGGTCTTTGACATGCCCCCCCTGTGTGTGGCGGGATGTTAGACGGGCGACATGGTCGAGCTGGTTCCCGAGATAGTCGCTGGCAGCGTCCGCGCGGCCGCGCGGGCTTGCCGCGCCGTCGATGACGAGCTTCCCGGCTACGTGGATCTGCTGAAGGAGCTCTTCCCGCACACCGGTCGCGCATGGATGGTGGGCGTCACCGGAAACCCGGGCTCGGGCAAGAGCACGCTCGTCGATCGGCTGATCGAAGCGCTGCGGGCGCGCAGCCACAAGGTGGCCGTGGTGGCCGTCGATCCCACCAGTCCCTTTTCGGGCGGAGCCATCCTCGGTGACCGTATCCGCATGCAGCGCCACTCAGGCGATCCGAACGTTTTCATCCGATCGCTCGCGACGCGTGGCGCGCTCGGCGGTCTTTCCCGCTCGGCGCGAGACGTGGTGCGCGTGCTCGACGCGTGGGGAGCCGACGTCGTGCTCGTGGAAACCGTCGGAGTCGGTCAAGACGAGCTCGAGATCGTACGCGTGGCGCACACGACGCTGGTGGTGATGACCCCCGGCATGGGCGACGATGTGCAAGCCATCAAGGCTGGGATCCTGGAGTGCGCCGACGTATTCGCCGTCAACAAGGCCGACAGGGAGGGGGCCGATGCCACCGTGCGCGACCTCGAGCTCATGATCGCTCTCGGCGGCGAGACCGTATTCGGAGGTTCGCACTCTCTCGGGCACGGCCGAGCGCGGCTCGACATCGCCGATGCCACGGCCCGCCACGCCTTCGGCAAGTGGATTCCTCCGATCCAGAAATGCGTCGCGACGACCAACCAGGGCGTCGTGGACCTCTTGGGCAAACTCGACCAGCATCGCGGCTGGTTGGAGACCGCCGCTGGCAAGGCGCGCCAGCTCGAGCGGTTGCGCCTGGAGCTGACCGGAATGCTGCGCGACGTGCTGGCGAGGGAGGTGCTGCGGTCGCTTTCCGACGAGGTTGCCGCGCTCTCCGATCAGGTCTCGAGGCGAGAGACGGATCCCTATACCGCTTGCGAACGTCTCATCGAGAGGTTTCGGGCCGGGTTCACTCGATAATTCGAGCATTTGTGCCGGTGTCGCCGCGGCGGCGGAAAACGCTTGTGAGATAGGTCGGGTGTCTGGTACGGGTCCGAGCGCGGCGGAGCGACGCGTCGCTCCCGGCGCGATCGCAGCGTCCGACCGCCGCGAAAGGTTCCATGAGACTCGCGGTACCCAAAGAGAACACCCCGGGCGAGACGCGGGTGGCCATCGTGCCCGAGACCATCAAACGTCTGGTCGCCAAGAAGGTCGACATCAGCGTGGAATCCCACGCCGGCGAGCGCTCCTACATCCGAGACGACGACTACCGCGCCGCGGGCGCCACCGTCGAGCCGACGGCCGACGCGCTGTTCGCAAAAGCGGACGTCGTCCTCCAGATCCATCCGCCGACGCCTGCACAAATCGGCAAGCTACGCGAGGGGTCGGCGCTCATCAGCCTCCTTTATCCGCTCAGCAACGTCGCGCTCGTTCGTGCGCTCGCCGCCCGCCGGGTAACCGCCATTTCGGCGGACATGATTCCGCGCACCACGCTCGCGCAGACGATGGACGTGTTGAGCTCGCAAACGACCGCCGCCGGCTACCACGCGGTGCTGCTCGCCGCCGCGGCGCTGCCCAAATTCTTCCCCATGCTGATGACGGCGGCCGGGACGATCGCCCCTGCCAAGGTGTTGGTGCTCGGCGCCGGCGTGGCGGGGCTTCAAGCCATCGCGACGGCGCGGCGCCTCGGAGCGGTGGTCGAGGCGTTCGACGTCCGAAGAGCCGTCAAGGAGCAGGTGCAGAGCCTCGGCGCGAAGTTCGTCGAGGTCGAGGGCATGCAGGACGCGCAAGCCCAGGGTGGCTACGCGAGAGAAATCACCGACGAGGAAAAGCAGAAGCAGGCCGACGCGATCAAGAAGCACGTCGCCAAATCGGACGCCTGCATCACGACGGCCCTGGTGCCCGGCCGGCGAGCGCCCATCCTCATCACGGCGGACATGGTCCGGGGCATGCGGCCCGGAACGGTCATCGTCGATCTCGCTGCCGAGCAGGGGGGCAACTGCGAGCTCTGCCGGCCCGGGCAAACCGTGGTGGAGAACGGGGTCACGATCATCGGCACGACCAACCTGCAATCCAAGGTGGCCATCGACGCAAGCCAAATGTACTCGCGCAATATGGAAAAACTCGTCGTTCACCTGCTCGGCGACGGTGCTCTCAAGATCGATCTCGCCGAAGAGATCACCCAAGGGTGCGTGATCACGCACGGAGGCAACGTCGTGCACCCGAGGGTCAACGAACTCGTTACGGCCAAGGGAGCCGCCTGAATGCCGCAAGAACTCCTTTTTGCTCTCTACATCTTCGTGCTCGCTGGCTTCCTCGGGCACCACGTCATCTCCAAAGTTCCCCACTTGCTGCACACGCCGTTGATGGCCGGCACCAATGCCATCTCCGGCATCTCCCTCGTTGGTTCGCTCGTTGCGGCGGGCGGGAATTTCAACCAGGTGAGCACCATTCTCGGCGCCATCGCGGTCGTGTGCGCCACCATCAACACGGTCGGCGGTTTTCTCATCACCGATCGGATGCTGCGCATGTTCCGCAAGAAGGTTGGACAGCGCCGATGAGCGCATCGCTTCTCAACTTCAGTTATCTCATTGCGTCGGTTTGCTTCGTCCTCGCACTGCAAGGCCTGAGCTCGCCGAAGCACGCGCGCCGAGGTATCGGCATCGGCGCTATCGGGATGACGGTGGCGGTGGCCGCCACGCTCTTCCACCACGAGATCGTCACCTACACCTGGATCATCCCGGGGCTCGTCATCGGATCGCTCATCGGAGCGGGGATCTCAATCTGGATCCCGATGACCAAGATGCCCGAACGAATCGCGTTCTCGCACTCGTTCGGCGGTCTCGCTGCGGCGCTGGTCGGCGTATCGGAGTTCTATACCCATGGCACTCACCTCTCGATCGTCACGCGAACGGCGCTCGGTCTGGAGGTGTTTCTCGGTTTTCTGACGTTCACCGGCAGCTTGATGGCATTCGGAAAGCTGCAGGGGTTCATCAGCGGAGCGCCGCTCACCTACAAGGGGCAGAACTTCTTGAACATCGGGATGTTCTTCGGCTCGCTGGTGATGCTCGTGTTCTTCGTCATCGACCCCAGCCGGCAGGAGCTCTTTTATGCGATGTGCACCACGGGCTTTCTGCTCGGCATCTTGGCCGTGCTCCCCATCGGGGGAGCCGACATGCCGGTGGTGATCTCGCTGCTCAATTCCTATGCCGGCCTCGCGTCGGCCGCGACGGGCTTCGCCCTGGCCAACAACGTTCTCATCATCGCCGGCGCCCTCGACGGTACTTCGGGCTTCTTGCTTTCGATGATGATGAGCAAGGCGATGAATCGCTCGTTTGCCAACGTGTTGTTCGGCGCTTTCGGTACCGGCGATTCGAGCGGGGACGCGGCTGCCGTCCTCCCGCCCGGCGCGAGCGTCAACCAAGCGACGATGGAAGACGCTGTCGGCGTTCTGCAGGCCGCGCAGTCGGTGATCGTCATTCCGGGCTACGGGATGGCCGTTTCGCAAGCGCAGCATGCCGTCCGCGATCTGCAGTCGGTGCTCGAGTCCAAGGGTACGACCGTCAAGTACGCCATCCATCCGGTAGCCGGTCGTATGCCCGGCCACATGAACGTGCTGCTCGCCGAGGCCAACGTCCCCTACGATCAGCTCTTCGACATCGACGAGATCAACGACGAATTCGCCCGCACCGACGCGGTGCTGGTGGTCGGCGCGAACGACGTCGTCAATCCCGCCGCCAAGAAGAATCCGAAGAGCCCCATCTTCGGAATGCCGGTTTTCAACGTCGAGCAAGCGCGCTCGGTCCTGGTGCTGAAGCGCAGCCTCAATCCCGGCTTCTCGGGCATCGAGAACGAGCTCTTTTTCCAACCGAACACGATGATGGTGCTCGGCGACGCCAAAAAGACGCTCCTCGGCATGGTGGCCGGAGTCAAGCAAGCCGAATAGTTTCGGTCATTCCTCTTCGGCGAGCTCGAGCGTCAACGGGATCGCAACCACGACGTTCGAGCCTTCGGGTGCGCTGAACGAGGCCGACTGGACGCGGCGGACGATGCAATCGATCGTCTCCGGAGCCAGCCCACGTCCGCCCTCGGCCCTCGCTTGGGTGACGGCTCCCTGCTCGTTGAGGCGGGCCACGATGCGAAGGCTTCCCTTTTGTGCGGGGCTGATACCGATGGCGCGGTTGTAACAGGCGCGAAAGCCGGCCCGCAGCCCGGCGACCACGCGGTCGGCGTTGGCTACCGTTCCGCCCGACACTTCCGATGCGCCCACGGTGACATGACCGATCGGGCCTTTGCGCCACAATGGATCGTGCAGGCCGCCACCTAGCCGTGGCGTAGGATCGGCGAACATGGGCGCGGAGTCGGCCGCGCTCGCCAGACGCGGCGAGGCATCCTCGTAGGCGCGGAAGGCAGCGTTGGGTCTCGACGACTCACGCTTGCACCCGAGCGAAACCACGTGGCAGGCGGCGAGAAGGCACAAGCCACGTCCGAACCAGCGCATTGTCCGACCGTACCACCGCGCGGGGCGCGGTCCATCCGTGAGCTGGGGGCGCTAGTGCCCAACACTACCGCCGCAGATTTCCGCTAGCAGATCGATCGTCGGAGCGGCCATAAGCCCACGAAACCGCAGACGGGGCCGAAGGCCCGCGCCGAGTAACACAAAGTGCTGACCGAACAGCGGATTTCTCGGTGTTGCGGAGCGAGGCTGGCCAGGGCGTCGCGGCTCGTTTCGTAGATCGGGGTGGTTCCGACGGCCTCGCCGTAGTTTGCGTTGGGTCCGCGCCAAATCTGCAGATCGTGATCTGCCGATGCCAAGACTGCGGCAGTAATGCTAAGCCGCGCGCGCCCGCGCGACCTCTTCCGAAACTTGCTCCAGGAGTTGCGCGGTCTCGTCCCAGCCGATGCAGCTGTCGGTGATCGAGACGCCGTTCGCGAGGGCTTTGCCCTCGGCCCACGCCTGTTTGCCGGGATTCAAGTTGCTCTCGATCATCATGCCGAGGATGGCGCCCTGACCGGCCTGAAAGGCGCCGGCGATCTGGTGAAAGATGGCTGCCTGCTTCGTGTGATCTTTTCCGGAGTTGTCGTGCGAGCAGTCGACCATGACGCCCCGCCGGATTTCGTGGCGCGACGCGAGCTCGGCGGCGGCGGCGATGTCGCTGGGATGATAGTTGCTCTGGCCTCCTCCGCCGCGCAGGACGACATGACAATCGAGATTGCCTTTGGTTTTGACGACCGAAGTGACGCCGCTTCCGTCGATGCCCAGGAAAGCGTGCGGGTGGCGCGCGGAGAGGATGGCGTTCATCGCGTTCTGGAGCGAGCCGTCGGTGCTATTTTTGAATCCCACCGGCATCGACAGACCGCTCGCCATCTGGCGATGCGTCTGGCTCTCGGTGGTGCGCGCGCCGATCGCGACCCAGCTCACCAAATCGCTGACGTACTGGGGAACGATGGGGTCGAGAAATTCGGTCCCACACGGAAGGCCCATGCTCACGATCCGAAGGAGGACCGAGCGCGCCAGCGCGAGGCCCTCGGGAATGTTGCACGATCCATCCAGCCGCGGGTCGCTGATGAGCCCCTTCCAGCCGACGACGGTGCGCGGCTTTTCGAAATACGTTCGCATCACGATGAAGAGATTGTCTTTCGTCGCCTGGGCGACACGACGAAGCCGCTCCGCATATTGGTAGGCAGCGTCAGGATCGTGGATCGAGCACGGCCCGACCACGACCATCAGCCGTTTCTTGTCCCGTCCGTGGATCAACGCGCGGATCGCCTCGCGGCTCGTGAGAACCGTGGTTTGCGACGCATCGGGGAGGGGCAGAATCGATTTCAGCTCGTGCGGCGACACGAGCCGTGAAATCTCGGCGATACGGCTATTTTCGAGCTGAGGCATGATGGGTTCCTGTGTGACAAAAAAAAACCCTGAGGTGTTCCTCAGGGCCTCGTTCCATTGCCAACAAGAACTACTCCACCTGGTCGCTTCGTGCGTGGCTTCTGCTTCGACACTCGGGCATCTCCTTCGAGGAGGAGCGGATCATTACGTCGAGACGATCTCCAACTTGCCGGCCATGCAGGAGTGGCTCGCGGCCGCCCGCGAAGAGCACGACTTCGTCCAGGAAGACGAACTCTATCGAACGACGCCGGATTCCTAACGGCTCGCGCGGCGAGCAACCTGCGCGCTGCGGCGTGGCGGAGACGCTGTCGTGCGAGGCGTGGGTGTGGCCGCGATGCGGAGGCGCGGCGGCTTGCGGCCGACGTTCTCGGCTCTGAAAGCGCTCGGGCAGATATCGTTCACGGCGCAGCTGGCGCATGCCGGACGCTGAGCGAAGCACACCCGCCGCCCGTGGAAGATGAGGACGTGACTCAGGTGGTCCCAGTCCGTCTGGGGAAAGAGCGACATCAAATCTTGCTCGATTTTTTCGGGGGCCGTGTGCTTGGTCCACCCGAGACGCTGGGCGAGCCGCTGCACGTGCGTGTCGACGACGACCCCCTCGGCGGCATTGAAGGCGACGCCGAGCACCACGTTGGCCGTCTTTCGGCCGACTCCCGGCAACAGGACGAGCTCCGCGAGCGAGCGAGGCACAACGCCCCGGTGATCGGCAACGAGCTTCCTGGCAAGACCGATGATGTTTTTCGACTTCTGACGAAACATCCCCATGCGGTTCAATATCTTCTCGATATCTTCCTGCTTGGCACGGGCGAGCGAGGCAGCGTCGGGGTACCTCGCGAAAAGCTCGGGGGTGATGCGATTGACCGCCACATCGGTGGTCTGAGCCGAGAGCACCGTGGCCACGACGAGCTCGAACGGATTCTGGTGCACGAGCTCGCAATGAGCATCGGGGTGGAACTTCGAGAGCCTGGCGAGCGTATTGAGGGCGGCGAGCAGAGCTTTCGTTCGCCGCGCCATGGCTTCAGTTGACCTCGTCGCTGGGCGGTGTCTCGCTCGGAGGGATCGAGCTTCCGTCGTCGCTGGCCGGCAAGCTGGCCGGCTCTTCCGACTCGGCAAGCGCCTCGATGGCGACGACCCGCTCGCCCTCTTCGACCGTCATCACCCGGACACCCTGCGCGACGCGCCCCGTCTCGCGGATCTCGCTGACCTTGGTGCGGAGCGTCTGCCCGCGATCGGTCACCAGCATGACCTCGTCGTCGGCCTTGACGAGCGCGATCCCGACCACCGGGCCGTTTCGCTCGCTCGCATCGATGAGAATGATGCCCCTTCCTCCGCGGTTCTGCGGCCGGAACTCGGAGAGGGGGGTGCGCTTGCCATAACCCTTCTCGCAGACGGCGAGCACCATGGGGTCTCCGTCGCTCGTGACACCGAGGCCGACCACGTGGTCTCCCTCCGAGAGATCGATGGCTTTGACTCCCTGCGTGGCACGGCCCATCGCCCGCACCTGTTTCTCGTCGAAGCGGATCGACATGCCCTGCTGGGTCGCAATGATGATCTCGCGCGTGCCGTCGGTGAGGGCCGCGCCGAGCAGCTGGTCACCTTCCTCGATCTTGACGCCGATGATCCCCTTCTCGCGAACGTTCTCGTATTCGGTAACCTCGGTTTTCTTGATCTGGCCACGGCGTGTGAGCGTCACGATGAAGGTCTGATCCTTCATCTCCACGACCGGCGTGATGGCGGCGATCTTCTCGCCCGGCTCCATCCCGACGAAATTGACGATGGCGCGCCCCTTGGCGTTGCGAGGCGCGGACGGAATCTCGTATACCTTCTTGACGTACACCTTGCCCTTGTCGCTGAAGAAAAAGACGTACGCGTGGGTGGAAGCGACGAAGAGCTGGTTGACGAAGTCCTCTTCGCGCGCCTCCATGCCGACCTTGCCCTTTCCACCGCGCCGCTGGGCGCGGTACGTGCTGGAAGGCGTGCGCTTGATGTAGCCCGCGTGCGAGATGGTGACGACCATGTCCTCTTCCTGGACGAGGTCCTCCATGTTGATCTCGGCTTCGGTGGCCACGATTTCGGTGCGGCGCTTGTCCTGGTACTTGGTCCTGATCTCCTCTAGCTCGCCGATGACGACGTCCATGAGGAGCTTGACGTCGGCGAGGATTGCGGCGAGGTGCGAAATCTGATCGCAGAGCTGTCCGTAGTCCTTGGCGAGCTTCTCGCGCTCGAGCCCGGTCAGCCGAGCCAGCCGCATGTCGAGAATCGCTTTGGCTTGCCGCTCGGACAGGAAATACTGCTTGCGCTGGGATGCTTCGGCAATTTCTGCTTCCGGTCGCCCGGCGCGGCGCACGAATTCCTCGAGGCCGACGAGCGGCAGCTTCATCAGCTCGGCCCGAGCGACCTCCGGATCGGAGGCTGCGCGAATCGTCTTGATGACCAGGTCGACCTCGGTGATCGCCATACCCAAGCCTTCGACGATCTCTCTTTCGGCCTGTGCGTGCTGCAGCTCGAAGCGGCACCGCCGGGTCACTACCTCCCGGCGATGGTCGATGAAGACGCGAATGGTGCTGCGAAGATCGAGAACCTCGGGCCTACCTTCGACGATCGAGAGATTGATGACGCCGAACGACGTCTGCATGTCGGTGAGCCGGTAGAGCTGGTTCAGCACCACCTGAGGAAAGACGTCCTTGCGCAGCTCGATGACGAGCCGCATCCCGTCGCGGTCGCTCTCGTCGCGGACCTCGGAGATTCCTTCGATGCGCTTGTCCTTCACCAGCTCGGCTATCTTCGAATGAAGCCGCGCCTTGTTGACTTGGTAGGGCAGCTCGATCACGACGATCTGTTCGCGGTCGGACTTGCCCGCCATCTTTTCGATGACCGCCCGAGCCCGCACCACGATGGTGCCGCGGCCGGTGCGATACGCCTGCTCGATGCCCGTTCGACCATAAATGATACCGCCCGTCGGAAAATCAGGGCCAGGAATGATCTTGATCAGGTCGTCGTTGCTTCGCTCCGGGTTACGGATGAGCTCGATGGTGGCGGTCACGACCTCGGCCAGGTTGTGAGGAGGGATGTTCGTGGCCATGCCGACCGCGATCCCTCCGGCGCCGTTGACCAGCAGGTTGGGGACGCGTGCCGGCAGCACGACCGGCTCCTGCTCGGAGTCGTCGAAATTCGGAGAGACGTCGACCGTGTCCTTCTCGATATCGGTGAGCAGCTCCGCTGCAATGCGCGAGAGACGACACTCGGTATACCGGTACGCGGCGGGCGGGTCGCCGTCGACGGAGCCGAAATTGCCCTGCCCATCGATGAGCATGTGGCGCATCGAGAAGTCCTGCGCCATGCGAACGAGCGCGTCATAAACGGACGCGTCGCCGTGGGGGTGGTATTTGCCGAGAACCTCGCCCACCACTTTTGCGCACTTCTTGTAGGGTTGCGATGCCGTGAGCCTGAGCTCGTGCATTGCGTACAAGATGCGGCGATGGACGGGCTTGAGGCCGTCGCGAGCGTCGGGAATGGCGCGCCCGATGATGACGCTCATGGCGTAGTCGAGATACGAGGAACGCATCTCGTCTTGGAGGCTGACCGGTTTGTTCTGCGGAATATTGGTATTGTTTTCGTCTGCCATGCGTCGCTCGCGGCGCGAAGATTAGCACCGGCCCAGCATCGGTGGGTCAGAGATCCGACGATTAGAAGAAGTTGCCGATCGTGAACTCGAACACGTTGGTTTCTTCCCAGGGCAGCGGGCTGAACGGGAAGCCCCACTCGAAGCGAAGCGGACCGAGCGGAGAGAACCAGCGAACGCCTGCACCGTAACTGGTCCGCAACCGAAACACGCTCGACGCGCCGTGAAAACAGGGATCGGTCACCCCGGACGTCGCGCCTTGGGCAGCGTTGCAGTACACTTGCTCGAGATTCCAGGCATTGCCGGCATCGGTGAACAGCACGCCTCGAATGCCGACCTTCTCGATGATCGGAAACTCGAGCTCGAGATTCTGGTGGTAGCTCAGGTTGCCGCCGATCGGCGCTCCATTGGGGATCGGAGGAGCATCCGGGCCCAAGTACTGATTGAGCGGAAGGCGCGGGCCCACGGTTCGCAGCCGAAACCCGCGTAGGTCGAGGATTCCCCCCAAGAAGAAGCGGGCGAAGATGGGCACCCCTTCCGCGCGCGGGCTGGTGACGACCCCGAGCTCGCTGTTGAACTTGATGACGAAACCCTCTCCCAGCGGATAGTAGAACTTGCCCGTTGCCCGATAGCGCAGAAACTCGTTTTCCGAACCCAAGAGCGGGGTGGCCAGCTCGGCCGAGCCCTGTAGGTAGAGGCCGCTCGTCGGAAAAAGCCGGTTGTCGCGGGTGTCGTAGGTGAGCGCGGGGCGCAGGCTGGACGTGAAACCATCGGTAAAAAGGTTGCGCAGTGGCAGCCGCTGGAAAATGCTGACCGCGCTCGAGGTACCGAAAAGCGTGGTGGTGCTGGTCGTCGATACCCGGTCGAGCTCACCGGTGTACGTGAGCGACGCGCGCAGGTAAGGCGGCTGCGTCAACGGATAACCGAGGGTGAGGGCGCCGCCGCGCGTGTGCTGCGCAAAGTCGGGATAGACGCGTAGCTGGTCGTAGAGATCGACCGCCATGGAGAAGTTCGAGTCGAAGAAATACGGTTCGAAGAACCTGATGTTGACGAGCTGGCGCAGGGAGGACACCTGCGCCTGCAAGCTGAGACTCTGGCCGTTGCCGAATAGATTGGCTTGTTGGATCTGGGCGGTGAGGATGAAGTTTTCGATCGACGAGAACCCGGCACCGACCTGAAACGTACCGGTGGCCCGCTCCCCCACTTCGACGTTCACGTTGATGCGGTCGGGGGCGCTGCCCTCCTCGGTCGAGACGTCGACCCGCTCGAAGTAGCCGAGGGCGGTAATGAGCTTCTTGGAGGTTTCGAGCTTGGTTTCGCTGAAGAGCTGGCCTTCGGCGATCTGCATCTCGCGGCGGATGACCCTGTCGCGCGTCTTGGTGTTGCCTTTGATCTCGATGCGCTCGAAGTAGACGAGTGGTCCGCGCCGGATCGGGACCACGATGTCGACCATCTGCTTTTCGGGATCGAGCTGGGTCTGGGGGTCGGCCTCGACGTTCGCGTAGCCTTCGTCGCGGTACATCGTGCGAACCGATTGAAGATCCTTGGCCAGCTCGGCCCGATTGAAGACATCGGCCGGCTTGGCGCGCACCATCTCGCGAAGATGCCTTCGGCCGCCGATGGGCTCGACTTCCCGCCCGGAGCCGTCGCGCTCGTAGATGCGAAACTGACGGATCTTGTACTGCGGCCCCTCGTTGATCGTGAGCGTAATTTCGATGCCGTTTCGATCCGGCGTCAGCATGACGCGCGGGGCCGCCACGGCCACCGAAAGAAATCCGCGGTCGTAGTAGGTGGCGTTGATCATCAGGACGTCGCGCTCGAAGGCATCCTGGCGAAAGGGTCCTCCCGAACCGAAGGCGAAGATCCCGCCCTGACCGGTGAACATCACGTCGCGCAGCTCGGCGTCGGTCACGTGCTGGTTGCCGATGAAGGTGATGCGGCGAACGGAGACCGGCTCGTGCTCGATGATCGTGAACTTCACGACCACCTCGTTCTCTTTCTGCGGCGTGACTTCGAACGAAGCTTCCGCCAAAAAATAGCCTTTCTCCGCATACAGATCGCGAATCTTCTGAACGCTGCGGCGGAGCGACGAATAGTTCAGAATCGTGTTCGGTTTGGTCTCGATTCCCTCGAGAAGCTTGTCGTTCTCGATTTCGCTGTTGCCCGCAAAGGTGAGCTCCTTGATGTTCGGTCGTTCGCGAACGACGAAGCGGAGCGAAAGGCCGTCGTCGCGGCGCTCGAGTTCGACCTCGATGTCGTCGAAGAACCCCGAGTCCCACAGCTCGCGAACATCGCGGGTCAGGTTCTCGGGTGTGAACGGCTGACCGATGCGTTCGCGCAAATAGGTGACGAAGTCCTCCTTGGAGACGCGGCGATTGCCGGCTACTTCGATGCGCGCGATCGTCTGGCCTCGCGCGAGCTCGGCCTCGCTCGGCGGCAGGTTGACCTGGCGGGGCATCACCTCTTCTCCCGGTGGCGTGCGAAACCCCGACGTGCTGCCATCGCTCTCTGCGCCGCCGTCAAGCGGCGCGGCGTCAGCGGCCGCGCCGCGAACACCGCCTTCCGCGCGCGGACCGGCGTCCGCCGTCATCGACGAAGGAGCGCCCGCGTCCGGCGTGCGTCTGCCCGCATCCTGCGCGTGCGCGCGTTGCGAACACAGGAGCCAGCCGAGTCCGACGAGAAATCCGACCCACAGCGAGCGAAGGGCGCGCCGAGTCACACCATCGCAGGCAGGCCGAAGGCCGCGCCGATTCACGTAACAAACACAACCGGAACGCTTGGTCGTCGCAGCGACCGGCATGGGTGGGCGGGGCATCAGGGAAAGGGGAGTCCTATAGCGGGAGCCGTCTGTTCAGGCCGCCGCCTCGTAGCGCAGGATCGCCCGCGCTAAAAGGGGTAGGTGGTTATCGCCTCTCGACTTGACATACGTCCAGTATGATCGATACCTGTCCAAGCATGACTGTCGCAAACCTCGCTCCCAAGCCGCCCCGGCGCGCCACTGCCGAATCGATGGCGCAGAAGCAACGGGAAATCTCGGTCAGCGAGTTTTTCACGAAAAACCGCCACCTGCTCGGGTTCGACAACCCTGCCAAGGCTCTGCTCACGACGGTGAAAGAGGCGGTCGACAACTCCCTCGACGCCTGCGAAGAGGCCGGAATTCTGCCGACGCTTCTCGTCGAAATCTTCGAGGTTTCCGAGAACCGCTACCGGATCGCTGTCGAGGACAACGGGCCGGGCATCGTCAAGGAGCAAATTCCCAAGATTTTCGCAAAACTGCTCTACGGGTCGAAGTTTCACCGGCTCAAGCAGTCGCGTGGCCAGCAGGGCATCGGCATCAGCGCGGCGGGGCTTTACGCGATGCTCACGACCGGTAAGCCGATCCTGATTCTTTCCAAGACCGGCAAGGGGCGCCCGGCGCGCAAAGTCGAGCTTCGCATCGACACTCGCAAAAACCAGCCCGATGTCCTGAAAGACGAGCAGATCGAGTGGGAGAAAGACCACGGCACGCGCGTGGAGCTCGAGCTCGTGGGCACGTACCGAGGAGGACGCACCGGCGTCGACGCGTACGTCGAGCAGACCGTCGTGGCGAATCCCCATCTCGAGCTCGAGTATCGCCCGCCCAAGGGGGACCCCACGCAGTACCCGCGTGCATCGCACGAGCTTCCCCGCGAGCCGCACGAGATCAAGCCGCACCCCCACGGGGTCGAGCTGGGCATGCTGCTCAAGATGATGCAGGACGCGCAACGTATGGCGGTCAAGGCGGCGCTCGTCGACAGCTTCTCGCGGGTGTCGCCGGCCCTCGCTCAAAGCGTCTGCGAAGCCGCCCACGTCAAGCCGACGAAGAAGGCGGGCGACTTGTCCGGCGAGGAAGTCGAACGCTTGCACAAGGCTCTCGGCGAAGTGAAGGTGCTGGCGCCGCCGGCCACCTGCGTCGTGCCGATCGGCGAAGAGCTCATCGTCGCCGGTCTGAAGCGGCGGTACACGGGCGCTGACTACTTTTCGGCGACGCGCCCGCCCGCGGTGTATCGAGGCAACCCGTTCGTCGTCGAGTGCGGCATTGCTTACGGGGGCGACCTGCCGCTGGAAGAGCCGGCGGAGGTTCTGCGCTTCGCCAATCGCGTGCCCTTGCAGTACCAGCCCAAAGCGTGCGCCATCAGCGAAGCCGTGTACGAGCTCAACTGGAAAAATTACGGGCTCGGGCAACCCCGCGGGTCGCTTCCCATCGGACCCTTGGCGATCTTCGTACACCTCGCCAGTGTGTGGGTTCCCTTTACCAGCGAAGCGAAAGAAGCCGTCGCCCACTACCCGGAGATGCTCCGCGAAATCACGCTCGCCCTCCAAGAGTGCGGGCGGCGGTTGGCGCAGAGCCTCCGGGCCCGGGCCCGCGCCGAAAGCGAGGCCAAACGTAAGAGCCTCTTCGAGCGCTACATTCCCGAGCTCGGGCAGAGTCTCGGCAAGATCACCGGCAAAGACCGGGGCGAGATCGAGAAGCTCTTTTTCAAAGCGCTGCCGAGCTTCGTCAACGTGAATGAGATGGTCGAGCCGGAGGCTCTCTCGCCCTCGGATCCCTCGAATGGCGCCGCCGCGCCACCCATCGTAGCCCCGGCCAACGAGGTCAAAGTCGAAGAAAAGAAGCGGGCGGAGAAGCCATCCAAACCGGGGGGCAAGAACAAGACGAAACCCCGGAGCAAGAAGGGCGAGCAGCTCCGGCTCATCGAGTAGGCAACGACATGGCAACTGCAAAATCACACGAAAAGGCCCGCGCCGAGCGGGCGAAGAAGACGCTCGGCAAAATCGAGAAGCTCGGAACGGAGACGATCCGGCAGGTCAGGCATGCGCAAAATCCAGCCGTCGAGATCCCCATTCGCGCCCTGTCCAATGTCGCCTTCAGCGAAAAGCATCGACTCATCGAGCTCGGCAACAAGGTGCAGTCGCGCGAATTTTTCAACGTCTCGATGGCCAAAAAATTCATGCAGACCTTCTTGGTGGCGAGTGCATGCAAGGACCTCTTGCATAGCGGCAAGACGACGAGCATCCGCGATCTTTTCTACATGACCAAGCACACGATCAAAGGTCACAAAGAGAACACCTTCGACGATCAGGTCGAGAGCGATCCGATCATCGAAGACTTGGAAGTGGGACTCGATGCGTTGCGCGAGGAGCTCCATCTGTTCGCTGCCAAGCGCGGCAGCATGGTCGGGCCCATGGTCATCGTGGATGCCGGCGACGAAATCGATCTTTCCAGGATGGGCTCGGGCGGATGGAGCATCCCCAGCATCACCGAAGACTACGTCATCGAGTTCAAGAAGAACGAAGCCGAATACGTTCTGCTCGTCGAGAAAGAGGCTGTCTGGCACCGCCTGAACGAGGACAAATTCTGGAAGAAGCACAAATGCATGCTGGTCACCGGCAACGGCCAGGCCACGCGCGGCGTTCGGCGATTGATGCAACGAATGGCCATGGAGCTGAAGCTGCCCGTCTACGTTCTCGTCGACAACGATCCTTGGGGTCTTTACATCTACAGCGTCGTGAAGCAGGGCTCGATCAGCCTCGCCTACGAGTCGATGCGCATGGCGGTTCCCAAGGCGCGCTTTCTCGGGTTGCGCACGCGAGACTTCAAAAAATTCAAGCTCTCGGACGACGTGAAGATCGAGCTCGAGAAAGAAGACGTCACCCGCGCGAAGCAGATGCTCGCCTATCCATGGTTTGCGGCCAAACATTGGCAAGAAGAAATCAGCGATCTTCTGGCTGCCGGTTTCAAGATGGAGATCGAAGCCCTCTCCAACAAAGACATCAGCTTCGTCACCGACGTGTACATCCCCGACAAGATCGCCAAGCGCGACTGGCTCGTTTGATCGGGGCCACACCTTGGGGCGGCTGCGCGATGTCGTCGCCGATCGTCCGCGGCTTGTTTTGGTTGGCATCAACCCGAGCTTGCGTTCGGGCGAAGCCGGTCATCACTTCGCTAGTCCCGGCAATCCTTTCTGGAAGCTCCTCTACGCATCGGGGCTGACTCCGATCGCCCTCACCGCCGACCAGGATCGACGTCTCGCTGAGTTCGGCATCGCGCTCACCAACCTCTGCCCGCGGCCCACCCGCTCGGCGTCCGAGCTCTTGCCGCGGGAAGTCGAGCTCGGAAGACGCGCCCTCGCCCGCAAGATCGCGATGCTGCGGCCGCGCACCGTCGCCTTCGTCGGTGTGAGCCTGTACCAGGCCTATTTCAGGCGGAAGGCGAGCGGCGGGCCGGGGGCGAAGCCGGAGACGATCGCCGGCGCGCGGGTGTTCGTGGTGCCGAACCCGAGCGGTCTCAACGCGAGCTTTCCCGGGTTTGCCGATAAGCTCGTGTGGTTCGAAAAGCTGCGCGAGTTCGTGGGGGAATGATATTCTGATCGACGAATGCCGACGAAAGACAAGCTTCGCGTTGCTGCCGTCCAGATGTCGAGTCAGGACGATGTTCCCCGGAATCTCGATCGGGCTACGGAGCTCATCGCGCGCGCGGCCGCCGAGGGCGCCGAGCTCGTCGTTCTGCCGGAGAACTTCGCGTACATGGGATCGACCGAGGAGGGCAAGCGCGCCGTGGCCGAGCGGCTCGACGGCGGAGCATCGGGCCCCATCGCCGACGCGATCGGCGGCGCAGCGCGCCGCGCCGGTGTGCATGTCATCGCCGGCGGAATGCCCGAGCGCACGAACGATCCGGATCGCCCCTACAATACTTGCGCCGTGTTCGCGCCGGACGGTAGCGTCGCCGCGCGCTACCACAAGGTGCATCTCTTCGACGTCGAAGTGGGCGATGGGCAGCGTTACCGTGAATCGGCCAACACCTCGGCCGGCGTCGAGCCTCTCGCCGTTTCCGTCGGTGGGTTCACCGTCGGGCTCTCGGTCTGCTACGACCTCCGTTTCCCGGAGCTCTATCGCAAGCTCGCCGATCGCGGAGCCGAGATCGTCGTCGTGCCGGCGGCGTTCACGCTCGCCACGGGCAAAGATCATTGGCACGTCCTCTTGCGCGCCAGGGCCATCGAATGCCAGGCCTACGTCGTTGCCGCGGGGCAATGGGGCGGCCACCCCGGCGGCCGCCGCACCTACGGCAAGAGCGCGATCATTGATCCCTGGGGCGATGTCATTGCGCAGTGCTCGGAGGGCGAAGGGTTCATCACCGCGCCCGTCGACCGCGCCTACGTCGAGCGCGTCCGCGCCAACTTGCCGTCGCTGCGCCATCGGCGGCTGTAGACCGAAAAGTTTCGACTTTCACAGGTGCTTGCGGGCGATCTCGGCCCAGGTCCCTGCCGGCTCGAGCTCGAGGTAGTGCTTCCAGCAAGGGCGAGCCCTGGGGGCGTCGCCGACTCCTTCGTAGGCCATCGCGAGATTGAAGTACGCGTCGGCGAAGCGCGGGTCGGCTTCGATGGCCCCCAAGAAGTACGGAATCGCCTCGCCGGCCTTGCCGCGCTCGAGCATGATGTAGCCGAGGTTATACTGCGCCTCGGGCTGACGCGCATCGATCTCCAAGGCGCGGTGATAGAGCTTCTCCGCGTCGTTTTCTTCTCCCTTGCGAAAACAGATGTTGCCGAGGTTCGTGTACGCAATGGCCAGCCAGGGATCGAGCTCGAGAGCTTCGCGATACAGGGCTTCGGCTTCTTTCATCGTCGCCGGATCTTCGTCCAGCTGGCTGGCCCGTACGTAGAGCGCGTAGGCGGTCTTGGATCGTTCCTTGCCCGCCGCGGGGCGCAGCACGCGCACGACGTCGTCGCGCAGCGTCTTGATCTCGAGATCCAGCAGCATTTGGCCGGTGAGCGGCTCGTAGCTCCCCTCCTGAGAGCGCACGATGACTCGCTGCCCATCCGACACGACGCGCAGCTCGGCGAGCGGCCGGGTCACCTTGGGCAGCGATCGCTGCAGCGCCGCCACCGCTCGCGTGACGTCCCGCAGCCGAACCCGCCTCGCGAGCAAGCCTTGGGCCGTGCGCAGCGCGATCAGATCGGCGAACGTGTACGCCCGCCGCCCACGGCGTCGGCCGCTCGGCGATACGATGCCCGCGCGATCGAGCGTGCGCAGCCGCGCCGCCGAAAATCCGAGCAGGCGAGCGACTTCGGTGCCCGAAAATAAGTCGGTGATCGGCTCGCGGGCATCGCGCAGCTCGGGAGCGACCTTGGCAGCCTCGCCTTCGGGCAGCCGCTGAGGTCGTGATTCGAGCCGGCCTCCACCGGGGCCGAAGACGACATGGATGACCTTATCGGTTCCGCGACGACCTTTGTGTCGCATCTTCTCGTTTCGAGCCTGGAGTGAGGACGCGGGGGAAAGCTAAGCTACGCTTCCTTTACCCTGTTCGACAAGAGGGTGAGAAGGAAAGTTCTCCGCTCTCGCTCGCGTGGCTTTCGCCGCGCGTCAAGAGTCGTCGTCGAAGTGGACGGATAGGTTAGAGATCGCCGTCGGTCACGAGGCCGCTCTCGAGAGCAGGCGCGGCCGCGCCGGGGACGCGAGGGAGAGCGCGGCGATCTGGGTTACTCGGCGCGGACCTTCGGTCCCGCCTGCGATCTGAGTCACTCGGCGCGGACCTTGGGTCCCGCCTGCGATCTGAGTCACTCGGCGCGGACCTTGGGTCCCGCCTGCGATCTGAGTCACTCGGCGCGGACCTTGGGCCCCGCCTGCGATCGGGAAAAACCTGCGCGTGAACATCGACATGGACCGCCACGCCGCGCGGGCTTGGCGAAACGGTGATTTCGGCGCGAACGCGATCGAGCGGCCCGTTGGCTCGCTGCTCCGCCTCTCGGCGCGCCATGCGGAGGGCGCGCACTCGTACGTGCGGATCGAGGGCAACGGCGCTGGCCAACTGCTCCATCGTAACGCCGGGACGCTCGGGACGAAGCAAGAGGACGATGTTGCTCGAACCAAAGTACGCGCGCTCGGGGCCTTCGCCGAAAGCCCCCCCCTCGGAAACCACGTCCGCTTTCTCGAACAACTCACTCCAGCGAGCGTCCGATGAGGCCGCGAGGCGCACGTCACGTATCTGAAACAAAGGCTGTTGACGCGTTTTTGCAAGGCCCGGTCGTCCGGGTAGAAACTTCATGAATCGAATGGTATGGAGGCGCGCTCCAAGCAGACCAGTTCACGACGGTGTCTGTCGAAAATTTGGCAGTATTCGAAGCCCCTGGGCATCGTAGGGGTGGAGGGAACGAAGATGGCCGAACTAGCAGCCCGCCCGAGCGCACCGCGTCATCGTGGCCAGGAACGTCGAAGGCATCGCGTCTTTCTGACGCGCAATACGGAGTACCACTTCCGCGATGGACTCTGCGTTGCAGTCCGCGATCGGCGCAGCGGAGACTGGCTACCGGGGCACCTTGCTCTTCGACGCGAGCTGTTCGGTAGCATCCGATTTTTCATGAACGGCGCGCTTCTTCCCAATCCCGGAGAGCCACGTATCGGCGAAGCGCTCTTCTTCGGTTCGGGAGGTCGCGATCTCATCACCAGCCCGCTCGAAAGCATCGAGCGCCCCCCGAAAGAGCTGGTGGAGCAATACCCTTCCTGACGCGACACACCGAGGTTAGGATTACTGCGTCAGATTTTGGCGATGACAGATCGCGATCAGCAATTGCCGCGTGTCGCCCACGCAAATGACGGCGAGGCCGTCGGTCTCGCGCATCAGACCGGAATGGCCGCGAGGCCTCGCCTCTTCTTGAGTTACTCGGCGTGGCCTTTGGCCCCGCCTGCGGGGCTTCGCCGACAGCCAGTTCCGCCTGTCCGGTCAGTACTTGAGTGGGCCTATGGCTACTCCGATAAAACGATCTGGCAGCGACGATCTGACGCAGTAATGCTAGGCGGCGCAGAAGCCTTCGTAGTCGATGTAGCTCTTGATCGTGGGTGACTCACCGCACACCGGGCAGTTCTTGTCTCGGCGCAGCTTGAACTCGCGAAACTTCATCTTGAGTGAGTCGTAGGTGAGCACGCGACCCGCGAGCGTATCGCCCTTGCCGAGGATGATCTTGATCGCTTCGGTGGCCTGCAGCGTGCCGATGATGCCGCACAGGATGCCGAGCACGCCGGCCTCTTGGCACGAGGGGGCGAGATGCGCGGGCGGCGGCTCCGGGTACCAGCAGCGGTAGCAGGGCCCAACGCCCGGCAGGAAGGTCGTCACCTGGCCGTCGAAGCGGAAGATCGATCCGTGCACGACTGGCTTTTTCAAAAAAATCGACGCGTCGTTGACCAAAAAGCGGGTGGGGAAGTTGTCGCAGCCGTCGACGATGACATCGTAGGGCGCAAAGATACGATCCACGTTGGCGCTGGTGAGCCGCTCTTGGTGGGGCTCCACTTTGACGTCGGGGTTCAAGTCCTGGATCGCCTTCGCCGCGCTCTCCACTTTCGGCGTGCCGACGCGACTCGTCGCGTGCAGGATCTGGCGCTGCAGATTGGAGGCATCCACGGTGTCGCCGTCGACGATTCCGATGGTCCCCACGCCGGCCGCAGCCAGATAGAGCGCAGCGGGGCTGCCGAGCCCACCGGCGCCGAGCAAGAGTACCTTGGCGCCGAGGAGCTTCGCTTGCCCCGCTTCGCCGACCTCGGGCAAAAGAATGTGACGCGAGTACCGGTCGCGCTGGGCGTCCGTCAGGTTCGGCGGCACCTCCATCGGATAGCCGAGATCCTTCCAGCGCACGAAACCCGGATTCGCCGACTCGACACGGGTATAGCCGAGCTCGGCGAGCGTCTTGGCAGCGAACGCGCTCCGCGTTCCCGCCGCGCAGTAGGTCACGATCGGAGCATTCTTGTCGGGCAGCTTCTGCTCGAACTGCAGCTCCAGGTACGCGCGCGGGATCGAGAGAGCGCCCGGAATGTATCCGCCGCGGAGCTCTTCTTTTTCGCGCACGTCGACTAAAACCATTGGCTCTTTTTGATCGAGGCGCCGCTTCACCTCGGCCAAGGGTACGATTTGGACGGATTGCCTCACCTCGGCGATGAGGTCGCTGTAGGTTTTGGACATCGAACGCTCCTGGAATCCCTTCGGCACTGGGGGCTTAGGTCAAGTCTCCCGCTGGCGAAACTATTGTAGCATCGGATTAGGGGACAATTACCGCCAACCTAACCATCCCCGGGCAAATGGGAACCGCCTACATACCCCTTCGGGGGCCGGCGTCCAGGTGCGAGAGGGCTCAACTTGCTCCCACGTACGCCCGTAAGTAAGCGTGATAAGGAGCGGACCCTCTGCATGGCGAACGTCAACCGGCTCGGCGAGCTTCTCGTGCGTGAGAAGCTGATCAGCCTGCAGCAGCTCAGACAGGCACAGGACGAACAACGCCGTACGGGGCAAAACCTCGGGGCCACGCTGGCCAAGCTCGGCTACATCTCGGACGGCGAAATCACGAATTTCCTGTCGGCACAATATCGCGTCCCGGCGGTCAACCTCGACGAGTACGAGATCGACCAGGAGGTGCTCCGACTCGTCTCGCGGGAGGTTTGCGACAAGCACAAGATCATTCCGGTGTCGCGCGCGGGATCGTCACTCATCATGGCGATGGCCGACCCCACGAATCTCCATGCCATCGACGACATCAAGTTCTTGACCGGCTTCAACGTCGAGCCGGTGGTGGCATCGGAGACCGCGATCCAGGCGGCCGTCGAGCGTTACTACCAGTCAGGACCCGCTTACGAGGAGGTGATGGCCGGGTTCGACGAGGAGGAAATCGGGTTCGGCGCCGAAGGCGAAGAGCTCAACCTGATGGAGCTCGAGAAGGCCAGCGAGGATGCACCTGTCGTTCGCCTGGTGAACATGATTCTGCTGAACGCCATCAAGAAGGGGTCCAGCGACATCCACGTCGAGCCCTACGAGAAGAAGCTTCGCATCCGATACCGAATCGACGGGGTTCTCATCGACGAGATGTCGCCGCCGCTCAAGTTGAAGAGCGCCATCGCGAGCCGGCTCAAGATCATGAGTCAACTCGACATTGCCGAGCGACGACTTCCGCAGGACGGCCGCATCAAGCTCAAGCTCGGCAAGGGAAGGGAGATGGACTTCCGTGTCAGCGTGTTGCCGACGCTGTGGGGCGAGAAGATCGTTCTGCGTCTCTTGGACAAATCGAATCTGCAGCTCGACATGACCAAGCTGGGCTTCGATCTGCAGCCGCTCGGGGATTTTCAATGGGCGATCCACCAGCCGTGGGGGATGGTGCTGGTGACGGGGCCGACTGGCTCCGGCAAGACGACCACCCTCTACTCGGCGCTCTCCGAGCTGAACAAGCCGGGTTGCAACATCAGCACCGCCGAAGATCCCGTCGAGTACAATCTTCACGGCATCAACCAGGTGCAGATGCACGACGAAATCGGTCTGAATTTCGCCATGAGCCTGCGGGCTTTTTTGCGGCAGGACCCGGACATCATCATGGTCGGTGAGATCCGCGACTTCGAGACCGCCGAGATCGCGGTCAAAGCCGCACTCACCGGCCACATGGTTCTTTCCACTCTCCACACCAACGATGCCCCGGCCACGATTTCGCGCTTGCTCAACATGGGCGTCGAGCCGTTTCTCATCACCGCCAGCGTCAACCTGGTGCTCGCCCAGCGCCTCGCCCGCAAGAACTGCAGCGACTGCAAGCAAGAGATCAAGCTCGAACGGCAGGCGCTGAAGGACATTGGTTTCACCGACGAGCAGATGGCGACTGCCAAGCTGATGAAGGGCGGGGGATGTCGCACCTGCAACGGTACCGGCTACAAGGGTCGCGTGGCGCTCTACGAGGTCATGAAATTCACCGACTCGCTGAAAGAAATGGTGCTGCAGGGAGCCTCGACCGCCGAGCTCAAGGCCGCGGCGATCAAGCAGGGCATGAGCACCCTACGCGCGAGCGGCATCCGCAAGGTTCTGGACGGCGTTACGAGCACCGAAGAGATCCTGCGGGTGACGATGCAGGACTGACGAAAACGAACGTTCACTCTCAAGTTGGCGCAGAAAACCACCGTAAGGGGGGGATGATGATCCAACCTTCGGAGCCCCTGCGCGTCGGCCTGCAGCAGCTGCTCAAGGCGATGATCGACAAGGGGGCGAGCGACATGCACATCACCACCGGAGCGCCGCCGCTGCTCAGGGTGGACGGCTCGGTCCTTCCCCTTCAGCTCCCACCGCTCGGCCCTGTAGAGACGAAGCAGCTCTGCTACTCGATTCTGACCGAGGAGCAAAAGATTTCGTTCGAGAAGACCAACGAGCTCGACTTCTCGTTCGGCGTGAAGAACCTTTCCCGATTCCGCGCGAACCTCTTCGTGCAGCGCGGGGCGGTCGCCGGCGCGTTTCGCACGATTCCCTTCAAGGTACGGACTTTCGAGGAGCTCGGCTTGCCGGCCGTCATTGCCGAGCTGGCGAACCGTCCTCGCGGCCTGGTGCTGGTGACCGGGCCTACCGGCTCCGGTAAGTCGAGCACGCTCGCATCGATCATCGACAAGATCAATTCGGAGACGCGGCAGCACATCATCACCGTCGAAGATCCGATCGAGTTTCTCCATGCCAACAAGCAGTGCGTGGTCAACCAGCGGGAAGTAGGAAGCGATACCGCCAGCTTCAAGACCGCCCTGCGCTACATCCTTCGCCAGGATCCCGACGTCGTGCTGGTAGGCGAGATGCGCGATCTCGAGACGATCGAGGCGGCGCTCACCATCGCCGAGACGGGCCATCTCGTGTTCGGGACGCTGCACACCAATTCGTGCGTGCAGACCATCAACCGCATCGTCGACGTTTTCCCCACCAACCAACAACAGCAAATCCGGGCGCAGCTTTCGTTCGTGCTGGCGGGGGTGATATCGCAGAACTTGCTGCCGCGCGCCGACGGACCGGGGCGGGCGCTAGCGCTCGAGATCATGATCCCCAACGCGGCCATACGAAACCTGATTCGAGACGACAAAGTGCACCAGATCTATTCCTCCATGCAGGTCGGGCAGGAGAAGCACGGGATGCAGACACTCAACCAGTCGCTCTACGCGCTCTACCAGAAGCGGACGATTTCTCTCGAAGAAGCGATCGGTCACTCGGTGGAGCCGGACGAGCTTCGGAGCATGATCGAAGGCAAAGGCATCGCGCTGCGCCGCTGAACCATTCTAGAGGTCAATGGCGGAATGCGTCGGCTGCCAGCACGACGTCGGGGTTGCGGGGGGCGATACGGGCGAGGGCGCGGACCAAATCGAGGCTGCGCTTTTTGTCACCGAGATCGACCATCGCGAGCGCGCTGATGACCCGCCAAGCGAAGGGGGCGGTGACCGGTGGGAGCTCGAGGAGGGCGGCGCGGGCGCGGGCTTCGGCTGCGCGTGGGCCTTGGGAGTCGGCGTAGACCGA
>WNGB01002212.1_pt1 | contig 31677 bp, 27 predicted proteins | sample 5400681 | NCBI WGS metagenome assembly WNGB01 (sample SAMN13153367, study PRJNA577476) | soil metagenome | isolation source: 115 cm soil or saprolite under grassland replicate 2 | place: USA:California | collected 2016-06-15
CGGCGGTGGCCGACGGCCGCGTCTTCCTCCAGAACCGCAAGGGGCTCGTGCTGGCGCTCTCCGCGGCGGACGGCAAGGTCCTCTGGCGCGCCCAGACCGGCGCCGACGTTCCGCTCGACTGGGGCCACGAGAGCGGCGACATGTTCATCTCCTCGCCGGTGGTGGCGGACGGCACGGTGCTCGTCGGCAGCGGCGACGGCCATCTCTATGCCCTCGAAGCCGGGAGCGGCCACGGCAAATGGCGCGTCGAGACGGGCGGCCGCATCCGTTCCTCCCCGGCGGTCGCCGACGGCGTCGTCTACGTCGGCAGCCTGGACGGCAGCGTCTATGCGGCCGACCTCGCCACCGGCGCCGTCAAGTGGCGGTTCGACACCCAGGGCCGCTCGCTGAACTCCGCGAGCTTCGGGTACGACCGCAAGTCCATTCAGTCCTCGCCGGCCGTGGCGGACGGCAAGGTCTACATCGGGGCGCGCGACGGCTCTCTCTATGCGATCGATGCCGCGACCGGCAAGCAGAAGTGGCGGGTCGACCACGGCGGCTCCTGGGTGATCACCGCGCCCGCGGTCTGGGACGGCAAGGTCTTCGTCGGCAGCTCGGACCTGCGGTTCCTGCAGGCGGTCGACGCGCGGATCAGCCAGGAGATCTGGCGGGTACCGATGCCGGCGAGCGTCTGGTCCTCGCCGTCCATCGCCGGCTCGACCCTCTACGTCGGGGATACCGGCGGCGGGGTCCACGCCCTCGACGCGAAGAACGGCAAGACGCTCTGGACCTTCATGACCGAAGGCGGGATCTTCGGCGCGCCGGTCCCGATCGACGGCGCCGTGCTCGTCACGAGCGGCGACGGGAATCTCTATTGCCTCGCCGCCGGCGACGGTCCCGTGCGGCGTGCCGTTTTCTGGGACGAGGGGCTGGAGAAGTCGTCCTGGGTCCGGTCGTCCAAGCGGGTCCGCGACTACCTGGAGGCTTATGGCCAGGAGGTCGTGGCCGCGCCCGCCCTCGTCGATCTCATGGAGAAGGCAGTCGGAGACAAGAGCGCCGCGCGCACGGTCATCACCTTCGCGATGGACTTCGTGCCTCCCAAGCTGGTCAGCCCGAGCCCCGGCCAGGGGCTGCTCCGGCGCTTCCTGGATGCGGGCGGCACGGTGGTCTGGCTCGGCATGCCGCCCCTCATCTGGCCGCGCGATCCGCAGACCGGCGGGCCGCGCTCCTACACCGAGGTCAACCGCAAGGAGGCCGGAGATCTCCTCGGTGTCGACTTCGGCGCCGCGAACTTCGATCCCTACGGGACGCGGCCCACGCCCGCCGGCCGGGCCTGGGGGCTCAAGGACTGGTGGATGTCCATGTGGTCGGTCGCGCCCGCCGACGGGCTGGAGGTCCTCGCCTTCGACGAGAACGGCCAGGCCGCGGCCTGGGTCAAGAGCTACGGCGGAGAGCCGGGGACCGGATTCGTGATGCTCGGCTATGGCACCGGAGCGATCGATCCCGCCGTCGTCCGGGTGGTGGCCGACTACCGGCCGGGACGGTCCCAAGGGTAGGACCCTCACCCCCTGGCCCCATGGGGCGGCGGGGGCCTCTGATATCGTACCGCCATGAGCGAGCCGATCGGACACCAGGAAGAGGAGGCGCTGGGCAAGGTCTACGACGCCCGGCTGATGCGGCGCCTGCTGGCGTATCTCCGTCCGTACCGGGGGATGACGGCCGGGGCGCTGGTGCTGATCCTCGTGTCATCCCTGCTGCAGCTCGTCGGTCCGCTCACCGTGGCGGTGTCGCTCGACCTGTTCGTCCGGCCGCAGGGAGCCGGCGCCCACCTCTCGCAGGTCAGCCGGCAGGTGCGCGACCTTCTCCTCGCCCGGGGGATCGATCCGGGCAGCGTCCGCCTCGAGGGACTGGCGGTGACGTCGGGGATCTACCTCGTCGCCCTCGTCCTCACGTTCGTCGTGCTGTACGCCCAGGGCTATCTCATGCAGCTCATGGGGCAGTACGTGATGAACGACATGCGCCAGCAGATCTTCTCCTATCTGCAGCGGCTGCCCATCGCCTTCTACGACCGCAACCCGCTCGGCCGGCTGGTGACCCGGGTGACGACGGACGTGGACGCCCTGAACGAGATGCTGTCGGCCGGGGTGGTGGCGATCTTCGGGGACATCGTGCTCTTGGCCGGGATCGTCGGGGTGCTTTTCTGGCTCGACTGGCGCCTGGCCCTGGCGGCCTTCTCGATCGTGCCGCTGCTCCTGATGCTGACCTTCTGGTTCAAGCGCAAGGTGCGCGAGAGCTTCCGCGAGGTGCGGGTGAAGATCGCACGGATCAACGCCTTCCTCCAGGAGCACATCACCGGCATGCCGGTGGTGCAGCTGTTCAACCGGGAGGCGCGGGCCTTCCGCGAGTTCGAGGAGATCAACGAGGCGCACCGCGACGCGAACGTCCGCGGCATCTTCTATTACGCCGTCTTCTTCCCCGGGGTGGAGCTGATCACCTCCCTGGGGCTCGGTCTCATCCTCTGGATCGGCGGCCGCGAGGTGATCGCCTCGACGGTGTCGCTCGGCGCCCTGATCGCCTTCCTCCAGTATGCCCAGCGCTTCTACCAGCCGTTGTCGGACCTGTCGGAGAAGTACAACATCCTGCAGCAGGCGATGGCGAGCTCGGAGCGGGTCTTCAAGCTCCTCGACACGCCGGTGACCATAGCTCCCCCCGAGCACCCGTATCAGCCGGCCGAGGTGCGGGGGGAGATCGAGTTCGCCGCGGTGCGGTTCAGCTACAAGGAGGACGAGCCGGTGCTCAAGGGGATCTCCTTCCGGGTGCGTCCGGGCGAGACCCTGGCCGTGGTAGGGCACACCGGAGCGGGCAAGAGCACCCTGGCGAACCTTCTGCTGCGCTTCTACGACGTCGAGGGGGGCGCGGTGAAGGTGGACGGGGTCGACGTGCGGCAGTGGGACCTGGCGCGGCTGCGCAGGAGCGTCGCCATGGTGCTCCAGGACGTCTTCCTCTTCTCCGGGACAATCGAGGGGAACATCCGGCTCGGCGATCCGGAGATCGACGAGGAGCGGGTGCGCTGGGCGGCCTCCGAGGTGCGCGCCCTGCCGTTCATCGAGCGGCTGCCTGGCGGGTTGAGCGCCCAGGTGCGCGAGCGCGGCGCCGGCCTCTCGGTGGGGCAGAAGCAGCTCATCGCCTTCGCGCGCGCCCTGGCCTTCGATCCGAAGATCCTGATCCTTGACGAGGCGACCTCGTCGATCGACACCGAGACCGAGCAGCTCATCCAGCAGGCGCTCGAACGGCTTCTGGAGGGGCGCACCAGTATCGTCATCGCGCACCGCCTGTCGACCATCCAGAGGGCGGACCGCATCCTGGTGATGCACAAGGGGGAGATCCGCGAGATGGGCACCCACCAGGAGCTCCTCGCCCTGCGCGGCATCTACTACCGGCTCTACCTCCTCCAGTACAAGGACCAGGAGCTGGAGAGGCGCGACCAGCCGCACCCGTCGCTGACGGTCAACGCGTAGGCCTCACGCGCTCCCTCCGTTTGCATGTCCCCTCTCTTGGGACTCCATGGTAGAGTCCCGGCGGAAAAATCGTGGGACAACACGACCTCAGCTACCGCCTTTTCTTCACCCATCACCGCATGATCCAGGACCTGCTCCTGAAGATCGTGGCCGAGCCGTGGGTCGAGCACATCGACTTCGACACCGCCGAGCTCGCCAACACTTCCTTCGTCTCCGACGAGCACGAGAGCCGTGACAGCGACGTCATCTGGAAGCTCCGGCGAAAAGACGGACGGGAACCGGCCAACCTCTACATTCTCCTGGAGGCGCAATCGCGGCCGGACCCCTCCATGCCGGTCCGGTTCAGCGGCTATGAGAGCCTCTTCTACCAAAACCTGCTGGCCGACCTTCCGCCTTCGGCTTGGCGAAAGATGCCGCTGATCATCGGGATCCTCGTCTACAATGGAGGAGAACCGTGGCATGTGGCCACGGACCTCGGTTCCTTGATTGGAGACCTGGATCCCTCGGCGGAAGTCTACCGGCCGCAGTGGCGTTATCGCCTGGTGGACGAGTCGGCTTACGACCGGCAGGCGCTGGAAGGGCTGAACAGCCCGGTGGCCGACCTGTTCTGGATTGAGAAGAGCCGCGACTGGTCGGAGATCCTTTCCGGTGTCCGCCGGCTGCGGCGCAACATCCCGCCGGAGGAGGCAGCCTTGCGGCGGGCCTTCGCGACGTGGCTGAAGAAGGTCATCTTGCCGCGCTTCGGCCTTGTGCCGGGGAATGCGGAGGTCAGTTTGGAGGAGGTCGAAACCATGTTGGCTGAGAGCATCGACCGCTGGAACCGTCAGATCCGAGAAGAGGGCCGCCAGGAGGGTGAAGCCTTGGTTGTGCTGCGGCAACTCCGTTTCAAGTTCGGCCCCTTGGCACCTGAGATCGAGGAGCGGGTGCGCTCTGCGGAGGCGGACCGCCTTCTAGAATGGAGCGAGCGCGTTCTGGGCGCCGAGCGCATCGAAGACGTGCTCAGAGACTGAGCAGTCGGGGCCACCCGGGTGACCGGTAACGGCGCGATCCCGGGCGAGGTGCTGGACCGGCTCCTGGCTCGGCATCGATCCCTCCATCCTCTGGACAAGCCGCTCGTCGAGGCCGACTACCGGCATGCCCTCGACGTCTGGGAGTGGGTCCTGCGCCTCGATCCCGACGCCGGGGGGGCCGTCCAGATCGCGGCCCTGTTTCATGACATCGAACGGGTCTTCACCGAGGCGGAGGTCCGGAGCGAGCAGGCCGTTGCGGAGTATGACGACTACAAGGCGCGCCATGCCGCCCGGAGCGCACGGATCACCGAGCGGGTGCTCGCCGAGGAGGGGATCGATCCCGCCTTGCGGGAGCAGGCCACGGAGCTCATCGCCGGCCATGACCAGCCGGGCCGGGCGAGCAGCGCCGACGCGGTCCTTCTGGAGGACGCGGACGCGCTCTCCTTCTTCTCCCTGAACAGCGCCGGCTATCTCGCCTACTACGGCGAAGCGCAGGCACGGCGGAAGATCGAATGGACCCTCGCGCGGCTGAGCCCGCGGGGTCGCGAGCACCTCGCGCGCCTCGAGCTCCCGCCCATTCTCTGAGTGCGAAGCCCTTCTCCAAGAGAACCAACCGGAGAGATGGTGCCAGCCGTCTGTGACGTTCTAAATGATGTGCGCATCTTAAAGGGCGGAATGCGTCCCCGCGCCGTCCCTCGGGGTAGGGACCGGTACACCGCCCGGGGAGGGACCGGTGGCATGCCCTCTGTAAACTCTTCCCCGCCCCCCATACTTTTTACGCAAAACCGGCACCTCCGCAAAGCATTCTCTCGTGTGTGGAGGTGGTTTCCACAGGTTGGCACGGATCTTCCTCTTGCAGTACCGGATGTCATGGGAACTCGGGAAGGAAGGGAGTCGAAATGTCGAGGAAGAGAGTGAGGATCGCTATTATCGGGGTGGGCAATTGTGCTTCTTCACTTGTCCAGGGTGTGGAGTTCTATAAGAATGCCGCACCGGAGGAGCTCGTGCCGGGGCTCATGCACGTCGATCTCGGCGGATATCACGTCGGGGACATCGAGATCGCGGCCGCCTTCGACGTGGACGCGAACAAGGTCGGACTGGATGTCTCCGAAGCGATCTTCGCGCCGCCGAACAATACCTACCGGTTCGCAATGGTACCGCGCCTGGGGGTGGAGGTGCAGCGTGGGACCACGCTGGACGGACTCGGCAAGTACCTGAGCCGCGAGATCCAGGAGGCGGACGCGCCGCCCGCCGACGTGGTCCAGGTCCTCCGCGAGACCCGAACGGACGTGGTCGTCTCGTATCTCCCGGTGGGCTCGGAGGAGGCGACCCAGTTCTATGTCGAGAAGGCTCTCGAAGCAGGATGCGGCTTCGTCAACTGCATTCCGGTCTTCATCGCGTCGCGTCCCTACTGGCAGAAGCGGTTCGAGAAGAAGGGGCTGCCGGTCATCGGCGACGACATCAAATCGCAGGTGGGCGCCACGATCACCCACCGGCTGCTGACCCAGCTCTTCCGCGACCGCGGCGTGCGCCTCGACCGCACCTATCAGCTCAACTTCGGCGGCAACTCGGACTTCCTCAACATGCTGGAGCGGGAGCGGCTGGAGTCGAAGAAGATCTCCAAGACCCAGGCGGTGACCAGCCAGCTCGACTACGAGCTGCCGAAGGGATGCGTCCACGTGGGACCGAGCGACTACGTCCCCTGGCTGGAGGACCGCAAGTGGTGCTACATCCGGATGGAGGGGACGACTTTCGGCAACGTTCCCTTGAATTGCGAGGTCAAGCTGGAGGTCTGGGACTCGCCGAACTCGGCCGGCGTGGTGATCGACGCGGTCCGCTGCGCCAAGCTCGCCCTGGACCGCGGGATCGGCGGCGTGCTCGCCGGGCCGGCCTCCTATTTCATGAAGTCCCCGCCGGAGCAGCTGCCGGACCACGAGGCCCGCGCCCGGACTGAGGCGTTCATCCGCGGCGAGGGAGTCCGGCATCGGAGCCCGGTGCCGGCCAAGGTGGCGGTGGCGGAGTAGGGTCCTTGATATCCTTCCCCCGTGCCGCAGCAGCTCCGTCTGTTCGAAGCTCCCGAGCCGCCGCGCTCTCCTGGCGAGGTCTGGGTCGCTCGCGGAGCGCGGGCCGCCGAGGCGCTCCTGGTTTCCCGGCTGGATGCCCTCCTCACCGAGGCGCGCAAGAACCCGGCCCTCCTCGCCCGGCCGGTGCGCGTCCTCGTGCCGTCGAAGAGCCTCCGGGCTCATCTCGGGGCGGCGCTCGTCCGCCGGCGCGGACGGTCGATCGCCGGAGTGACGATCCAGACCCTCCATGCCCTCGCTTGCGAGGTCCTGGAGCGGGCGGGCGAGCCGGTGCCTCGCGGCACGCCCCTCTTCGACGTGCTCGCCCAGCGCCTCGCCCGTCTCGAGCCGGCCCTGCGCCGCGGCCTCGATGACCTGGTGGACGGCTACGGTGCGGTGGCCGGGACCGTGCGCGACCTGCTCGATGCGGGGCTGGAGCACGAATTCGCCGAGGCGATCGATGAGGCCCTGGCCACGGATGGCCCGCGGGCGGCTTCGCGCGCCGAGGTGGAGCGCGCCCGGGCGCTCGTCCGTGTGGCCGCCCGCACCCAGGCTCTCGCTCCCGCGCTCGGCCTGGGCCGGGTTTCGACTCTGCTGCGGCGGGCGACCGAGCTGCTCGGCGCCGATGCGGATCGGGTCCTCCCCTTCCGCGCCCTCCTGATCCACGGCTTCTCGGATGCGACCGGCGTGGCCACCGATTTCCTCCAGGAGCTGCTCCGCCGGGGAGCTCGGCTGATCCTCGACCATCCCTCCGCTCCGGGCTCCATCCCGGGGGCCGTGGAGCGCGCCTTCACCGAGCGCTTCGCCGAGCGGCTCGCCATGGTCTCCCGCTTCGTCCCGGCGCCGCCGCCCCGCGACACGGACCTGCCTGGGCCGCAGATGGATTTCGTGGAGGCGGTCGGCGCGGAGGCCGAGGCGCGCGAGGTGGCCCGGCGGGTGCGCGCCCTGCTCGACGGCGGCGCGACGCCCGAAGGGATCGGTGTCGTGGCCCGCGACCTCGCGCCGTATGCGCTGGTCCTGCGCCGCCACTTCCGCCGGCTCGCGGTCCCCTTCTCGGGCCTGGCCGCCCGCGGCGCCCTGGAGCCGGCGGGAAGGCGGGCCCGCGCCTTCCTCGAGCTGCTCCGCCGCGGCGACGAGGTGCCCGCCGACCGCTGGCTCGATACGGTCGCCTCCCTCGGTCTGCCGGGCCGGCGGCGGTCCATGGCCGGCCTGCTCGTCGATCTGCGCCTGGCGTTCTACTCTCTCGGCGCCGGACGGCTGCGCGACGTCGCCGAGCTCGATCCCGAGGCGTTCCTGCACAACGGCTCGTACGCCCTGCCGATCCGCCAGGGGCTGCGGACGGCCGCCAACGAGGAGGGGCAGGAAGCGGAGGAGGGCGAGACCTACGCGGCGCGGCGCCGGGTGGATGGCGGGCAGATCCGCGCGGCCGTGCGGACCGCGGGCCGGGTGCGCGAGCGTCTGAGCGGCTGGCCCGAGGAGGCTCCGGCCGCGGAGCACTTCCGCCTCCTGCGGGCTCTCCTGGTCACCGATCTGGGCTGGGATCTGGAGGCCGCGGATACCGGAGGCGTCCTCGCCGCACTGGCCGAGCTGGAGCGCGAGGTGCCGGGCGACTTCCCCCTGACTCGCGACGAGCTCCGCCCGCTGGTCGTCCGGGCGTGCGGCGAGGTCGGCGTCGCGCCCCTGGGTGGCAGCGGCGGCGGCGTGCAGGTGCTCTCGGTCACCGAGGCCCGCGGCCGCACCTTCGACCACCTCTTCGTGATCGGCCTGAATCGCGACGTCTTCCCCCGCGGCATCCGGGAAGACCCCCTGCTGCCGGACGACCTGCGCCAGGTGCTGCGGCGCGTGCTGCCCGACATCCCGGTCAAGCGCGCCGGTTTCGACGAGGAGCGCTACCTCTTCGCCTGGCTCCTCTCGGCGAGCCCGTCGATCACCCTCTCCTGGCAGGTGGCGGACGAGGACGGCAAACCGCGCTCCCCTTCGCCCCTCCTGCGCGGCCCGCGCGAGCCCCGGCGGGCGCCGGCGCTCTGGACGCCGGGCGCGGACCGGCTGCGCCCGGCCGACGAGCACGCGGTGATCGCTGCTCTCCACGCGCCGCGGCGGCAGTTCGGGCGGGTGCTCGCCGTGGCCCTGGGAGAAGCGCGGGAGGAGCTGCTGCCGGACGGTCTCGCTCTCGATCCGCACACCCTGGCCGCGGTCCGAGTGGCGGTGCTCGACGAGATGGACCCCGACCTGCGTCTCCCCGAAGGACGGGCCGTGCGCGCGCGGCTCGGTCCGTACTTCGGCTTCGTCGGCAACTTCAGCGGGCCGGGCGGCTTGCGCATCGACCTCCACGTCACCCACCTGGAGAAGCTGGCCGGCTGTCCCTGGCAGCTCTTCCTCGGCCGCGTGCTCCGGCTGGAGCCGACGCCCGACCCTCTGGCCGCCCTCCCGGGCGCCGATCCGCTCCTCCTGGGCAACACCGTGCACAAGGTGCTGGAACGGATCGTCCGCGAGGCTGTGACGGGAGAAGAAGCTCCGGCCACCGTATCCTGGCCGGCTCCTGGCCGCTTCGAGCAGATCCTTCTCGAAGAGTCGGGGCGGCTCCTCGCCCTGGAGGGGATCGTGCTGCCGGGTCTCGCCCGTGCCCTCGCCGAGCGGGCGCGCCCGCTTCTCGCGGTGGCGCGGGATCTGGATTGGTCCGAAGGCGCGGCCGTCCCCGTGCTCCACGCCGAGCGCGAGGAGGTGGTGGAGGTCGTGGATGCGGAAGGTCGCCCGCGGAGGCTCTCCTTCCGCGCCGACCGGATCGACGGCCTGCCGGAGGGGCTCCGCTTCACCGACTACAAGACCGGCCGGCCGCTCTCCACGGCGCGCCGGCCGGAAAACCGCCGCCGCCATTTCCTCGAGCGTCTGCGGCAGGGGACCCTCCTCCAGGCCGCCGCCTACCTGCTGGCGGCGCACGGCGAGAGGGCGGAGGGGCGCTACCTTTATTTGAAGCCGGACCTGGACGACCGGGAAGCCCGGGAGCATGCGGTGACCACCGAAGACCGTGAGGCCGCGGAGGCGTTCGCCCACGCGGTGAGCGCGACCCTGGCCGCCTGGGACGCGGGCACCTTCTTCCCCCGGGTCGTGGATGCCGCCGGCCGCAACGAGCCGGCGCGCTGCTCGTACTGTGCCGTGGCCGAGGCCTGCCTGCGTGGCGATTCCGGGTCGCGTCTGCGCCTCTTCGAGTGGACCGAGAAGGCGCGGCGCGAAGCTGTTCCCCTCGATCCGGCCCAATCAGCCCTCCTCCGCGTCTGGCGGCTCGCCGCGAAGGAGGAACGCGAGGAGGCGGAGACCGGGAATGGGGAAGAGGCTCCATGACCGGCCGGCTGGTCGTCGGCCGCTTCGGCATGCCGAGCGAGGGGACCCTGCGCACCGCCGACCGCGGTGCCCGGCGGGAGGCGCAGCGCCGCTTCGACCGGCCGCTCATCCTCCAGGCCGGCGCCGGCACCGGCAAGACCACGACGCTCGTGGCGCGCCTCCTCGCCTGGAGCCTGGGCGCCGGCTGGGAGCTGGCCCTCGCCCGGCGCGCCGCCCGTCCCGCGGCCCGGCCGTCGCTGCGGCCGGAAGGAGAGGGGAGCCCGGAGCGGATCGCCGCGGACGTGCTGCGCGGAGTCGTCGCCATCACCTTCACCGAGGCCGCCGCCGCCGAGATGGCCGGCCGGACCGCCCGCGAGCTGGACGCCCTGGCGCGTGGCGAGAACCGGCCCGACTGGCTCGATCCGGAGGTCCTGCCGTCCGAGGGCGAGACCTTCGCCCGCGCCCGCGCCCTCCTCGGCGCCCTCGATCACCTGCAGGTCCGCACCATTCACGCCTTCTGCCTCGGGCTCCTCGCCGATCACCCGCTGGAGGCCGGCGTGCACCCGCGTCTGACCGTCGACGCCGAGGGCCGTCTCCTGGAGGAGGTCGTGCGCGAGACCGTGGAGGTCGCCCTCCGCGAAGGGTACGGCGCGCCCGGCGATCCGCACCTTATGGCGCTCGCCGTGCGCGGCTTCGGGCCGCAGGAGATCGTGGAAGCCCTGACCATCCAGGCCGCGGCCGGCCTCCCGGCGCAGGCCCTGGCCGAAGACCTCCTGGGTCCCGAGCCCCTGCGCGCCTTCCGCGACCGTCTCGCCGCCGCGGCTGCCGGCGTCCATGAGCTGGTGGCGCCGCGCCTGCGGGGTGGCCGGGCGCCCAACGCGCGCTCCATCGAGACCGGGCTGCGCGTCCTGCTCTCCCACCTGCGCGACGAGCGCTACGAGGGGGGCGTCGATCTTTTCACCTTGAAGGTCTGGATCGACGAGGGGATGCCCGAGAAGCTCACCGACCATCTCCGCAAGTGGGTCAAGGGGCCGACCAACGCGACCGAGACGCCCCTGTTCGAGAGGACCGATCTCAGGGCGCGCGCGGACGATCTCTCCCGGCTCCTCCGCCACTGGCGGCGCGTCGATCCCGAGCTGCTGGAGGCCGGCCGCCGGGCGCTCGCCCCGCTCCTCGCCGCGGTGGAGCGCGAGCTGCGGGCGCGGGGCATCGCCACCTTCGACGCCCTGCTGACCGGCGCCGAGTCGCTCCTCGCCCGCCATCCGGAGGTGCGCGCCCGCGTCCGCCGGCAGATCGACCAGCTCCTGGTCGACGAGTTCCAGGACACCGACCGGGTGCAGTGCGAGCTCCTCCGCTGGATCGCCCTGGACGGCCCGCGCGACGAGCGCCCGGGCCTCTTCCTGGTCGGCGACCCCAAGCAGTCCATCTACGGCTGGCGCAGCGCCGACCTGCGCGCCTACGACGGCTTCGTGGAGCTGGCGCGGCGCCACGGCGGCGACGTCGAGCGGCTGATCGAGAACTTCCGTTCCGTGCCGGCGATCCTGTCCGAGGTGGCGCGGGTGATCGGGCCGGTGATGCGCGAGGCGCCCGGCCTCCAGCCCCCGTTCGAGCCGCTCCTCGCCTGCGACCGGAGGCGCGACGATCCCGGGTTCGCCCGGGCCGGCCGCGCCCCGGTCGAGCACTGGGTCTCCTGGAAGCGGGCAGATGGCAAGACCACCGCGGTCGAGGCGGCGGAGCTGGAGGCGGCGGCCCTCGCCGCGGACGTCCGGTCGCTCCACGATACCGAGGGGGTCGCCTGGCAAGAGGTCGCGGTTCTCCTGCGCGGCACCGGAGATCTGGACACCTACCTGGAGGCGCTCCGCCGGGCGCGCATCCCCTTCGTCGTCGGGCGGGACAAGCAGTATTACCGCCGCCGCGAGATCATCGAAGCCGCGGCCCTGGTGCGCGCCGTGCTCGATCCCGGGGACCATCTCGCCCTGCTCACGGTCCTCCGCTCGCTCCTGGTCGGCGTGCCGGACGCGGCGCTGATCCCGCTCTGGCGGAGGGGATTGCCCGGCCTGGTCACCGATCTGGCTCCCGCGCGGCTGGACGAGGAAAGGATGCGGGAGCGCCTCCACGAGCTGCGGGATCTGGTCGCGGCCGCGGCCGCCGAGGTCCCGCAGGACATCCCGGGAATCCCGGGCCTCTCCGGCTGGGAGACGGGCCTGCTGGCGGCGGTCGAGCATCTGGCGGTCCTCCGCCGCTCGTTCGAGAGCGAGCCGGCCGATCTCTTCGTGGAGCGCCTGCGCCGGCTGTTCCTGCCCGAGGCCCTGGAAGCGGCGCGCTATCTCGGACCGTACCGCCTGGCGAACCTCGACCGCTTCTTCCGGCAGCTCCTTGCCGCCATCGAGGACGGAGGGGGGGATCTGACGGCGATCCTGCGCTCGCTGCGCCGGAGCATCGCCGAGGCGCGGGAGGCGGAGGAGGGAAGGCCGAAGGACGGCGCCGAGGACGCGGTCCAGGTGATGACGATCCACGGCGCCAAGGGGCTCGACTTCGGCCATGTCTACCTGGTGCAGCTCCACAAGGCGCCGGGCGGCGAAGGCGGCACCGGCACCGAAGTCGGCCGTCTGGACGGGGGAGGGTTCGAGCTCCGGCTCTTCGGAGCGCCGACCCTCGGATTCGACCGCGTCGAGGCCGAGCGCCGGGCCGTCGAGGCCGCCGAGCGGGTGCGCACGCTCTACGTGGCCATGACCCGGGCCAAGGACCGGCTGGTTCTCCTGGGGATCTGGCCGGGCCTGGACGACGAGAGCGGTCCCCGGCCGCCGGAGCAGGCGCGCACGCACATGGACCTCCTCGCCTGGCGTCCGGACCGGCCGGCCACCGCCCTGGCCGAGCTGTGGGCGGAAGGCACAGCGGCTGTTTCCGATCCATCCGGAGCGCTGTGGAAGCTTCCCGCTCTCTGGAACGATCTCGAAGGATCGGGGTTCGATGCTGCCGAAGGGGCGGACGGGGCGGGGCTGGACGCGCCCGAGGAGATCGCCCGCGCCTCCGCCGTCCTGCGGTCGGACCGTGCCGCGGCCGAGGCCCGCCTGTCCCGCTCCTGGGGAGGGGCGGCCTCGGAAGAGGCCCACGACCTCCTCCGCGAAGAGCTGGCCGCGCACCGTCTCGACGAGGGGGAGGATGGGGCCTCGCGCGCGCGTGTATCTAATAAGGACAGGGGCGGCGGGCTCGACCGGGAGGCGGCGATGGCTCTGGGAGGCGCCGTGCACCGCGCCCTGGAGGAGTGGGACCTGGCCGCCGATCCGCGGGAGGAGCTCGCCCGGCAGCGTACCCATCTGCCGGCCTACCTGGCGCCGCTGGCCCGCGGCGAGGTGCTGGATGCTGCCCTGTCGCGGGCCGAGGCGCTGCTCGACCGTTTCGCCGGAAGCCACCTGCTGGAGCGTCTCCGCGGTCTCGCCGGCCGCATCGTGGCCCGCGAGCTCCCCGTCCTCCTCCCTCCGAGGGATGCGCCGCACGCCCCGGTGGGAGTCGTCACCGGAGCCGTCGACCTGGTCTACCGCGATCCCGAAACCGGTCACCTGGTGATCGCCGACTACAAGACCGACGAAGTCGAAGACCCGGAGGAGCTCGCCCGCCGCGCCGCCGTCTACGCCCCCCAGGGAGCCACCTACGTCCGCGCCCTCCAGGAGGCGCTGGACCTCCCACAGCCACCGCGCTTCGAGCTGTGGTTTTTGCGGGCGGACCGGGTGGTGTGAGCCGTCGTGCCGCACGGGATCCGTGCTACCCTGGAAAATATGGGACGATTGAATGTGACCCTTGCCATCGAGAAAGAGCTTCTTCAGGCGGCTCGCGCCGTTGCGGCCGAGCACCAGACATCGGTCAACGAGATGGTGCGCCAATATTTGAAGCAGGTGGTCGGAGAGGATCGTCGACGCCAGGTCGCCTGGGACCGGATCAAGAATCTCGTGGAGAAGCCATCGGTCGTCCTCGATGATCCACGGCCGAGCCGGGACGAGCTGCATGCGAGGTGACCTCGTCGCGTTCCTGGACAGCAACGTGCTCGTCTACGCCGTCAGCCGAAACGAGCCGGAAAAGCAGGGAAAAGCAAAGGCGATCGTCGAGCGGGGGTTCGCCGAGGGGTGCTTCTGCGGGCGGACCGGGTGGTGTGAGCCCCGCAGTTGGGGAGCCGTCGCCCCACGAGGAGGGATGATCGCGCCGCTACGTCGGGTTCACTGTCACGTCCACTCGTGACGTCTCATCGCAGCACTCGGGAAGCGCTCCACAGGAAAAGGTGATCTCCCAGTTCTGGCCACCACTGAGCTCGCGGATTGTGTCTTCCCCAAAGCCGATCGTCACCGACCACGGCTCGCCAGCCGCGGCGGGCGACACGAGAGTTGCATTGGCCGGTGGGGGGAAAAGCGGGACCTCGCCAGTCAAAGCCACCCCGCCGTACTGCACGTTCAAGCTGTTGGGAGGTCCCTCGCCATCCGGAACGTTCAAGCGTAGATGGGTCGCAGCAACGACGTCTCTACTCGAACCTGGATCGGTCGCCTCGAAGATGCAGTCCCGGGGATCCCGGTCCGTCGCCGAGAAGACCATCGCAAAGCCCTGCGGCTCGCCAGTCCCGCCGTCCTTCGTGTCCGTGGGCACACAGCCCAGCGTCCCTGCGACCAGCGCTGCTCCCAGCCACACGGTATGCCGGTAGATTCGCATCGGTTCCTTCCACGATGAAGTGAGGACTGCGTTTGCCTGGGATTCTACCTCAGCTGATGAAAAACGTCTCCCCGGCCGTTCAGGGGCGATGGCGGGGCGCGCTTCGAGCTGTGGTTTCTGCGGGCGGACCGGGTGGTGTGAGGGGGTTGAGTCTTATTTGGAGGGCAGTGCCGGCCCACACTCCCCTTCAGCGGTCCAGGCTTCCGGCGGGAGCCACCCACTCCATCGGCTGGCGAGTGACAGAGGCGATCCGATCGTAGTCGTCGTCGTAGTGGAGCACCGCGAGACCCGCAGCCTCAGCGGCGGCTGCGATCACCAGGTCGACCGGTTTCGCTCCACGGTGGAGACCCGACGTGGCCATCGCGCCTGCAACCTGGAGAGCCCGATGCAACACGTCGGCCGTGATCGGAGCCTCAGGTAGGGCCCTCCGCTCCTCGATGACTTCAGCGACGTCTCTAGCGCGGGAACCATAGATGACCTCGAGGTCGATAAGCCCGCAGGTCCACAGCGGGCCGGCCTGAGCCAGGGCCGCGAGCCGATCTCCCACGACATCCTGGCGGGCGCGAGCGAGCACTGAGGTGTCGACGAGGTAGCGCATGGCTCATCGGGCGGTGCGCGGTCGCCGAGCCTCCTCGATTCTCGCCAGGTCGAGCGCCCCCGACCCTCTCAGCCGCTCGATGTGCCGTAACACCCTCTCGTCGTCGACGAGCCGTTGCAGCGCAGCGTTTACGGTTTCTTTGATCGTGTCAGTCCCGGCGATACTCCGGGCCCGCTCCAGGAGATCGTCATCGATGTCGACGAGTCGCTTCATCGTGAGATGAGTATATCCGATCCTCAATCTGGATATAGATCTTGCAACTGGGCCGCATGCGCGCCCAGTACCAGTTTGCCTCGCCGTCCGATGCGAAGGCAGCTCAGCTGATGAAGAACGTCTCCGACGAGTGCTGCGACCACTCGCTCGCGTCGGCGGCACGCGGTGGCGGGGCTTCGCGGCGCCCCTTGGGCGGTTTGGGCTTCTTGAGGAGCTTGGGCGGTTTGACCAGCTTCGGGGGCACCGGCGGGCCGCCGGTGGTCGCCTCGTCGGTGAAGAAGACGCAGCCGCCCGCATGGTCGCGGAGCCAACCGGTTCGCACCGTCCCGAGGTGACGGCCCGAGTAGGAGTAGACGGAGCCGTCGTAGAGATAGCCCACGGGATAACCGGAGTACAGGAAGATGTGGACGTCGTCTTCGGTGTAGGCGACCGGCTTGCCCGAGCGATCGTGGAAGGTCATGGGCATGGTGAGCTGACTCGCCAGGTTCACCTCCATTCTCGCAGATTCAGGACCGTTCCGCTCCAGCGTTCCCGCGCCAGGTCGTCGACCGCGACAGCCAGCCGGCGGGCTCCGGGCGGCAGGGCGAGCGTCAGGGTGCGGCTCCAACCCTGGCCGGCGTGCTCGATGCCGGGGGCCATCTCGTGGTGGACCGTGGGCTCTCCCTCATCTGCTGCGAAGGCCCAGGAGAGGCGGACGGGACCTGGCGCGACCGGGGCGGGGTCCCCGAACGGTGCCACCGCGAGGTGGAGGACGAGCTGGCCTTCAGAGATGCTCCGCTCGATCCGCAGCGGGAGGGTGCCCTCCGGACGGCCCGTCGCGCTGAGCAGGAGGGCGCGAATCCGCGCCGCCGCCACCTCCTCCGGGGTGGAGGAGCGCAGCCAGGCGCGGGTGCGCAACACGGTCCCGTTGCGCAGCCGCACCTCGATCGCCCGCGCCCGTCCGAGGTTGGGCTCCGGCGCCTGGAACCAGAGCTGCCAGCGCCCGGCCAGATTGTCCAGCAGCGGATCGAGGAGCGCCTCGAGCCCCACCAGCTTGCCGGCCGTGGGGGTTGTCAGCGCGCGCAGCGGTGCGAGGTCCCATCTCCTCGGACTCCCGCGTCTCGTGGAAGGGGAGCGGGACCGTGATCCAGCCGTAGGCGGCGAGCATGCGGGCGGTCTCCTCCAGGGTTTTCTGCTCTTGCGGAGACGCCGGGAAGCCGTCGGCTGCGGCCCCTGCGCCAAGGCGAGCCCGACCGGGAGGGCGGCCAGGGCGAGACCGGTGGCGAGGCGCAGGCGCATGACGCCGGGTAGGGCAAAGGGCGTGCCGGGGGTTTTCCACGAGCCCCCAAGGACTGCAAGGACAGCAGGGACACCAAGGACGAGAGAGATTGTCCTTGATGTCTTTGGTGTCCTTGTTGTCCTTGCCAGCGTCTCACCGAGCGGACACCCGGTGTATGGCCCGCCGGACAGGGTGGGGAGCCCTACCGCTCCGGGTTCACGATCCCCCCGACTCCCGTGCCCCGCGGGTCGGAGGCGGCCTCGAACCGGCCGTCGGCGCGGCGGCGCACGGCGTGGATCTTCGCCGTGAGATCGTTCGCCTGGATCTGGTGGCCGCGGCGCGCGAGCTCGGCGCGGGTCTCGGGTGAGAGAGCGTCGGGCTCCACCTCCAGGCGGTCCGGCATCCATTGATGATGCAGGCGCGGACGGTCGAGGGCGGTCTGCAGCGGATCGCCGTCGACGATCAGGTTCAGGAGGACCTCGATCGTGTTGGTGGGGATGCGCGAGCCGCCGCGGCCCCCGAGTGCGATCGCCTCGTCACCCTTCCAGGCGATCGTCGGGGTCATCGACGAGAGCATCCGCTTGCCCGGCGCCACGGCGTTCGCCTCGCCCTGGACCAGGCCGAACATGTTCGGGCGGCCCGGGGCGGTCGCGAAGTCGTCCATCTCGTTGTTGAGGAAGATGCCCGCCTCGGGCACGTAGAGGCCGCAGCCGAAGAGTCCGTTGAGGGTGGTGGTCAGGGCGACCAGATTGCCGTCCTTGTCGACCGTCGAGAGATGGGTCGTCTCGCTGCTGCCGGCCGGGAGGGATACCGCCGCGTTTCCCGGCCAGGGACGGATCTTGACCGACGGAGTCGCTTTCCGGGCGTCGATCTCGCGCGCCCGCCGGGCGATCCAGCCCGGGTCCAGGAGCTGCGCCGCGGTGGCCTTCGTGGTCGACGGGTCGCCCAGGAGGAAGCGGTCGGCGTAGGCGCGGCGGAAAGCTTCGACCAGGAGGTGGTCGCGGTCGGCGCCGTAGCGCGGCAGGTCTTTCCAGCCGAGCCGCTGGAGCTCCCCCAGCGTCTGCCCCAGGATGATGCCGCCCGAGGAGGGGAGGGGCATCGAGGCGATCTGCCAGCCGAACGCCTCCAGGCGGAGGGGCTCGCGCCACTCCGGCTTGTAGGCGGCGAGATCGGCCGTCGTGAGCACCCCGCCGTGGCGGTGCGCGGCGGCGGCGAGGGCCTCGGCGGCCGGCCCGGTCACGATCCCTTCCGGACCCTTCTCGGCATAGCGGGCGAGGGTCGCCGCCAGGGCGGGCAGGCGGATGACGGACCCGATGGGGGGTGGCTGGCCGCCTGGATACCAGGTCTCGACCGTCTCGGGAAAGCGGAGGAGGATCTTGCGGATCTCCTCCGTACCCAGCAGCTCGTGCAGGTGGCGGTCGACCGGGATGCCCTCCGCGGCCAGCTTGCGGGCCGGAGCCACCACGCGTTCCCAGGGGAGGCGGCCGAGCTTCCTGTGGAGCTCCCAGAGGCCGGCGGGGGAGCCGGGGACGCCCGCGGCCAGAGGTCCCACGACCGAGGCCCCCTGGACCGGGTTCCCCTTGTCGTCCAGGTACATGTCGCGCCGCGCCGCCGCCGGAGCGGTCTCGCGGAAGTCGAGGGCCAGCACCTGGTCTCCGAGCTTGACGACGGCGAAGCCGCCGCCGCCCAGGTTGCCCGCTTCCGGGTAGACCACGGCGAGGGCGAGAGCCGTGGCCACGGCCGCGTCCACCGCGTTGCCGCCGGCCCGCAGGATCTCGAGCCCGGCCGCGGTGGCCAGGGCATTGCCCGAGGCGACGGCGCCCCCCGTTCCGGTCGGGGCCGGTGTGGAAGCGGCACGGAGGGGGAGGGGCAGCAGGAGGGCCGCGGCGAGCAGGAAGAGCTTGGGGTCTCGCATATCCGGGAGGATACCGGATTCGCTCCCGGGGCTCACTCCGCGTCCGGATTCAGGGCGCGCAGCAGGCGCTCGCGCGCGGTGTGGGCGCGGAAGGCGAGCGCGGTCTCGCCGATCTCGCGGTAGCGCGCCTCCGCCTGGCGCAGCAGACCGGCCGCCTCGCGAAGTCCTCCCTGTGCCTCGCGGACGGCGGCCTCGAACTCCAGGAGCCGCGCGTCGACGAGCAGGTCGCCGGTGCCGTCCGCCAGGCGCAGAGCCCCTTCGCGGAGGGCTTCCTCGGCGCCGGCCAGATTCCCGCCGCGCAGCCGCGCGGCACCGAGGCAGGCCCAGGCGCGCGCCTCCAGGTCTCCGACCAGTGGTTTTGCGTGCTGCTCGCCGAGCCCGCGGGCCGCGGCAAGGGCGAGAGAGGCGAGGCGGCCGGCCGCCTCGGCATCAGCCTCCTCCAGGGAGCTCAAGCGCAGCAGCTCCTCACAGACGCCCCAGGTGCGGAAGCGGGGGTCGCCGGCGATCCGTTCCTCCTGGACCTCCGGCGCGAGGGCCGTCAACTCCGTGCAGAGGCCGGGAGCCTCGGCGCGCTCGCGGTCGAGGCGCTTCCGGGCCTCCTCCAGGCGCGCGAGCAGCTTCTCTTCCCAGGAGAGGAGAGGATCGAGGTCCGGAGCGGTGGATGCCCGGCTGCCAGGGAAGTCATCGCGCATGGCGGCGGTCTCTCTCCCAGAGTGCCGGGCGCGATGCAAAGGGGGACCTGTCCCCCGGGATCAGAGCCGTTCCGCGGTGGGCCCGTGGACCACCTGGCCCGCATGGGTGAGCAGACAGCCGGCGATCACCTCGTCCGCCGTGTCCACGGCGAGCTTGCCGTCTTTCCAGAGGAGCTGCAGGAGCGACCAGACGTTGCGCGCATAGAGAGCGCTCGCGTCGTGCGGCATGGTCGCCGCCAGGTTCGAGGGTCCGAGGATGACCACACCGCCGTGGACGACCTCCTCGTCCGCCCGGGACAGCTCGCAGTTGCCCCCCTGCTCGACCGCGAGGTCGACGACGACCGAGCCGGGGCGCATGGCCTCGACCATCTCGCGGGTCACCAGCTTGGGAGCGGGCCGGCCCGGGACGAGCGCGGTGGTGATCACCGCGTCGGACTGGGACACGTGCTGCAGCACGATCTCGCGCTGCCGGCGCAGGAAGTCCTCGCCCATCTCGCGGGCGTAGCCGCCGGCCCCCTCGCCGCTCTCGGCGAGCGGCAGCTCGATGAAGCGGGCGCCCAGCGACTGCACCTGCTCCTTGACCGCCGGCCGGATGTCCGAGACCTCGACGATCGCGCCCAGCCGGCGCGCGGTGGCGACGGCCTGGAGACCAGCCACGCCGGCGCCCATGATGACGAACCGCGCCGGCTTGACCGTGCCCGCGGCGGTCATCAGCAGGGGGCAGTACTTGGGCAGCCGCAGGGCCGCCAGCAGCACCGCCTTGTAGCCGCCGATGTTCGCCTGCGACGACAGGGCGTCCATCGGCTGGGCGCGGGTGATGCGCGGGACCAGCTCCATGGCCAGGGAGGAGGCCCCCTGCCCGGCCAGGGCACGGACCAGGTCGAGCTCCCGGTGCGGCGCGAGGAACCCGATCAGGAGAGCGCCCGAGCGGAGCCCGGCCGCTTCGCCGGGCGAAGGCGGCGTCACCTCGAGGACGGCGTCGGCGGCGCTCCAGCCGCGTGCCGCATCGTCCTCCAGGCGCGCCCCGGCCGCCTCGTACTCGGCATCGGGAAAGAACGCGGCTTCGCCCGCGCCGCGCTCGACGGTGACCTCGAGACCGGCTTTCACCATCCGCTTCACCGTCTCGGGGGTGGCGGCGACGCGCGTCTCGCCGCGCCGCCTCTCTCGGGGTACAAAAACATTGGCCATGGGTACGCTCCGGTGTGGGCGACGATCCTATCCCAGATTGGACCGGTCGGTCCGATCCGGCCGATCGGTCTGATCGAGGTGCAGGTCGTGCGCCGCCGGGGAGTGGGCGAAGTCGCAGCCCTCCCGCACCGGGTCCACGACCTCCTCCGGAGACGCCGGCCTGACAAGCGAGGCCACGACGGCGATCGTGAGGATGGCCAGCACGATACCGAGCGACCAGGTGGTGGGGATCGGCACCCAGTCGTGGAACAGCATCTTGGCGCCGATGAAGACGAGGACCAGACCGAGGCCGAACCCCAGGTAGTGGAACTTGTGCATCAGGCCGGCGAGCAGGAAGTAGAGGGCGCGCAGGCCGAGGATCGCGCAGATGTTCGAGGTGAAGACGATGAACGGGTCGCGGGTGACCCCGAAGACGGCCGGGATCGAATCGACCGCGAACACCACGTCGGTCGCCTCCACCACCACCAGCACCAGCATCAGGGGGGTGGCGACCAGGCGGGCTCCCTCGCGGACGAAGAAGCGCTTGCCGTGATAGCGCGCGGTCAGCGGCACCAGGCGCTGGAAGAGGCGGAGGACCGGGTTCCTCTCCGGATGGATCTCCACCGCCTCCTTCTCGATCAGGATCTTGATCCCCGTATAGACCAGGAAGGCGCCGAAGACCAGGATCAGCCATTCGAAACGGGCGAGGAGAGCGGTCCCCATGCCGATGAAGAGGCCGCGCGAGATGAGAGCGCCCAGGATGCCCCAGAACAGCACGCGGTGCTGGTGCTCGGCCGGGACGGCGAAGTAGTTGAAGATGATGATGAAGACAAAGATGTTGTCGAAGCTCAGGGAGCGCTCGATGATGTAGCCGGTGAGGAACTCGAGACCCGGCTGAGCGCCGCCCTGCCAGTAGACCCAGGCGTTGAAGAGCAGCGCGAGGATCGTCCAGAAGATGCTCCAGAAGACCGACTCGCGCAGGCCCACCCGGTGCTCCTTGCGATGGAAGACCCCGAGGTCCAGGGCCAGCAGGCCGAAGACGAGGGCGAGGAAGGCGCCCCACTGCAGGGGTGTGCCGATGGTCTCCATGGCAGGCGCAGTCTACCCGAAGCGCAAAACAATCCCGAGGCGCACCGGGCCTGCGGGGCGCGTGCGGCGAGAGAGAGGCGCCCCGTCCTGGCCGACGCGGAGCGGAGCGCCTCGAGCGGTCCGGCTACTTTTTCAGGTGGCTGTTGACCAGCTTGGTCATCTCGAACATGCTGACGGCATCCTTGCCGTCGAAGACCGGCTTGAGCTTGGCATCGGCCCGGATCGTCCGCTTGTCCTTGGGATCCTGGAGGTTGTGGGTCCGGATGTAGTCCCAGATGCGCTTGGTGACCTCGGTGCGCGGTATGGGCTCGGAGCCGATCACCGCGGCGAGCGCGGCGTCCGGCTGGAGGGGAGCGGAAAAGCCTCCCCCACCGGATGTCTTCTTGGTGGTCTGCGCGGTCTTCTTGTCAGCCATGTGATTTGCTCTCCTCTTCGAAGTTTGGATGGGACTGCTGCGAATGCCTTACCCCGGCCTCCCCCCGGGCATTTCCTCTCACAGTTGCACAAGAACCCGCCTCGCTGCAAGGGAGTGGTTCACATCCGGCTCGTGCTAAGTTTTAGCGGCCATGCCCCAGCGCCCCCTGTTCATCACCTTCGAAGGTCTCGACGGCAGCGGCAAATCGACCCATCTGCGGCGGGCTTCCGCCTGGCTGGAGGAGCGCTCGATCCCGCATCTCGTGACCCACGAGCCGGGAGGCACCCCGCTCGGCGACGCCCTGCGCGCGGTCTTCCTCGACCCGCGCTGGGGAGCGATGGACGGCACGGTGGAGCTCCTGCTGGTGTTCGCCAGCCGGCGCCAGCATCTGCTCGAGGTGATCGAGCCGGCTCTGGCTGCCGGCCGGCATGTCCTGTGCGACCGCTTCACCGACTCGACGCGCGCCTATCAGGGCTATGGCCGCGGCGTGCCGCTCCCCCTGATCGAGCAGGTGGACCGGGTGGCGACCGGAGGCCGGTCGCCGGACTGCACGCTGCTGTTCGACCTCTCTCCGGACGAGGCGCGGGCCCGCGGGCACTCGCCGGCGCGCCGGGAGAGGGGCACCGCCGACCGTCTGGACGCCGAGGGGCTGGCCTTCTACGAACGGGTGCGCCGGGGCTTCCTCGAGCTCGCCCGCGGCGAGCCGGAGCGCTTCCGGACCGTCGACTCCTCGGCGAGCTCCGAAGAGACCCAGGAACGGGTGCGTGCCGAGCTCGGCCGCTGGCTCGCGCTGGAGGTGCGGGTGTGAGCTTCGCGGTGGCCCGGGATGCGGCCCGCCAGGGGCGCCTCTACCCGTCGGTGATCCTCCACGGCCGCGACGCCGCGGCGCGCCGGGAGGCGGCGGTGGCGCTCGCCCGCATCCTGCTCTGCGAGGCGCCGTCGCCCGCGGACCGGCCCTGCGGTGTCTGCAGACATTGCCGGCGGATCGGCTGGCCCGGCGATGCGGCTCCCTTCCATCCCGATTTCCAGGTGCTGGAGCGCGACCTGAAGACCGCGACCTCGGTCGAGGCCACCCGCGAGCTCCTGCGCACCGCGCAGGTCTCTCCGTTCGAGGCGCGCGGCCAGGTCTTCGTCATCGCCAGCGCCGAGACGCTCTCCGGCGAGGCCGCCAACGCCCTGCTCAAGAACCTGGAAGAGCCGCACACGTCGGCGCCGCGCCACTTCCTGCTCTTGGCGCCCTCGGCCCTCGACTTGCTCCCGACCCTGCGCAGCCGGTCGCTGGCCGTCTTCCTCGGCCCTGCGGAGCCGGTGGATGGCGCCTCGGTCGAGCCGCTGGCACGCGCCTTCGCCGCCGCGGCGTCGGCCTGGGTCCGCACCGGTGCGGCCATCTACCTGCTGGCCGCCGCGGACGCCCTGTCGGGAGCCGGGGGGTGGGAAGACCCCCGCGCGGCGCGGCCGTGGGCCACGGCCGCTGCTGCGGTCGTCCGCTCCCTGGAGCTGGATTCGGAGACGGAACCGGCAGTGCGGCGGGGCCGCCTGGCCCTGGCCGAAGCGCTCCTCGGCGGTCCCGCCCTGCGCCTGCGGGCGGTGCCGGCCGAACGCATCCTCGAAGGGCTGGTGGCGCGCCATCTTGCCGCGATATAATGAAAGGCTTAACGCCGTACAACGCAGAGAGGAGAGTCGCTGATGGCGAAGCCGGGAGTCGGATACGAGGTGCGGCCGGGCACGCAGAGCCTTGCGGGAGGCTTCTCAGTCACCATGGATCTGACCGCCGACCCGTGGGCCGGGCGGGATCCGCGGACCACGAACATCGACCAGACGGCGATGGGCCAGCGGTACGGATCGCATTGGCAGGCGGGAGTTTCCGGCCCGCACTCGAACGTCTACGAGGACGCCCTGCGGGAGAGGTTCGCCGCCCGGGCGGCGACGTGGCCCGTCGTGTACGAGGAGTGGGACGGAATCCCCATCGGGCGCGAGGTCAACGACTCGTTCTACTCGCGGGACACCAAGGTGACCGCCCCGATCAGTCCCGGGCCCGGAACCGGAACCTGCGAGGAGAAGCTCGCCGCGGCCCAGCAGGCGCTCACCAAATCTCAGCATGACCTCGATGTGAGCAAGAAGCAGGCCGCGGACCTCACCGCCCAGGTGCAGACGCTCAACGCCAAGGTGCAGAAGCTGTCGGACGTGCCGCAGGACATTTCGGACACGGTCAAGATCCTGAAGGAGGCGGGCACGCACCTGGAGATCGGGCCGGGCCTCAAAGCGAGGTTCGCTCGCCTCGGACGGTGGGTTGACGAGAGGAAGGCCTGAGCGCGATCCCCCTGTGCTAAAATGCGTCTCCGTTTTTTCGGAGCCCTCGATGCGTATGGCTCATCCGCAGGGACAAAGCGAAAAGGAGTTCGAACCGATGAAATCGATTCTCAGTCACCGCACTTTTTCCGGCCTCCTGGCCCTCGCGCTCGGCCTGGGCGTCTGGCTGCCGGCGTGCGCCGACCAGGCCAAGTCGGAGGCTTCCGGCAAGGTGCTCGCGGTGGTCAACGGCAAGCCCATCACCGATGCCGATGTGCGGGAGAAGAGCGCCGCGCAATTCCAGCAGCTCGATCGCGATTACGAGCAGAACAAGTACCAGCTCCTTCAGGGGCAGCTGGAAGAGATGATCCAGGACCGCCTGCTCGAGGCCGAGGCTGCGGCCAAGGGCGTGACCAAGGAGCAGCTCCTCGCCGACATCAAGCCGGCCGTGGTGACCGACGCCGCGGTCGACGCCTTCTATGAGGAGAACAAGGCGCGGATCCCGCAGCCCAAGGAGCAGGTCGCTCCGCAGATCAAGCAGTATCTGGAACAGCGGGGACAGTTCGAGGCACGCGAGAAGTTCTTCACCGACCTGAAGGCCAGGTACAAGGTCGAGACGAAGCTCGAGCCGCTGCGCACCGACGTCGCCGCGACCGGTCCGGCCAAGGGACCGGCGAACGCGCCGGTGACCATCGTCGAGTTCTCCGATTTCCAGTGTCCGTTCTGCGCCCGTCTCACCCCGACCCTGGAACAGGTGAAGGCCAAGTACGGCGACAAGGTGCGGGTGGTCTTCCGCCAGTACCCTCTGCCCATGCACGCGCAGGCGCAGAAGGCCGCCGAGGCCTCGCTGTGCGCCAATGAGCAGGGCAAGTTCTGGGAGATGCACGACGCCATGTTCAAGAACCAGCAGCAGCTGGCGGTGGAGAACCTGAAGGCCAAGGCCGCCGAGCTGGGTCTCAACGCCGAGACGTTCAACTCCTGTCTCGACTCCGGAAAGTACCAGTCCAAGGTGGCGGAGGACCAGGCGGCGGGCACGGCCGCTGGGGTCAGCGGTACGCCGGCGCTCTTCATCAACGGCCGCTTCATCAACGGGGCGGTTCCGCTCGAGCAGATCACCGAGGTGATCGACGACGAGCTGCATCGCAAGGGCGCGTAAACCTACCCCCGCCCTGCAATCCCGCGCGGAAAGCCATGCTCCAGCCGGAGCCGCCGGAAGGTGGCTCCGGCTCCGGCTCCGGGCTTCGCGCGCAGGCGGGCGAGGAAGCGATTACGTGGGGCGGGCGACGGGCGCACGTCCCAGGCACCGGCGTCGCGAGCCGAAGCGAGCAGCTCCCGGAGACACGCCTCCCCGTCATTAACTCCCGCCACCAGCGGACAGAGCACGCGCACCGCGATCCCCTCGGCGGCGAGGCGGGCTACCGCCTCCAGCTTCAGCTTCCAGGCGAGGACCGCGTCGTCGGCGGGCACCATCAGGTCCACCCGCACGGAGCAACGGCGGTCGAGATCCACCAGCAGCGGCAGCTCTCTCACGATCTCCGGCGAGCGGGTGACCACCGCGACCTCCAGCTCTTCGCATCCTTCCAGGACCGCGAGCGGCGAGCGTCCGGCCGGCTCATACGGGGCCGCCGGCGTGCCCAGGGCGACGGGGCCTCCCCGCGCGGCCGCGCGGCGGAGCCGCGCCTCCGGGGAGAGCCTCGGCAGGTGCAGGCGGAGTCTCGGGGGAGCCTCGGCGGCGGCGAAGGGGGAGAGCAGGGGGAGCGCGGCTTTGAGAATCATCTTGCGCCTTTTTTACGCCTCTTCCGCCCGCCTGTCAAGAGGCTACAATCCCCTCGTCATGCCAGAGCTGCCCGAGATCGAGGTCCTGCGCCGGAGCCTGGAGCCCCACCTGACGGGCGACAGGATCGAGCGCGTCGAGGTGACCAACCCCGCCCTGCGGGAGCCGGTCGACCGGGCGGCGCTGGCGCGCCTTGCCGCCGGCCGCGAGGTCGCCACCCTGCGCCGCCGGGGGAAGTACCTGCTGATCGATCTCGAAGGCGGGAGGACGGTCGTCGTCCACCTCGGCATGAGCGGCCGGCTGACGCTCGTCCCCGGCGGCACGCCGCCCGAGCCGCACGAGCACGTCGCCTTCCATCTGCGCTCGGGGCGGCGCCTGCGCCTGCGCGATCCGCGGCGGTTCGGCGTGGTGTTCGCCCTGCGCACCGCGGAGATCCCGCGCGATCCCCACTTCTCCCATCTCGGCGTCGAGCCGCTGGAGCCCGGCTTCTCCGGTGAGACCCTGGCCCGCGCCGCCGCCGGCCGCCGCGGCCCGGTCAAGCCCTTCCTGATGGATGCCAGCGTCGTGGTCGGCATCGGGAACATCTACGCCACCGAGACCCTCTTCCGCTCCGGCGTCCATCCGGCGCGGTCGGTGGCGCGGATCTCCTCCGGACGCTGGGACCGCGTCGCCACGGAGGCGGTCTCCGTGCTCCGCCAGGCCATCATCGAGGGGGGGACCACGCTGAACGACTTCGCCGACGGCGAAGGGCGCAGCGGCTACTTCCAGGTCTCCCTCGGCGTCTACGACCGGGAGGGGAAGCCCTGCACCGTCTGCGACGGAGAGATCCGGCGGATCGTCCAGGCCGGGCGCAGCACCTTCTACTGCCCGCGCTGTCAGAGATGAGCCGGCCTGGATAGAATCCGCGGGATTGGAGCCTCCCCATGATCCAGACCACCGAGACCGCCCCGAAGCTCGAGCCCCTCCTCGCGAAGCCGAAGCTCACGCCGTTCATCCTCGGTGTCGCCGGAGGAACCGGATCGGGCAAGACCACGGTCGCCCGGTCGATCCTGGACACCGTGGGGAAGGAGAGGATCGCCTTCATCGAGCAGGACAGCTACTATCGCGACGTCGACTGGACGAGCGAGGCGGAGCTCCTGGCCCACAACTTCGACCATCCGTCGGCGATCGACAGCGATCTGATGGTGGCTCACCTGCACGCTCTCAAAGCCGGCCATGCGGTCGAGGTGCCGATCTACGACTTCGTGCGGCACCGCCGGACGGCGCGGACCCGCCGGGTGGAGCCGCAGCCGGTGGTGCTCCTCGAAGGGATCCTGATCTTCGTCGAGCGTCTGTTGCGGGATCTCCTGGACTTCAAGATCTATGTGGACACCGACGCCGACATCCGGCTCATTCGCCGTCTGGGGCGCGACATGAGCGAGCGCGGCCGCTCCGTCCAGGACGTGCTCCGGCAGTATCTGGAGACGGTCCGCCCCATGCACCTCGAGTTCGTGGAGCCCTCCAAGCGCTGGGCCGACGTGATCATCCCCGAGGGGGGCGAGAACAAGGTGGCGCTGGAGATGGTGGTGGCCCGCGTGGAGAAGCTCCTGGGAGATCATTGAGATGCCCGTCTTCACCGTGCGGGTGATCGTCCGCTTCGAGGCGGCCCACCACCTGACCTCCTACAAGGGAGCCCCGGAGCCGGTCCACGGCCACTCCTGGCGGGTCGAGGCGGTGCTCCGCACCGGCCGCCTCGACGGCGACGGGATGGCTTTCGACTTCATCGAAGCGCGCGCCGCGCTCCAGGAGCTCGCCGCCCGGCTCGACCACCGGGACATCAACACCGTCCCGCCCTTCGACCGGCAGAGCCCCACGACCGAGCGGCTCGCCGCCTGGTTCTTCGAGGAGCTCGTCCGGAGGCTTCCGGCCGCCCCCCTCGCCGAGGTGACGGTGTGGGAAGGGCCGGACTGCTCGGCGACCTATCAACCGGATGTCCGGCCGGATGGCTTGACAGGCTCTCTCTCTCCCCGCTAGGTTTCCGTACGTCCATGAGAAAAATCTATCTGGCTCTCCCCCTTCTCGCGCTCCCTCTCGGTGTTCTCGCCTGCCGCCAGGACGACGGTCCTCCGGTGGCCCGGGTCGACGTGACGCCCCGGCAGCTTCGCCTCGGATATCCCGAGCTGCAGACTCTCCAGCTCGAATGGAATCCAACCGCCGAGCTCGAGGGGCTCTCCGCCCAGCCGATGGTCTTCATCCATCTGCTCGATTCGAAGAAGAAGCTCATCCGCACCTTCGACCACGCCTTTCCGCAGAAGTGGCGGCCGGGAGCTCCGGTGCACGACGAGGCCATGCTGTTCCAGTCGCAGCTCGCTCCGGCTCTCTCGCCGGGCACCTACACGGTGACGGTCGGCCTCTATGAAGGGAAGCGGCGCTGGGCCCTGGAGGGGCTCGGCGAGCGCGTCGACCGCGCCGAGTACGTCGCAGCCCAGGTCGAGGTGCCGGCCGAGTCGTCGTCCCCCAAGCTGGTCTTTTCGCCGCAATGGCTGCCGGTCGAGCCCGGAGCGGACCGCCAGGTGCTGGTGCGCCGCTGGCTGAACGGCGGGGGCGCCATTCGCGTGGAAGGGGTCCGCGCGCCGGGTGCGCTCTGGATGGTGCTGCGCATCCCGCCGATCAACGCGGCCAACGAGCGCCTGGAGCTGAAAGGCACGGCGAACCTCCCGGGCGTCCTGGTGCGCGGCTGCGGCGGCTTCGAGATGAGCGTCTCCGGTCCGGGCACGCACGAGATCGAGATCCCGGTGGATGTGACGCCGAACGGCGCCTGCCGGATCGGCCTCAATGCGAACTACACCATCGTCTCGACGCTCAACGGCCAGCGGCGCTCGGTGTCGCTCGAAAACGCGGCCTGGGAGCCCGGCGCGCACAAGGCCGAAGCGCCGCCGCCGCCCGCGGCGCCCGCCCCGACATCGCCGACGGCATCATGAAACACGGCCGGGCGTCGATCCTCCGTCCCGAGCAGGAGGCCTACCTCGAGCGGCTGCTTCCCCCCCGGGAGCCCCTGCTGCGCGAGATGGAGGAGCACGCCCGCCGCGAGAGCGTGCCGATCTCCGATCCCGAGATCGGCCTGCTGCTCACCATCCTCGCCCGTTCCCTCGATGCGCGGCGGATCCTGGAGATCGGCACCGCCATCGGCTACGGCGCCCTCTGCCTCGCCCGCGGCGCCTCCGCGGCGCAGATCGTCACCCTGGAGCTCGATCCGCGGCGGATCGAGCAGGCGCGCGGCTATCTCGAACGGGGAGGAGTGGCCGGCCGGGTGGAGATCGTGCAGGGCGCCGCCCTGGAGGTGCTGCCCCGGCTCGAAGGCCCGTTCGACCTCGCCTTCATCGATGCGGTCAAGCAGGAGTACCGCCGCTATCTCGACCTGCTCCTGCCGAAGCTCAGGGTGGGCGGCCTGATCCTGGTGGACAACCTCCTCTGGGCCGGCCACGTCGCGGCGCCGCCGGAGGACGAGGAGGACGAGGAGGCGGATGCGCTCCGCGCCTTCAACGGCTATCTGATGATGCACCCCCAGCTCCAGTCCGTGGTCCTCCCCGTCGGCGACGGGCTGGGCGTCGCGACGAAGACGAAGCCGCTGATCCTGGAGATGGGCGGGCCGTTCTAAGCACGGGAAGACCTTTCCGGACCCAGGGAACGGCCAATCCGAGGCTCGGGATGCTCGTCCCGGAGCTCGGGATGCTCATTCCTACCCCTGGGAATGGTCGTGCCGAGGGTCGGGATGCTCGTTCCCACCCCTGGGAACGGCCAATCCGAGGCTCGGGATGCTCGTCCCGGAGCTCGGGATGCTCATTCCTACCCCTGGGAATGGTCGTGCCGAGGGTCGGGATGCTCGTTCCTACCCCTGGGAATGGCCGTGCCGAGGGTCGGGATGCTCGTTCCCACCCCTGGGAATGGTCGTGCCAAGGGTCGGGATGCTCGTTCCTACCCCTGGGAATGGCCGTGCCGAGGGTCGGGATGCTCGTTCCTACCCCTGGGAATGGTCGTGCCGAGGGTCGGGATGCTCGTTCCTACCCCTGGGAATGGCCGTGCCGACGGTCGGGATGCTCGTTCCTACCCCTGGGAATGGTCGTGCCGAAGGCTGGGATGCTCGTTCCCACCCCTGGGAATGGCCGTGCCGGAGGCTGGGATGCAGCGGCCGTAGCTCTCCCGGTCGACGCCATAGAGCAGGAGCTCCCACCCGCCGATCTCGGTGCGGCCGCGCAGGCTCTCGCCGATGCGCTCGGCCAGGCGGATGGAGGCGCGGTTCTCCGGCGGGATGAGGCTGATGACGCGGTCCTTCTTGAGGACGTTGAAGGCATGGGCCAGAGCCTCCCGTGCAGCCTCGGTGGCATAGCCGTGGCCCCACCAGCGCCGCGCCAGTCTCCAGGCCAGCTCGAATCCCGGCCAGCCCTCCGGCTCGGAGAAGCCGGCCATTCCCAGGAACGCGCCGGTCTCCCGCTGCTCCACAGCCCACATGCCGCCCCTCCCGAGCTGCCAGTGGCCCAGGAGGAAGGCCAGGTGCCGCCAGGACCGGCCGCGGTCCCACGGTCCCCCGATGAGGCGCATCACTTCCGGGTCCGCATTCATCGCGGCGTAGTCCTCGAAGTCGCTCACGCGCAAGGGCCGGAGCCGCAGGCGCTCCGTCTCCAGGGTCGGGATGACGAGAGTGTCCATGAGCGGAAATGTAGGCCGCGATCGAATCGGCTGGAGCACAGAAATGCGAAACGCCGTCCGTGATGGCTTCACGGATTCGGATTTCGTGCGTCGTGAGGATGCGTGTCCCGATCCGGGCCTCTGCTGTAACTATTCTTGTAGGGAGACATTTTGCGGAGGCCGAATGCCGAAGACGATCCCACCCCCGGAAGGTGCTGTTCTGCGGTTCTTCCGCTTCTCGCTCGGCCGGCTGACGGAAGAGGAGCTTGGGCAAAGAGCCGGTGCATCGGCCCATGCGATCGGCCGCTGGGAAAGCGGGCAGGAGCCTTTGTCCCGCGAGCGGCTGGGGGAGCTTCTCGCCCCATGGGACGTGCCTCCGGAAGCGATCGATGCCGCCCTGCTCGCGCACCGGCTCGCCCACCCGCCCGACGAGCCCCTCTCGCCCGTCGAGCCGCCCGAGGAAGACCGCCGGCTGATCGACCGGGCCTCCGCGGCCGGTGGATGGTCCGGCGCCCAGGCCGCCCATGCCGAGCTGACCCTCGAAGGCCGGCGCCGGAAGGCCCGCGAGCACCGCCTCTGGGCCGAAGAGCGGTGGGCCCGCATGGCGAAGTTTCCGGCGAAGCAGCAAGAGGAGGTCGTCGAAGTGCTGCTGGGCGATGACCGGAGCTGGGCTCTCGCGGAAAAGCTCTGCCTGGCCTCTGCCGCCGCTGCCGCCGACCGCGCGAGCGAGGCCCTGCGGCTGGCGCGGCTGGCTTTCCGCCTCGCCAAGCAGTGCCCGGGCCCGGAAAGTTGGCGCCTTCGCTTTCGCGGCTGGTGCGAGCCCTTCCTGGCCAACGCCTCGAGGGTCGGAGGCGATTTCACCGCCGCCTGGAGGACGTTCGCAAGCGCCGACGAGCACTGGCAACGGGGAGCGGCCGGAGATCCCGCCGGCCTGCTCGACGGCACCCGCCGGCTCGATCTGAAAGCATCTCTCCTCATGTACCAGGAGGAGCACTTCGACGAGGCCCGGTCCCTGCTCGATC
>WNGB01009468.1_pt1 | contig 31674 bp, 29 predicted proteins | sample 5400681 | NCBI WGS metagenome assembly WNGB01 (sample SAMN13153367, study PRJNA577476) | soil metagenome | isolation source: 115 cm soil or saprolite under grassland replicate 2 | place: USA:California | collected 2016-06-15
GTCGTGAGGGACGTTGGGCAGGTCGTAGTTGACGACATGCGGCAACTGGTCGATGTCGATGCCGCGCGCCGCAATGTCGGTGGCCACCAGCACTTCCACCGAGCCGCGCTTGAAGTCGGCGAGCGCCTTCGTGCGCTGACCCTGGCTCTTGTTGCCGTGGAGGGCCACCGCGCCGATGCCATCGCCTTGCAGCGACCGGACAACTTTGTCGGCGCCGTGCTTGGTCCGCGTGAAGACGAGCACCTGGCGCCAGTCGTGATGACCGATGAGCCACGCCAGCAGCCGGCTTTTCTGGTCGCGATTCACCGGATGCACGCGTTGCGCGATCGCGTCGACCGTGGAGTTGCGCGGCGCGACTTCGATTGTTTGCGGCCGGTCCAGCAGCTTGTCGGCGAGGGCCTTGATCTCGTCGGAAAATGTCGCGGAGAACAGTAGGTTCTGGCGGTGCCTCGGCAACAGTGCGAGGATGCGCTTGATGTCCGGGAGGAAACCCATGTCGAGCATTCGGTCGGCCTCGTCAAGCACCAGGATTTCGACCCGCGACAGATCCGCGTTGCGCTGGAGTTGGTGATCGAGCAGCCGCCCAGGCGTCGCGACCAGAATGTCGACGCCGCGTCGGAGTTGCGAGGCCTGCGGCCCGAGCCCGACACCGCCGAAGACGGCCGTCGACGTGAGCTTGAGATGTTTGCCGTAGGTGCGGACCGAAGCTTCGACCTGTGCGCAAAGCTCGCGCGTGGGCGTGACGATCAGCACGCGTAACGGCTTGCGCGCGCCGTTCGCGTGAGGCGACGGCTTGGTCGATAACTGTTGGAGAATGGGCAGGACGAAGCCGGCGGTCTTGCCGGTGCCCGTTTGCGCGCCGGCCAGCAAATCGCCGCCGGCGAGCACGGCCGGGATCGCCTGCATCTGAATGGGAGTAGGGACGGTGTAGCCCTGGTCGGCGACCGCGCGCAGCAGCGCGCCGGACAGCCCTAGTTTGGTAAATGGCATGAAAGCTTTCGTGTTTGTCCAGCCATACGTCCCCCAAGGGGACGGCCAGTCACAGCTAAACGGGAGAAACTACGGGGTCGGGAATCGACAGCGGCAAGGGGACTGGAACAAGGGCCGCAACGTGCACTATACACGAGTGCGCGGCAGAATCGTCGTATGACCAATCCAGTGAGGTCTTTCACGCTTCAGGAACTGGAGCAGATCGCCGATCGCACGCTCGAGCACTATCGCGAGCACGCGGAGGATTTCCGGGAGGGCACGCGCGATCATGACGTCAGTCAGAACATCGCCGCGCTGCTGAAGCACATTGCCGGGCCGCCGCCTTTCACGATCCTCGACTTCGGCTGCGGCCCCGGACGCGATCTGGCGGCGTTCACGCAGCTTGGCCACCGCGCGATCGGGCTGGAGGGTGCGGCGCCGTTCGTGGCCATGGCGCGCGCCGCGACCGGGTGCGAGGTGTGGCAACAGGACTTCCTGAAGCTCGACCTCCCCGACAATTATTTCGACGGCATCTTCGCGAACGCCGCGCTGTTTCATGTTCCCGCACAGGAGCTCCCGCGCGTACTGCGGGAATTGCGCGTCGCGCTCAAGCCCGAGGGCGTGCTGTTCAGCTCCAATCCGCGCGGCAATGACGAGGAAGGTTGGAGCGGCGGTCGCTTCGGCGTGTATTACCGTCTCGAAACCTGGCGACGCTACTTGACCGCAGCGGGATTTGCCGAAGTCGAGCACTACTATCGGCCGCCGGGATTGCCTCGCGCACAGCAGCCGTGGCTGGCTACGGTCTGGCGCAGAGCAGGCGACCCGCAGGGCGCAAATCATGCGTCCTGATCGCGAGCTACGTCGTCGGCTTTGCCTTTCGACCGGGCGCTAGAGGCGGGACATAGCCTGACACGCGGCACTGCCACGCTTCAATCTTTTTGCCGTTTTCGAAGCGGGTCAGATTGCACGTGATGACGGCCCCTGTAGCTGCCAGGCCGGTAAGCTGCTGGCGCACCGTTGCAAGCGGCATGTCCATCTCTTTGGCAATTTCCAAATCGAGCCGCTGACCGTATTTCTTCAAGCACTGCAGGATTTCAACCACGGCCACACCCTCGAAAAAGACCAACATTCTAACAGAGCTCAGACAGTGCCGGGTCCTTATTTACGTTCCGATGAGAATTACGCAATCTTGCCAAAGGCTTTGCTACCGCCGTCGGGTGGTGCCAGCGGACAGAGCGCCGTTTATCTGGCGCATCGAGAGAGACTTGCCATACCATCACTGGATCACCTTATCCGCGCGCAGCAGCATCGCTAGCGGAACGGTGATCCCAAGTGCCTTCGCGGTCTTCAGGTTGATCCCAAGCTCGAATTTGGTCGGCTGCTCGATCGGGAGATCGGCGGGCTTTGCACCGCGGAGAATTCTGTCGACAAATGCGGCGTAGCGTTGCGCTGCCTCCGCTTCGCTGTGAGAATAAGAGACTAACGCTCCAGCCTCCAGTATCTCCTCTTTTCCCACGGCGCCGAGGGTCGGCAACGCGTACCGCAATGCAGCGCTCGTAATCGGGACCAGATTCGCGGAGAACAGGCTATCGGCTTGTACAAATAGCGCTTGCGCTCGCCGGCGAGCCAGCTCCGCGATCGCACTCTCCAGCTCGTCTGCCGCGGCGACTTCGATAATGATCAGCTGCAAGCCAATTGACTGGCACGCCTGCTCGAGCTCTTTGCGCGCGGCGCGAAAGTACGAATTGGTCGAATTCTCCAGCACGCCGACGTGTTGCAAGCCCGGCAATAACTCGCGCAGCAGGGCGAGACGCTTGGCGTTAGTCTCAGGGCCAACAAGGGAAAAGCCGGTGATATTGCCGCCAGGGCGGGCGAGGGTCGCGACGAGACCGGTAAGGACCGGGTCGCCTGCGACAAATACGATCGGTATTGTGGTCGTGGCGTTCTTGGCCGCCAGCGTGGCGGCCGTGCCATTCGTCACGATGACTTCTACCGTGAGCCGAACGAGCTCCTCCGCGAAGGGGCGGAGACGCTCGGCTCTGCCGTCGGTGTCGCGTCGTTCGATGCGCAGATTCCGGCCCACCACCCAGCCGAGTGCGCGCAAGGGCGCGTATTCCAACTCGAGGTTGGCCGGAGTTGGCGGCGCACCGGGCGATAAGATGCCGATGTGTCGGACGGTCGTCGCCGTTTGCGCGCCCGCGGCAAGCGGCGCAGCAATGATCCCTGCCGCCACAGCGCCGATGAACGTCCGTCGATCCATCACCGAATCATTTCGTGGTGAATAGAACTCAACCGTACCACATTCGCCCGCTGCCTTGACCCCCGCCGGCTGGTGACCGCTTGTGGCATGATAGTGTGCGGATTCATGCTCCCTTCGCGCTCAAATATGGTCGATTCGTCCACACCGCCCCGTTACACCGGTCCGCGCGCGCTGGCCGAATCGCTTTCGGCATTCGCGCAGGCGAGCGCGTCAGGTGCTCGCTGGGATCGCGAAGGCCTGCGCGACGACGCCGAGTATCGCGATCTGGGCCTCGCAGCCGCCACCAACGGCCGCATCGGCGTCAAGCACATACGCGCGCTGAAACCGCTGCCCGCACCCACCGGTTGGCACTGGCACGATCTGACGGCGCACTACGTCTACGTGCTGCGGGGCTGGCTCACCTTCCGCTTCGCCGGCGTGGAGGGCGATGTGACGCTGCGCGCTGGAGACGGGCTGTCGCAACCCGCCGGCGTGCCGCATAACGTGATCGCGCGCGCGGACGATCTCGAGGTCCTGGAGATCAACGAGCCGGCGAAATACGGGACCTGGGATCTGCCCGAACCGCCACCGCCATGGCGGTAACCGTGGCCGCTCGCCGCAGCGCCGCTCTTCTCGCATGGCTGCGCAATCGCGGCGGTGCGCTGGCGATCTTCGTGCTGCTGTTTCTCCTTTGGGAGTTCGCGGTACGCTTGACCGACGTCAAGGAATATCTGCTGCCGCCGCCGTCGAAAGTATGGACCGAATTCTGGCGGCGCCACGAGCTGGTCACCGCCGGCGCGTGGGTCACGACCAAGGAAATTCTGGCCGGCTATGCGCTTGCCGTGGTCGTAAGCATTCCGCTGGCGCTGGCGGTCGCCTATTCGCGCTTCATGGAGCAGGCCGTCTACCCGGTGATCGTATTCCTGCAAATCATTCCGAAGATCGCGATCGCGCCGTTGTTCATTATCTGGTTCGGTTTCGGCTTCATGCCCAAGCTCTTGCTGGTATTCCTGCTGTCGTTCTTTCCGATCGTGGTTTCGAGCATCGCGGGATTCAAGAGCGCCGACCGCGACGTGATGGACTTCGCGCGCACCACCGGCGCCGGCGGCCTGCGCATGTTCCTCAAGATACGGCTGCCGCAGGCGCTGCCGCACATCTTCACCGGATTGAAGGTCGGCGCTGCGCTGGCCGCGACCGCGGCGGTGGTCGCCGAGTTCGTCGCCTCCGACAAGGGGCTCGGCTATCTGCTCCTGCAATACAATGGCCAGCTCGACACGCCGATGGTGTTCGCGACCATCGTGCTGCTGTCGCTGATCGGGCTTATCGTGTATTACACGGTCGAGGTCGTCGAGCGGATGGCGATACCGTGGCACGTTTCGCAACAGGCGTCGGCGAAGGATGCGACGCTGTGATCGAGAGTCCGCGCGCAACTCGCGCGACGGGCGCAGACTAAGGAGGAGACGATGAAATTTTCCCGCCTCGCGGTAATCCTGGCCGCCGCAATCGCAGTCATCGCCGCGTCGTTCGCTCACGCCGAGGACAAGGTGTCCTTGCGCCTCAACTGGTATCTCGGCGGGTTGCACGTGCCGTTCTACTATGGCAAGGACAAGGGCTACTACGCTGCCGAGGGCATCGACCTCACCATCAACGAGGGCCGCGGCTCGGCGAATACGGTGCAGGTGGTCGCCGCGGGCTCGGACACGTTCGGGCTCGCCGATTCATCGTCCGTGATCCTGACCGCATCGAAGGGTGCAGACGTCAAGAGCGTGATGTCGCTGCTCAACACGACGGGCTTCTCGGTGGTCTCGCTCGCGGAGTCCGGCATCAAGACGCCCAAGGACCTCGAAGGCCGGACGGTCGCCGTCACGCCCGGCGATCCGCTCGGTCAATTGCTGCAGGCGGTCTGCAAGGCCAACAACGTCGATTGCGCCAAAATCAGCATGGTCCAGGTGGATCCCGCGGCCAAGGTAGTCACCGTCCTGGAGAAGAAGGCCGATGCACTCCTGGGTGGCGCGGACGATCAGTACTTTCTGATCAAGTACAAGGGCGCGAACCCGGCTGCGATGCGTTATGCCGACTGGGGTGCGAACATCGTCGGCATGACCATTCTCACCTCCGGCGACACGATCAAGAAGAATCCCGATCTCGTTCGGCGCTTCGTACGCGCCAGCGTCAAGTCGTGGGAAGAAACAAAAAAGAATCCGGGTGCGGCGGTCGATGCCGCGCTCAAGGCCAAGCCCGACTTGAATCGCCAATCGACGCTCGACCAGCTCATGGTCGACATCGATCTCCTGGATTCGAAGAACTCGAAGGGCCGCGTCGGCTGGGGCGCGCAGGGGGACTGGGACCAGACGCTCGCCATCCTCAAGAACTATCGCGACCTGCAGACGGACAAGACGTGGACGGCGTTTCACACCAACGAGTTCCTGCCCCGATAGCGGGCGCGAGCGCGATGAGCCTCGGCGTCGCCGGCGACGGTGCAAGCCCGCGCCCGGTTGCTGGCAAGCGAGCGCCCGCCGCGCCCGGGCGGCCGTATGTCGAGCTTGCAGATGTCGCCAAGACGTATCGGCGAGGCGAACGCGAAACCCACGCCATCGAGCGCTTCGATCTTGCGATCAACGAAGGCGAATTCCTCACGATCGTCGGGCCGTCGGGATGCGGCAAGAGCACACTTTTGCGCATCGTCGCGGGGCTCCATCTGGCGAGCGCCGGCGACGTGCGCGTCGATGGCCGCGTCGTCGATCGCCCGCAGACGAATCTCGGCATCGTCTTCCAGAGCCCGGTGCTGCTCGACTGGCGCACGGCGCTCCAAAACGTGCTCGTGCAGGTCGAGCTGCGGGGCCTCGATCCGCGGGAATACAGGGATCGTGCGCTCCGGATGCTGGAACAGGTCGGCCTCAAGGATTTCGCCGACCGTTACCCGTTCGAGCTGTCCGGCGGGATGCGGCAGCGGGTGGCGATTGCTCGGGCGCTGATCCACGACGCGCCCCTGCTGCTGATGGACGAGCCTTTCGGTGCGCTCGATGCCCTGACGCGCGAACAGATGCGCCTCGATCTGGAGGCGCTGTGGCTGGCGACCCGCAAGACCGTGCTGTTCATCACCCACTCGATCGACGAGGCGGTGCTGCTCGCCGATCGCGTCGTCGTCATGTCGCCGCGGCCCGGAAAGATCGAGTGCGTGATGGACATCGCGCTCTCGCGCCCACGCGGGCTCGAGGCGCGGCGCGCCCCGGCCTTCGTCGAGGCGACCGAACGGATCACCGAGATCTTTCTTGCCCGGGGCGTGCTGCACGGAGCGGGCGCGACACCGATCGAAGGAGGCAGATCAGCATGAACATGACTTCCCTGCAAGGCATCGTGTCAGCCCCGGCGCTGCCGATGCTTCCCGATCACGCGATCGACTGGTCGACCTTGCGCACTTACCTGCGCTGGATCGCGAGCCAGCGCCCCACGGCGATCGCGATGAACATGGATGCGAGCGAAGGCCCGGCGCTCGATCGGGACGAGCAGCTTGAAGTGCTGCGCGCAAGCCGCGATGCCATCCAGAGTGCGTGCCCGCTGATCTCGGGACTCATCGCCGGCTCGACCCGCGATGCGGTGCGTTGGGGGAACGAGCTCGAGGCCGCCGGCGCGCAGGCGCTTGCCGTCTTCCCGCCGTTCCCGACGTTTCTTGGCAAGCCGGTGCCTTCCGAGATGATCTACGAGTACCACAAGGCCATCGCCGACGGCGTCGGGCTGCCGCTGGTCGCCTTCCAGTTCCCGGTTGCGTGGGGACCGGATTTCCCGCCGGAAACGCTGGCGCGGCTCGTCGCGATCCCGCAGATCGTTGGCTTGAAGGAAGCCTCGTTCGACACGACCAAGACGATCGAGACGATCGCGACCGCGAAAGCGCTGCCGCGCAAGATCGGCATCCTGACCGGCAGCGACACGTTCATCCTCGAAGCGATGCTGATGGGCTGCGACGGTGCGTTGATCGGCTTTGCCGGCACGGCGACCGCCGAGCTGATCGACATGCATCGGGCCGTCGTGGCGAAGGATTTCGACCGCGCGTTCGCGCTCTGGGAACGCTTGGGTCCGCTCGCGCGCTATTGCTGGCGGGCGCCGATCCGTGATTACCGGCCGCGGATGAAGGAAGTTCTCAAGCTGCAGGGGGACTGAGCTCGGCGCGCCGGCGGCACGCCGCGGCGCAGTCCGCCGCCAGGCGAACGGCCTGCACGTGTGCCCCATGAGCCCGGTGAACCACGAGCGGCGGAATTGAGCGGTGCTGGGCCAGTGCGGCTGGAAAAGCACGCGGACAAGAACTTCATCGGGCGAATCGAATAGGGCGCTAGGGCTTCAATTTTCTCGATTGCCCTTTCGGAGCGAACGGGCTGAGCGTGGCGGCCACCACGATCCGAAAATTCGGTTGGACAACGGGCGGGTTAATCAAGGCGAAAACAGTCTCATCGCCCTCGCAGGCACGAATTACGAGATGAGGGGCCGGGGCCTCTTACGGTGTGCCAAACCGAGACCAGCAAGACCCAAGGCAAATAGGATGAGGGTCCCCGGTTCGGGAACGACGGTCGGGACGATCAACACGCCCGACAGTCCATAAAAGGATGATAAGGCCCCCGCAGGGGAACCTGTAGCCTCGATCCAGCTCACCGATGCGAGTGACGAAATCCCCCGTATGACGTCGTTCGTCACGCTCCCCAAAGGGGAGCCTTGCGGAAAGCCGGGCCCGGCGATCCCGAACCGGGTCGTGCCGGTCCAGACCAGCGTGCTCAAAGCTGCTCCGCCCTCAGTGATCATGATGGGATTGGCAATCGCAGCGTCCCAGAGGTCGGCGTTGTCGTTAGCGACCAGACTCACGCCATCCAGGAGGTAAATCGGGACTCCCGTAGAAACGAAGGGGTTCGTTCCGGTGTTGTCACGGGCATCGACATCATCGGTCGAGGCGATGGCCATCCAGGTCGTGCCGAGGTTTACAAGCGCTTGTTGTGTATTCGCGGCCGCGGTGACAAACGCGTTGTAGTCGGCGATATCGGTGGATGTTGCGTCCCGGGTCATGCTCGTTACGAAGACCAACCGATATTGATCTCCGGGATCCAGACCCACAGGCGTTGTTATCGGGGCAGCGTGAGCGCCCCCCGCAAGTCCGAAGACTGTCAGGCCAAAAGCGGCGAACCCGAACCAAAGGACGCGTCGCCTCGACTTGATCAGCGTCTTGATCCACCCGCTTCCGACGCACACCGAGATGGACCCGCGATAGTCCGTTTTCACTTTTCCGGACATACCCCTCCGTTATGCACGCGGTGAAGCCGCGTGAACCATCGCGGCCGAACCGCTCAAATGGATTTCACCCCAGAAGACCCAGCCCTCGAGCACCTCCTCGTCCGCCAGGCAAACGAGAGCAAATCGCATGCCAAATTGCTTAACACGACTGCTGGTGCGGGTTCGCGTGACCAGAAAATTGCCATTCGGGGCCAAACTGTAAAATCTGCCGACAGTCGCCGGAGCCGGAGGCGACGCCGATGCGTGGCCATTGATGACCGCTCATGGGCCGGTCGCGGCCATTGGGTTCCGCCGAAAAGTCATCCCACTCGTACCCGTACGCTCATTCGGTTGCGAATTCGCGCTATGCGACAGCAGCGCGCAGTGCCTGCCGCGTGCATGCAAACCGACTTGCTCTTCGAGCGGCGTCGGTGCTTGTTCTTAAGCCGTACGGCTGGGTCAGAGTTCGACCGACGTTGACAAACAGGTGATCCAGCTTTCCAGACCGCTGCGGCGTTACCCGCTTCGATCCGGCGCTTCCTGTTATCGCAAGATGCGAGCCCCGTCCGCAGCGGCTCGCCACGTTCGCAAAATAGCCGATGGATACCTGCCTCGATTAAATGCGCTGCGCAATCGTCGCGGTCTCACGGGGCAAAGATCAGCGCGCTGTTTGCGGGCAGTACAAGTGCGGGCGAATGGCTGAGACCATGAAGCGGCTTCGGCTCCGCGGCGTTGGGCTTCCCCGCCTTCCAGTTCCCGGTCGCATTGGGACCGGATTTCCCGCCGGAAACCCTTGCGCGGCTCGCCGCGATCCTGCAGGCGGATTGATCGGACAGACGCCGCTGCGCGCCGTGGGCGACTGAGCTCGGGCTTTTCGAACGATTCCGACGTCCGAAACCGGCGCGAAATCGCGTAGGCGTGTCGTGTGACGCGGGTGGGGCAGCTGCCGCGCGTTCGGAGCCTCCGACTGTCGAGGAAATTTACATTGTCGCCAGAACGGTCGATCAGCGGTCAGCGTGTAGGGCACAAAAACAGAACTTTGCCGGTTATGGTACGTGTGTTGCTTGGAGAGGGTCGTGGATTGGTCGGCTGTAATTCGTGGACTCGACGACCACCATCGACCACGATTGGCATGCCGCACAAAGGCGGGCAAGAAAATGTCGCGATTTGTGATAGCGGTTATCCTGGCGGTCTTGGCATGTATTCCTACGCTCCAAGCCGCGATAATTTTTAACAATGCAGTACCCGACCTGAACAATTTTGGTGCTGCAAGCAACACTAATTGTGGACCAGATTGTCAGCAAGCCGGCGATAATTTTGTACTAGAGCCGGGGGCAAACGTCATCACTGACATTCATTGGTGGGGCGTCTATTTTCCACAGACTTTCGAAGATAACTTCACGATAAATATCTTTACCTTCACGAACGGAGTCCCGGATGCCATTCCGTTCTATTCAAACCATGTCGGCAACTCGGCAACCCGAACCGACACCGGGATGCAGCAATCGAACTTGGAACTGTTTAGCTATGACCTCGATCTGGCGTCGATTACTCTCACTCCCGGGATCCCATATCTGCTCTCGATCGTTCAAGACCTTCCCGCGGGTGCCAGCTTCTTCTGGGGCTGGTCTTTGGGCACCGCAGACGGTGTCGGCACTGCTTACACGCGTACGCTGGTACTGCCCTGGACGGAGACCACTGCCTCGATGACGTCAGGCTCGGGACAGCTTGCTTTTTATCTTACGGGGCCCGTCTCTGTTCCCGAGCCCGCCACGCTCGCGCTTCTTGGCATCGGCCTCGCCGGTCTCGGTTTCTCCCGCCGCTGCAAGCCTGGCTAGCCAATACGCTTTAGGTAGAACCCGCCCGCGTGGCGGGTTCTTCTTTGCTAGCGAACCGCTGCCGCAGTCTTCTGCAACCAATCGATCAAGGAAACGAGCCTATTTCTCCTGTTTGGCGTAAATCGCACGCACCGTATCGATGGTGTCCGCGTCCTGCGGTTTCTTGTCCGGACGATATCCTTTGACGCGCGCAAAGCGAAGCGCAAGGCCTCCGGGATAGCGCGGGCTCGCCTGCAGATTGTTGAAAGTGACCTCGACGACAAGCTCCGGGCGCACGCGCACGATCCAGTCGTCGCGCGCGACCTCGCGCTTCAGGAGCCCCTCGGTTTGCCACGCCAGCATCGCGTCGGTCATGCCCTTGAAGGTCTTGCCGAGCATGACGAATTCTCCACTGGCCGGGTCGATCGCACCGAGGTGCAGGTTCGAAAGCCAGCCGCGGCGACGGCCGTGTCCCCATTCCGCGGCCAGCACCACGAGGTCGAGCGTGTGGATGCGCTTGACCTTGAGCCAAAGCGCGCTGCGAGCGCCGGGATCGTACGGCGCATCCAGCGCCTTCACCATCACCCCTTCGTGTCCGCGCTCGAGCGCGTCGTCGTAGAAGGCCTGGGCAGCGGAGACTTGGCCTGTGACCAGGCGAGCGATCAATAACTCGACGGGCAATGCTGTGCTCATGGCTTCGAAGCGCGCGGCAGCGGGCATCGGCACGAGATCCTGATCGTCGCGCCGCAGGCAGTCGAAAAAGAATACCGACAGCGGCATCGTCGCGCGCATCGCTTCGATGTCGAGCACGCGGCCGAACCGGCGCATCGTGTCCTGAAACGGGTAGGGCGCCCCTGTGGGCTTGAGGGCGATGGCCTCGCCGTCGAGGATCAGCGCCTGCGCGCCGGCACGCCGGACGGCGGACACGATCTCGGGTGCGACGGCCGTGACGTCATTGCCGGTGCGCGTGTAGATGCGCACATCATCGCCGTTCTTGTGCACTTGCACGCGCGCGCCGTCGAGCTTCCACTCGAGCGCCGCCATCGGAATGCGCGCCATCGCGTCGGCGAGGTCGTCCGCGGGCTGCGCCAGCATCGGCGCGAGCGGTTGAAAGAGCGCGATTGCGTAGCGGCTCAAACCGGCCGCGCCGTCGGTCAGCGCGCTTGCTGCCACCACCGCAATCCCGCCGCCGACCATTGCGGCCCGGCGCACCGTTTCCGCGGGCACGCCGGCGGCCGCCGCGACGGCTTCGATCATGAGTCCCTCGAGCGCGCCTTGGCGCAGCTCGCCCAGCAGCAGTCGTGCGAGAAATTCCTGTTCGCGCGCCGTGCCCCTTGCGAAAAGCGCGGCCAGAAGACGGGTGCGTTCGGCGATCGAGCCACGACCGCCGGCGCGAGCGATCTCTTCGAGCGTCGCGTCGACCTCGGTCAAGGTCAGCTCGGGCGCTTCGACATTCGCAGTGGATCGCGCGGCGGCAATCATCGCGTAACCGATGCCGCTCTTCCCCTGCCGAGTGGCCCCGGCGAGATACGAGACACCGATGTTGATTTCAGCCGGTGCAAGCCCGCGCAGGAATTCCGCAATGCGGGCGATTTTCGTCCGTCGCGCGGCGTGCTCGCTGACACGCTGCGAGGTGTCGACGAGATCGGCGAATGAGGTGGGGGAGGACACGATCTTCCAAATGTAAGCGTCTTCTATCCAGCACGGCCTCGGCTCGACGCAGATCCGCCTTGGTCGCTTTGCCTATTATTTTGGGCGTTATGATGCATATAGCCTAATTTGTCAGGCAGATGGACTTGGCAGGAGTTGCCAGTATTCCGCACGACCAGCGTTCCCAATCCGGATAGACGTCATCGCAGTCGAGCAGAGTAAGTCTGCTCACAGTAGGTGCGAATTCATTCGCACTCGACCGCTCACAGGTACGTCTTTGTTGGTCCGGCCAGCGACATTGCCTTTCGATAAGCCGAACGCGCCTGGATCCGCTCGAGGTATGCGGCGATGTTCGCATACGGCTCGAGGTCGTAGTCGAGGAAGTTGCGCAGCGTCGTGAATGGAAACACCATCATGATGTCGGCCGCGGTGAACTGCGCGCCGACGAACCAGGGGCCGCTACCGAACTCTTTGTCGACAAAGGAAAGCATGTTTTTCATCCGGTCGCGGATTCTCGCAGTCACCGGGCTCGCGCCCGCTTCCGGCACACGCGACAACACGAGTGCGATCAGCATGAGCGACATAAGGCTGCCTTCGGCAAAATGCAGCCAGTAAAGGTAGCGCGCATATTCCGACGCATTGGGTTGCACGGCCAGCCGGCCGCCACCGTGGCGGTGCACGATATAGTCCACGATCGCGCCCGATTCGGCGAGCACGGTGTCGCCGTCGCGGATCGCCGGCGCCTTGCCCAGCGGGTGGATCGCTTTCAGCGGAGGTGGGGCGGCGCCGGTAGGCTCGCGCGGATGTACCTCGAGCTTGTATTGGAGACCGAGCTCTTCCATGAGCCACACGATGCGCTCGGAGCGCGACGTTTCGAGGTGGTAGATGGTGATCATCTTTGTCATGTGATCGATGGCCAGAGCAGTGTGCGACTGTTTGCCATTCGCGGCAATCGCAGCTCCCGATGGCCGGCTCCTTATGGGGCGTGTAAAATTGCCGCGTTTTTGTCCCCGAGATTTCCCATGAACGCCAGAAGACCGATGCTTGCCTGCATCGCCGCGCTCATTGCGGCCACTCTGCTGCCGCTCGCGCTGCCCGTGCACGCGGCGGAGCAAGACAGACTTATCCCGCGTAAGGACATCTTCGGCAACCCGACGCGCACGCTCCCCGCTATCAGCCCCGACGGCAAGAACATCGCCTACATCGCCCCGCGCGACAGCGTGCTCAATGTTTTCGTCGCGCCGCGCGACGACATCGCCGCGGCGAAGCCGATCACCGCCGACAAAAAGCGAGGGATCCGCGGATTTTTCTGGGCCCAGAACAGCAAACAGCTCATCTACACGCAGGACGAGGGTGGCGACGAAAACTGGCGCATTCACGTCGTCGGCATCGCAACGGCCCAGGACAGCGTCATCTCGCCGGCAGGCAAGGTCCAGGGGCAGGTGCTCGCTACGAGCGTCACCAAGCCCGACGAAATTCTTATCGGCATCAACGACCGCGATCCGCAGAATCACGACGTATACCGCCACAATCTGAAAACCGGCGAGCAGAAACTTCTGTTCACGAACGAGGACGGATACAACACCTTCGTGGCCGACGACAGCCTGGCATTGCGCATGGCCGCGAAGCAGACACCGGGGGGCGGGCTTGAAGTATTCAAGCGCGATTCCGCAGGCAAGATGACGTCGTTCACCAGGATTTCGCCGGAGGACGCGCTGACGACCCAGTTCGTCGGCTTCGATGTTGCTGGCACGACGCTTTACGCTCTCGACAGCCGCGGCCGCGACAAAGCAGCGCTCGTGACGATCGACGTCGACACCGGCGCGCCGAAGGTACTCGCCGAATCGGACAAGGCCGACGTCAGCGGCACGCTGGCGCATCCGGCCACCGGCAAAGTCCAGGCCGCCCAGATCGACTACCTGCGCGACGAATGGCAGGCGATCGATCCGGCGATCAAGGGCGACATCGAGTTCCTCAATGCGAACGCGCGCGGCCAGTGGAAAGTAACGAGCCGGTCGCACGACGACATGCGGTGGACGGTGCAGGTCGATCGCGTCACCGAGCCGGTCGCGTTCTGGATGTACGATCGCGGGGCGAAGCAATTCACCAAGCTGTTCACGGCGCGGCCGAACCTCGAAGGCGCGCCGCTATCCCCGATGTATCCCGTCGAAATCAAGGTGCGCGACGGCCTGACGCTGGTGTCGTATCTGACGTTGCCGCGCGGCACGGATCCCGGCGGAAGCGGCAAACCTTCCAAGGCATTGCCGATGGTGCTCTACGTCCATGGAGGGCCCTGGTATCGCGACTCGTTCGGCTACAACCCGACGCATCAATGGCTGGCCAATCGCGGCTATGCCGTGCTCTCGGTCAACTACCGCGGCTCGACCGGCTTCGGGAAGAAGTTCGTCAATATCGCCGACATGCAGTTTGCCGGCACGATGCACGACGATCTCATCGATGCGGTGAAGTGGGCGATCGACAAGGGCATCGCGGAGAAGGACAAGATCGCGATCATGGGCGGCTCCTACGGCGGTTATGCGACTCTCGTCGGCATGACGTTTACGCCCGACACGTTCGCGTGCGGCGTCGACATCGTCGGCCCGTCGAACCTCGTGACGCTCATCGAGAGTTTCCCGCCGTATTGGCAACCCTTCATGGAGGTGAGCTGGTACAAGCACGTCGGCGACCCGCGCACCGAGGAGGGCAAGAAGTTCCTGCTGACGCGCTCACCGATCACCAGGGTCGATCAGATCAAGCGTCCGCTGCTGATAGGGCAGGGCGCGAACGATCCGCGGGTGACTCGAAAGGAATCCGACCAGATCGTCGCCGCGATGAACGCGCGCAAGATCCCGGTTACCTATGCGATCTACACCGACGAGGGACACGGCTTTGCCCGGCCCGAAAATCGCATCTCGTTTTATGCGATCGCCGAAAATTTTCTGAGCACGTGCCTCGCGGGACGCGCGGAACCGATCGGCGACGATGCGAAGGGCGCCGCTTTGGCAGTGCCGGACGGGGCGAGCAATGTGCCCGGTCTCAAGGATGCGCTTGCGGCGCTGCCTAAATAGCTGAGCGAGAGGCAAGACTTTTTTCGCAATCAAGCCCTTTCGGCCAGAGCGATACGGGGATCGCTCGCGGTTTGCACGGCGTTACGAAAGGCGAGCAGTTCATGAACAAGCGCAAGCCCGGCAATACCGGATTCGAGGCCGCACCGCTTGCCTTCGGCGGCAAAGTTTTCGGCCGGACGGTGGACGAGAAAAAGGAGAAGCAAATATGTCAGAAGAAAAAATACTTACCAAACACCCATTGGGTAAAAGGGAAAGAAATATTAGCAAGCATAAATACGAGACAATGAAGCGGGCGATCGTAGAAGCCTTGCGAAATAAAGAGCTGACCCACACCGAACTCTTCAATCAGCTCAACAAGAGCTTGAAGGGCAAATTTCCAGGCAACATAAGCTGGTATGCAGAGACCGTCAAACTCGATCTGGAAGCGAGAAAGAAAATAGAGCGAACTTCTTCGAAACCTCAGAAATATCGGCTGAAATAGCGCCGCGCTCAGAGACGATGGACAAGCGCAAGCTCGGCAACACCGGATTCGAGGTCGCACCGCTTGCGTTCGGCGGCAACGTGTTCGGCTGGACAGCGAACGAGGCAACATCGTTCAAGCTGCTCGACGCGTTCGCCGGCGCCGGGTTCAACCTCATCGACACCGCGGACTCGTATTCGCGCTGGGTGTCAGGCCATCAGGGCGGAGAATCTGAGACGATCATCGGGCGCTGGATCGGGCGACGCGGTCGGCACGACGATGTGATCATCGCGACCAAGGTGGGCTCGGACATGGGGCAGGGGCACAAGCTGCTCCGCAAGGATTACATCCTGCAGGCGGCCGAAGCGTCGCTGCGCCGTCTGCAGGTCGACTGCATCGACCTCTACCAGTCGCACTGGGACGACGAGAACACGCCCTTCGAGGAAACGCTCGGTGCCTACGAGCAGCTCATCCGGCAGGGCAAGGTCAAGGCGATCGGCGCTTCGAACTATTCGGCCGCGCGCCTTGCGCAAGCGTTCGAGGTCAGCACGACGCACGATCTGCCGCGTTATCAGACGCTGCAGCCCCTGTACAATCTGTACGATCGCGACAGCTTCGAAGGCGAGCTGCAGACGCTGTGCATGCGCGAGAACCTGGGCGTCATCACGTATTTCTCGCTCGCGGCCGGCTTCCTCACCGGCAAGTACCGCTCCGAAGCGGACTTCGTCAAGAGCGCGCGCGGACCCGGCATGAAGAAGTACATCAATCCGCGCGGGATGAAGATCCTCGACGCCCTCGCCGCAGTCGCGCGGCGCTACGACGCGACGCCGGCGCAGGTCTCGCTCGCGTGGCTCATGGCGCGTCCCGGCGTCACTGCACCCATCGCCAGCGCGACGAACGTGGATCAGTTGCAGGAGCTATTGCGCGCGACAGCGGTCAAGCTAGATACGGCCGCGATGGCGGCGCTGGAGCAGGCGAGCGCGTAATCCGGAGCTCGTGCCGGCCGGACCAGGAGAATGCTCCGCGCTGGCGTAGTGCTCAAGCCGTAGTCATCATAATGGGCGCGTGGTCGCTGGTGCCGACGTCGGCGAGGACGGCGCAGCGGGTTGCGCGCTCGGCAATCGTGCGTGACGCGAGGATGTAGTCGATGCGCCAGCCGATGTTGCGCTGGCGCATGTTGCGCCACGGCGGCCACCAGGTGAACAAGCCCGGATTGTCGGGGTCGAGCGCACGTGTGACGTCGACCAGGTGGCCGTCGAGCAGCACCTCGAAAAGGTCGCGCTCCTCCAGTCGCTGCCCGATGACGCCCGGCTTGCGCTCCTTGGGGTGAACGTCGATGTCGGCGCGCGCGATGTTGATATCGCCGCAGAGGATCAGCTCGCGGCCCTCGTCGTGCAACTGCTTCGCCCACGCGACAAGACGGCCCATGAAGCCGAGCTTTGCCGGATAGTCCTTGCCGCCGTTGGGCACATAGACGGATGCGAGCACCAGATTCCCCAGCGCCACCTGCACGATGCGTGTCTCGATGTCGAATTCGGGATGGCTGAATTCGGGCACCTCGAGCAGCTCCCGACGGAGGTGCAGCGAGACGCCGGAATAACCGCCGCCGCCGTGCCAGAACACGTGGTAATCGGCGAGCTTGCACCGCTCCGGCACTTGGTCCGGTCGCGCCTTGATCTCTTGCAGGCATACTACGTCCGGCTGGTCGCGCTCGAGCCAGTCGCACAGTTGCGCCTCCCGCGCGCGGATTCCGTTGACGTTCCAGGTAGCGACCTTCATGGGCAGACGGGCCGTATCGCCGGCAAGGTACTCCGCTACAGCCTGCGTGGCGGCGCTTCTCGGGCGAGTGCACCTCTCAACTGTCAGCGCCAAAGCATCGGTCTACACAAATGTTTAGTCAAGCCTGCTTGTTACATGACGCTGCCTCATGCCGGCGGCGACGCTTCAGCGCGTGAACCTGTCCGCTTTGAGTCAAGCGGGCTCTTCCGCTTCCCATAAAGGACGGTTGACCAGGGCAGTCAATCCCGGAATACTTCGACCCCTCGTGATGGCCACGCCGGTCCGGGACGATTCAAGCCGCTGTGGCGCCGACATCCGTTCAACTGCACAACGCGATCCAGATACCTACTGCTCATGAGCGAACCGACGACCACGCCACATCCCACTGAAGAGGCAAAGGAAGCAAAGAAGCGACTGCGCGAAAGGGTCGACAAGCTGCTCGCCCAGGACCCGTACAAGAGCGAAGCGAGCATCGTGTTGAATAGCCGCACGATGAAATACAGCGCGGTCGCAGCGTTTGTGCCGGTGACGGCCGGCGGCTTGGACGAGAAGCGCGGCGAGCCCGAAGCGGCCGTGTTCGCCACGTCCTATTTTCTTGCCGACGCGGATGCGAGCACGCGACCGGTGTGCTTCGTCTTTAACGGCGGACCCGGCTCGTCCTCGATCTGGCTGCACCTCGGCGCGCTCGGCCCGAAGCGTGTTGCCATTCGCGAGGACGGTACGATGCCGCCGCCTCCGTACACGGTGACCGACAACCAGGAATCGTGGTTCGAGCACTTCGACCTCGTGTTCATCGATCCTCCGCATACGGGCTACTCGATCACCGCGAGCGAGGAGGCGCGCAAGAAGATGCTGAGCGTCGACGGCGACGTGGATGCGCTCGCCGACTGCATCCGCGCATGGCTCGGGCGCCACCGCCGCTGGAGCTCGCCGGTCTATCTGGCGGGCGAAAGCTACGGCACCACGCGCGGCGCTGCGCTGGCCGACAAGCTGCAGAGCCTCGGTGTGGCACTGTCGGGCCTGATTCTCGTATCGTGCGCGATGGATCTGCAGAGCGTTGTCTTCGCTCCGCGCAACGACCTGCCGTACGCCCTCTTTCTGCCCGCGTTCGCGTGCGTCGCCCAGTATCACGGTAAGCTCGCGGGGCCGTTGGCCGAATCGCCGGCCGCGGCCCGTGCCGCGGCGGAACGCTTCGTGATCGACGATTATCTGGGCGCGCTGCACGCAGGGGCCCGGCTGGCGGGTACGGCACGGCGGCGCATCGTCAAGCGCATCGCGGAGCTGACCGGACTCGCTCCATCGCTGGTCGAGGAGAAGAATCTCCGCATCAACGATCACACGCTATTCTTCGACCTGCTGCGGGACCGTGGCCTGATCGTCGGCCGTCTCGACGCGCGGGTCACGGGGCCGATGGCGGCGAGCCGAACCAGGGATTGGGAGTTCGACCCCGGCATCGAGGCGCTCGTCGCGCCGTACACCATGGCGGCGCACGCCTACATGGGCGAGACCCTCGGCGTCGATATGCAGGCAGCACGCTACGAGGTCTTCTCGATGGACGTGCACAAGCAGTGGAACTGGAACCGCGGCGAGGACAAGGGCAACGCTTTCGCCTGCACGAGCCCCGATCTGTCGCGCGCGCTGCGGCGGAATCCGCACCTCAAGGTGCTGGTTGCCAGCGGTCACTACGATCTGGGGACGCCGTACAGCGCGAGCGACTGGTCGCTGGCGCAACTCGACGTGCCGCCCGACGTGCTCTCCCGCGTGCAGCACCACTACTTCGACGCTGGCCACATGATGTACACGCGGGAGGCCGATATGATGAAGTTGAAGCGCGATCTCGTCGGGTGGCTGGCCGGATAGGAGAGTCTAACCGCGTCGATTCTCCAGGGGCTGAAGTAGGGTCAGAGACGACTTTTCGGCTCGCTGTCGGTTCGGCGGCGGCCCATTGGAAGGCGACCTGCGCGCCGGCCGGTCCGGGCTGCGACATGCTGGCAAAAAGACGCGCTGCCGAGTGCCCACTCGAATTGCGTCGCATCGCGGATGGCCCGGACGGCATCTTCCGCCAACGGCTCGCCGAAAAGGCGCGATACGCGTCGCGCCGTTCCTCCGGAATGGCGGCGAGCGCGAGGAACGACGGGTGTGGTGTTAACACCGGGTCGTCCTCGCCGAAAGCGTTGCCCCGATAGCTCGACCATCGGTACTCGCCGGGCGTCGCGACCATTCTGGCCCGCACCGGATTGAGCTCGACGTAACGGAGACACGTGAACAGGTAGGCCTCCGTTTCCACGAGCGTCGCTTTGTACCGACCCTCCCATAACGTACCCGTGCGCCGATGTCGGAAGTTGAACCTTCCCACGTATCGCCGCCCGACCGTCTGCATCATCCGCGGGAGCGCTTCGGCATGTCCGGGCGAGGCCAGCAAGTGGACATGATTGCTCATCAACACGTAGCCATGAATGGCGACGTCATGCGTGCGCGAGGCATCGCGCAGGCAATCGAGATAGAATCGTCTGTCCTGTGCGGAGGCAAACACCGGCGCGCGATTGTTGCCGCGCTGCACGATGTGCAGGACGGCACCGGCGTAGTAGAAGCGTGGTTGGCGGGGCATGCCGTAAGCGTGCCCCAATCGGCCATCGCCCGACTCATCCGAAAGTCGTCTCTGACCCTACATATTCACCGCTGGCGGGCGTTCTTCGGCCGCTTCCCGCGCAGCATCGCCTTGATCTCGCCGCTCGCGATCAGCCGGCTCACGTCGGCCGCGCCGCCCACGAATACACCCTTCACGAACACCATCGGAAAGGTCGGCCATCCGGTCCACATCTTGAGGGCGTTGCGCCGCCGCCAAGGGCCGAAGTAGCTCCCGTACTCCAGGTACTTGTAAGGAATTGCCGCGGCATCGAGCGCCTTGCGCGCCTTCTTCGGAGCAGGGTTCTGCTTCATGCCGACCACGACCACATCGTTGTTGGCAACGGCGGCTTGCACCTCGCGGACGATCTCCGCGTGGTTGCTGGCGATCGTCTCCCTGATCGCAGGGTGAATGTGCGCTTCGTCGAGAATGTCGCGAGTCATCATTTACCTTCGCTGCTATTGGGTTCCTCCAGGCATGCGATGCAACACCCAAGTCTCCGGAGGTTCAACGAACTCGGGCTTCCACGGCAGGTCGTCGCGCTGAGATAATAGCGGATGTTCGCTGCCGCGAGGCGGGTCTCCCGCTCGCTGCGCTTGGCTGCGTGCTTGTCGACGATTCTTGCGCACTGCGAACCAGCGCTCTTCCAATATTCGGGGCCTTCGGTCGTTGCCAACTTATGGAGCAATTCGTGCCCTCATCCACACGCAAGATCGGCATCATCGGGGTCGGCTTCGGTGCGCAAGTCCATGTGCCGGGCTTTCGCTCCGAAGGCTGGGAAGTCGCAGCGATTTGCAGCCGCAATCGCGAAAAGGCGCAGAAAGCCGGTGCCGAAGCCGGGATCGACGCGGTCTACACCGATCCCATGGAGCTTATTCGGCGCGATGATCTCGGGACGGCCATGGTCGCGCACGAGTTTCGCCACACGCCGCAGCGCGCCTACATCAGGCAACTCCTGGACGAAGGCTACATCGGCAAATTCCAGCTTTGCACAATAGAACTGTTCCTGGACCGCTACGTAACTGCGCAGCCGCGGCCGCTCACCTGGATGGCGCACAAAGCCGACGGCGGTGGCTTGCTCGGCGCGCTCGGCTCGCATTACATCGATGGCCTGCGATTCTGGTTCGGCGAGGTCGCTTCCGTCAGCGGCCGGCTGGCCACGCTTCGCCCGGACCTGGTCGATACCGCGACCGGCAAGAAGGTCGAAGCAGAAACCGACGATAGCTTCTTGCTGACCCTCACTTTCAAGAACGGCGGCATGGCGACGATGATCGCGTCATTCGCCGTCACGCCGACGCGAGGCGCGAAGATCGTAGTCATGGGCGACAACGGTACGCTGATCGCCGAGCAGCCTGGACCCAACCCCATGGAGAACGGCGTCGTCGTCGCCAGCCGCAACGGAGCGCCCCTGCAGGAGCTCAAGACGCCGGCGCAATACACGCCGTTCACGGACGCACGCGACCACCGCCTGATGGCATTCCGGCTGCTTGTCCGAGATTTCACGACAGGAGTCGAGCAGGGCACGTCACCCGCACCGAACTTCACGGACGGTCTGCGCTGCCAGCAGGTTCTCGATGCGGTGCACGAGTCGTCCGAGTCGGGGCGGACCGTGTATTTATAGGGTCAGAGACGACTTCTCGGCTCACCGTTGGTACAGAGAGGCTGTTTGGCGCGAAATGACGACGGGCCTCGAATTTCTGGCGCATCCATTAGGAACTTAACCTGACCGCTATCGGTCTGCCATTGCTCCGTAGGCTTAAGTCGTCTCTGACCCCACGATGGCTACTTCCAAGAACAGTCGCCTGACCGATCGACAGTTTGCGCGGATCGCCCGCGCATTGGCCGAACCGCGCCGCTACCAGATTCTCAAGCAGATCGGCGCGGGCGACTGCCCGCTTCCCTGCAGCAAGCTGCAAGGAGCCCATGACGTGAGCGCTGCGACGATCTCCCATCACATCAAGGAGCTGGAAACGGCCGGCCTGGTGGAGATCGTCCGCGAGGGCAAGTTCATGAACATTGGCCTCCGTCGCGACGTCCTGCGCGCTTACCTGGACCGTCTCTCCAAAATCTAAGGTTATAGCTGGCCAGCGCTTGAGTTTCCAGCCTGTCACTTAGATACTTGTCTAAGCGTCAAATCGTGACGTAATGACGGGAGTAACGAAATGAGCGAACTGACTGGCAAGGTGGCTATCGTGACAGGCGCATCGAAGGGTATCGGCGCGGCGATCGCGAAAGGCCTGGGCGCGGCAGGCGCCGCGGTGGCGGTGAACTATGCCTCCAGCAAGGAGGGAGCGGACCGCGTGGTCGCGGAGATTACCAGCAAAGGCGGCAAGGCGATCGCGGTCAAGGGCGATGTCTCGAAGGCGGCCGACGTGAAGCGTCTCTTCGCGGAGACGAAGAAAGCCTTCGGCGCGCCGGACGTGCTGGTGAACAACGCGGGCATCTATGCGTTCGACCCGCTCGAGGCTGTCACGGAAGACGAATTCCACCGCGAGTTCAACACCAACGTCCTCGGTCCGATCCTGACGATCCAGGAAGCGTTGAAGCACTTCGGGCCCGATGGCGGCAGCGTGATCAACATCAGCTCCGTCGCCAGCACCAGCGCGCCGCCCAACTCGGTGGTCTATTCGGCGACCAAGGGCGCCGTCGACTCGATTGCGCGCGTGCTGGGCAAGGAACTCGGGGCGCGGAACATCCGTGTCAACACGATCGCCCCGGGCGGCGTGGAGACCGAGGGGACCCATAGCATTGGGGTCATCGGCAGCGACTTCGAAAAGCAGATCGTCGCGGGAACCCCGCTGGGACGTTTGGGGCAGCCGGAGGACATCGCGAGAGTCGCCGTGTTCCTCGCGTCCGACAATGCCCGCTGGCTGACGGGCGAGAGGATTGCCGCGTCCGGCGGCTTTCGGTAGAGGGATAAGGATAAGTAGGGTCAGAGACAAGTTTCACGTTTGCGTGCTTTCGCGAATCCACGGAGCCAACGTTTCCCGGAAAGTCGTCTCTGACCCTACATAGCGCGCGGCCTCATTTCTGCGGCACAATCGCAACATGAAATCGCTGGGCGGGAAACCGGAAGGCGCGCGGCTCGAACGCATCAAGGCTTCGCCGCTTTGGGCTGGCGAGCGTTTCCGCAACGTGCACCCGATCATGCCGGGCTTGCGCGACCCGAACGCATCGATGCCGACGATCGGTGATTTTCTCTGCGGCGGCGAACGGCGTGTGCCGCGGGAACCGCTGCCATCGATGAGCCTGCTCGAAGCCTGGGCCAAGCCGCCTGCCACCGGCCTACGCGCCACCTGGCTCGGGCATTCCACGGTGCTGATCGAGATCGACGGCCTTCGCGTGCTCACCGATCCGGTCTGGGGACCGCGCGCGTCGCCATCGCGGCTCGCCGGCCCCAAGCGCTTTCAGCCCGTGCCCGTTCCCCTTCGCGCGATGCCGCCGGTAGACCTCGTGCTGGTATCGCACGACCACTACGACCATCTCGACTACCCGACCATCCGCGAGCTCGCCAAGCGCGACGTTCCCTTCGTGACCTCACTCGGGGTCGGAGCGCATCTCGAAGCCTGGGGCGTGCAACCCGAGCGCATCGTCGAGCTCGAGTGGTGGGAATCGCATACGTTGCCGAACACCGGGCTCACGGTGACCGCCGCGCCGTCGCAGCACTTTTCCGGACGAGGGCTGCACGACCGCAACGCGACCTTGTGGTCCTCGCTCGTCGTCCGTTCGCAACGGCACGCAGTGTTCTTCAGCGGCGATACCGGTCTCACGACGGAATACCAGACGATCCGCGAACGGCTCGGTCCGTTCGACCTCGTGATGCTGGAGGTCTTTGTTGGAGCTGGGCCCGAAAGCGGGTGCGCAACTCGTGATGCCTCGCCTCGGCGAGCCGGTCGAGCCGGCGCACGCGGAAGGCGTGAAGCCGTGGTGGCGCGTCGTCGACGCGACCGCGCGCGAACCAGAGCCCGACACGTCTGCGGCGACTACGTTGCCGAAGGCAATGCCGTGGCCGATCGACTAGGACAACTCTCGCGCCGCTTCCCTCACGTCGCGTTGCCGATCCGGAATCCCTTTGTTGTAGATCACGGCATGTCCGCGATCTGTCGCGTCGGCATGAACCTTGCAGCACCGCGCTGCATGAAAGAATATGCGGCGGGTATCCAATGCTCTGAACTCAGCCTGGTCGACGCGCCGGCAACTTCTGGCGAGGCGCCGGCAAACTCTCGCGACGCGCCGGCAACCTCTGGCGCCGTGGCGGCCGTCGCAGATATCGCATCATCAGCCGGCGCTAAGCCTGTAAGCGCTCCTGTCGCGGCGAGTGCAGACCGGTTTCTTGCGAAGGCTACGAAGGAGCACGCAAGCGGTAACGTCGATCCGGCGTTGTGGGCGCGGGCGGCTGCTCAAGCCAGCGGTGACGAAGCGCTGGCGACGCGCCTCTATCTGGGTAGCCGCGCCACCGCACTTCGCGTCGAAAAACGTCAGCTGAAGGCGGCCCGGCATGCGCGGGTAGTGGAGGAACTCAGCAATGCGCCCGACCCTGGCTTCGATCCGGTAGCACCAGAAGCGCGCGATTTGACGAAGTCGAAGGAAACGAGCCAGCCTCGCCGCGGTAGTACAAGACCGAACCGCAGGCGCGTGATCCTGGTTGCCGGTGTGCTCGGATCCATTGTCATCGTCGGCGGATTGGTTGCCCTGCTGTCGGACAGCGATGCGGCTCAACAACACAACGTTGCCAAGCCGGTGTCTCCTGCCAATGTTTCCGGACGGTCGATGGCGTCGGGCCAGACGGCATCGGTCGCAGCGAATACAAGCAAGCCGGCACCCGAGGACGTCTCCGGCGAGGATTTTGTCGGCCGGGTTCAGGCGCTGCAGAAGGCGGGCAATTGGAACCTCCTCGTCATCTACGCCGCGGAATGGACACGAAAGCAGCCAGGAAATGCAGAGGCCTGGAAAGAGCTAAGCCTGGGCTACGTCAAGTTGCGTCAATTCCGTGATGCTTTGGACGCCGCGACGAAAGCAGTTCAGCTCTCACCCGAGAATTTCCTCGTGTGGCAAAGCCTTGGACAGGTCAACCTCGCCTTGCAGCGACCCGCAGAGGCGCTCCTTGCCTTTCAACGGGCAGCGACCCTAAATGAGCGGGATGTGGTCAGCCTGGTACAGGAAGGGAAATTGAACATACAGCTCGGACGCCTTCCGGACGCAAGGATCGCGTTCGCCAAAGCATTGGCGGTGAGCCCCGAGGACGTGCAGGCACTATGCGGAGTAGCGTCGATCGCGCAGAAGGAAGGACGGGTGAAAGACGCGGACGCGCTGACACGTCAGGTGGCGCCTCTCGATGGTCGTTGTCGCGACTCGAACGGGACCGAAAGCGTACGCGTGGTCGCCAGCGGCAAAATGTAGGGTCAGAGACGACTTCTCGACGCGCGGTCGGTTAGGCGGCGAATTGGAAGACGGCCACTATGCCGGCATCGCGAGAGTTGCTGTGTTCCTGGCCTCCGACAATGCCCGATGGCTGACGGATGAGAGGTTACCGCGTCCGGCGGCTTTCGATAGCCTGTCAACGCCCCTGCGCGCTGCGACGGAGCCGGTCAAACCCTATGGTGCCGGAGCGAGAAGCCCGCTGAACTCGAAGGTGCCGACGGCCGTGTCGACGCTGCACGTAACGACGGCGTTGCCGCTGTGGCTGATGCCAGGTGGGCTGAAGTTGCCTTCGCCGAAGCTGAGCACGACGAAGATCGCGCTGCCGTCTGTCAGCCGGAATGCCGCGGCGGCCGAGACCGGGTACGGCGCCGCACTCGGTAACCTTGTCTTCACGGCCGTGAAAGTGGAAGGCGTTCCCGGCGGCCCGTCACAGTCGTAGAACGTGTATATGTTGGTGTCGACGGCGAGCGCCGAACCGGTGAACGCAGCGGCGACGATCGACGCGCACGCTACGCATGCAGCCAATCTAGCTCTCTTCATGGTTCCTTCCTCCGCACGCAAAAAATCACGCTATATTAACGCGAGTCGCATGTCAATCAGTGCGCGCCATTCCGACGGAGGGCGTTATTTCCGCCGACGATCCGCGCGGCCGTCGTGAAAGTGTTGGCCCCTCCACCTCTATCCATTTCGCCGGGCGCGTGTCGCTGTCGTGGAACTGAGCAACTGGCCCTTGCGTGACGTGCTTTGCAATTTGCTGCTCCAGCCATTCCAACCTACTTTCATAAGCTCTCCGTCCGTCGGGCCGCGAACCGATTAGCGCGGATGCAGGAAAGAAAAAAGCCCGTCAATTGCCCCGGGCTTTCTCTGCGATTGATGCGCCGAGTCGGATAGGTTATTCGCAGACGGTCGTCAGATCCGGTAGCGGCGGACTCCAGTTCGAGAAGGGGTTGTTCTGCCGGCCACGCGGCCCGCGCGGCACGGCGAGACCCTTGACGTGATACGAAACCGCGGTGGGCTCGACAGCGGTAAAGGGATCCGGCACCGGGCATGTGTCGCAAGAGGTTGACGAGAATCCGTAGAATACGATCCGGCAAAATGTAGGGTCAGAGACGACTTCTCGACGCGCAGTCGGTTCGGCGGCCAATGGGAAGACGACCTGTATGCCGGTCAGCAGCATCATCCGAAAGTTGTCTCTGACCCTAAATACGAATGCGGTGAACCGGATCGGCCTCGTTCAGCCGATCGGCGCTCATCAGTCCGCTCGCGAGAACGCGCAAACCCGCAGCGACGTTCCGGACCGGGCCTGCGGTCTTTACAGCCGTCTCGACAACTGGCATGTTCGCGCATTGTTCACGCTCGGGAGACGTTCATGAGACGGCTTGCTTCAATGATCTTCGGGGCCGTGCTGCTCGGGGCCGCCTCGTTCGGCGCTGCGGCGCAAATCGACGTGATGACGCAGAATCAGTATATCGGTGCCGATCTCACGCCGGTGTTCGACGCCGCGATCGCGGTGCCGTTCGACCCTGACGCGTTCAACGATGCGATCGTCTCCACGCTGAAGGCGATTGCCGCCACCCGGCCGGCCGATCGCGTGCGCGCGCTGGTGGCCGAGATCGCGCAGCGCAACCCGGACGTGGTCGGGTTGCAGGAGATGTACACGCTCGTCTGCCTGCCGTTCCCGGGTGTGCCGCCGGCCCCGGGCATCGGCTGCGATGATCCTGAGATCAGAGCCGCCTTCATCGATCACCTCGCCGATACGTACGCCGCGTTGGAGGGCAAATACGTCATCGCGGGCAAGGTGACCGACACCGATGTCGCCGCCGTCCCGTTCGTGATCAATGGCATTCCGGCATTTGTCTCATTGGCCGACCGCGACGCGATTCTCGTTCGCGCGGGGCTTGCTGCATCATGGGTGGACTTCGGCGCGCTCGGCGCGTGCCTGAAACCCTCGGACCAGGGATGCAACTATCTGACCGCGCCGCCCCCCTTGTTGACGCCCGTGGGATCGATTGCACTGGAGCGCGGCTTCCTTGCCGTCGACGTCACGGTGAAGGGGCAGGCGTACCGTGTCTTCAACACGCATCTCGAGCAACGACTGCTGGCACCGAGCCTGCCCGAGACGCGCCTGTTGCAGGTCGGCCAGGCGTGGGAGCTCGCAGGCACGGCGCTGGGCACCTGGGATGGGATAAGGAAAATGGTCGTCGTCGGCGACTTCAATTCCGCGCCGGAAGACACGATCCCGGTGCCGCCGTATCCGGCCACGCTGCCGGGAACGACGCTTCCATCGATCCCGCCGTATGCGGTGTTCGTTGCGACCGGCTTCACGGATGCCTGGACGCTGCGGCCGCAAGCCGACGCAGGATTCACCTGCTGCCAGGCGGAGGACCTTGCGAACCGGACCAGCTCCTTGGACGAGCGCATCGATATGATCTTCACGCTGCCGCGGCCGTTGCGCGTGCTCGACATGAAAGTGATCGGCGATTCGATGGGCGACAAGACGCTTCCCCCTGGATACGGCGGCCTCTGGCCGTCCGACCACGCGGCGCTGGCCGCCAGGCTGCAGTTCGACTGAGAAGGCGCGCAACAGGCGCTCCGGGGCAGGGTTGAAATCTGCTGGGCCGTGAGGCGCCGGCCCGCGATCGTCGCCGCGCTTACAGTAGGGTGTCGCCGAAACTCGCAGTGCCCGTAAAGGACGTTATCTCGGTCTCGTCCCGGTCCGTTTCAACAGAAGGCGCCGGGACATGCGATGCGCCTTTGCACTGATGCAACGCGCTATGGCTGGTCGCGCGCTTGCATCGCTCCCGATTTCAGGACGCGAACCCCGGGCTTCGCGTCGAGAATGGCCGCCAGCAGCGCGGACGCCACGGCGCGAGCCGCGATCGGCCGCACTCCCTTGGGCATGATCCAACCGAGCGGCGCGAGCAGCCTTGCCGCCCATATTTCGCTGCTACGTGGCGGTTGTCCCAAGGCGGCCCGGTCACCTAGCAGCATCGAAGGCTGCGCGATCACAACCAATTCGTAGCCGATTTGCATGACCGCGATCTCCATCTCGCCTTTCACGCGGTTGTAGAAGATGCGCGACGTCGGGTCGGCGCCCAACGCCGACACGACGGCCAACCGCTTCGCCCCCGCAGCCTTGGCGGCCCGCGCGACATTCACCACGAAGTCGAAGTCCACTTGGCGAAAGGCGGCTTCCGACCCGGCGATTTTGATCGTCGTGCCGAGCGCGATGAACACGTCATCCACCGCCGGAAACGTTGCGGGCAGCCGTGCGAAGTCGACTTGGTGGACCTTCAGCTTTGCACAGGCCTCGATGCCCGGCGGCGTGCGACGAAGCAGGACGTGCACACTACGGTAATGCTTGCTCGCGAGGAGTAAGGTCAGAAGCGCGCGACCGATGAGGCCAGTGGCGCCGGCGACCATGGCGGTGCGCGGTGCTGCAACGCTGTCATCCATGCGATCACTCGTTACCGTAACTCGTCCTTCACGATCTCGCCGCCGCCGCGCTGGCCTGCTCCTGCCATCGTTCAGCGTTCACGCCCATCACGAGGAGCCACAGGGTAAGCGCTCCTTCCCCGAGAATGCCGGGGGCCAAGACATAGGGGTACAGAGATTTTGCGAGCGGCGGTGACAGAAAGGTCAGCCAACCCAAACCGGCAAACCCCATCAGTACGCCCAGAAATCGAGGCAGGAAGGTCGACTTGAAGATGAGGTAGCCGATCAGGAGGCAATAGAATCCGAAAAATACCAGGCTGATGTTGTAAGCCTGAGCATGCAAATTGACGAGCACGAGCGCCAGCGCCTGCAACTCTTCCATCTTGAAAACGCTCAAGTACTGCTTGCCTCCCAGGACGACCAGGGGAGCGAGTTGAAAAACGAAGCTAGCAGCCCCAATGGCACATCCCACGAGGCTGAAGAATGCTGCGATCAAAGAGAGGCTCCTGTTCACGGTCTTGAAAATCTCATAGAAGAGCGCCGTCACAGCGATATAGCAGGCGGTCGCGAGCAGGTTGGCTGCGAAACTCAACTGAAGTAACGACTCGTGCGCCAGGATGTTGGCCGCTGTAGCCGCGGCGTCGCCAGATACGATGAGCCTGCCACCCGCGAAGAGGGCGAGTCCTCCGGTCACGAAGGTGCCCAGATAAAAGACGCCGGCAATCCTGGCCTTCAAACGCGGGGATGCTTCCGCAGTGCGTTCCATCATTTCCGCCCCCTTTTTAGCGCGAGCACCGTTACCGCAATTCGTCTTTCACGATCTCGCCGTCTCGTACGATCAACCGCAAGTTCTTCCCGTCCGCCGCGAGCAGCGAGATGTCCTTGAGCGGATCGCCGTCGACCACCAGCAGGTCGGCGTGCGCGCCCGGCGCGATGCAGCCGAGCTTGCCCTGCTGCATCATCAGCTCGGCGTTGACCGACGTAGCCTGACGCAGGAGCTCGAGCGGCGTGAACACTTCGCTGCGGATCGTGAACTCGCGGCACTCCTGCACGTACATCGCGCCGAGGAGATCGGTGCCGAAGCCGACCTTGACGCCCGCCTTTCGCATCTTGTCCATGCCCGACAGCGCCTGCTTGGCCGCGTACTCGGCCTTTTCCTGGCTCACGGCCGGAAAGCCGAGCTTGGGTCCCATCTCGACCAGCCCGAAGAGAACCACCATCGTCGGCACAATATACGCGCCGCGTTCGGCGACGAACTGGGCGGTGTCGTCGTCGATCAGCGTGCCGTGCTCGATCGAGCGCACGCCGAATTCGACGCAGCGCCGGACCGCGCTCGCTGGATGGCAGTGCGCAGCGGCGTAGGTCCGCCGCTCGGCGCATTCGTTGACGATCGCCCGGATCTCGTCCTCGCGGTACTGATTCATCCAGATCGGGTCGGTGGGCGACGCGACGCCGCCCGAGCCCATGATCTTGATGCAGTGCGCGCCCTGCCGCAGCTCATCGCGCGCCGCCTGGATGCACGCATCGACGCCGTCGGCCACGCGGCACGCCCAGTTGACGATGCCGCACGAACACAGCTCGTGGTCATGCGATTTCTGCTCCAGCGGGCGAAAGTCGCCGTGCCCGCCGGTCATCGACAGCACCTTGCCGGCGTAGAAGAAGCGCGGCGCGCGCACCAGTCCGTCGGCGATCGCCCTGGCGAGCGAATAGTCGCCCCCGCCGATATCGCGCACCGTCGTGAAGCCGCAGTCGAGCGCATGTCCGAGCATGCGGACCGCATGTGCGGTGCGATACGGCTCGCCGATCGCTTCGACCTTCTGCATCGAGACGTCGCTGCAGTAAGCGTGCATGTGCGCGTCGATGAGGCCCGGCATCAGGGTGCGCCCGTCGACGTCGACGACTCGCGCGTCTTTGTCGGTAATGGGCTTCGGCGAAACCTCCTGAATCAACCCATCGGAAACGCGCAGATACATGCCCTGGGCGTACTCCGCGTTCGTGCCGTCGAAGATGCGAGCGTTCTTGAGGAGGAGGGGGCTCATCGGCGGTCCAATCTCGTCGATCAAGTCACGGGCTACGTCGGGGTCGATGAGCGTTGCGATTCGCTTTCGCCTCACCCTTCGGCTGAGGCCGCACCCGAGCGGACTATACTAGAATCCTGCGCACCTGGACCCCCGTTGAATTGACCAACGCCGCTCCATGGACGCACTGTCGAAGGTCACGGAAGGCACGCGCTACGTGCGGCTGAGTGCTCAGGCCGACGACTCGAGGTGAGCTTTGACATACGCACCTTACAAGACAGCGCTGATCGTCGGAGCCGGGCTCGGACTCAGCGCGTCGCTCGCACGGCTTCTCTCGCGCGAGGGGCTGACCGTCGCGCTCGCCGCGCGCGATCCCAGCAAATTGAAGGCGCTGTGCGAGGAAACGGGCGCGACAGCTTTCGGCTGCGATGCGCAAGACGAAGCGCAGGTGGCACGCCTGTTCGAATCGCTGGACAAGCAGTTGGGGCCACCCGATGTCGTTATCTATAATGCCAGTGCTCGCGCCCGAGGTCCGCTCGCGACGCTTGAACCGGACGAGGTCCGCAGTACGCTGATGGTGAGCGCTTTTGGCGCCTTCCTCGTCGCGCAACGCGCAGCGACCAGAATGCTGGCCAAGGGCTCCGGGGCGATCCTTTTCACCGGTGCTTCCGCCAGCGTCAAGGGCTATGCGGAGTCGGCGCCGTTTGCGATGGGGAAGTTCGCGTTGCGCGGCTTGGCCCAAAGCATGGCACGCGAGCTCGCGCCGAAGGGTATTCATGTCGCGCACTTCGTGATCGACGGAGCGATACGCCCGCGGGGTCGTGTCGACCCAAACGATGCGACGCTCGATCCGGATGCCATTGCCAAGACCTACCTGCACGTTCTCATGCAACCGCGCAGCGCTTGGACTTGGGAGGTCGAGCTGCGTCCGTTGGTCGA
>WNGB01002214.1_pt1 | contig 31652 bp, 22 predicted proteins | sample 5400681 | NCBI WGS metagenome assembly WNGB01 (sample SAMN13153367, study PRJNA577476) | soil metagenome | isolation source: 115 cm soil or saprolite under grassland replicate 2 | place: USA:California | collected 2016-06-15
CGATTTGGTAGTGAGGCTGTGGCGGCCGGACCGCCGCCGTAAGCTGCGGGGAGTCGGGCGGCCTCGGCCGCGCCGCCGGCTGGTTTGGGGGATCGCGCGCCTCCTTGGGGGAGAGATGACGCCGTGCGCTGGTTCGCACGGCAATGGGGGGTAGGTCGTCGTGCGTGTTCGTTCTGGTGCCGGTTCACGTTTAGCCGTCGTGCTGGGTCTGCTGGCCGCCGTGGCGGTGCCGGTGGCCGGGCGGGCCGCGGCCGCGGCCGACCCGTGCGCCGCGCCGGTCACCAACCCGGTGGCCTGCGAGAACACCAAGCCGGGCAACCCGGCCAGCGAGTGGGACGTCTCCGGGTCGGGCAGCTCGGCCATCCAGGGGTTCGCCACCCAGATGAGCGTCAACCTCGGCGAGACCGAGAGCTTCAAGGTCAAGACCGCGGCCCGGTCCTACCGGCTGGACATCTACCGGATGGGCTACTACGGCGGCAACGGCGCCCGCAAGATCGCCACCGTCAACCCGTCGGCGAGCCTGCCGCAGTCCCAGCCGTCCTGCCTCGCCAACGCCACCACCGGGCTCAACGACTGCGGCAACTGGGCGGTCTCGGCATCCTGGGCGGTGCCGGCCGGCGCGGTGTCCGGGATCTACTTCGCCAAGCTGGTCCGCACCGACGGCACCACCGGCACCAGCCACGTGTTCTTCGTGGTGCGCAACGACGCCAGCCACTCCGACCTGTTGTTCCAGACCTCGGACACCACCTGGCAGGCGTACAACACCTACGGCGGCAACAGCCTGTACGTGGGCTCGCCGGCCGGCCGCGCCTACAAGGTCAGCTACAACCGGCCGATCACCACCCGCGGCACCGGCGCCGAGGACTTCGTGTTCAACGCCGAGTACCCGATGGTGCGGTTCCTGGAGGCTAACGGCTACGACCTCAGCTACTTCTCCGGCGCAGACACCGACCGGCGCGGCGGCCTGCTGACCAACCACCGGGTGTTCGCCTCGGTCGGCCACGACGAGTACTGGTCGGGCACCCAGCGGGCCAACGTCGAGGCGGCCCGCGACGCCGGGGTGAACCTGGCGTTCTTCAGCGGCAACGAGTCGTTCTGGAAGACCCGCTGGGAGAACGCCATCGACGGCTCCGGCGCGCCGTACCGCACGCTGGTCAGCTACAAGGAGACGCACGCGAACGCGGTCATCGACCCGGCCGACCCGCCGACCTGGACCGGCACCTGGCGCGACCCGCGGTTCAGCCCGCCGGCGGACGGCGGCCGGCCGGAGAACGCCATGACCGGCAACATCTTCATGGTCAACGCCGGCACCGCCGACCTGCAGGTGCCGGCAGCCGACGGCCGGCTGCGGCTGTGGCGCGGCACCCGGGCGGCCACGCTCGCCGCCGGCGCCACCGCCACGATGGGCAGCGGCACGGTCGGCTACGAGTGGGACGAGGACCTGGACAACGGGGCCCGGCCGGCCGGCCTGATCGATGAGTCGACCACCCAGGTCGGCGGGGTGCAGGTGCTGCTCGACTACGGCTCGAGCTACGGCACCGGCAACGCCACCCACCACCTCACGCTGTACCGGGCGGCCAGCGGGGCGCTGGTCTTCGGCGCCGGCACCGTGCAGTGGTCGTGGGGCCTGGACAGCTCGCACGACCGCGGCTCCGGCGCCGCCGACGTGGCCATGAAGCAGGCCACGGTGAACCTGTTCGCCGACATGGGGGTGCAGCCGGCGACGCTGCAGTCCGGGCTGGTCGCCGCCACCGCCTCCACCGACGGCACGCCCCCGACCGCGGCGATCACCGCGCCGGCGGCGGGCACCTCGGTGCCGGCCGGCTCGACGGTGACCGTCACCGGCACCGCGGCGGACACCGGCGGGACGGTCGGCGGGGTGGAGGTCTCCACCGACGGCGGCGCGAGCTGGCACCCGGCCACCGGCCGCGGCGCCTGGACCTACACCTGGGTCGCGGGCGTCGCCGGCGACACGACCATCCAGGCCCGCGCGACCGACGACAGCGCCAACATCGGCGCACCGGCGTCGCTGCCGGTCACCGTCACCCCGCGGTCCTGCCCGTGCAGCATCTGGGGCGGCGGCGCCACGCCCACGGTGACCTCCGACCCGGACACCTCGGCCACCGAGCTGGGCGTGAAGTTCCGCTCCGACGTGGCCGGGCAGATCACCGCGATCCGCTTCTACAAGGGCAGCGGCAACACCGGGACGCACGTCGGCCACCTGTGGACCGCGGCCGGCGCGCAGCTGGCCAACGTGACGTTCAGCGGGGAGTCGGCCACCGGCTGGCAGCAGGCGAACCTGGCCATCCCGGTCTCGATCAGCCCGGGCGTCACCTACGTCGCCTCGTATTACGCGCCGGTGGGCCGGTACGCCGAGGACGACGGCTACTTCCTGACCGCCGGCCACGACGCCGCCCCGCTGCACGCGCTGAAGGACGGCGTGGACGGCCCGGACGGGGTGTTCCGGTCCGGCACCGGCTTCCCCACCCAGCCGTACCAGTCGGCCAACTACTGGGTGGACGTGGTGTTCACCTCCTCCGGCCCGGACACCACGCCGCCGGTGCTCACCGCGCGGTCACCGGCCAGCGGCGCGACCGGCGTGCCGACCGGCACCCGGGTGACCGCCACGTTCAGCGAGCCGGTGCAGGCGGCCAGCGTGGCGATGTCGCTGCAGGCGAGCGGCGGGGCCGCGGTGGCCGGCAGCACGACCTACGACTCGGCCAGCCAGACCGCGACGTTCACCCCGGGTGCCGCCCTGCAGAACTCCACCGCCTACACCGCGACCGTCAGCGGCGCCCAGGACGCGGCCGGCAACCAGATGTCGCCGGTCACCTGGTCGTTCACCACCGCGGCGGCCACCCCGCCGCCGACCTGCCCGTGCTCGATCTGGCCGGCCACGGCGGTCCCGGCGCTGGCCGCCGACCCGGACACCGCCGCGGTCGAGGTGGGGGTGAAGTTCCGCGCCGACGTGGCCGGGCAGCTCACCGGCATCCGGTTCTACAAGGGCAGCGGGAACACCGGCACCCACGTCGGGCACCTGTGGTCCGCGGCGGGCGCCCTGCTGGCCTCGGTGACCTTCACCGGGGAGTCGGCCACCGGCTGGCAGCAGGCCAGCTTCGCCACCCCGGTGTCGATCACCCCGGGCGTCACCTACATCGCGTCCTACTTCGCGCCGGTCGGCCGCTACGCCGACGACAGCGGCTACTTCGCCGGCCACGCCGTCGACAACGGCCCGCTGCACGCGCTGGCCGACGGCACCGACGGTCCGAACGGGGTCTACCGCTACGGCCCGAGCGGCAGCGGCGTGCCGGACAGCTCGTGGCAGTCCAGCAACTACTGGGTCGATATCACGTTCACCGCAAGCTGAGGAGCTGACCGTGTTGACCACCTCGTCGCGCCGGTCCCGGGTCCGCTCCGGCATCGGGCTGTCCGTGGCGCTGGCCGCCGGAGCCATCACCCCGGTCGCCGTGTCGGCCGCACCGGCCGCGTCCGCGGCCACCTGCCCGTGCACGATCTGGCCCAGCACCGCGCGGCCGACCGTGACGGCCGACTCGGACCGGTCCGCGGTCGAGGTCGGCGTGAAGTTCCGCGCCGACGTGGACGGCACGGTGAGCGGGATCCGGTTCTACAAGGGCTCCGGAAACACCGGCACCCACCTGGGCCACCTGTGGAGCCGCACCGGCCAGCTGCTGGCGAGCGTGACGTTCACCGGCGAGTCCACGTCCGGCTGGCAGCAGGCCCTGTTCGCCGCGCCGGTGTCGATCGCGGCCGGCACCACCTACGTCGCGTCCTACTACGCCCCGAACGGGCACTACGCCGGGGACAACGGCTTCTTCGCCGGCGCGGGGGTGGACAACGCGCCGCTGCACGCCCTGCGGGACGGCACCGACGGCGCCAACGGCGTCTACGCCTACGGCACCGGCGGCGGCTTCCCGACCAACACCTACCAGTCCTCGAACTACTGGGTGGACCTGGTGTTCGACACCTCGGCCACCGACACCACCCCGCCGACGGTCGTCTCGACCGCACCGGCCGGCGGCGCCACCGGGGTGCCGGCGAGCACCGCGGTCAGCGCCACCTTCAGCGAGTCGGTGCAGCCCGGTACGGTCGCGATGACGCTGCGCGACGCTGCTGGCGCGACCGTGCCGGGCACGCAGAGCTACGACGATCCCACCCGGACGGTGACCCTGCGGCCGTCCGCCCCGCTGGCCGCCTCGGCCACGTACACGGCCACGGTCAGCGGCGCCCGCGACCTGGCCGGCAACCAGATGGCGCAGCCGTTCACCTGGTCGTTTTCCACCTCGGCACCGCTCGCCTGCCCGTGCACCATCTGGCCGGCATCGGCGGTGCCGACCGTGCCGAACGTCGCCGACTCCTCCGCGGTGGAGCTCGGGGTGAAGTTCCGCACCAGCGGCGACGGCGTCATCCGGGGCGTCCGCTTCTACAAGGGGTCGCAGAACACCGGCGTGCACACCGGCACGCTGTGGAGCCGGACCGGCACCGCGCTGGCCACCGTCACCTTCGCCGGCGAGTCGGCGTCCGGATGGCAGCAGGCGCTGTTCTCCGCCCCGGTCCCCGTCACCGCGAACACCACCTACGTCGCCTCCTACCACACCGGCGTCGGCTTCTACTCCGCCGACGGCAACGGGCTGGCCGCGGCGGTGAGCAACGGGCCGCTGACCGCGCTGGCCAACGGCACCGACGGCGGCAACGGCGTCTACCTCTACGGCGCCGGGTTCCCGACGAACACCTTCCAGGCCACCAACTACTGGGTGGACGTGGTCTTCGACCTGTCCGGCCCGGACACCGTCGCGCCGACCGTGACCGGCCGGCTGCCGGCACCCGGCGCGACCGGGGTGGCGACCGGCAGCACGGTGTCGGTCACGTTCAGCGAGGACGTCCAGCCGTCCTCTGTGGTCCTCCAGCTCACCGACGCCGGCGGCGGCCAGGTGGCGGGGACGGTCGCGTACGACGCCGGCACCCGCACCGCGACGCTCACCCCCGCCGCCGCGTTGGCCAGCTCGGCGACGTACACGGCGAGCGTGTCCGGCGCCCGGGACCTGGCCGGCAACCCGATGGCCGGCACCGTGACCTGGACGTTCACCACCGCCGCGCCGCCACCGCCGCCCCCGACGCAGGGCCCGGGCGGGCCGGTCCTGGTGATCGGCAACGCCGCCTCGGCGACCAGCCAGTTCAGCCTCTACACCGCCGAGATCCTGCGGGCGGAGGGGCTGAACGAGTTCGCCACCACAGACGTGGCCGATGTCACCGCCGCCACCCTGGCCCCCTACGACGTGGTGATCTTGGGGACCACGCCGCTGACCGCCGGCCAGGTCGGCATGTTCACCACCTGGGTCAACGGCGGCGGCCGGCTGGTCGCGTTCCGGCCGGACAAGCAGCTCGCCGCGCTGCTCGGCCTGACCGCGACGACGTCCACCACCACCAACGGCTACCTGAAGGTGGACACCGCGGCCGCGCCGGGCGCCGGCATCACCGACCAGACGATCCAGTTCCACGGCACGGCCGACCAGTACCAGCTCGCCGGGGCCACCCCGGTGGCGACGCTGTACACCAACGCCACGACCGCGACCAGCGCGCCGGCGGTGACCATGCGGTCGGTCGGCACCAGCGGCGGCCGGGCCGCCGCGTTCAGCTACGACCTGCCGTCCTCGATCGTCTACACCCGGCAGGGCAACCCGGCGTGGGCGGGCCAGGACCGGGACGGCCAGGCGCCGATCCGCTCCGACGACCTGTACTTCGGCGGCGCCAGCACCGACTGGGTCAACCTGTCCAAGGTGGCCATCCCGCAGGCGGACGAGCAGCAGCGGCTGCTGGCGAACCTGGTCACGCTGCTGGACCTGGACCGCATGCCGCTGCCCCGGTTCTGGTACCTGCCGCGCAGCGGCAAGGCCGTCGTCGTGGGCACCGGGGACGACCACGGCAACGGCGGCACCGCGGGCCGGTTCGACCAGTACCTGGCCAACAGCCCGGCCGGGTGCAGCGTGGATACGTGGACCTGCCTGCGGTTCACCTCCTACATGTACCCGAACACGCCGCTGACCAGCACCCAGGTCGACTTCTACCGGGCAGGCGGCTTCGAGCTGGGGCTGCACCCGCAGAACGGTTGCGCCAACTTCACCGCCACGTCCCTGGAGAACGACTACGCCGGCCAGCTCGCCGACTTCGCCCAGTCCTGGCCGAGCCTGCCCAGCCCGCAGACCTCGCGGTACCACTGCATCTCCTACAGCGACTGGGCGTCCCAGCCGAAGACCGAGCTCCGGCACGGCATCCGGCTGGACACCAACTACTACTACTGGCCGGGCACCTGGATCAACGACCGGCCCGGGTTCATGACCGGCTCGGGCCTGCCGATGCGGTTCGCCGACACCAACGGGACGATCATCGACGCCTACCAGGGCCCGACGGTGATGACCGACGAGTCCAACCAGTCCTACCCGGCGACGCCGAACACGCTGCTGGACAACGCGCTCGGCCCGCTCGGCTACTACGGCGCGTTCGTGGTGAACATGCACACCGACCACGCCACCGAGTTCGAGGACGACCAGTTGCTCGCCTCGGCCACCGCCCGCGGGGTGCCGATCATCTCCGCGCAGCAGTTGCTGACCTGGACCGACGGCCGCAACGGGTCCTCGTTCGGCAACCTGGCGTGGGACGGCAGCACGCTGTCGTTCACCGTCGCGGTGGGCGCCGGCGCGAACGGCCTGACCGGCATGGTGCCGACGACCGCGGCCGGCGGCGGCACGCTGACCGGGCTGACCCGCGCCGGCACGGCGGTGCCGTTCACCCGGACCACGGTCAAGGGCGTGGAGTACGCCTTCTTCACCGCCGCCGCCGGCAGCTACGCCGCGACCTACGGCGCCGCCGGCGCTGCCGCCCCGGCCGTGGCCGGCGTGGGCGCGCAGACCCTGACCGACGGCAGCACCGCGGTCCGCTGGAGCACCGACCAGGCGGCCAGCTCGCAGGTCGTCTACGGCAGCTCGCCGTCCACCCTGGGCGGCACCGTCGCCGACGGGTCGCAGGCCACCTCGCACGAGGTGCGGCTGACCGGGCTGGCGCCGGGGAGCACCTACTACTACCGGGTGGTCTCCCGGGACGCCCGCGGCCGGACCACCGTCTCGCCGGCGCCGGCCAGCCCGCCGGCCGAGCTCAGCGTCGCGGCGGCGGACACCACCGCGCCGCAGGCCTTCGCGGTGGCGACGTTCCCGCTGCCGGACGGCACCGCGTCGGTGACCTGGCGCACCGCCGAGGCGGCCGGCTCGACGGTGCTGTACGGCACCTCGCCCGGCCGGCTCGACCAGGCCAGGTACGACAACGCCGCGGTGTCCGCGCACGCGGTCGTGCTGACCGGCCTGGACCCGGACCGGACCTACTACTACCGGGTCGTCTCGGCCGACGGCGCCGGCAACCGGGCGGTGTGGCCGGCCGCCGGCCAGGGCCCGGCCGCGTTCGTCTCGGCCGCCAACGGGGTGGCCGACCGGAGCGTGGCGCAGCTGCGGATGGCAACCCGCGACGGCACCTACCTGGGGCAGACCGGCCTCGGCGAGGTGTCGCTGGCGCCGGAGGACGGCCAGGAGTTCGGCACACCCGCGTGGCCGGCCACCTGGCGGGTGGCCCCGGTGGCGGCCGGCGGCTCACTGCGGGTGCTCGGCGGCGAGCTGAGCCTGGACGGGCAGCGCGCCGAGCTGCGCGCGGCGGTGCCGGCCGGCGGGTCGCTGTCGTTCGCGGCCACCTTCGACGCCCGGTCGCAGCAGGCGGTCGGCTGGCGGTCCGCGTCGGCGGGGGCCTCGGCGCTGTTCGCCACCAGCGGCGGGGCGCTGTGGGCCGCGACCACCTCCGGCGGCACCACCGCCTGGCAGCCGCTGCCGGCCGGCCTGCCCGGCGCCCCGCACGTCTACCGCATCGACGTCTCCGGTGGGCAGGTGCGCTACTCCGTCGACGGCACGCCGGTCGCGACCTGGGCGATCTCCGCGGACCGGATGCGGCCGGTGGCCGAGGACACCCGCGTGGACGGCACCTCGCTCAGCCTGGACTGGATCCGGACCGGGCGCTACGCCGCCCGCGGCACGCTGGTCTCCCGGGTGCTGGACGCGCGCGCCATGGTCACCTGGGACCGGGCGACCTGGCGGGCCGACGTCCCCGCCGGCACCACGCTGACCGTGCAGGTGCGGACCGGCAGCACGGCCCGGCCGGGCGCCTCCTGGAGCGGATGGCAGACCCTGACCGGCCCGGGCGCGCGGGTATCGGGTAGCTCGCGTTACCTGCAGTACCGGCTGACCCTGACCAGCCGCGCCGCCGGCAGCAGCCCGGTGGTGTGGGGGATCGGCTTCACCAACAACGCAAGCCCGCCGGCGCACAGGCGGGAGGTCGGCTAGGGGCGGCGCTCCACGCCGCATGGTTGCCTCACCCGGCTTGACGTCGACGGAGCCGTGGCGTATATCTAACCAACAGGTTACCTAACTTGACGGTTGGATAACGATGGCGGCGGATCAGCTCAGTACGACGTTCGGGGCGCTCGCCGACCCCACTCGGCGGGCGATCCTGGCCCGGCTGACCGAGGGTCCGGCGACGGTGAAGGAGCTTTCCGAGCCGTTCGCGATGAGTGGCCCGGCCGTCTCCAAGCACCTGCGGGTGCTGGAGCGGGCCGGCCTGATCACCCAGGGCCGGCAGGCGCAGGCCCGGCCCCGCCGGCTCGAACCGGCCCTGCTGCGTGAGGTGGCCGAGTGGGCGGAGGGCTACCGGCAGTTCTGGGACCGCAGCTACGAACGGCTCGACGGATACCTCGAGATCCTCAAGGAACGGGAGCGCACCGATGGCGACAGCGAGTAGCACCGGCAGCACGAGGTTCACCACCCCGACCGAGCTGGAGATCGTCGCGACCCGGGTGTTCGACGCGCCGCGCTGGCTGGTCTGGGAGGCCTGGACGAACCCGGAGCACCTGCCGCACTGGATGCTCGGCTCGGACGGGTGGACCATGCCGGTCTGCGAGCTGGACCTGCGGCCCGGCGGCCGGTGGCGGTTCGTCTGGCTCGGGCCGGACGGCACCGAGATGGAGATGACCGGCGAGTACCGCACGGTCGAGCCGCCGGAGCGGCTGGTCAGCACCGAATCCTGGGGCGACGGCTGGCCGGAGACGCTGAACACGCTGACGCTGCGCGAGGAGGGCGGCCACACCACGATCACCCAGCGCACGGAGTACCCGTCGATCGACGCCCGTGATGCCGCCATGCGGACCGGCATGGCGGACGGCATGTCCGCCAGCTTCGACCGGCTTGCCGGGTACCTGGTGAGCCAGGTCCCGCCCGGGCCGGACCTCACTGTGGCCATGAAGCTGGAGCTCGTGCCGATACCGGTCGCCGACCTCGACCGGGCCAGGGCGTTCTACCAGGACCTGGCCGGGTTCGCCGTGGACGTCGACGTCCGGCCGGCCCCTGGTGTTCGGATCGTGCAGCTGACGCCGCCCGGCTCTGCCTGCTCGATCCTCCTCGCGCGCGGGCTGCCCGACGTAGAGATGCCGGTCGGCTCGCAGCGCGGCCTGCACCTGGTCGTGGCCGATATCCAGCAGGCGCGCGCGGTACTGGTCGAGCGGGGGGTCGAGATGGGCGAGGTGGTCGACGTGGGCCGCGGGGTGAAGTACGCCGGCTTCGCCGATCCGGACGGCAACACCTGGACGTTGCAGGAGATGGCCTGGCGGTCCGCCGACTTCTGAACCGGCCGCGCCCGCCGCGCCGGCCCGGACGCGAAGTTGTGTCTTTGGGCTTCGTGCCTGAGAGCCGCGATCGCGACGTTAGAGTGCGCTTCTTAGGCGCTGAAGCTGGCTTTGGGTTTCGACGAGCCCCAGTGCTCGGCAGGCTAGTGGCCATGGCTGCCCGGTGGCTGCTGAACGCGCAGCGACCGTGAGGTTTTGGAGGGTGGGATCGCAGGTGAGGCGGGCAAGCCGGCACACGGCTGTGGCGGCCACGGCTGAGAACCAGGTCTCTCCTCTGCAAACGGCCTGTATTGCGGCGGAAAGGTCGGTCGTCTGGGTGACGTAGGCGTCGGCACCGGCTGTGATCAGGACCGCGGCTTCGATCGCTGATGGACTGGTCGCGTACGCGACGACCGCAAAGTGGTCGCTGAGATTCGCGGTGATCTCGCGGGCCTTCGGCTGGGGGGTGATCAGAACCTTTAGCGGAGTGGTGGTACGTCGCGGCAGAGCATCCGGGAAGCCGAGCGGCCAGGAGCCAGATCCGATGATCTCGATCTCCGTCGGGTCGGCCACATCCCGAGGCTCCGCGACATGGCGTGCCCGCGCTAGGGGGGAACCTGACCGTTGTTGTCAACGCCGTCCCTTGCGCCGCCGGCGGCCTGGTCGGGTCTGTAGGTCTTCCCAGCGGACGAATCCGGTGGCCAGGCCGCTGCGGTGGGCGACGCTGTCGGTGAGCGCGCTGGGGTGCTTTCCGCTCGGTTCGGACGCGGTCTCGGCTTCGACGTCGGCGAGTTTCTCCACGGCCGCTTTCAGGTACCGGTAGACGATTTCGGGGTCGCTGACACCAATCTTGTCTGCGATCGCCTTCTGTTTGAGGCCTTGGCCCCGGTAGCGCAGCGCATTGGCCTGCTGTGGGCTGAGGGCTCCCGCGTGGCGGCGCTCGGCGTAGCGCCGGAGGGCGCCGGCGACAAGGGGGTCGACCCACATGCCGCCATTGGCGGCGATCCGCACGACCTCGCCGATGGTGGGCACGGGCGCGTTCTTCGTTACGGCGCCCGAGGCGCCTGCTGCCAGGCATGCTGCCAGTAGCATGTCCTCGGCGAGGGTGGTGTACACCACTACCGGGCCCTTGCCGTTCTCGAGCAGGCAGCGGATCGCCGCCGTGCCCATGATCGGAGGGGAGGTCGTTGCCTTCGTGCTGCCCTCGAGCTGAAGGTCGAGCAGGATCACATCGAAGGGAGTCGGTGGTGCGCGCAGGAAGTCCTCGACGGTGGTGAACGCGTCAACGAGCTCGACCTCCTGGGAAGGATGCGCCAGCCCCAGGGCGATTACCGTTTGATCGTCGATGACGACGACGCGTGGGCGAGGTCTGTCTTCCATTGGTAGTCTCCAGTGATCTCGATAAGGGTACCCTTGCCGGGCGCCGACTCGATCTTTACTTGTGCCCCGATCTCCTCCAGGGCAGCCACAACGATGTCGTTGAGACCGACGCCAAGGCGACAGGTGGTGTCGAAGCCACGGCCGTTGTCATGGACGCTGACGAGCCAGGAGGATCGATCAGTGGTGCTGTAGACCACGACCTCCGTCGCCTCGGCGTGGAGCCTGACGTTCTGGAGAGCCGACCGTGCGGCCTCCCGCAGGCGGTAGACGGCCTGCGGCGGAAGACTTATGCCGGCGTCGTCGACGTTCATGATCAGTGGTAGGTCGGCGAACTGGTCATGCAGCCGTCGCAGATCCGCGGCGAGGTTGCTCGACGCGGGTTCTGTCCCGCGGACGATGGTTTCGATCTCACGCACGGAGGCCACCGCCTCGGCCAACCGCGCCTTGCGGTCGGGCCGATCCCCATCGCGAAGCGCCTCGTTGCGCAGCCTGCCCGCCAGATCATTCAGGAGGCGGTAGGGCGTGTGCAGGACGCGACGCGTGTGCTCTTCCTCCAACATGCGGATCGTTCTGGCCCGCTCGTCCGCCAAGGCGGCAAGACGACGCAGGTAGTACAGGAAGACGAAACTGACCGCCGCAAAGCCGACATAGGGGACGAGGCTGTTGTAAATCAAGTGTCGGGTCGGGGGCGGGGCGCCGAACAGGAGCCAGGAGGTCGCGGCCGTCATCAGGGCAACAGTCGACGTGAGGGCTCGCGCCGGCGACAGACAGGCACATGCCTCGGCAGCCACCAGGAAGGACACGAAGACGGGCCAGTCGGTCCACTGCGTCGTCGGGTCGGAGGGTTGAAAGAGGGGCGCGACGGCCAGCGCTGTGACCGCGACAACGACATCCAGTTCGACCGCTGTGCGGGACAGTCTCTGCGCCCGGAGTGCGGTGGTGAGCACGATGACACCGGAGGCCACGTATGCTCCGGCGACCGCGAGCTCCAGCCACGGACGACCGGACGTTCTGGTGAAGTACAGCGTCAGACACATCTGAAGGGTATTCATGATCCTCAGCGCGACTACCGCGCCCACTGCAGCTCGCTCGACACCCTGCAGACTCAGGAACCCGCCGCGCGCACCGGCCCAGCGAGGCAGCCATCTGACCGCGGAACCTGGCATTGCACCCCCGCACATCGAGTGCGGACCACGCTACAGGGAGGCACCGCACCGCGTGCGATGACAGGAAAACCCACCATCGTTCCGGTCTCCAACTCACCCCGACACTCGGTCATCTTTCCCCGCTGCGGCGGCGGGCCTGCGCGGTCAAGATCAGTGTTGTAGGGCGGATGACGAGGAACCATCCTCGACGGGCCCCGCAGGCGCACCGCCGCCGGTAGCCATGAGAGAGGACAGAACAATGACAAAGATTACCCGAACCGAGGCACCCCAGCAGGGCCGGGCGCTGGTCGTCATGCCGTTCGGCACCAAGCCGATCAACTCAGAGGGCGCGCTGTTCAACTTCGACCTGCTCTGGAGCGACGTCCTCAGTCCTGTCATCGAGTCGGTCGGTATGGCACCAGAACGCCTGGACAGCATCTACGGCCCGCAGGGTCTGCTGGATCTCATCCAGGTGGCCATCCAGCGCGCGGAAGTGGTGATCGCCGACTTCACAACGAAGTCCACGAATGTCGCCGCCGAGTTCATGCTGGCGCTGGCCTACGGTAAACGCCTGCTTGTCATCACACAGGATGAGCAGTGTATCCCAACCGACTTCCGCGGCCTCAACCGTTACATCCGGTACTCGCCCGACGCATTCGAGATGCGCAAATTCGAGCGCGAGTTGGCGCTGCACATCGAGGCACTACGGCAGCAACCGGCCGAGGAGATGGACCTCGTCCCCCTCGTGAACTACGCCACCACCGCCGCGCCGGCGACCGTCGTGGCGGCCCAGGCGGAATTCGTCTGCGTCCGGACGGACACCGGCACACTCGGCGTCCTGAGCCGGGAGGACGTGGACTGGGGCCGACTCATACCCGACATGACGAGGCGGTTCAGGATCGGCGCCGTCCTCAACGGCCGGTTTGTCATCGACCACAACCGCCAGGCCGCCAGGTACACGCTCCTCGACTACACCCAGGGGAACCCGTGGGCCAATATCCAGGCCCGCCTACAGGTAGGCAGCGAGATCACCGGAACGGTCCGCCGAGTCAGAGACGGTGTGGGTGTCTTCGTTGCGGTACACGGCGCCGTCAACGGGCTCATACCCATGAACACCATCCGTGACCGGGTTCCAGAGGTGGGCGACGAGGTCGGCGCCATCATCACCCGCCTCAACCCGGAAGAGCGCCGGATCACCCTCCGGCTCAGATCCGAATCCGCGAATAGAGTAGTGTCACCGCAAGCCGACCCCGGTGTGCGTAGGACCCGCGTGCCCTCGACCCGTCTGCCCGAGGTAGGGATGCGCGCAGACGGCGAGGTCGTGCGGGTCGACCCAGCGGAGGCCGGTCGCGGTGGTTTCCTCCTCGTACGCCTGCCTGACATGCCGCGGCCCGCGATGCTGCTGCTCAAGGACATGTCCGAAGACCTCAGCGCGGACTTCCGCAACGGCCAGGTGGACGAAGGCGAGCTGATCTACGTCGAGGTGACAATGGTGGACCACGCCAAAGCCAAGGTCCTACTCCGTGACCTGCCGGAGCCGGCCGATCGCGCCAGCGAAGCGGCCGCGGCCTGACAGCACGGCGGACGGGCCGGAACTCGCGGGATGTCCTCCCGCGAGTTCCGGTCTCGGGCGAGCGGCCCCTGAACCGCGGAATTGCGGTTCGGTTTCTGCCACGTATGGTCCACCATGTCGTTCCGGTTATGTGCTGGCCGTTCGTCAAGGCTCAGCAGAGGCTCACACCACGCCGGTCACGATGGACGTCGGCGGCCTCTGGCTGGCCTCGCGGACGTTGGTGTAGCGGAATCCCGCCGCTTCCAGCCATGTTCGGTACGACTCGTCGTCATGCACGCCGCCGCCGCTGGTGCGCGTCATCAGGCCCATGGCATACAGCCGCACGGATCGTTGGGCGGCCGGGTCCTGTGACGGCATCACGTCGATGACAGCGATTCGGTCGCCTGACCGGATCGCGGGCCGCAGGCGTCGGAACAGTCGCCGGTTCGCCTGGCCGTCGAAGAGGTGGCACAGGTTGCCGAGCAGGACGAGGTCGTAGGCCGCCCGGGGCAGCCGCACCTCGAAGACGTCACCTGAGAGGTACTCGAATCGGTCCGCACAGCCGGCCGCGTCGACCGCGTGCCGCGTGACCGCAAGGACCGGCGCGAGGTCGAGCGCGGTGACGCGGCATCGCGGGTTCCGCCGCGCGATGGCGAGGCTCCACGGCGCCGCGCCTGCGCCCACGTCGAGGATCCGGTCAGCGCCCTCCAGGGCGTCCGCGACCGCCTCCGCGGAGGTTGCCAGCTGGGCCGCGAGGTAGGCGACCGCCTCGGGGTACAGGCTGCTCGCCCCCGCCGTTACGTCGCACCGCAGGGGCGCTCGGCCGGAGCGTACGGCTCGGGTCAGCAGGTCCGCGTGCGCGCCCATGGCGCCCAGCATGGACAGTTCGGGAACGGCGGCCCGGAAGCAGCCGTTGTGGGTGGACTCGACCAACCCCATTGCGACAAGGGCGTCGAGCAGAACGCGGGTGCTTCGCAGGTCGATTTCGCAGTCACGGACCACTTTCTCGGCGCAGACCGGGCCCGACTCAAGCGCGGTCAGCAGGCCGAGCCGGTGCGCCGTCGAGACGGCGGCCGCGGCGTGCAATGCCTCCGACGCCCACCAGAGTCGCGTCGCCACGGCGGCCGGATCGTACGTGTTCACGTCGCGGTCCGGACGATGCCTGCGGCGCCGTCGACGGTGACGAGTTGGCCGTCGCGTAACGCCGACGTTCCGTTCCCGGTCGCGACGACGGCGGGGATGCCGTACTCGCGCGCGATGATCGCCGGGTGCGACAGGGTGCCGCCGGTGTCGGTCACCAGCGCGCCGATGCTCGGGAAGAGCACCGACCAGACCGGTGACGTGATTGGGCAGACCAGCACGTCGCCGGCGCGCAGCCGGTCGAACTCGGCCTCGTTCCTGATCACGCGCACCGGGCCGGTGTAGCTGCCGGGGGAGGCGGGCACGCCGGTGACGGTGTCGTCGGCGTGCGCCCGTACGGTGGTGTCCGGACCGAAGATGCGCTCGATGGCCCAGAGGAAACCCTCGTTCGCCAGCCGCGCTTCGGCGGGCAGGGAACCGAACGGTGGCGGCGGGCCGGGGTCCTTGCCGTACGACGCCGGGCCCGGGTGGGCCAACGCCCAGATGCGTTCGCCCTTGGCGTGTGTGACCTGGCGGTGCCGTTCGGCGCCGTCCCGTAGCGCCGCCCGGGCCTCGTCGGCCTCGAGGTTGAACACGTCGTCGGGCAAGCCGATCTGCCCCCGGTCGGTGAGTCGGCGCCCGACCTCGAGCGCCGCTCGGCGGACGAGTGCCATGGGCGCGCTGACGGTGAAGTACTCGTTGTCCTCGCGCACGGGGTACGCCGCGGCCGCCCGGGCCAGCGCTCGGTCGAACCGGTGCCGATCCTGCGGTGCGGTCAGCCGAGCTCGTGCGTCGGCGGCCGTCCGGTCCCGGCGGGCGGCGAGCGCCGCGGCCGTCCGGGCCGGGTCAAAGCCGGCCGCGAGCTGGTCGGCGACGAGGGCGAGCACGAGGTCCGGTCGTTCGTCGAGGTTCTGTTCGGCCGCCTCGTAGCGCAGGGCTCGGCAGCCGTGTGTTCGCAGGAACTCGGCGAAGTCGCAGGCGAACTGCTCGTCCTGGGCGAGGACCACCTCGACGGCGGCCCGTTCGACGAGGCGTCGGCGCACCGCGGGTCGGTCGTCGGCGAGCGCGGCGAGCCGAGCCAGTGCACGACTCGGCTCGGTCGATTTGTCGGACAGCCCGGCGAGCAGCTCGAATGTGCGTGCGTCGTCCCAGCCGAGCAGGTCCCGGCAGGTGAAGGCGAACTCGGCGAGGGTGATCTGGATCGCGCCGTGTAGCCGCATGTGTACCCGCACGCCATGATCCACCAGCTTCAGGGCACCTGTCAGGTGTGCATCCAACGCGGGGTCGCTCAGTCGGAGTAGGTCGAGTCCGCGCAGCTCGGCGATCCGCTTGGCGAACTCGCCCTGCCACTCGCTGTACCAGCGGCGCATGAGGAGGCCGGTCACGTCTGCTCGCGCGGCCGCCAGGCACTCCTTGGCCCGGCGGCGCAGCACGGGGACGAGCCGGAACGCTAGCGGCACCAGCCATCGGGGCGGTGTTCTGCGCTCCTTGCAGCCCAGCGGCACGATTCGTATGTACTCCCAACCGCCGATGTCGTGCCAGTCGATCCCGTCGAACAACAACCCGAGCTCCGCGCAGGCGAAGGACATGCTAGGAGTACGCGACCGAAGCATCGCGTGGTTGAAGGGCGCCCACGGCAGCGGGGCGTGGCTGGCCTCACGCATCCAGTAGCCGGGTGGCGGTTCGATCGCGACCGGCACCGGCTCGACCGGCCGTTGCGGCAACGCGGTTACCGGCCGGGCCTGCAGCACCACCACCTCCCCACCCGACAGCGTCCATTCGACGTCCTGCGGCCCGCCGAGGTCCCGCTCCACGTGGCGCGCGACGGCCGCCACCGCGCAGGCGACCGCGGCGTCGATCACCCCGCCAGCGCCAGCCGATCGCCGGCTCGCCGATTCGCCGCGTACCACCCACTCGTCGGGGGAGGCTGCACCCGACACGAGCCGTTCACCCAGGCCTCGGACGGCCTCGACCACGACGGCGCCCCGGTCGCCGGTCACCGGATCCGCCGTGAATGCGACGCCGGCAGCGGTCCCCAGGACCATCGGCTGCACGAGGACCGCGAGCCGGGCGGGGTCGCCTTCGGGCCTTATGCGGTATGACCGGACCAGCTCGCCGAACGCGGAGGCCCAGCACTGTCGCACCGCTTCCAGCAGCCGCTCCTCGCCGCGCACGTCGAGGACCGTCGAATACAGCCCGGCGTACGACGCGGACGCGAGGTCCTCGTCGGCTCCGGAGGACCGCACGGCCAGCGGCGCTCCTCGCCACTGTCGCACGGCCTGCCGCAGACCGGCCGCGATCTCTGCGGGGACGTCCATGGCGGCCACCGCCTCGGCGGAGGCGTTCCCGGGCAGACCCGCCTCAGCGAGTGCATGGTCGAGCGCGTCGGCGACCAGGACGATGCCGGCCGGCACCGGGAAGCCGTTGCGGTGCAGCCGCGCGAGGGTGGCTGCCTTCTGGCCCGCTTGACGAGCGTCGACTGCGTCCCGAAGGTCGATCACGTACGTCGTGGTCATGGTCATGTGGCACCCCCGCCTTCTCCTGTCGATGGTGGAGGGGCCCGACACGTGCGCGGCATCGTACGACCTACGTACTTCGGCGAGGCAGGGACAGCTGTTCGAGGACGTACCGGGTCAGACCGGTCCGGGAGCCGACACCGAGCCGCTGGTAGATGCGCTGCAGGTGGGTGGTCACCGTGCGTTGACTGATGAACAGCCGGTCGGCGATCTCCGGATTGCTCAGCCCCTCGGCCACCAGCCGGGCGACTTCGGTCTCGCGGGTGCTCAACTGACCGGCGGGGCGGATGCGCGGCGCGGGGACGGGGCGCGCACCGAGCCGGCGCAGCAGCCGGCGGGCGCGGTCGGCCACCGGTCGGGCTCCCAGACGGTCGAGAACCGCCAGGTGCTCGGTCACGACAACCGCGGCTCCGGCCGACTCGTCGTCGCAGCCGGTTCCCGCCTCCATGACCTCCGCCCAGTCGAGCCGGGCGATCGCCGCCTCGTACGGCATCTTGATCGCGGCGAACCCATCGGCTGCCCGGCCGAACGCGGCCAGCGCGGCATGCGGCTCGTGGGTGGCCCTTGCGAGGAGACCGTCGATCCAGGTGGACACCGCCGCCGGATACGGCGCCCCGGGTCCGTGCCCCGCGAGCAGTTCCGCGGTCACCCGCGCCCCGTCCAGGTCTCCGGCCGCGACCTGCGCCTCACCCAGCACGCTCATGCAGAACGCCGGAACCGCGACACCGCCTGCCTTGATCGAACGTGCCGCAGCCAGCGCGGAGCGGAGGTCGGACCGGCCAAGCAGCACCATGGCTTCACACACGTCGCCGAGGCCGAGCAGATGTTGATCGTTGGCGAACCCCTCGCGGTACACCGATCGGGCCTCGCGCAGGCACGCCGTGGCCTCGGTGAGTTGGCCACGTCGCGTGTGGACCAGGGCATGGCCACACAGAGCTGTGGCCGCTCCCCGACGCATCCCGACGCGGTGGCTCAGCTCCAACACCTCATCCGCGGTCCTGGTCGCCGAGTCCCAGGCGCCGGTGAGGAAGTCGACAAATGCGAGGCAGGCCCGGTCCAGTATCTCCAGCGCCGGGACACCGACCTCCCGGGCCAGCCGCCACGCTTCGGCGGCCAGCCGGCGAGCGGCCGTGTGATCGCCCCAGGCCATCGCATTGCAGACGGCGGGACGATGCGCCTCCTCCAGCAGCAGGCCCGAGTCATCCTCCCGCGCCAGCCGCATGACCAGGGAGGCGGCACGTTCTGCACCAACGTGATCACCCGAGCGAAGGCACAGGTCCGTGCGGCCCAGGTGTGCCACGGCGAGCGCCTGCCGGGAGCCGGTCGCGGCCACGAGCCGGTCAAGCGCCTCAACCTCAGCGCGAAGCTCCGGCACGAGTCCACGCCGCGCGAATCCACGCATCCGGGTTTCGGCAACCGCCAGATGCACCGGCCCGATCGGCGTGCCCGACAGCGCAGCCGTTGCCCTGTCAATATGGGTCTGCGAATCCGCCAGGTGCCCGGTGTCCCACTCAACCAGCGCAAGGCGGCGTAGCTGGCGGGCGGAGTCGACGACCCGGCCGTGGGCCGTGGAGTTCTCGGCGGCCTCACGCCACGCCGCGATCGCGGCATCGCCGCGCCCGGCCAGTTCGAGCGCCTCCGCCCGCTGCTCCTGCAATCGGGGCAGCAGCTCCCCCCGTTCCAGGCGGCGAGCAAGCCCGATCGCAGCCTCGGCGTGACCGGCGGCCTCCTCACCGGCCTTGCTCTCCAACGCTCGCTCGAGTGCGGCGAGGAGGACATCGAGCGCCGCGCTGGCATCGACCTCCTCGCCCGCTCCCCGGACGTGATGGGCCAGTCGACCGACGTCGTCTGGGTCGAGCCGTCCGAGAGCGGATGCGATCGCAGCATGCCTGCGGTTCCGGGCGACGGCCGGCAGCTCGTCGTACGCCACCTCGGCCAGCAGCGGGTGCGTCACCCGATAGCGCACGCCGGCGTCACCGAGATGCTCCTCCAGCAGGCCGCACCCGCGCAGCCGCTTGACGCAACGCAGCAGCGCGGCCTCGCCGGGGCCGAGCGCCGAGAGCAGGTCATGTCGGACGGTGCCGCCGGCAACCGCCACGGTGTCGAAGACCGCCCTGTCGGCAGGGTCGAGCAGGTCCAGCCGGGAGCGCAGCAGCCCGACCACCTGCGGCGGGAGGTCATCGACCGTCTCCTGCCCGAGGACCCACCGTCCGCCGCTGCGGAACAGCCGACCGGAGTCCAACAGCATCGTCACCAGCGCACGAACGAAGAGCGGGAGGCCTCGCGTCCGCTCGAACAGCAGGCCCGTCAGCGTGGATGGCGGCTCGTCGGCCAGCAGCCCTCGCGTCAGAGCCGCTACTCCCGACGCATCGAGAGTCCCGATGTCCAACTGGGTGAGCAGACCCGATCGATGCAGCGACGACAGCAGCACGTCGAGCTCGCCGTTGGACTCACCCGCGCGCCGCGTGAGGAGAACCAGGAACCGGCAGTCCACCAGCCCGCGCACGACGTAATGCAGCATTGCCAGCGAGGCCCGGTCCGCCCATTGGATGTCATCGACGACGATGAGGACCGGTTGCTGCCGGGTCAGCCGGTCAAGCAGCCGGCAGACCGCCTCGAACAGCCGCGTTCGCTCCATGCCCGCATCGCCGAGCGGCGCCGGCGCCGGCAGGTGAAGGCCGTCGAAGAGCCGACCGAGGTCGGGCAACCCCTCGACCAGCCTGGTTCGCGCACCGGCCTCCACCGTGCGCACGAAGGGGCGCAGGGCCTCGACGATGACGCCGTAATGGAGGTCGCCATGGAGCGGTGAGGCGACCGCGCGGAGCGTCAAGAAGCCACCGGCGCGGGCGAGCACCACGCCCTCCTCGGCGAGCCGTGACTTCCCCACCCCGGCGTCGCCTACCAGCGCCATGACGCCCGCCGCACCGTCTGCCGCGGCGTCGAGAGCGAGCCTGAGTGCCCCTACCTCGGCGTCGCGCCCTACGAGCGGGACCAACGGCGACGGCACGACAGGAAGTCCCCCTTCCGCACCGATCATGCGCCGTCCGGTTGCTCCAGTCCAGGTCGCCCCTTGTGTGGTGCGTTCAGCGTTGTATGTTGGCTCGATCTGCCATGGCGTGGGGGTGACTTGGCAGGTGGGCCCTGTTGGCGGCCGCGATACCGGACGCCCAGCCCGCGGCGTCATGGGACCGGGTCATGGTGGTGAGGGTGATCTGCGGGAACATTTCCTCGGTGGCCTGGTTGACTGCGTGGTCACGGTCGGCCAGGACGGGTAGGAGGTTGCGGCCGCCGGTTGTGGCGGCGGCTTCCTGTTCGGCTTCGTGGGTGGCGGTGTCCAGCCGCTCGCCGATGCGGTGGGCGTAGGCGGACAGAAACGACTGGCGGAACGTCCGGGTGCGGGACCGCCCGTAGGCGTCGCGGCGGGAACCGGCCTGCATCAGCGCGCTCGTGGCCTGTACCAGCAGCGAGGTGAACAGCAACTCGACCGCGGCGAGGGCGTCGGCGAAGCCCAGGACGGTGGCGAAGCCGAGGGACTTCGACCACACGCTGCGGCATCGGTTGGCGGAGGCGATGACGTCGAGTAGTGCGGCCTTGGGGCCTTCGTACGGGTTGTCGATGGCGATCCGGCGCCCCACCGGGGCTTGGTGTTGCCCGGTCTGGTGGGCCAGCAGCGCGTAGTCGATGCTGTGTCGGGCCATCAGCTTCTGGGCCCCGGCCGTGAATGCCTCGGCCTCCTCGCTGAAGTCGGTGGACTCGGCCTTGGCCAGCAGCGCGCGGACCTTCAGGAGGATCTTGTCATCGGCGACGCTGGTCGCCTGGCGGGCCGGGTCGGGGGTGCCACGGCGTGCCTTGCCCGGCGGCGGGCACAGCATCGGCAACGCGGGCGCGCTGGCGACCAGGCAGATCACCTGGAGCATGATCCGCACGGCGGCGGGCCGCTCAATGCGCTCCTGCGCGGCGAAGGCGTCCAGGTAGTCATCGTCGCGGTTCCACCAGATGCGAGCCTCCAGTGCGTCGAGCTGGGTCTGGAAGATCTCATCGACGGTCACCGCCGGGTAGATGCGTAGCTGGGCGGCGATCGCGTCAACGGCCAGGCGGGTGTGCCGGGGCCCGCGCTCGCGCGTGGTCCACCTGGCGATGTCGGCAGGCTGCCAGCCGCCACGCCACAGACCGCCGATGATGCCGGCCAGCGCCGAGGCCATGGCCCGGTCGGCGGCCTGCCGCCACCCGATCACCTCGGCCCGGGCGGCCAACTGGTCGGCGCAACGCTCAATCCCCTCCTCGTCCCCGGCGAACCCGGCGCTCACGGCGGCGGAGATCAGCCCTGCGGCCGACTCCTCCAGCGAGGGCCGCGGCGGCTGCTGACCGAAGACCGACCAGGCACCGGACCCAGCGTCGTCCCCGGAGCCGGTGCGCCGCCGCCCGTGGCGATCCTTCTGCTTCGCGCGCCGCTTGTCCCGGTTGGTCTTGCCCACTGCGCCTCCCTGTCGTCGACTCCGGCGGACATCGTTGCAGGACCCGCGCCCGGCAACCGACCCGACCACCCGGCACCCGCTGGCAGCACCCGCGGGCAGGCATGAGATCACCTGGCGTGGCCGCAGGTGACCGCCCCCGGACCGCGCGCCGTTCCTGCGCGGGGAGTAGACCCACGCACCCACCCGGTGACGGGTGCCCGCAGGATCCATCGGAGCACGCGGCAGCCCCCCGGGGGCCTACGACACGCCAGCCCGGCGGCACGCTTCGCGGTATACGGCCGGTATTCTCGCGGGCATGTCCGACACCACGATCAAGGTCGACTCCGCGGTCCGGGATCGGCTGGCGGTATTGGCCGCGCAGCGCGGGTCGACCATCAGGGACCTCGTCTCGCAACTGGCCGCGGCCACCCCCACCCGGGAAGAGTTGACCGCCCGGTACGCCGCGGCGGCCGGCTACGTCCGCGAGCACCTGTCCCCGCAGCTGTCGGAGGAGGACCTGGCGGCTGGGGAGCGGTTCTGGCGGGAGTTGGAGCACGGCCGGGTGCCGGGGTCGCTGGATGTTCCCCCGGACCCTGGTCGGCTGGCCGGGTGAGCCGGCCGCTGCCGCTGGCAGTGGTGTTCGACCACACCGCCCTGCTGGCCTTGGGCGCCGGCAACCAGTTGGTGTCCCGGGTGGTCACCCAGGCGCATCAGGTGGCCGGCCGGCACGTGTACGCGCCGGCGATGTGCCTGGCCGCCGCGGTCGCTGATCGGCCGGCACTGGCAGACCACGTTGGGATGCTGCCCGCCGTTGAGGTCATCGAACTCGGCTACGCCGCCGCGGCCGCGGTTGGACGCCTGATCGGCGGCGGCATGGACTGGCGGGCCGCGCACGCCGTCGATGCCGCCCGGCCCAGCCTGGACTGGCCGGCGGGCCGCCCCGTCATCACCAATGCCCCAGGCACTTACGCCGGCCTTGGCGTGAACACCATCAGCCTGCGCTGAACCCCAAGCGGCCCGAGTATCCGCCGTGACTGGCCGAACCTGCCGGGCCATACCACAACCGCCGGTGGCGGCCCTCGACCACGTCCGGCAGCCCGAGGCCCCCGAGACACCCGGCTAGGCCGCGGCGAACTCAGCGAGCGCCGCCCGATCCCGCCCGCGGTGCCGCCTGTGGTGCCGCATGTGGTCCCCTCACCTCTCTCACGCTGCCCGGCGGTGGCCGGTTGACACGACCTGCGCCGATGCGTCAGGCCGACCCGCGGCCAACCGACCGCAACCGATCCGCCCTGCCGCGCAACCGGACCGGTCAAGGGGTGGTGTGACTGGAGTACCGCGGGTACGGTAATACCGTCGATATCCGGGTTCCGGGGGTATCTGTCGTGCAGCGGTTGACGCGGGGAGAGCGCAAGGAGCGGACCCGGGCGGAGCTGGTCGCCGCGGCCCGCCGGGTATTCCTACGCCACGGCTTCCACCGGGCCACCCTGGAGGACATCGCCGAGGAGGCCGGCTACACCAAAGGTGCGGTGTACTCCAACTTCGGCGGCAAGGACGAGCTATTCCTCGGCGTGCTCGACGACAACTACGCGGGGCAGCGGCACGCCCACGTCGGGCTGATGCGTGCCGGCGCCACCCTCGAAGCGGGGTTGCGCGCAGCCGCGCGGCAGCTGGCCGAGCGGGCGAGGCAGGATCCGGAGTGGATACCGCTGCTGGTGGAGTTCTGGACGCACGCCTCCCGTCATGCACCGCTGCGTCAGGAGGTGCTGGCGCGTCACGAGCGGCAGATGGACACCTTCGCCGCCACGCTGGCCGAGCTCGCCGCCCGCCACCACCTAGAGTTCGTCGTCCCGCCCGGGCAGGTCGCGCGCACCGCCAACGCGCTGGCCCGCGGGACAGCGCTGGAGCGGCTCCTCGACCCCCACTCCATCGCCGCCAAGCGGTTCGAGGACACGTTCGCCTTGCTCGTGCTCGGCTACACCCGGCCGCGGGGAGGGCCATCGTGACCGCGTCGATCCGGGCCGCCGACCCGCACCGGCTGGCCGGGAAGTACCTGGCCCGCACCGCCTCTCAGCTCGCGAGCCAAGGCGTTGGTTATTCAGGCGAGAAGGTGGCGGCGTGCCTCGATCATCGCTGCGTCGAATCCGAGGCCGCCGACATCGACGTAGGGCAGCCCCAGGCGGGCGCATTCGGAACGGCACCGGCCGCTTTCGGCGCGTATCCACGCTGCGGTGGCCTCAAGCTCGGCCCGCGAGGCGCCCTCGTGCTGCGGCTTCGGCCCTCGGTAGGAGGCGAGATCGTCGCCGGAGAAGGCGACGTTGCCCAGAAAGCATGCCCGGATGGTGATCGCAGGCAGCGCTGTCGACAACCGAGGGACCATCGACGGCACAATGTCCGGTCCGTCGATCAGGAACCGCTCGGCCTCCTCGCTGCACACCTCGACGGCCTGCTCGATGTGCGGGTACATCAGCTCGCTCACCGCCGCGGCCGACACCTCGCCCTGATCCAGCTCGTCGAGCTCCGGTAGCACCCTGCGGAGCACGGTTCGCAACACATCGGTCGGCAACCACGCAATACCGTCGCTGAGCAGCAACCGTTGCGCCAGCGAGGACTTGCCGACCCGCGCGGGGCCTCCCACGAGATACACGCGATGAACCACACCACGATGTTGGCAAATTCCGGTTCGCAGCCTCGTGAACATCACCGCCCCCCGCGCCTGGCCACAGCCGAACAGGCGTCGCCTCATGGATCTCCGCTTGGGTTACGGTCGGCGAGAGCCACCCGAGCGCCTACCTGATCATGGCCGCGGTGGGGTCGGCGAACGACCACCGGGTCGCCGTGCGCAGGTCGGTGTCCCAGCCAAAGACCACCCGCGGCCGCACCCGGTAGGCCGGCCCGGCCGCCCCCGACGAGTCGGCGACCCCATCGTCGGTGGCGACGGCGTCCCACCCGTACTTGGTGTTGTAGTCGGCCAGGAACACGCGCAGCCCGTCTGCCCCGGCGACCGCGGCCGCGACGCCCTCGACGATCACCACCTCGGTGCCGCTGTCCAGGTGCACGGTGACCTGCGGGTTGGCGACCAGGTTGTGCCGCGCCAGCGAGCCGGTGCTGAACCAGAAACCGTCGGGCAGCCACACCCCCCACACCGGTCGGCAGTGCGGACGGCCATCCGGACGGGTGGTGGCAATCCAGTAGGTGCGGGCGGCCACCAGCCGCTGCTGGGCCCACGACCACGGCAGCAACTCGCCGGGCGGGGCCGGGGAACCGAACATCACCGGTGGTGCGGCGGTCGGCGTCGCGAGCGCATCCATGTTCGACCTCCGGTACAAGGGTCGGCCAGCGTCCACCCGGAATTCCGAGCGGGTGGACGTCAAGTTGAATTTCTTGCCGGCGTGGAGCGTGCTGGGTCTTCACGTTGATGGTGGTGTGCCCCGCCGATCCGGGGCGGACTTCGGCATCATGGTCTGGCAGGCCCTTGGTAGTCCGGTGGCGGCATGGTGCGCGTCTCGGTTGGCAGGGGCAGCGGCTGATCAGTGAGGAACGCGGTCACCACGACCGCGGCCTGTCCGTGGCGGTGCTGCTGCGGCCCGGCGCGCCGGCCGGAATCACCACCCTGATCCGCACGGCGCTGGCCGCCGGGCTGGCCGGTGCCGGCGCCGTCCCGCCGCCGATCAGCGTCACCCCGGTAGACCATATCGACCAGGAAGGCGGACTCAGCGGCAGATTCACCGTCGTCAGGTCCCTCCGGCACCGGCCGGTGCCAGCACCCTGACCGTCACGACGCCCGACCAACCGAGCCGCGCCCACCGGCGCGGGCATGGCCACGGCCGGCGGGCAGGCAGGCATGGTTGGATGCGCCGCCTCGACCTACGCCTGCCCCGGCCAAGCCGCCTGGGCCTCGTTGACCAAGCGGGACAAGGCGACGACCGGAGGAGACCGAACCAACCCTGCCGACATCGACGCCGTGTCCTTTGCCTCCTCGCGGGCAGCGGGCAGCGGGCGCCGGGTCCGCGTCGTCTGGTAGGGGGCTTCAGGCCGCAGTCAGGCTCTTGGCCCACTGGCACAGGAGGTCGACGGCGCCGACGAGCTCGGCCAGCGACTCGGGGTCGTGCTGCTCCTGGTGCACGGCGAGCTTGGTGCCCACGTCCGCGCCGGCCGCGTAGAGCGACGCCGCGGCCGTGGCCCGGTCCTCACCGACGCTGCCCTGGTAGGTCTGCACGTCGCTCATCAGCCCACCGAACGCCTGGGCCACGGTGGCGACGTCGTCCTCCTCGCTGCCGGAGAACTGCGATACGGCGGTGGCGATCGCGGTCGCCTGGTCGTCGATGCGGGCGGTCAGCACCGCCGTCGGATCTCCCTGCGTCGGCGTCGCCCCGTCGAACAGGGCTCCGCGGGGGTCGACCTCGCCCCAGCCCCGGCGGAAGGCCGCGGCGAGGTCGCGGTCGCCGAGGATCATCTCGCGCTGGCGCCCGCCCTCCTCCATCTGGACGACCCACGAGTAGAACGCCGCCTCGCCGTAGGCCTCCAGGTAACGCCGGGCCTCGAGCACCGCCGCCGGTGTGGATTGTCCACCGCCGGCGAAGTAGTTCCGGGTGAACTCCTTCAGGGGGTTCCAGGAGCTGGCGATCAGCGTCTGGGTGGCCTGGGTCAACGACTCCCAGTAGGCCATGGCCGCGTCGGGTTCGGTCTGCGCCCAGGCCAGGATGCGCTTGGCCTTGGCCTCGTTCGCCTCATCCAGGTCCGTCGACCCGGCCAGCGTCATCGTCTGCTTGTTCGTCGGGGAGCCCCAGACGCCACGGCACGCGACGGAGTAGATCTCCTCCTCGGTGATCCGCTTGAAGACACCCTGGCAGCCGTCGGCATGCTGCGGGTAGGTGGCCTTGCAGGCCGCGGGCGTCGTGCACAGCCACGAAGGGTCGGGCAGGTCGGAGCCGACGTAGTACGAGCGGCCACCGGTCGCGGACGACTCAACGGCCAGGTGCTGGGCGATGGCCTCGTCCTCGAAGCGCGTGTGGTAGTAGTTCGCCACCGGGCACGGGCCGGTGAGCGTCTCGGTGGGTTGGATGTCGCCGTGGCTGAGCGCCGCAAGGCCGTACTCCCGCAGCGTCGTCTGGTCGAACTCCGAGTAGAAGGCGATCGTCCGGCCGGCCGGCACGAACGTGTCGGCCGCCGAGCCGACCCTAGCGCCGTGGCTCAGGAGGAATGCACGCGCCATGGTGGCCTCCCTGCTGCGATGGATGGGTGGTCCGGGGCCTGGCTGTCGGGCCCATCGTCGCACTGCCGGGACGCCGCACGCTCGCGGTCCGGGCAGGTGGAGGGGCAGGCCGGCGTGCCCATTGGGGCAGCGCCCGATAGGAACCGCGCGGGATGCTCTACGACGTCGTCCAGCAGCGCCACGTCGACTCTGGCAGCCCGTCTCGAACACTTCGACCCCGCAGCTGACGGCAGCCGAACCTGCGGTCAGGGAGAGATGAGCTCGACCAGCCAGGCGGGGTGGTCGGTGTGCTGCATCGGGGTCTTGTGCCCGACGTTGAACGTGAGGCTGGTGGTAGCCATGACGTGCTGGACCTGGTTGTCGCCCTTGCGGGACCACCCTGACGGAACGCAGTCCTGGACGTCCGGCCGACCGCCGTATCTCAGGTTGAGGTCACCGGCCACGATGCTGGGCAGGGTGACGCCCTCGTGTGACCATAGGGCGGGCATGACACCGCTCATCATGTACCGGCATTGATTGGCTGCCACGTCTCGGTTGCTGCTGGCCAGGTGAGTGGTGCAGCCGTAGTAGTTGCCGACGGGGTAGGTGCACAACCAGGCCCGCTCCTCGTTGGATCCGGTGTCCTGTGTGTCGAAGCCCGCGTAGGAGTCGGGGTAGATGCCGCCGAAGCCGTCCACACCGTTCCAGCTGGCGCTGGGGACGTGCCCGAGGACGCCCAGACCGAACTCGTCGCCGTTGGCGCAGCGGTACGGGCCGCCGGTGCGCCGGTCGTAGGCGGGCATGAAGGAGGCGTAGACCCAGTCGCCGGGCCAGTTCTCCTGCATCGCGGGGAGCAGGCTGTCCATCGCGTCGGACCGGCAGATCTCGTTGAGGGTGATCAGGTCCGGGTTGGTGGATCGGATCACGCCGTACGCCTCAGCGATCGACTGCCCGTTGTTGAACGTGGTGTAGCAGTCGGCGCGGCCGCTGTTGCAGAGGTTCATCTGCAGCTCCCAGAAGCTGTGGCCGCTCAGGAACGCGTGGCCGGACGGCCGCCCGCTGGGGGCTGCCGGACGGATCGGTGGCACGGCATGCGTGCTCACCGCCCGCACCGGCAACGCCGCGCCGGCCCGCGGGGCGGGCGTCTCGGCCGATGGGGCGGCCGGCGGGGTGGGCGCCGCGGCTGGCGCCGCCACGGCGCTCGCGGCGGCCGGCGTGCTGAGCACAGCCAGTACCGCGAGGACGCGCACCGCGCTGGCCCACCGCCGCGGGCACAGCGTGCGCTGTGAATGCATGGTTGTCCCCTCGGGTGCCTGCGCAGGACCCTCACTCCGCAAGACAACCGTGCCGGGCGGTACCGGGGGTGGGCAAGGTTCCCAGCGCAGCCGCGACACCGCTGCGCCCTGGTCCTTGCCGCCGGGCTGGGACGGCGGAGGGACTGACCGCGTGCCCGCCGCCACCGACAGCGACCGCCCGGGTGCGGCGAGTTCAAGCAGGCCGCCGGAGTTGGTAATAGGACGCGCCCGGCGGCTTTCCTCGAACCGATCGGCCAACGACCGCGTAGTTGCTGTCAGATCCCGACTCCGTCGGGTGAACAAAGTCAGCTGCGCGAGAAGAGCGACCGGGGGACGACATGATCCAGAAAACGATGGCCCAGCTATCCGTGGTCGAGTTCGCCGAGGTCCTGTTCACCACCTCATTGCAGGCCTCCGACCACCCGGCGTCGGCCGCGGTGCGGGCCGCGGTACAGAAGTCCTGGACCGCCGGCGGGGCCGAAAGCACGCGGTTCGCCGCCCGGCTGGCGCAGGAGGCCGGCGACCACCCCGAGGAAACGGCCCGCCGGATGCGTTGGGCTCTGGAGGCCGCCGAGGGCATCCTCCACCGGTCGCGGATGCAGCTGGCCGGATGACCTGACCGGGAGGCGACACCGACCAGGCGTTACTTGCCGAGGGCGCGTGTGGTGAGCGCTGGCAGCAAGGTCGCGCGGAAGGTTTGTTGTAGTTGCGCTGCGGTCGCGGCCGTCGGTTGGAGCGGGGCGAACGGATCGATCTCTGGTTGGCAGACGGTGCCCGCGCTAGGCAGCGCGCCGCTGATGAGGTAGGCGTTCACGGCGGTGTCGATGCAACTGGACACGCCCCAGTAGACGGTGTGGCCCCAGCCGGCGTAGGACAGCAGCCGGGAGTTCGGCAGCAGCCGGGCCACGGCCTGCGCTCCCTCGTAACGGGTCGCCGGGTCGAAGAAGTTGCCGACCACGAGGACCGGATTCGCCGTGGTCGCGTTCCACGGCCCGGCGTAGCGGTCGTCGCTGATACCGGGCCAGACCGCGCAGATGCTGGACACCCAGGTCCAGGCCCGGCCGAAGTACCCGAACTGCGCCTCGGCGTCCTCCGCCGCGGTGAACCAGTCGAGGTGGCTGTCCGGGTTGTCGGAGTCGGAACATGCCACACCCGGGAAGCCTTCGGGGTAGTTCGGGTAGTGCGGGAACCCGCGCTTGTTGACGTATCCGAGGCTGTTCCGCAGATTAGCCAGCGCGGCGCCGAGTGTCGCCGCCGAGGCCGACTTCTCCACCGCGGCAAGGAACTCGGCCGCAGCAGGCCAGGCGAACGGTGAATACAGCGCACCGAGCATGCCGTAGATCAGGTCGGTGTAGGTGAACGGGAACGTCTCGCCGTCCAGCGTGACCTGGATCGGGCCGTCGAGCAGCCGAGCCCGCAGCGCGGTGAACCGAGCCGCCGAGTTGCCAGAGAACGCGCAGTCGGGACCGGCCCCGTCGCAGAGTCGGAAGAACTCGCCGAGTGTGGCCTGAGCACCGGCGTCCGAGCGCAGCCGGGTGGAGAAGGGCAGGTTCTGCTGGCCGGCAGCCCCGGTGGTCCATGCGATCGGGTCGAGCACACCGTCGATGACGATCGCCCGCACCCGGTCCGGGAAGAGGTTGGCGTAGGTGGTGCCCAGCATCGAACCGTACGAGAAGCCCAGGAAGGTTAGCCGCTCCTCGCCAAGCCCCGCCCGGAGGAGATCCATGTCCCGGACCACGTCCGCCGTGCTCATGTGGTCGAGGATCGAGCCGCCCCGCTGCGCACACGCATCCGCGAGGTAGCGGTCGGCCGTGGCCACGACGCTGACGTCCGCCGAGGTCAGCGGCAGCTGCGCCCAGAACGCCGGCCCCCACTGCCGCGGTGTTCCGAAGCAGCGCAGCGCCGTGCTGCGGCCGATGCCACGCGGGTCGAAACCGACGATGTCGAATCGTGCCCGGATCTCGGGCGGGAAGAACTCGCCAGCGAACAGGACAAGATCCACCCCGGAGCCGCCGGGGCCACCGGGGTTGACCAGCAGCGAGCCGATCCGCCGAGCCGGGTCGGTGGCCCGCAGCCGGATGAGCGAAATCGCGATGCCGGCACCGTCCGGCTCGTCATAGTCCAGCGGCGCGGGCACGGTGGCGCAGTCGAACCGACCGCCCTCGCACGGCGACCACAGCACGCGTGGCACGGCAGCCGCGGCGGTGCTGCCGCTTCTCACCGGCGCGGCTTGCGCGGGAACAGCACCGGCCAGGCTGAGTGCGGCGAGCATGGCTACGAGCGCAGTCACTCTCGGGAATCGTTGTCCTGACCGCATGATGCCCACCTTCTGTGGCGCACCGGCACCACGTGCGCTGCCGGCGGCCGCTCTCAGGGTCGGGTGCGACCGGCCCCATGGTGCCAGCGTGGTTGGCCTATCGGCTAGCGAGATCCTCCATCCGGCAGACGATGCGCGCCGCTATCGCCGCGACGCGGTCGGGGGTGAGCAGGTCCCGCCCAGCCTCGACTCCCTGGGCGGCGAACAGCTTGACCACGACCGTGGAGACGCGGAAGACGTAGAAGTGCATCGTCATGCCTAGCCGCGTCCCGCCGATCTCGATCTCGCGGTGGCCGCCGAAGACCTCGCAGTCCGCGCCCACAGAGGAGCGCCGGGCACGGCCGGGTTGCCCTCGCTGTTCACCAGCAGGCGGCCCGGTGGTAGGAGGCTGCCAGTTCCTCGGTGGTGAATACCCACCGGATGTCCACCAGCCGCCACACCGCACCGGTCGGTTCGCCGGTGGCCAGAGCCGGCGCAAGCAGGTCCGGCAGGACGCCGTCGCGCGGTACTTGCCGACCTGCGCCGACCGCTCCACGCAGGCGCGCAGCACCGCGCCATCGGCGCCGGCCGCGGACCGGCGCGCCCCCGCGGACCGGCGCCCCTCCGCGGCCCCCGCGACGGTGGTCGTCCGTGCCCTGCCGGGCCGGCCGGTGATCGTCGCCGTGGGACCGCGGTCACGGCCGCGAGAACCCGGCGACGATCACGGGAGCCGGCCGCGGACCGGCGCACCTCCGCGGCCCCCGCGATGGTGGTCGTCCGTGCCCTGCCGACCCGGCGGGTGATCGTCGCCGGGGGACCGCGGTCACGCCGCGAGAACCCGGCGACGATCACGGGAGCCGGCCGCGGACCGGCGCGGCCCCGCGGACCGGCGCACCTCCGCGGCCCCCGCGACGGTGGTCGTCCGTGCCCTGCCGGGCCGGCCGGTGATCGTCGCCGCGGGACCGCGGTCACGCCGCGAGAACCCGGCGACGATCACG
>WNGB01002770.1_pt1 | contig 31640 bp, 23 predicted proteins | sample 5400681 | NCBI WGS metagenome assembly WNGB01 (sample SAMN13153367, study PRJNA577476) | soil metagenome | isolation source: 115 cm soil or saprolite under grassland replicate 2 | place: USA:California | collected 2016-06-15
ACGCCGGCTAGCCAGCAGCTTCCGATCGAGGATCTGACGCAGCGCGCGGTCGCCTTCGGAATGGAGTCAATGAAGCTGGACGGACAGGACGTCGAGGCCGTCTACCGCGAGGCCGTCCGCGCCGTCGAGCGGGTGCGCGAAGGCAACGGGCCGATCTTCTTCCTTTGCGAGACCTACCGGCTTCGCGGCCACTACATCGGCGATCCGCAGGTCTATCGGTCGAAGGAGGAGATCGAGGAGGCGCGTGACAAGCACGACCCGCTCGATCGCACGCGGCCCGAGCTCGGGCTCTCCGACGAGGAGCTCGAGCAGCTGGACGCGGAGGTGCTCGAGATCGTCGAGCACTCCGTCGAGTTCGCGCGCAACGGGACGGATCCCGATCCAGAGGACGCCCTCAAGAACGTCTATGCCTCCTAGCGTCCCTGGCCAGCCGCTGCTCCCGCCGGGCGAAGCCCGGCTCCGCAGCGGCTTGACGCCGCTGGCGGCAGGATGCTTCGCAGGCGGCGCTTGTCCGTGCTCGTCTGCACTGTCCTGCGCGCCGCCCGCTCGCCTCCTTTGCCAGCGGCGCCCCAGGAACGCTAGGTCGAGGTCGTGGCATGACTGAGTTGTCCTACAGGGAAGCTATCCGCGACGCGCTTTCCGAGGCGATGCGCCGCGACGGCGACGTCTTCATCCTCGGCGAGGACATCGCCGAGATGGGCGGATCGATGGGCGTGACGATGGGGATGCTCGACGAGTTCGGGCCCGAGCGCGTCCGCAACACGCCGATCTCGGAGATGGCGATCGTCGGCGCGAGCATCGGCGCGGCGATGCAGGGCATGCGCCCCGTAGTCGAGGTCATGTACGAGGACTTCCTCACGCTCGCGATGGAGCAGATCGTGGAGGCGTGGTTCGTCCACGTCCCCGGGCTCAAGGTCGTGTTCCCATCGACGCCGACCGACGTCCGCGGCCTGCTCTGGTCGTCGATCTACGACGACAACCCCGTGATCTTCTTCGAGCATCGCACCCTCTACGGGATCAAGGAGGACGTGCCCGAGGAGCTGGAGCCGATCCCGCTCGGCCGGGCGCGGGTGCACCGGGAGGGCGAGGACGTCACCGTGATCGCGACGGGCCGGCTCGTCCACGAGGCGCTGGGGGCGGCCAAGGAGGCGGCGGAGGAAGGGATCTCGGTCGAGGTCGTCGATTCGCGCACGCTCCTGCCGCTGGACGAGGAGACGCTGGTGGAGTCGGTCAAGAAGACGAGCCGCTGCGTCGTCGCGCACGAGGCCGTCTCGAGGATGGGGTTCGGCGCGGAGGTAGCGGCGGTCGTCCAGCATCAGGCCTTCGACTACCTCGACGCACCGATCGAGCGCGTGGGTGCGAAGTTCGCGCCGATTCCGTTCGCGCCCGTGATGGAGGAGTACGTCGTCCCGCACGAGGCGGAGGTCCTGGAAGCCATCCTCAGGACGGTGGGACGTGGCTAACGAGGTGAAGCTGCCCCGGCTCGGACAGGGGATGGAGGCGGGCACGATTGTCAAATGGCTCAAGTCCGAGGGTGAGGAGGTCGAGAAGGGCGAGCCGCTTTACGAGCTCGACACCGACAAGGTCACGCAGGAGGTCGAGGCGGACTTCTCCGGCGTTCTGCTGAAGATCGCGGTCCCCGAAGGCGAGGTTCCGGTCGGACGGACGATCGCCGTGATCGGCAAGGAAGGAGAGGAGGTTCCCGACGCCGTCGAGGTTGTGGAGGACGAAGAGGAGGAGGGGTCGCCGGGAGCGGCTCGCGAAGCGGAGCGGGAACGCGGCCGGAAGGCCGCCGAGGAGGCAGCGAAGGCGGACGGCGACCAGCCGCCGGCCCCGACGCCGTACGCTGCGACCCGTGTCAAGGCCTCTCCACTCGCCCGGCGGATCGCGCGCGAGCGTGAGATCGACCTCTCGGGCCTGACCGGCACGGGGCCGGAGGGACGCGTCGTCGCCCAGGACGTCGAGCGGGTGAGCGCCGGTGCCCCCGCCGCTGCGCCGGCGGCCCCGCCCGGAGAGGTCGAGGTGGAGAAACTGTCCTCGACGAGGCGCACGATCGCCCGCCGGTTGACCGAGGCCTGGCAGGCGCCCGTCTTCCAGCTCGGGATCACCGTCGACATGACTCAGGCGCTTGCGTTGCGCGAGCAGTTGCTGGCGCGGCAGCCGGAAGGAGCGCCGCGTCCAACCGTCTCCGACGTGCTCACGAAGTTGTGCGCGGTCGCGCTCGTCCGCAACCGGGCGGTCAACGCTCAGTTCACGGGAGACGAGATCAGGCGCTTCCCGAGTGCTGCGATCGGGCTCGCAGTTGCGGCCGAGCGAGGGCTCGTCGTCCCGGTCATCCCCTCCTGCGAGACGAAGTCGATCGCGGAGATCGCGGCGGCGCGTGCCGACATCGTCGGGCGGGCCCGGAGCGGAAAGCTCCAGCAGTCCGATCTCGAGGGCGGGACGTTCACGATCTCCAACCTCGGCATGTACGGCGTCGAGCGCTTCATCGCGGTTCTCAACCCGCCGCAGGCCGCGATCCTCGCCGTCGGCTCGATCGAGGACCGGCCTGTGGTCGAAGGCGGCGAGCTCGTTGCCCGCCCGACGATGGAGCTGACGCTCACCTGCGATCACCGCGCGGTCGACGGGGCGCCGGCGTCGGAGTTCCTGCGCGAGCTGAAGGCCTTCCTCGAGCAGCCGGGCCTCGCCCTGTAGATGATCTGGTACCGCGTCCGCGATCTCGACGCGGCGCGCGCGTTCTACGCCAGGCTCGGCTTCACCGAGGTCGACGTCAACTCCGAGGACCGGTGGGCGACACTCTCGAGGGGGAAGGGCTCGCTCGGCCTCGCCGAGGGCGAGCCGGAGACCGATCAGCCAGTGCTGATGGTCGACGTCAACGACGCCAAGGCCGAGGCGGAGCGGCTGCGGGCCCTGGGGATCGACGTCGGCACCGTCCTCGAGCTGCACGATCAGATGCGGATCGTCGACGTGTTCGACCCGGACGGAAATCGCCTTCAGCTGGGCGAGGAGGTTGGATGACCGGGGCCGTCCGGCCGAGCCGGCCGGCCCCTCCATTCGCGGGGGAACCCCATGGTTCCCCCCCGAGCACCCCCTCCTTCGAGGTGGCCGCGTGATCCGGCGCGGCGGCCCTCAGGACGTCCCGTTCCTGCGCGACATGCTCCACCACGCCTTCTACTGGCGGGAGAACGCGCCGGAGATGGAGGACCTGCCCGTCTCTCGGTACGTCCTCGGCTGGGGCCGGCGAGGCGATGCGTCGGTGATCGCGATCGAGGACTACTGGCCGGTCGGAGCCGCGTGGTACCGGCTGTTCACGCGGGAGGATCCGGGGTACGGGTTCGTCGACGAGGAGACGCCGGAGATCTCGATTGCAGTTGTCCCGAGCAAGCGAGGCGGCGGTCACGGATCGCAGCTGTTGAAGGCGCTGATCGAGCGTGCGCGGGAAGACGGGTACAAGGCACTGAGCCTGAGCGTCGAGCCCGACAACCCCGCGCTGAAGCTGTACGAGCGCTTGGGCTTCCGTAAGGTCGGCGAGACCGGCGGCTCCTGGACGATGAAGGTCGACCTGGACTGAGCAACTAGGATCGAATCGAGAACAAGCGGAGGGGGCGAGAGATGGAATGTGACGTTGCGGTCCTCGGCGGTGGCCCGGGCGGCTACACGGCCGCGATCCGGGCTGCGCAGCTGGGGGCGAAGGCCGTCTGCATCGAGAAGGAGCCGGAGCTCGGCGGCACCTGCCTGCGCGTCGGCTGCATCCCGACCAAGGCCTGGGTCCAGAGCTTCTCGAAGCTCGGCGTCCGGATCGGCGAGCCGACCCTCGACTTCGCGGCGGCGAACGAGTGGAAGACCGCCGTCGTCAAGCAGATGACTCAGGGCGTCGCGAGCCTGTTCAAGGCGAACGGCGTCGAATGGGTCAAAGGAACCGGCCGCTTCAAGGACGCGAACGCGATCTCGGTGGAGGGCGGCGAGGACGTCACCTTCAAGCAGGCGGTGATCGCCACCGGCTCGTTCCCGCTCCGTCCGCCGATCGAGGGGCTCGACTCCGCGTTGTGCGTCGACTCGACCGGCCTGCTCGCCCAGGCCGAGGTGCCGAAGCGGCTCGTCATCCTGGGCGGCGGGATCATCGGCTGCGAGTTCGCCTCCATCCTCCAGCGCTTCGGCTCCGAGGTGACGATCATCGAGATGCTCCCGGCGCTGATCCCGCAGGAGGATGCCGACGCCTCCAAGGAGCTCGCCAAGCAGTTCGGCCGCCGCGGGATCACGCTCCATCTCGAGAAGCAGTGCACGAAGGTGGAGGAGCACGACGGCTCGCTGACCGTCCACTTCGGAGAGGGCGAGACAGTCGAGGCAGACCTGATGCTCGTCTCCGTCGGCCGCGGACCGTCCGTCGAAGGGCTCGGCCTCGAGGAGATCGGCGTCGAGCTCGACCGGCACAAGGGCATCGCCGCCGACGAGCGCCGCCGCACCACCGTCGCGCACATCTACGCGGTCGGCGACTGCGCCGGCTACTGGCAGCTCGCCCACACGGCGTTCCGCGAGGGCGAGGTCGCGGCCGAGAACGCGATGGGGCACGACGCGGTCGTCGACAATCGCGGTGTCCCGCGCCCGATCTACACCGATCCGGAGATCGCCGGCGTCGGTCTGACCGAGGCGGAGGCGCGCGAGCAGTACGGCGACGACGTCGCGACGGGGATGTTTCCCTGGATCGCGAACGCCCGCGCGGTGATGCAGGACGAGACCGTCGGCTGGGTGAAGTCGATCCACGAGACCCGCTACGGGGAGCTGCTCGGACTGGTCATGGTCGGTCCGCACGTGACCGACCTGATCGAGGCCGGGGTCGTCGCGCTCGACGCTGAGGCGACGGTCGAGACGGTCGCAGACGGGATGGCCGCGCATCCGACGCTGTCCGAGGCGGTCAAGGAAGCAGGTCTCGTGGCGCTAGGACGCCCGATCCACATGCCGCCGAAACGGAAAACGGCGGCGAGGGCCTGATCGGATAGCCTCGGAGGGACGAAAGGAGTCCGATGGGAATCGTCAACAAGCGAAACGCGGTACTCGGCTGGGCCGCGTGGAAAGTGGGGAAGGGCATGTTCAGGAAGAAGGCGAAGGGCGTACTTCCCGGCAAGTCGCAGCATTCGAGTAAACGGAAGCCGGCCATGTTCGCGGGCCTGATCGCCGCTGTGGGCGGGGCGGCTTGGTTGAAGCGGAAGCGGAAGGGCGGGGAGCAGTCGGAGAATTAGCGAGCGCGGGCTCGGCGCTGACGCGCCGAGTCACCGAGGCGATTGAATCGACCGCGCGCCAGACTTCAGTCTGGCTCGCACAGGCGGACGTACCGGTGCTTACTAGAGTTCGAGCGTGAGAACCAAGCTTGCTGCGATCCCCGAAGGCGTCGTTCGCCGCGCGCTCGACGAGGTCTCGCCGTACGAGCCGGGCAAGCCGGTCGAGGAGGTCCAGCGGGAGCTGGGGCTCGACCGCGTCGTCAAGCTGGCCTCCAACGAGGGACCGTTCGGCCCCTTCCCCGCCGCGCTCGCGGCACTCGAGCGCAGCGCCGCCGAGCTGAACCGCTACCCAGACGGCGGGGCGTACAGGCTGCGCGCGAGGCTCGCCGAGCGGTACGGCGTTCGCTTCGAGGAGCTGGCGATCGGGGCAGGCGCCGACGGCCTGATCGACTGCATCTCGCAGGCGACGCTCGATCCCGGCGACGAGATCGTCTCCGGGTGGCCGTCGTTTGCCAGCTACGTGATCACCGCCCTGAAGCTCGGCGCGACCCCTCGCTGCATTCCGCTCCGCGACCACCGGTACGACGTCGACGCGATCCTCGATGCGATCGGTCCCAGGACGAAGCTCGTCTACCTCTGCAACCCGAACAACCCGACGGGGACGATGAACACCCGGGCCGAGCTCGACTCCTACTTCGAGGGAGTTCCCGAGCACGTCCTCACCGTCCTCGACCAGGCGTACTTCGAGTACATCGACCATCCTGAATATCCAAACGGGATCGAGGACTACGCCAAGGCCGGCCGGCGCGTGATCGTGCTGCGAACGTTCTCCAAGATCTACGGCCTGGCGGGGCTGCGGGTGGGCTACGGGATCGGGTCCGCGTCGCTCGTGACGGCGATCGGCAAGGTGCGGAGAGCCTTCGACGTCAACACGCAGGCGCAGGTCGCCGCGCTCGCGAGCCTCGACGCTCCCGAAGAGCTGGAACGGCGGCGGCGCCTGAACGCAGAGGGTCTGGTGAGGCTGGAGGAGATCCTGCGCGAGCACGGGCTCGAGCCCCCCGGGCCGGCGGTGGCGAACTTCCTCTTCGCCGAGGTCGGCGACGACTCGCGGCCGCTGTTCGAGCAGCTGCTGCGCGAGGGCGTGATCGTACGGCCGACAGGGCCGTTCGGCGCCCCCGGCGGCATCCGCGTCACCGTGGGCACGCCCGAGGAGAACGAGTTCTTCGGCGAGGCTCTCTCCCGGGTCCTCACCCGAGCCCCCGGATAGCCTCGTGGCCGGGCGGCGCGAGTGGACGCGCGAAGAGCTGGTCGAAGCGGTGCGATCGGGCGACAAGCGGGCCCTGGCGCGCGCGATCACGCTGGTCGAGAACTCGGATCCGCTCGCCTACGAGGTCGTCCACGACCTCTATCCGGACACCGGCCGCGCCTATTCGATCGGGATCACGGGGCCGCCGGGCGTCGGCAAATCGACGCTGATCGCCGCGCTGATCCGCCACGTGCGCGGGCAAGAACGCACGGTCGGCGTCATCTCCGTTGATCCATCGAGCCCGTTCTCGAAAGGAGCGTTGCTCGGCGACCGCATCCGCCTCTCCGACCACTTCCTCGACCCCGAGGTCTTCATCCGCTCGATGGGGACTCGCGGGCATCTGGGCGGACTGGCCGAGACGACGCTCCAGGCGCTGCTCGTGCTCGACGCGGCGGGCAAGGAGCTGGTCTTCGTCGAGACCGTCGGCGCCGGGCAGAGCGAGGTCGAGGTGCTCGGGATCGCCGACACGATCGTGCTCGTGCTGATGCCGGGCTCCGGCGACTCGGTCCAGGCGCTCAAGGCCGGGATCATGGAGATTCCCGACGTGATCGCGATCAACAAGATGGATCATCCGGCGGCGAAGACAATGGTGAACGAGGTGCGATCGATCCTCTCGCTCGACCGGGCGCAGGGCTGGCGGCCGCCGATCATCCTCACGGAGGCGGTGCGCGAGGAGAATGTGCCCGAGCTATGGGAGAAGATCGAGGAGCACCGCGCCTATCTCGACAGGGAGGGCCTGCTCGAGGAACGGCGGCGGAAGAACCTCGCGGCCGAGGTGTTCGCGGTCGCGTCGGGGAGAGCCAAGACCCATCTCGAGCATGCGGTCGAGGACGATCCGGAGCTGAGGCGCCTGCTCGACGAGGTCCAGGCCCGCACTTTGGACCCTCTCACCGCGGTCCGTGAGATTCTCGAGCGCGTGTTCGCCATCGAACAGACGCGCGGTGCCAGGCTTCAGCCTGGCAGCGCTCCCAACCCTCAAGGCGAATCGACCGACGAGGCCGCCCGATGAAGGCCACGACCGTACCCACGCTGCGCGACATCGAGGAGGCCCGGCGCCGCCTCGACGGGATCGCGCGCATGACGCCCGTGTACGGCTCGGAGACCTTCTCGCGCCGTACCGGACGCGAGGTGCACCTGAAGGCCGAGAACCTCCAGCGAACGGGCGCGTTCAAGATCCGCGGCGCCGTCAACAAGATCGCGACGCTGAGCGATGCCGAACGCCGGTCAGGGGTCGTCACGGCGAGCGCCGGAAACCACGGCCAGGCGGTCGCCTGGGCGGCCCGCGAGCAGGGTGTCGCGGCCACGATCTTCATGCCCCACCACACGCCGATGGCGAAGGTCGAGGCGACGAAGAACTACGGCGCCGGCGTGGAGATGGCCGGCGAGACGTTCGAGGAGGCCCTCGCGGCGGCACTCGACCACGCTGCGGCCCGAGGCGCCACCTTCGTCCACGCCTTCGAGGACGAGCACGTCATCGCCGGCCAGGGCACGATCGGGCTCGAGCTGCTGGAGCAGGTCCCAGAGCTGGAGACGGTCGTCATCCCGATCGGCGGCGGCGGTCTCGCGGCGGGAATCGCGCTTGCCCTCAGGGCGGTTCGTCCGGAGACCCGGGTCGTCGGTGTGCAGGCAGCCGCATTCGCTCCGTTCGCAGGCGCGGAGGTGGGCGGGTTCACGATCGCCGAGGGAATCGCGGTCAAGCACCCAGGAGAGCTGACCTCCGCGATCCTCCGCGATCTCCTCGACGAGGTCGTCACCGTCAGCGACGAGGAGATCAGCCAGGCGATCGTGCTGCTGCTCGAGCGGGCCAAGCTCGTCGTCGAAGGCGCGGGCGCGGCCTCGGTCGCGGCTCTCCTCGGCGGCAAGGTCGCAGGCAACGGGCCGGTGGTCGCCCTGCTCTCGGGCGGGAACATCGATCCCACGCTTCTGATCTCGGTCATGCGCCACGGCCTCACGCTGTCGGGGCGGTACCTCGTCATCCGCACACGACTGCCCGATCGACCTGGCGAGCTGATCAAGCTCCTGTCGCTGATCGCCGAGGAGCGCGGGAACGTCGTCTCCGTCGAGCATCACCGTGAGGGGATGGACGTTCCGGTGACGGAGAGCGAGGTCGAGCTGACGCTGACGATGCGAGACCAGGACCACTGCAGCGAGCTGCTCGAGGTGCTCCGCGAGCGCGGCTATACGGCCGAACGGGTCCGATGAGCACGGAGACCCGCAAGGAACGCAAGGTCGTCACCGTGCTGTTCGCCGACCTGGTCGGCTTCACGTCGCGGGCGGAGACGCTCGATCCCGAGGACGTGGAGGCGATCCTCGGCCCGTACCACGCCCGCCTCCGCTCCGAGCTCGAGCGCTTCGGCGGCACGGTCGAGAAGTTCATCGGCGACGCGGTGATGGCCCTCTTCGGGGCGCCGACCGCTCACGAGGACGATCCGGAGCGAGCCGTGCGCGCGGCGCTCGCGATCCGCGACTGGGCCCGGGAGGAGGGGGAGCTCGAGGTCAGGATCGGGATCACGACCGGGGAGGCGCTCGTCTCGCTCGGCGCACGGCCGGAGGCCGGAGAGGGCATGGCGTCGGGCGACGTGGTCAACACGGCCTCACGGCTGCAGGACGCGGCTCCCGAGAACGGAATTCTCGTCGACGCGACTACGCAACGAGCGACGCAGCAGACGATCGAGTTCGGGGAGGCCGAGCCTGTCGAGGCCAAGGGAAAGTCCGAGCCGGTCGCGGTCTTCGAACCGATCGAGGCCCGCTCTCGATACGGCGTCGACGTCGCCGAGGACGTCCAGACACCACTCGTCGGGAGGGAGAAGGAGCTCGACCTGCTGGTCGACACGCTGGCCCGCGTGCGGTCGGAGCGCGAGCCCCAGCTCCTGACGCTCGTGGGCGTACCGGGGATCGGCAAGTCCCGGCTGGTCTGGGAGCTCTTCCAGGCCGTCGAGCGCGATCCCGACCTGATCTTCTGGCGCCAGGGTCGCTCGCTGCCCTACGGGGAGGGGGTCACCTACTGGGCGCTGAGCGAGATGGCGAAGGCCCAGGCCGGCATCCTCGAGACCGATTCGGCGGAGATCGCGGCCGAGAAGCTCGCACACGCGGTTGGGACCGTCGTTGCCGAGCCGGCCGACGCGGAGTGGATCGCCAGACACCTCCAGCCGCTCGTGGGGCTCGCGGGCGACGAGGAGTTGGCCGCCGATCACCGCAGCGAGGCGTTCGCCGCCTGGCGCCGGTTCTTCGAGGCGCTCGCCGAGCGGAGCCCGCTCGTGCTCGTGTTCGAGGACCTCCAGTGGGCGGATGACGGCCTGCTCGACTTCGTCGATTACCTCGTCGAGTGGGCGAGCGGCGTGCCGCTGCTCGTCGTCGCGACCGCGCGGCCCGAGCTGCTCGAGCGGCGGCCGGCCTGGGGCGGAGGGAAGGCAAACGCCGCGAGTGTCCTGCTTCCGGCGCTGACCGAGGACGAGACCGCGCGGCTGGTCGCAGCGCTGCTCGAGCAGGCCGTCCTTCCGGCCGAGACCCAGATCGTCCTGCTGACGCGGTCGGGCGGCAATCCGCTGTACGCCCAGGAGTTCGTCCGCATGCTGATCGACCGCGGCTACCTCCGCCGCGAAGGCGCATCCTGGAAGCTCGAGACGGACGAAGCGCTTCCGCTGCCGGAGTCCGTGCAGGGGATCATCGCCGCGAGGCTGGACGCACTCTCGTCCGAGGAGAAGGAGCTGCTCCAAGACGCCTCCGTGTTGGGCAAGGTCGTCTGGACGGGCGCGCTCGCGGCGATCTCGCAGATCCCGCATCCGCTCGCGGAGGAGCGCCTCCACGGCATGCGCCGCAAGGAGTTCCTGCGAAACGAGCGCCGGTCATCGGTCGCCGGGGAGACCCAGTACGCCTTCCTCCATCTCCTGATGCGAGACGTGGCGTACGGCCAGATCCCTCGCGCGGAGCGCGCGGAGAAGCACCGGCTGGCGGCCGAGTGGCTCGAGTCGCTGCCCGCGGACCGGGCCGAAGACCGCGCCGAGATGCTCGCCCACCACTACCTGTCGGCGCTCGAGTTCGCACGCAGCGCGGGCCAGGACACGACAGCCCTCGCGCAGCGCGCTCGCCTTGCCCTTCGCGAGGCCGGGGAGCGCGCCTTCGCGCTGAACGCGTTCGATCAGGCCGTGCGCTTCTACTCGGCGGCGCTCGAGCTCTGGCCTGAGGATGATCGTGAGCACCCCCGGCTGCTTCTCCGGCTCGCGCTCGCCAGCTCGTACGGCAGCCGCAGCCCCCGCGAGATCTACGTCCAGGCGAGAGATGCGCTGCTCGAGGCGGGCGAGCCGGTGCTGGCGGCCGAGGCAGAGGTCCTGCTCGGGCTCTTGGCGACCGATGAAGGCGACCAGGACCGCTGCTTCCGGCACATGCGCCGAGCGCAGTCGCTCGTCCAGGATGCTCCGCCGTCGAGATCCAAGGCATTCGTGTTCAACTGGGTTCTCCGCTCCCTGGCCCTCGCCGGCCGGGTCGACGAGGCCATAGTCCTCGGTCGGGAGACGATTGCGATGGCGGAAGAGCTCGGGTTGGACGAAGCCCTTGCGAACGCGCTCACCACGATGGGCTTCACACGCTTCAGCATCGGCGACCTCGGAGGTCTCGCCGACCAGGAGAGAAGCATCGAGATCGCCCGCGCGGCCAACTCTCCGGATTCCTTCCGCTCGCGTGGGAACTACGCGAGCTGCCTCGCGGAGCTCGGCCGGATCAGAGCCGCCTCCGAGATGATTGAGCAGGCGCGAGCCGAGGCGGAGCGGTTCGGAACCCTCTTCTATCTCGACTGGTTCGACGCCGAGCGAACGGTCTACATGTACTACGCGGGAGAGTGGGACGACGCGATCGATCTGATCGGCGACGTTCTCCACCGGGTTGAAGCAAGCGGATCCTCGAGCTTCATGCGGCCCGTGATTCTGGAGACGCGGTCGAAGATCGAGCTTGCACGGGGCGACCCCGCAGGCGCGCTCAGCGGAACGGCAGAGGCCCTCGAGACCGCGCGCGGCGCCAAGGATCCCCAGATCCTCCACCCGTGCATGGCGGCGTACGCGGCGGTTTGGGCCCAGCTCGGGCGGCTCGAGGAAGCGGCCGCGGTGGTGGACGATCTACTCGCGAACTGGGGCGCCCAGAAGATGTTCTCCTCGGCCTTCTGGCTCCTCGATCTCGCCTATGCGCTCGTCCCGCTCGGACGAGCCCAGCTGCTCGACGGGGTCCTCGAACGCGTGCCGATACCGACGCCGTGGGCGGACGCGGCGCGCGCCCATGCGGCAGGGGATTTCGTCGCCGCAGCCGAGCTCTGCGCGCAGATGGGCGCCAAGCCGCACGAGGCATACTCGCGGCTCTGCTCGGGAGACCAACGCCAAGTGCAGCGGGCGCTCGAGTTCTACCGTTCCGTCGGCGCGACGCGGTACATCCGGGAGGGCGAGGCGCTGCTCGCCAAGACGGCATGAGCGTCGCTTGCCTTCGGCTCGCTCCCGCGGGGGAAACCATGTTTCGAGCATGGGGGAACCCCTGGTTCCCCCATGAACCCCCTCCTCAGGGTTACACCGGAAGTGGAAACCTCGAAGGGTTTCTCCCGCGGACCCCCTTCTTAGAACCCGATGTGGGGGAACCTCCCGGTTCCCCCACGCCCCCTCCACGCGCTCGTGGGCCGGAGGTCAGCCCATGAGCGCCCGGCGCGAAGAACGAAAGGTCCTGACCTGCATGTTCTGCGACCTGGTCGGTTTCACGTCGCGGGCCGAGTCGATGGATCCGGAAGACGTGGCCGCGGTTCTCCGGGGATACCACGAGCACGTCCGAGGCGAGCTCGAGCGTTACGGCGGCACCGTGGAGAAGTTCATCGGCGACGCCGTGATGGCGCTGTTCGGGGCTCCGGTCGCCCACGAGGACGATCCCGAGCGTGCCGTCCGCGCCGCGCTCGCGATCCGCGACTGGGCGCGAGAGCAGGACGGGCTCCAGGTCAGGATTGGAATCACGACCGGCGAGGCCCTCGTCTCCCTGGACGCGAGCCCGGAGCGGGGAGAGGGAATGGCGTCGGGCGACGTCGTCAACACCGCGTCCCGCCTCCAAACCGCGGCCCCGGAGAACGAGATCGTCGTCGACGAGACGACCTACCACGCGACCGCCGACGAGATCGGCTATGACCAGGCCGACCCGGTGGCGGCGAAGGGCAAGGCCGAGCCGATCACGGTCTGGCGCGCCCTGCAGGCGCGGGCCGTCGTCGGGATCGAGCTCCGGCCCGAGACGCCGCTCGTCGGGCGCGAGCATGAACGTGCCATGCTCGTCGATGCGCTCGAGCGAGTGAGGCGCGAATCGGAGCCGCAGCTCGTGACGATCGTGGGGGTGCCCGGGATCGGCAAGAGCCGCCTCGTGGCCGAGCTCTTCGCCGAGGTCGAGCGCGACCCCGAGCTCATCAACTGGCGCCACGGTCGCTCCCTTCCTTACGGCGAAGGGGTCGCCTTCTGGGCCTTTGCCGAGATGGTCAAGGCACAGGCCGGCATCCTCGAGAGCGACGGAGCCGAGGGAGCCCGCACGAAATTGCACGAAGCCGTTGCGGCGGCAGTCGGCGAGGACTCTGCCTGGATCGAGTCCCGCCTACAGCCCCTGCTCGCTCTCGGAGAGGGCGGCGGAGATCGAGACGAGAGCTTCGCGGCCTGGCGTCAGTTTGTCGAGGCGCTCGCGGAGCAGCGGCCGACGGTCCTCGTCTTCGAGGACCTGCAATGGGCCGACGACGACCTGCTCGACTTCGTCGACCACCTGGTCGACTGGTCGACCGGCGTTGCCCTGCTCGTCGTCGCCACCGCACGTCCTGAGCTGCTCGACCGCCGGCAGGCCTGGGGCGGCGGAAAGCGGAATGCCGTCTCGATCTCACTCCCGCCGTTGGGCAACGACGAGACGGCGCGTCTGATCGCGTCGTTGCTCGATCGCCCGGTGCTCCCAGCAGAGACGCAGGAGGCCCTGCTCGCGCGGGCAGGTGGAAACCCGCTCTACGCGGAGCAGTTCGCGCGCATGCTTGCCGAGCGCGGGGATGCAGGCGAGCTGCCGGAGACCGTTCAGGGCATCATCGCCGCACGTCTCGACGCCCTCCCTCCGGAGGAGAAGGCGCTGCTCCAGGACGCATCCGTGGTCGGGAAGGTCTTCTGGCTCGGGGCGCTCGAGACGATCGCGGACGTCGAGCGGCGCGAGGCGGAGCGGATCTTGCACGCGCTCGAGCGCAAGGAGTTCGTCCGGCGCGACCGGCGGAGCTCCGTCGCGGGCGAGACCGAGCACGCCTTCGCGCACCTGCTCGTTCAGGACGTGGCCTACGGGCAGATCCCGCGCGCCGAGCGGGCCGACAAGCACAGCAGGGCTGCGCGTTGGCTCGAGTCGGTCTCGCCGGACCGCAGCGAGGACCGAGCAGAGATGCTCGCGTACCACTACCGAGCGGCGATCGAGCTCGGGCAGGCCGCGGGACAAGACGTGAGCGATCTACACGACCCTGCCCGCTCGGCCTTCATCGAGGCCGGCGATCGCGGGCTCGCGCTCCATGCACATGCGTCTGCCGAGCGCTTCTATTCGGCGGCCCTCGAGCTTCTTCCCGAGGGCAGTGGCGAATGGGCGCACGTGATCGTCAGTCGCCAGTCGATGCGGCTGTCCTTCGACGACGACGACGCCCGAGCGATGGAGAAGGCAATCGAATCCCTGCTTGCGCTCGGCGTGGTGGAGGCTGCGGCCGATGCTCAGATCGACCTCGCGCTCGATGTCTGGAACAGCGGCGACAGCGCGGGCGGGCAGTCCCGTATGGACAGGGCGCTGGCCCTGCTCGGCGACGTGCGGGCATCCCCGGCGAAGGCCCGGGCGCTGGCCCAGCGCTCGAGGCTGAGCATGCTTGCGCGACAGAAGGACGATGCGCTTCGGTTGGGGCAAGAGGCGCTCGCGATCGCCGAGGAGCTCGGCCTCGACGAGCTGCGCGCGACCGTCCTCACCAGCATCGGCCCTCTGCGTGTCTCGATGGGGGACATGCGTGGGTTCGACGATCTCGATCGGGGCCGTGAGATCGCGCTCGCAGTGGGCTCGCCAACGGAGATCCACCGCGCCTACAACAATCTCGTCGAGTCATTGAGGGAGGTCGGAGATTGGAGGAAGGCGGCCGAGGTGCTGGCCGAGAACCGCAGAATCGACGAGCAGTTCGGAATTCGGGCTTCGTTGTTGTGGTTGGAGGCCGAGGAGGCGCTCCAGGGGTACCACACAGGCGACTGGGACCTCGCGGAGCGGCGCGCGCGCTCGGTCATCGGCGAGTCGGAAGCGGGAGCGTCCCTGTACGTGCAGCCGGTTTGTCGCAACCTGCGATCGCTGATGAGGCTTGCCCGCGGGGACGGTGTAGGTGCGCTCGAAGACTGCACGAGGGCTCTGGAGCTGGCGCGCGGGTCCGATCCGCAGGTCCACGGTTCCGTGGCGGCGGACCACGCGTTCGTCCTGCTGTCGTTGGGTGAGCGCGAGGAGGCGTCCCGGCTTGCAGACGAGTCGCTCGCAGTGCCGACGTACTTCCACACGGCCGTCAACCTCGCCTGGACGCTCCACGATCTCGGCCGCGGCGACGAGTTCGACCGCTGGGCGGAGGACCTGACCACGCCCTCTTGGCGGAAGGCCGGAGCGGCGATTGCCACCGGCGATCCCGTGACTGCCGCGGCCGTGCTGGGAGAGATGGGAGATGTCGCGGACGAGGCGTATGCGCGGCTCCGCTCCGGCCTCGATGCGGAGGTACGGCGCGCGCTCGAGTTCTACCGCTCGGTGGGCGCGATGCGGTACGTGCGCGAGGGCGAGTCGCTGCTGGCCGCGTCCGCCTAGGAGCCGCAGCGGCGAAACTCGACCGTCTGATTCCCCCGGGCGCGCCAGTCGGAGACGCCTCCGTCGAGCACCGGTCGCGCGTCGATTCCCGCTGCTTGGAGGATGCTTGCCGCCGTGCTCGCGCGCGCTCCGCTCTCGCAGATCGTGACGACGGGCCCGTCGCCGCGCAGGTCGTCGGCGCTGGCACGGATCCGCCGGTACGGGATGTGGAGGCTTTCCGGGATGTAGCCGCGGTCTCGCTCGTCCTTCTCTCGCACGTCGACGAGCTCGACGCTGCCCTTCGACAACATCCGCTCCAGGTCGTCGAGCGTGACGGGCTCGAGCCGCTCGTCCGCTTCGGCGCCGGCGAGGTAGCCGGCGATGTTGAAGAGGCCGACGGCCTGCAGCCCGCGGGAGGCGCGCTGTGCCTCCCGGTCTGAAGACGCGTAGAGAGCGACCCGCTCGTCGGCGTCCAGGACGAACCCCGCCTTGGTCGGGAATCCGGAGCGGTCGACGGGAATATTGATCGCCCCGGGGACGTGACCGGCGGCGAACTCGCTCGAGCCGCGGGCGTCGAGGACCGTGGCGCCGTTCAGCGCCGTGATCGCGCTCAGGACGGGCTGAGCTGCGACAAACGGGCCACGGTTCAGCTCGACGATCCGCTCCATGTTCGGCGGCCTCGGCGTTCCGGTGGCCGCCGCGGATTCGGCGATGAAATCGGCGACCTCGGTGAAGGAGAGCGCGTGGTTGAAGCGGCGCTCGAAGCCGATGGTCGACGAGGCCTTCGAGCTCATTCCCGCGCCGCAGAGCGAGCCGGCCACGTGGCCCGGGTACACCTCGACGCCGTCGTGGAGCTCGAGCAGCCTGTGCAGGCTGTGGAAGAGGCCCTCCGCGCCCTCGCGGGCCTCGACGGCGAGATCGGGACGGGCGGCGTCGCCGACGAGCAGCGAATCCCCGGTCAGGACCAGCCAAGGCTCGGCGGCCCGCGAGCGGTCGACGACCGCGAAGCAGCAGTGCTCCGGCCGGTGGCCCGGGGTGTGGATGACGCGGAGGGAGACGTCCCCCGTCTCGACCTCCGCTCCGTCCTCGAGCGGCTCGAACGGGAAGTCCGGCTCCGCTGCCGGGTGGATGGCCACCGGGACGCCGTGCTCGAGCGCGAGGCGCCCGTGGCCCGAGACGTGGTCGGCGTGGGTGTGGGTCTCGAGCACGCGCGAGATGCGTACGTGCTTGCGCTCGGCCTCTGCCAGGTACTGGTCGATCGCATAGGCAGGGTCGACGACGACGGCCTCGCCGGCCGTCTCGTCTCCGACCAAGTACGAGGCACAGCCGAGGTCTTCCTCGACGAACTGCTTGAAGAGCACGACGTCATTAAAACGCGCCTCGGGCTCTCGTGATGCGGTGCGGGTCTACAAACCGAACGCCTTCCGTACAGTGAATCCCTCGATGGAACCGATGAAGTCGTCCACCGCAGCCCGCGGACTCTCGACACAGAGCCGGCACAGACACGTGTGGGTTTCCTCGTTACGATCGCAGTGGGGAGGAGGCTGGTGGCCCCGAAGGCGGGGTCCCGCGCTCGTTGCGATCGGGATTGCGGTCCTGGGCGCCGCAGCTCTGCCCGCCACGGCCGGTGCTCACGCGTACCTGCTGAGCGTCACTCCGCAAGACCGCTCTGTCGTCGCGCGGGCGCCGCGCGAGGTCAAGCTGCTCTTCACCGAGTCGGTGCTGCCCGGGCCGGGAATCGAAGCGATCCGGAACGGCGACGGCTCCGTGCTCGAGGGCAAGGCTCACGCACAGGGAAGGACGTTCCTGATCCCGCTTCGCTCCGGCCTCGCGGACGGGACCTACACCGTCCGCTGGCGGGCGATCTCCGACGACGGCCACGAAGTCGGAGGCCTGGTCGCCTTCGCGGTCGGGTCGGGGCAGGCCGCGCCGACTCCGGGGCTGTCGGCGGGCTCGACCGGCCCCGGGGCGGGGCAGTACCTCTCCCGGTGGCTGTTCTTCATCGGCCTGCTGGTCGCCTCCGGCTCGGCCGTCTTCCAGGTCCTGATCTGGAGGCTCGGGCTCGCCGACGCCGAGCTGAGCGAGGACGAGCGAGAGCACGTCGACCGGCGCGAGCTCAGGGCGGGATCCCTGTTGTTGGTCGCCGGCTTCCTGCTGGCGATCGTCGGCGCACTACTGCTGCTCTACCTCAGCCACGCCGGCTCCGGCACGCGGTTCGGGCGCGTGCTCTACATCGGGCTCGGGATCTCCGGCGCCGGAGCGGCGGCGGCGCTGGCCTCGCTCGCCCTTCCGCTCGTCCGGCCGCTCGCCTTCCTGGCCGCCCTCGCCGTCCTGCCCATCCCGACGCTGTCCGGTCACGCGCTCGATGCCGGTCGCTCGCTGCTCGACCTCGTCGTCGACATCGCCCACGTCACCGCGGCCGCCGTCTGGCTCGGAGGCCTGCTCGCGCTCGCCGTCGTGCTTCCCTGGGCGGGCCAGGCGCTGCGCCGGGACTCGCGCGAGCGGCTACTGCTTCCGCTGGCGCGCCGGTTCTCGGCGCTCGCCCTCGCCGCCGTCGTCCTGCTTGCCGGAACGGGCGTGGGACGGGCGCTCGAGGAGCTCGACTCGGTGTCGCAGCTGTGGTCGACCGGTTACGGGAGGGCGATCCTCGTCAAGACCGGGCTGCTCGCCGTGCTCCTCGGCCTCGCGGCCCGCAACCGGCTGTTCCTGCTCGACGGCCCGTTTCGCCGCGTGCGCACGGGCGTTGCCGCGGAGAGCGTGGTCCTGCTCGGTCTCCTCGTCGCCGTCGCCGTCCTCACCGCGCTTCCGCCGGGGCGGAACGCCGCCGCAGCGACTCGCTCGCGCGCGGCGATCGCCGAGCCCAAGCCTCCGAAGCCTCCGCCGCCGGGCGCGGTCGTCCTCGCGAAGGAGGACGGGAAGCTGGCCGTCGCGCTCGCCGCGCGGGCGGTGCCGGGGGGCCGTGTGGAGCTGACGGCCACGGTCGTGAGCCCGGACAACACCGGCGTCGACGGCCTCGGAGTCAGCTTCCGGCTCATCGGCGCGACGGGTGAGACTCAGGGGCCTGGATATGCCTGTGGCTCGGGCTGTTACACCGCCTTGAGCCCGTCCGTCGGGCGTCCGCTCGTGGCCAGGGTGACGCTTGCAGGCAAGACAGTCTCGTCCGTGGAGTTCCCGCTTCCGTCCCACTGGCCGGCGCCCGAGGCCGCCGCCCTCGTCCGCAGGGCGACGCGGGCCTACCGGCGGCTTCGGAGCGTGGCCTACGTCGAGCGGCTCTCCTCCGGCCCCGGCGTGAAAGTGATCTCGACCTGGACGCAGGTCGCACCCGACCGCTTCCAGTACACGATCCCGAAGGGCCCGGCCGGAATCGTGATTGGGAAGACGCGCTGGGACAAGACCACGCCGTCCGGCTCGTGGATCAAGTCGAGCCTCCAGCCGCTCCGGGTGCCGGCACCGATCTGGGGGAAACATCCGACCGACGTCCGCTTGCTTCGCAGCACGCGCTCGACTCGAGAGGTGGCGTTCTTCGACCGTTCGCTCCCGGCCTGGTTCACGATCCGCTTCGATCGGCGGACGCTGCACCCGATCTCACTGGAGATGACGGCCGCCGCTCACTTCATGCGGCACAGGTACCTCTCCTTCAACAAGCCGCTCCGGGTGCAGCCGCCGCGCTAGAGCCCGAGGTGCCGGGCAATCACCATCCGCTGCACCTCGTTCGTGCCCTCTCCGATCTCGAGGATCTTCTGGTCACGGTAGAAGCGCGAGATGGGGAACTCGTCCATGTAGCCGTAGCCGCCGTGGATCTGGAGCGCCTGGTTCGCGACCCGGTGTGAGAGCTCTCCGGTGTAGAGCTTCGCCATCGCCGCCGCCTGGGCGAACGAGCGCTCTTGGTCTTTGAGCCACGCCGCCTTGTAGACGAGCTGGCGCCCCGCCTCGATCTCGACGGCCATGTCGGCGAGCTGGAACTGGATCGCCTGGAAGGACGAGATCGGCTTCCCGAACTGCCGGCGCTCCTTCGAGTACTCGAAGGCGAGGTCGTAGGCGCCCTGGGCGAGTCCGAGCCCCATCGCCGCGATCGAGATGCGCCCGCCGTCGAGGATCTCGAGGAACTGCATGAATCCGCGCCCGCGCTCCCCGAGCAGATTTCCCTCCGGGACCGCGCAGTCGCGGAACGAGAGCTCGCGGGTGTCCGAGGCGCGCCAGCCGAGCTTCTCCATCGGCGCCGAGATCTCGTAGCCCGGTGTCCCGTTCGGCACGATCAGGTTGGAGATCTCGTCGTCGCCCGTCCGCGCCGTGATCGTGACGCACGCGGTGATGTCCGTGCCCGCGTTGGTGATGAAGATCTTGGAGCCGTTGACCACCCAGGAGCCGTCGCGGAGCTCTGCCCGAGTGCGCGTGGCGCCGGCGTCCGAGCCGGCGTCGGGCTCGGTGAGGCCGAACGCGGCCAGCTTCCGCCCCGCGGCGAGGTCGGGCAGCCATTCCTGCTTCTGCTCCTCGGTCCCGAACAGGAGGATCGGCGTCGTCCCGAGCGACGTATGAGCCGCGACCGTGATCGCCACCGAGGAGTCGATCCGCGTCAGCTCCTCGATCGCGATTGCGTACGAGAGCGTGTCCGAGCCCGCCCCGCCGTACTTCTCCGGGATCGGGATCCCCATCAGGCCCAGCTCGGCCAGCTCCTGCACGAGCTCGTAGGGGAAGCGGTGCTCGCGGTCGAGCTCGGCGGCGACCGGCGCGACTCGCACGCTCGCGAACTCGCGCACGGTTCGCCGGAGGAGCTGATGCTCTTCCGACAGGTCGAAGTTCACGCGATTCGCGAGGCGAGCTCGACGATCAGGCGGACGCCGTAGCCGGTTCCGCCGCGCTGGGTGAGGTAGTCGCCCCGGCTCCGGCTCAGGAATGCCGGGCCCGGAATGTCGGCGTGCGCCCACGGGCCTTCGCCCGCGAACTCCTGCAGGAAAGCGGCCGCGAGCGCGGAGCCCGCCTGGCGATACATGGACGCGTTCTTCATGTCGGCGTAGTCGGAATCGACGTAACGGCGCCAGCGCGGGTGCATCGGGAAGGGCCAGATGTGCTCGCCGCTCTCCTCGCCGGCCTCGACGATCAGGTCGCGCCAGGGCTCGTCGTTGGCGAACACGCCCGCGTACTGGTCACCGAGCGCGATCACCATCGCCCCGGTCAGCGTCGCGAGATCGAGCAGGTGCGTCGCGCCTTGCTGCCGCGCGTACCAGAGCGCGTCGGCGAGCACCAACCGTCCCTCGGCGTCGGTGTTGATCACCTCGATCGTCTTGCCGTTCATGGCCGTGATGATGTCGCCTGGGCGATATGCGCCTCCGCCCGGCATGTTCTCGGTCGCCGCCACGACGGCGATCGTCCTGACGGGAGTTTCGAGCTCAGCGAGCGCGCCCATCGCGGCCACGACCGCACCGCCGCCGGACATGTCGTGCTTCATGTCCTCCATGCCCTGCCCCGGCTTCAGGGAGATGCCACCGGTGTCGAACGTGATCGCCTTGCCGACCAGCCCGAGCACGGTGTCGCCGGTCGCTCCGGGAGGGTCGTAACGCATGACGATCAGCCGGGGAGGGTTGTGGCTTCCCTGCGCGACCGCGGCCAGGGCCCCCATGCCTTGCTGGTGGATCTCCTCCGGGCCGAGCCACTCGGCCGAGAGGTGCTCGTCCTCGCCCGCGATCTCCTCGGCGGTCTCCGCCAGGCGGGCAGGCGTAAGCTCGTTCGGGGGCATGTTGGAGAGGTCACGCGCGCGATTCGTCCAGGCGGCCACCCGCTGCGCCCGCTCGGCGGCCTGCCCGAGCTCGGCGTCCTCCGTGACGAGGACGAGCCGCCCGATGCGGCGCTCCTCCCGCGGCATCGTCTTCCAGCGGCCGGGGTCGTAGGCGCCGAGCAGCACTCCCTCGACGACCGCGCGCATCTGTTCGGCCGGAGGGAGAGGGAGCGTCTCGTCGAGGATCCAGCCGATCGTGCCGCCGAACTCCTTCGCCCGGCGCGCGACCGCCGCGGCCGCGGTTCGCAGCGAGTCGGCGTCGACATCCACTTCGGGACCGAGGCCTGCGACCGCGACGCGCCTGGCGCCGTCGGTTTCGCTGTGGACGACCGTGGCGGTGTCGCGCCGGCCGCTGATCTCGCCCGCCTCGACGAGTGCGGACAGCCGCGCGTCCAGGCGCTCGTCCAGCGCGGCCGCGGCCTTCGGAAGCCTTGTGGCCGGCTCAGGAACCGCGACGGCGAGAACGTCGAGCTCGGTCTCGCCTGGCCGCGCGACCGCGACATCGATCTCTGCCATGGCGGCCGATGCTATCCGACCGTTTTCCTACTCTGCGCCTGGCGACAAACCTTTTCGTCTCGTTACCGTCGAACGGAGGTTATGAACGCCATCTGCGTCGAATCGCTGCTGCGGCGGATCTCGGTGCTAGTTGCGGAGCGGCAGGAGCTCCGTGGACAGCCGGACCGTGCGGGGGAGTTGGAGCAGAATCGGCTCGAGATCGTGCGCTGTCAGCGCGAGCTCAACCATGCCTTGATCGAGCTGTACGCAAAGCGCGCTGCTTAACATCCCCCTGTCGCGGCCTTCAGCTGCTTCAGCGTCGGCGGGTCGAGGGCGAGCAACTCCGGGAGGCTGACCGTCTTGAAGTGGCGGTGCCGGAGCTCGGGGAGAATGTGGAACTTGAGCGCGCGGATCGTCTGGCCGCGGTTCTCGTGGAAGAGGACGATCGACCCGCTGCGCACGTTGTCCAGCACCTGCTTGGTTATCCCGTTGAAGTCGGCTCCCTGTGAGTCGAGGCTGTCGATGCTCCAGAGCACCTCGAGCATCCCGAGCGCGCGCGATTCGCGGTCGATCGTCGCGTTGCGCGCGCCGTAGGGCGGCCGGAACAGCCTCACCGGCTTCCCCGTCGACCGTTCGAGCTCCGTCTGGGTCGAGGCGAGCTCCGACCTCATGGCGCTGAAGTCGAGGCCCGGGAGGTAGGCGTGCGTCCAGGTGTGGTCGCCCACCGCGCCGAAGGCAAGCTCGCGCCGCGGCAGCGTGGGCCAGTTGGCGATGTTGCGGCCGACGACGAACCAGGTCGCGCGCACCTTGGCCTGGCGGAGGATCGGAAATGCGTATCGCTCGGTATAGGGCCCGGGCCCGTCGTCGAAGGTGAGCGCGACGTAGCGCCCCTTCGTCCCGCCGCAATAGAGTGGAAGCCCGAGCTTTGCGAACCGGGCGACCGCCTTGTCGCCACGCTGCTCAAGCCGCTTGCGGGCGTTGCCCCGCCGGTGCTCCTGCGAGGTCGTGGTCTTCTGGGAGCTCTGAACGGTCGAGCGCGTGGACGAAGCCTCCGTGCCCGTCCCTCCGCCGCTTCCTCCGAATGCCCGCACGAGGCCGAAGACGAGCCCGGCCAGCACGACGCCCGCGACGAGGAACGCGCCGAGCCGGCGACGCCGCAACTGCCGCTGCCGCGCCAGCCGGGTCGCGCGTCGCAGCTCGCGATCCTCGGTCACTCGGGGCCAGTGTACGCACCCACTTTGGATGGGCAATCCCGCGATCTCGCGCGCTCGGATGCAAATCGGCGCGGAGAGGGCCAAGCCCTCTCGCGCCGATTTCGAAACAGTATTTGCGGCGGAGCCCAGCGTGGCTGGACTCCGCGGGTTGGCGCGTCTGGGCCGCTCCCGCCTTGCTCCAGCCGGCGGAGCCGGCCTCCGCAAGGCGTCCGCTGCACGCCGTCGGGCCGGCCCCGGTGCTGCTAGCACCGCCGCCGTCCCGCCGCCGCGCCCCAGGGCGGCCAGCTCGCGCCCCGAGACGAGCGACCTCGCGGCATCGACCATCTAGGCTGGTTCTGTGCGGCTCGAAATCGACAAGCGGGCCATGGCAGCGCTGTCGAGCGGCCACCTGGCGACCGACTTCGCCAACGGCTCGCTGCCCGCGTTGTTGCCCTTCTTCGTCGACCGGTTCGGGCTCAACTACGTGCTCGCGGCCACGATCATGCTCGCCTCCACCATCTCGTCGTCGGTGATCCAGCCCCTGTTCGGGCTCTGGTCCGACCGGCGCGGGGCGATCTGGCTGCTCCCGACCGGGGTGGCGCTCGCGGGGATCGGAATTGCGCTCGCCGCGGACGCGCCCAGCTACTGGCTCGTGATCCTCCTCGTCGTCGTGTCCGGCATCGGCGTCGCCGCCTATCACCCCGAGGGATCGAAGTTCGCCGCCTACGTCAGCGGGAGGCGCCGTGCGAGCGGGATGTCCCTCTTCTCGCTCGGTGGCAACATCGGCTACGCGCTCGGGCCGATCGTGGCAACGCCGATCGTGCTCGCCTTCGGGCTCAGGGGCGGGTTCCTGCTCGTCGTCCCCTGCCTTGTCGTCGCCGCGCTCTTGTTCGCCCTCGCCCCGTATCTGAGCCGCTTCGTCCCGGAACCGCGTGCGCACGAGGCGCGGGCCGGAAGCGACCGGCGCGGGCCGCTCGCCCTCCTGCTCGGCGTCGTCGCCTTCCGAAGCGTGACGTGGTTCGGCCTGATCACGTTCGTACCGCTCTGGGAGGTCTCGCTCGGCCACTCGAAGTCGTACGGAAACCACCTGCTGTCGCTGATGCTGATCACCGGCGGCCTCGGCACGCTCGCGCTCGGCCCGGCCGCCGACCGTTTCGGCCGCCGGCCCGTGCTCCTCCTGAGCTCCGCGGCCACCGCGCCGCTCGTCCTGCTCTTCATCATGGTCGGAGGGATCCCGGGAGCGATCGCGCTCGGACTGATCGGCTGCAGCGTGATGGGCACGTTTGGCGTGACGATGGTCATGGGCCAGGAGTTCCTCCCGTCGCGGGTCGGCATGGCCTCGGGACTCGTCGTCGGCCTCTCGATCGGGCTCGGCGGAATCGCGGCGGTCGTCCTCGGTGCCGTCGCCGACACGGTCGATCTCGAGAGCGCGCTCTACGTCACGGCGGTTGCACCGGTGCTCGCGGTCCTGTTGACGCTGCGCCTCCCTTCGAGCCGCGAGCAGCGGCCGCTCGAGCCCGAGTTGGTCGTCCCATGAAGCTCGACGGCCGCGAGATCGAAGAGCTGCTGGCTGTCGATGTCCCGGCCCATCTCGCGACGATCGATCCGAGAGGATTTCCTCGGGTCACCCCGATCTGGTTCGTGTGGGCCGACGGCGCCTTCTACATGACGAGCGTCGAAGGGCAGCCGCATCTGCGGAACATCGCCCGCAATCCGCGGACCTCGGTGTGCGTCGACACGGAGGAGCCCGAGAGCGCCGGTGGCATTCGCCCGCACAGGCAAGTCAAGGGATACGGGGAGGCCGAGCTGTTCCCGGACGAGGCCGGCGAGTGGACTCGGCGGATCACGCTCAAGTACATCCGTGGTGAGGCGGCCGATGCCACAGCGGCTCGGAGAGCCGCGATGCCGAGAGTGGTGATCCGCCTTCGCCCCCTGCGAATGACGGCGCGGGGAACGTAGGTTAGGCTCGAAGACCGCAATCAAGGAGGAACGATGGCGCAGAGCGTGACCGAGTTCTTCGATGGTCTGCCCTCGAGGGTGGACGAGTCGAAGACGGCCGGGATGACGAACACGTACCGGTTCGACATCGACGGAGCCGGATCGTGGACGGTCGACGTCCAGGACGGCAAGGTGTCCGTGTCGCAGGACGGCGGCGCCGAGCCCGACTGCACGATCACGACCTCAGAGGAGAATTTCCAGAAGCTCATCGGCGGCGAGCTGAACCCGACCACCGCCTACATGACGGGCAAGCTCAAGATAGAGGGAGACATGGGCGCCGCCATGAAGCTTCAGAAGCTCTTCTAGCCCTCGCATCCCTGGCCGGCGGCTCCTCCCGGCCGGCGGAGCCGGCCTCCAAATCGACACGGAGAGGGCAGAGCCCTCTCGCGCCGATTTTTAAGTCGTAGTTACGGTGGAGCCCGCAAGACGGGCTCCACGGAGCCTGACGCCGCTGACGGCACGGTGCTCTCCGGGGCCGTATTGAAATACTGTCCCCTCCGGCACCGCACCGCCAGCGGCGCCCCAGGAACCCGAGGGGGCACGAGCTTGCTTACCATCGCCTCGTGGTCAACGAGACCGAAGGTCATGAGCCGATCCCGGCGTGGAGCCTGCCGGCCGACGCGGTCGACCGGATCCGGCTCGAGCACCGGTGGCCCGAGCGCGTCACGAGGGAATGGGCATGGGGTGAGTCGAGGGGCGCCGGCGTCCGGGTCTGCATCCTCGACAGCGGCGTCGAGCAGGGGCATCCGCTCGTCGGCGAGCTCGAGGGCGCGGTTGCGATCAGCATGGGGGAGGACGAGCAGACGATCGTCGAGGACGACACGGAGGGCGACCTCTGCGGGCACGGAACGGCCTGCGCCGGGATCGTCCGCTCGATCGCGCCCGACTGCAGCCTCTACAGCGTCCGGGTCCTCGGTGCGGGCTACACCGGCAGCGGCCCGGTGCTCCTGGCCGGCCTCCGCTGGGCGGTCGAGCAGGGCTTCGACCTGATCAACATGAGCCTCTCGACCACGAAGCAAAAGTTCACGGGCCTTCTGCACGAGCTCGCCGACAGCGCCTATTTCCGGCGCACCGTCCTCGTCGCCTCTGCCCACAACCTCCCCGTCGAGAGCTATCCGTGGCGCTTCTCGTCCGTGATCTCGGTCGGAAGCCATGAGCAGCACGACCCTCTGGCCTTCTTCTACAACCCCGAGCCGCCCGTCGAGTTCTTCGCACGCGGCGTCGGCGTGGACGTGGCGTGGCTCGACGGGGGACAGCTGCGCTGCACCGGCAACAGCTTTGCCACCCCGCACATGACCGGAATCTGCGCGCTCGTGCTCGGCGAGCATCCGGAGCTGACGCCGTTCCAGCTCAAGAGCGTGCTCTACCTTACGGCGACGAACGTCGGAGGAGAAGGATGAACGAGGACCGGCTCCGCGCCGCCGTCTCGGCGGGTGTCATGTCCTCGGACGAGTCGTACCGCGCCCTGCTCCAGTCGATCGTCGAGGTGGCGCGGGCGATCTTCGCGGCCAAGGCGTCCTCGATCACCTTGCTGGACGAGGAGACGGACGAGCTCGTGTTCGAGGCGGTGGCAGGCGAAGGGGCCGAGACGCTGGTCGGGACACGGATGCCCTCGAGCACCGGGGTCTCGGGCTGGACACTGACGACGCGGCAGCCGCTCGTGATCGAGGACGTCAGCAAGGATCCTCGCCACGCCCGCGACGTCGCCGAGCAGACCGGCTACGTCCCGCAGGGGCTGATGTCGGTGCCGCTGCTGTACGAGGAGCGCGCGCTCGGCGTCCTGCAGGTGCTCGACCGCCAGAGCCCGTTCACGCTCACCGAGATGGAGCTGCTGGGCATGTTCGGCAACCAGGCGGCGATCGCGCTCGACCTGCTCCAGCGCGCGCGGCGCGCGAAGGCGGTGCTCGAGCAGGGCGAGCCGGAGGTCACGGTCGTGGCCCGGCTGGCGGCAGCGCTCGACGAGCTCGAGGACGAGCGCCGCGACGCCGGCCTCGCACTACTCCGCGCGCTCGAGGACGTCCTCCGCAAATGAATCGGGGCGGCTTGCGCCGCCCCGACCAGACTTGCCTGTATGAGTCGACCTAGAGGTCTGCCTCGGCCGCACCCGGTGACTGCTGACCGGGGGACTGCTGACCCGGAGCCTGCTGTCCGGGTGCCTGCTGGCCGGGGGCCTGCTGGTGAGCCTCGAAGTCGTCGTCATCCCCTGCGCCGGGCGCCTGCTTACCGGGCGCCTGCTTGTCGGGATCGTCCTCGCCGCGAAAGCGATGGCCTTCGACGTCTTCGTTCTCGGGCTCTGACTCGTATCGATCCTGGTCCTCCACCATTCCTCCTTTTTTGGTGGCCGCATTCTGCGGGTGTCCGACCCACAAGACGGTTGGCCACACCCAGATCTTCCCTGCTCTCCGAAAAAGATGCAATTCTCCGCTCGTGCTGAGAGGGATACGGGAGCGGCTTTCCGAGTCCCTGAGCGCGTTCGGGGCAGTTTTCACGAATCCGAACCTGCGTCGCGTCGAGCTTGCGTTCACCGGCTCGGAGTTCGGAAAGTGGCTCTATCTCGTCGCGCTCGCCGTTTACGCGTACGGCCACGGCGGCGCGACCGCGGTCGGCATCGCCTACTTGATTCGAACGATCCCCTCCTTCTTCGTCGCTCCGTTCATGGGCGCGCTCGCCGACCGGTATCCGCGGGAGCGCGTCATGGCGCTCGCAACGGTCTCGCGCGCCGTGGCGATGGGCGCGGCGGCCGCGGCCGTGGCGACCGGAGCGCCGCCGATTCTCGCCTATCTCCTCGTCGCGCTCGTGACGCTGCTCTCGACGGCATTCCGGCCTGCTCAGTCCGCGCTCCTCCCGACACTGACGCAGACGCCCGACGAGTTGACGGCCGCGAACGTCGCCTCGAGCTCGGTCGCGAGCGTTGCGGCCTTCGCCGGGCCCGCTCTGGGCGGAGTCCTGCTGACGGTGACGAGCGTGGAGGTCGTGTTCGCCGCCACGGCCGGGATCTTCGTGTGGGTGCTCTTGCTGGTCGGGCGGATCGAGGTCGAGCGGGAGCCGCCGTTCGTCGAGCGCAGGAACCTCGCGCGCGAGGCCTTCGAGGGTGTCCGCACGATCGCAGTCCATCCGACGCTGCGCGTGCTCGTGAGCCTCTACGCGATGCAGACGCTCGTGGCCGGCCTGCTGGGCGTGCTCGTCGTCGTCGCCGCGCTCAAGTTCCTCGACCTCGGCGATTCCGGAGTCGGCTTCCTCAACTCGGCGATCGGCGTCGGCGCGGTGCTCGGCATCGGAGTCACCCTCGCATTCGTCGGCAAGAGGAGGCTCGCGTTCGGATTCACATTCGGCCTCATGCTGTGGGGCATTCCCCTGATCGTCTTCGGGGCGGTTGGCAACGCCGTCGTCGCCTACGTCGCTCTCGGCTGCGTAGGGATCGCGGACACGCTCGTGGAGGTGGCGGCCCCGACGATGATCCAGCGGGCCGTTCCGGACGAGGTGCTCGCGCGCGTGTTCGGCGTGCTCGACAGCCTCTTCTTCGGGACGATCGGCCTCGGCGGAATCCTCGCGCCCGCGCTCGTCAGCGCCTTCGGGATCCGCTGGGCGCTGATCGCGACCGGCCTGATCCTGCCTGTCCTGGCGCTCGTGTTCTGGCGGAAGCTCGTGAAGATCGACGCCGCCGCGCCGGCGCCGGCGGAGCAGCTCACGCTTTTGCGCCAGATCCCGTTGTTCGCGCCGCTTCCGATCGTCGTCGTCGAACAGCTCGCGTCGAGCCTCGTTCCCATGCACGTCCCGGCCGGAGACACGGTCATCCAGCAGGGCGAGGAGGGGGACCGCTTCTACGTGATCGAAAGCGGCGAGCTCGAGGTGTCGGTGGACGGGCGGCCGGTGCGGACGATGGGCCCCGGCGACCATTTCGGCGAGATCGCACTCCTCCGCGACGTTCCGCGGACGGCGACGGTGAGGGCCCGCTCCGGCGCCGATCTGTACGCGCTCGACCGGGACGAGTTCATCGGCGCGGTCACGGGCCACGCGCCGAGCGCGCGGGCCGCGGACGCCGTCATCGCACAGCGGCTTTCGACCGCCCGCAGTAGTGTCGTCGGATGACCGTTTGCGCCAGCTGCGGGTACGAGAGCGCCGAAGCGTTCAAGTTCTGTCCGGAGTGCGGCGCTTCGGCGGTCGCCGAGGTTCAGCCGCGCGAGCAGCGGAAGACCGTCACCGTCCTCTTTTGCGACGTGACCGGCTCGACCGCGCTCGGCGAGTCCACCGACCCGGAGGCCCTGCGCGCGGTGCTCGCACGCTACTTCGAGCGGATGAAGGGGATTATCGAGTCGCACGGCGGCACGGTCGAGAAGTTCATCGGGGACGCGGTCATGGCCGTGTTCGGCGTGCCGGTGCTGCACGAGGACGACGCGCTCCGTGCGGTGCGGGCAGCGCTCGAGATGCGCGAGGCGCTGCCCGAGCTCGGCGTCCAGGCCCGTATCGGCCTCAACACCGGCGAGGTCATCACCGGTACCGAGGAGCGGCTGGCGACGGGAGACGCGGTCAACGTGGCCGCGCGGCTCGAGCAGGCCGCCGCTCCTGGCCAGATCCTGATCGGGGAGGAGACGCTCGGGCTCGTGCGGGCCGCGGCCGAGGCAGAGCCGGTCGAGCCCCTCGAGCTGAAGGGGAAGACAGAGCTCGTCTCGGCCTGGCGCTTGCTCGCCCTGACCGGCGAGCCCGAGCGGCGGCACGGTGCGCCGATGGTCGGGCGCGGGACGGAGCTGCGCCGGCTCCGCGACGCCTACGAGCAGGCGGTGCGGGACCGCTCGTGCCAGCTGTTCACGGTCCTCGGCGCAGCCGGCGTCGGCAAGTCGCGGCTGGCCGCCGAGTTCATCAAGGAGCTCGAGGGGGCGCGTCGTGCGCGGCCGCTGCCTCTCCTACGGGGAGGGGATCACGTACTGGCCGGTGGTCGAGGTGCTCAAGCGGCTGGACGCGCTTCCGACCGACGAAGCGGCCGCCGCGGCGATCCGATCGCTGCTCGGCACCTCGAAGACTGCGGCGTCTGCCGACGAGATCGCCTGGGGATTCCGCAAGCTTCTCGAGGAGCAGGCGCAGGAAACGCCGCTCGTCGCTGTCTTCGACGATCTCCACTGGGGGGAGGAGACGTTCCTCGCGTTGGTCGAGCACGTCGCCGATCTGGCGCGGGACGGCCCGCTCCTGCTCCTCTGCATGGCGCGTCCCGAGCTGCTCGACCGGCGGCCGGCGTGGGCCGGCGGGAAGCTGAACGCGACGACGGTCCTGCTCGAGCCGCTCGACGCCGCCGAAACCGATGCGCTCCTGGACTCGCTCGGCGGCGTGGACGACGAGTTGCGGGGGCGGATCCGTGACGCCGCCGAGGGAAATCCGCTGTTCGTCGAGGAGATGCTCGCGCTCGTCCACGGATCGGGCGGCGCCATGGTAGAGGTTCCACCGACGATCCAGGCGCTGCTGGCAGCGCGGCTCGACCAGCTCGACCCGGCTGAGCGATCCGTGCTCGAGCGCGGCTCGGTGGAAGGAAGGGTGTTCCACCAGGGTGCGGTGCGGGCGCTCTCGAACGGCGACACGAACGTGCCGCAGAGACTGCTGGCACTCGTCCGGAAGGAGCTCGTCCGGCCCGATCGCGCGCAGTTCCCGGGGGACGACGCCTACAGATTCCGGCACCTCCTGATCCGCGACGCGGCCTACGACGCGCTTCCGAAGGCGACGAGAGCCGAGCTCCACCAGCGGTTTGCGGAGTGGCTCGAGCAGCGGGCGCCGGACCTCGTCGAGCTGGACGAGATCCTGGGCCATCACCTCGAGCAGGCGGTGCTGTACCGCCGCGAGCTCGGGCAGGGCGACGCGGCGCTGGCGGAGCGAGCGGGCAGGCACCTCGGTCGCGCGGGAGTGCGCGCGATCTGGCGATCCGACCTCGCGGGTGCGACCGTGCTGCTCGAGCGAGCGCTCGACCTCCTCCGTCCGCTCGGGTCCCACGCCAACCTCGAGCTCATGCTCGCGACGGCGTACCTTCGGAGGTCCCATCCGGCCAGCGCGGCCGTGGTCGCGGATGCCGCCGCCGAGCGCGCGGCGTCGTTCGGCGACCGCCGGGGCGAGGCAGTGCTACGCGCGTACGCGGCGTATGCACGTGCTCTCGTCGTCGTGGAACCGGATTTCGATCGCGTCGAGGAGCTGGCGCGCGCCGCGCTGCCTTTCCTCGAGGAAGCGAATGACGCCGATGCGCTCCTGCACGTCTGGCTCGTCATCGCGGATGTCGAAAACTTCCGCGGAAGGACCGGCCTCAGGACCGAGGCGGTCGAGCGGGCGCTTCGGTACGCGCGGAGGAGCGGGGGCCTCCCCACCCATCTGTTCGGCCTTGGGGCCGTGCTCGCAGCAGGCCCGCGACCCGCAGACGAGGCTCTCGAGGTGATTGACGACCTGGCCCCGGCGCCGGCTCCGGAGGTGCAGATGCAGCGCGCACGGCTGCTCGCCATGCTCGACCGAGGTGACGAGGCGTCGGCGCTGGCGACGGCGAATGCCGATCGGCTCCGGGAGCTGACCGGCGAGGCGGGTGCGGGTGAGCTCGCGCTGGCGGAGATTGCGGAGCTGCGAGGCGACGACGAGACGGCGGAGCGTTTGCTCCGTCGCCGCTGTGCCGAATTCGAGAAGCGGCAACAATGGCCGTACCTCTCGACGTATGCGCCTCTTCTCGGTCATGTGCTCTGCCGGCTCGGGCGCTACGACGAGGCCGAGCCACTCGCGGATCGGGGGCGGGAGCTCGGAACCGAAGAGGACGTCGCCACGCAGCAGATCTGGCGCCAGGTGAAGGCACTCGTGCTCGCGCGACGGAGCGAGCACGAAGAGGCGGTGCGGCT
>WNGB01004516.1_pt1 | contig 31592 bp, 23 predicted proteins | sample 5400681 | NCBI WGS metagenome assembly WNGB01 (sample SAMN13153367, study PRJNA577476) | soil metagenome | isolation source: 115 cm soil or saprolite under grassland replicate 2 | place: USA:California | collected 2016-06-15
CGCAAGAAGTGTTGAACGCGTGCCCTCAGTATCTTGGTGGGTCTTCGATCATTCCACTGCTGGAAGCGATTCGCACGGGGAGAGCGTTGCCCGAAAATACCTCTCCACTCCTTCTCGACTTCGTGCCCCGCATCCGACAGTGGGCGCGTCTCCGATTCGCGTCGTGGGCATTCCTTGATCCGCTTGTCCGGGTATGGCGGTCGGCAACCGATAACCGGGATGTGGTCGACGAGGTCGCGCAGTGGTTGGCCACCGCGCCACTTGAGGCGCTTGCTCCGCCAAGCGACCCACAGATGCTTGATGTAGAGCTTGGGGTTCTGGCAGGCTTTTTCGATTTTAGACCAATGGCGCGTCGGCAGCTCGGTAAACGGCTAACGGCTGCCTGGCCCGGTGCGGCCAGCGCACTTGAGCGCGTCGGGTTTGTTTCGCAAACACCAGCCAATAAATAGGAGTAATAAGTTTATGGCAGATCCAACAGTCGGCGATGTCTTCAACCAACTCGTCTTGGTCAACGGAAAGCTTGATGCAATCGATACCAACACTTTCGGCCTGGCAAACGCCGTAAACAATCTTGATAGCGATGTCAACAAAGGGTTCAAAGCGACGGTCGATGCACTTAAAATCATTGCCCAGATTGACATTGAAGCCGTCAAGCTCCTCTTTCACCTGACGCAGCAGACCGACACGATGATCTGCGCGCTGGAGCACATCTCGGAAAATACATGCAGGATCCTGACTCAGGTAACGATACAGACTCAACTTCAAACGCGTATTCGAGACGACGCAGACGTGTTGCGCGACATCGCAGAGTCCGCCTATCCCGGGGCAGCGCTTGAACGGCAGCGTTTGGCCGCGCTCCGTGCGGAAATTGAGCGTTGTTGCCCGCCCGAAGAGCCGAAACCGGCGTGCACCTACGAGCCTTGTCCCAAGCCCAGGCCTGTCGGAAGGCCTGATCTACCAAAAATCCCCAAGGAGCCTGAGATCCCCAAGGAGCCTGAGATCCCCAAGGAGCCTGAGATCCCCAAGTAAAGGAAAGCAATCACGGTACCTTACTCAGTCCTAATCACCCTCTGAAGGAGGTCAGTGATGTCTTGGACAGTTACTCTCGAGATAGTTGATTGCGCGTTGCCTTCGACCAAGCTTGCAGGGGTGGAAGTTCTCGATGGCAGTACGAATAGTAAGTCGCTTACCGATGTAAACGGACAGGTGAGCTATACCAAGGACGACTCATTATCTAATTTCATCGTCAAAACTAATCTCATCGGCTACATTGGGAAGAATTTTTCTTTGAGCAAAACGGAGAATGGTACCATTAAGCATGATTGCCTCCAACCTATCCCGGATGGGATAGACCCGAATGATACTAATGCTCCAACAGGATTTGGAGGGGACACTGATGGTGGCTGTTTCATAGTCTCGGCCACGACGGGTTCTTCCGAATCAACGGAGGTAGTCCGTTTAAGGCAACTACGGGACCACGTCGCTACAGCATCACGCTTGGGAGGTCAGCTCATCGACTTGATCTATCGCGACTATTCTCAATTCAGCCCTGAAATTGCGGCCGAGCTTGAACAGGATGTGGTTGCTCAAAAGGCTGTCCTGTGGGTCGTTGTCCGGCCACTGCTCGCCTGGTACTCGCTTGCCGGTAGGCTTGCTCAGGAGCCAGCCGACCAGAAAGCAGCTAACCAAGCTGCGCAAGAAGTGTTGAACGCGTGCCCTCAGTATCTTGGTGGGTCTTCGATCATTCCACTGCTGGAAGCGATCCGTGGGGGAGGAGCGTTGCCCGCAGATGCCCATCCACTCTTTCTCGAGTTCGCGCCCCGAATCCAAGAGGCGGCGCGCCTCCGATTCGCGTCGTGGGCGATCATTGATCCGCTTATCAAGGCGTGGCGGTCGGCAACAGATAACCGTGATGTGGTCGACGAGGTAGGGCAGTGGCTGGCCACCGCGCCACTTGAGGCGCTTGCTCCGCCAAGCGACCCACAGATGCTTGATGTAGAGCTTGGGGTTCTGGCAGGCTTTTTCGATTTTAGACCAATGGCGCGGCGGCAACTCGGTGAACGGCTAGCGACTGCCTGGCCTGATGCGGCCAGCGCACTTGAGCGCGCCGGGTTTATTTCGCAGACTCTACCCCAAGAAAAGGAGTAATGATCAATGGCAGACCCAACAGTCGGTGATGTCTTCAACCAGGCAGCATTGTGCCAGCATCCGTATTTAGAAGCACCAGATTTAAGGGACTCTTCCGAGTTACCCGACTTATCCCGAAATTCACTCCCCTGGGCTGATGAACTGGCCGAGGGGAGCGTTGTGTCGGCAGATGCGCGAATTCACCTGGAGCTTGCGGCGCTACCAACCGCAAATTTCCACCGCAGGCAATTGCAAATGAACTCCATCATCGATTATCTGGAGCACTGGGCGGCCGTACAGCCTAACAAGCACTTCAGCAGCTTCCTCGACATTGACGGCAACGCGACGGACACCTACACCTACCTCGGTCTTCACGACCGGACGCGTCACCTCGCGGAGTACCTATCGCGGCATCTAGGGTTCAGACGCGGCGATCGTGCGCTACTCGTCTACCCCCCTGGACTCGAGGTCATCGTGGCCTTCTTTGCCTGTGCGCGCATCGGAGTAGTCCCGGTGCCCGTGTACGCCCCGACACCCATGAACTTCGAAGGGGGCCTAACGAAGCTAACCTTCGTCGCGCGTGACTGTCAGGCGATAGTTGCTCTCACGACTGCCGCGTTCTACCGGTCCTATCGGCTGCTAATAGCGCAGCGCCAGATCCCGTCGTTATCGCCCAACACGCCCTCACTGTACGAACTTGATTGGGTCACGACGGACAACGTTATAGGAAAGTCGTCCGACAGTTTTCGCAATGACTCGGGCTCCGTCCTTTTTTTGCAGTACACCTCTGGATCGACCAGCGATCCAAAGGGCGTCATCGTGTCACACGAAAATGTAATCCACAATGCGCAAAGCACTATCGACCACACACCGACTGGTGTCTCTTGGCTGCCGCAGTATCACGACATGGGCTTAATAGGCTACTATCTATATCCCCTCATCATGGGCGGCACGACCTACGGTTTCTCTCCCATGGACTTCCTCAAGCGACCGTCCGTGTGGCTGCTGACGATTAGTCGCGTCCGCGCGACCTATGCCTCGTCCTCCAATTTCGGGTTCGAGTATTGCCTCCGAGAGGACAAGGTTTCGTCCGAGCAGCTCGGTGACTTCGACCTCAGTTCATTGCGTGTACTCATGAACGCGTCCGAGCCGGCGCGTCCCGATACGTACCTCCGCTTCCTCGAGCGGTTCGCACCCTACGGACTAAGGCCGGAGGCCCACGTTGTCGCCTACGGGCTCGCCGAGAACACGCTTGCGGTGACTCATTACGGCAGGCGCGTCGTAACGGTGAACAAGCGAATGCTTCAGCAGGGTAAACTGCACATTGAGAATCCGCTGCCGCTGAATAACGACCAGCTTCACATTATGAGCTGCGGAAAGCCGCTGGAGGGGATTCATGTGCGCGTCGTGGATCCGGAATCCCGCACTGCTCAGGCCGAAAAGCAGATCGGCGAGGTCTGGATTACTGGGAAAAGCGTATGCCAGGGTTACTGGAACCGCCCAAAGCTGACCCAAGAGGTCTTCCGCAACACCGTTGCGAACGATCCCGAGGATCGCAACGCTTACCTCCGAACCGGTGATCTCGGCTTCTTGAACGAGAACGAGCTGTTCGTCTGCGGACGCATCAAGGACCTCATCATCATCCGCGGGGTCAACTACTACCCGCAAGACATAGAGATTATCGTCGAGTCGGCCTCGCGGAAGATCCGAACCGGTGGTGTTGCGGCCTTCAGCGGGGAGGCAGAAGGAGAAACCCTGGTTGTCGTGGCGGAAGTGAGGAAGCTCAAGGACCTCCCCGATCCCAACGAGATTGCCCAGGCGATCCGTACCCATTACTGCATCGAACCACATGCCATCGTCTTCGCCGCTCCACGAACGATCGCGAGGACGACTTCTGGCAAGATATCGCGCCGCCTCACGCGCCAGCGATGGCTGGATGGGGAGTTGCCGGCAATTGCCACCTATGTCACCGCGCACAAGAAGAAAATCTTGGCAGATTTGTCGGAGCTGCAGGCGCGGCTCCGGTATATCATCGAGCAGTACAACCTCACTGGGCATGAGGATTACACCTTAGCCGAGATCGGTCTCGATTCGCTCACACTAGTTATGCTCATCGCGGATATCGAGGAGCTGCTCCAGCAGCACGATCTTGCAGGTGAGGTGGACGTGCAGCTTCTCCAGCGGCTCACTGTCGCTGAGTTTCTTTCGCTGCTCGATCAGTTCGAACCGGCGTCGGACAAGGCAATTGTGGCGCTGCGACGCGTCTTCAGGGAGCTCAGGCAAGAGCAAGACAGATATGAGATGGATCGCATGCGGTCCGATGCTGAGCTGAAAGTAACTAACCACGTCGACGAGCCGGCAAGGGACGAGCCTCTGACCAATGTACTCCTGACCGGCCCGACCGGCTTCTTCGGTCCCTTTCTGCTGACCAGCCTTTTGAGGCAGACCAGCTACACATACTACGCATTGACACGTGCGAAGAACCCCAATGACGGAATGGGCCGCATCCGGAGCTCGCTTCGCCGCGCGCGACTCTGGACGCCTGGTCTCGACGAGGAACTGGGGAGGCGGGTCCGCGTCGTGTGCGGGGATATCGCCCAGCACAACCTCGGACTGCATTCGGAGCAGTGGAAGTCGCTTACCACTTGTGTGCAGGCGGTCTTTCACAACGCAGCTCTAGTGAACTACGTGTTGAACTATGATGTTCTGAAACCACACAACGTCGATGGCACTCGAGAGCTGCTGAAGTTCTCGTACACTGGAACCCAGAAGGAATTCCATCTCATCTCCAGCACAATAATCTTCGGCTGGACAGCAAAAGAAATGCTCTTCGAGATCGACAACAATGAGAGTATGGAGAACCTTGATTTCGGCTATGCTCAGACCAAGTGGGTGGCCGAGCAGCTTGTCTTCGCGGCCGAAAAGCAAGGGCTCAAGGTGCGTGTTTACCGTCCCGCCTTCATCACAGCGTCGACGCGCGGCGTTTCAAGCAGAGATGACATCGTGATTCGACTACTGGCGTTCATGATCAATCATGGCGTTGCGGTCAATGCGCGGAACCAGATCAGCTTCCTCCCCGCCGACACTGCTGCCGACAGCATCGTCACCATTTTCAAGCACCGGCAGGGAATAGGCCGGACCTTTCACGTGACGGTCGACGGTTACTACAACATGATGGACATCACTCGCTTGATTACCAGCGAGTATGGCTACCCGTTCGAGTACTACGACATTCCGAAGTTCGTAGCTGAGATGAAGCGTTGTTGTGGCAAGGACGACCTCCTCTATCCACTTATAGACTTCTTCAACAGGTCACACCTGAGGATCGTTGCTATGCAGCATAAGCGCTACAACAACGATCGCTATCGCGAAGCTCGGCAAGTGTTCGGCGGGATCTGCGGCGAACCATCCCTCAAGGACACTGTGTCATATCTGATAGCATATATGAGCCGGGAAGGGCTTATCCCCAAACCGGAGGCATGTCTGTTGCACGCCGATGCACGTATCTAGTCGCTATGTACTTGAAACGCGAACGTCCTACCAAGACTTCACTTCCTAACGAAGCACCAAGAATAACTTGTATCGACCTAGAAGCGTCATGTCAGCAATGGATGATTGTTTCGTTCTCCCAATTTCAGATGTAATTCGGAGCACCCCAAACTCCCGATCACTTAGAATGGACAGCCATGATGTTGTGGATGCGGCTCACCAGCCTCGAACGGTTCCCGAATCGGCCCATACTGGAACGGGTAGTCCTAACTGCTGGCCTTACCATCTTCTTCGTCGCGGGCTACTTTGGCGTGGGTTTATCAAGAAATCCGGCGCACGCACATGAATTGACAACATCATTTGATGAACGAACCCCGTTCATTCCGAGCTCGGTCTGGCTTTATCTTTCGATATTTCCTATAGCCCTGAGCCCGCTGTTTGTGGTGAGATGCTCTCGCCTATTTCGCCGCACCGCCATCGCTTACGCTGTTGTGATTGCCATTTCCCTCATATCTTTCGCGACATTTCCGGTGACTTCGGTCCGGCTGCGGGTGGCCCAAGCGACTCTAGATATTTCGTGCCCCTCCTCCTGGGCAGTCTTTGTCCTCTACTGTCTTGATCCTCCTTATAATCTGTTTCCGTCTCTTCATCTCTCGATCGCCGCTCTCGCTGCGTTTTCCGTGTGGAAAGCTGCCAAACTTTATGGGATCCCGCTTCTGGCAAGTCTGGGACCTGTCGCCGTCTCCGTCTGTACGGTCAAGCAGCACTGTGTGCTCGATGTGCTCGGCGGACTCGCGCTAGCTGCCTTCGTAGGCACATTGATTGTTCGTCCTTACCACCCACCGGATGGCGCTACGCCAGCCTACTCCTGGCGCGGACCAGCCATATGTCTGGCTTTTATGGCCGTTTTCTACGCTGGCTTCTATATCGCCTACCTTCTGATCGTGCCATAAACGGGTCAGTTCGCTCGCGTGCTGGCGCGCATTGCAAGCCACGAAGACAAACTTCTCGACTATGTCGTGTCCACAATGCAAAAGACCGCGGACTGACGAGGGGCGGGATCCGCGAAATCGCAGCCAACCTCGAGGAGCTGTTGAATTCGATTCTCGAGACGATCGGATTTTCGGAGCTGAAAACAGTAAACCCGACCACGAAACCGAAAGAAGTACGCGATCTTCTCTCTCTGGCTGGGGAAGCATTAGCCCGGCAGAAATCCCTCAAGCGATTTGGATCGGTGGACTTCGCCCTGAAGGCTTTCGTGGGAGAGAGCGCGATTACCGGCGCCGTCGCGGCGATTTTGTGTTTCACGAGCGTTTGGCTGGAGAACATCTCGCCCGCAAATGCCGAGCACGCGACCTTCGATCGACTCGCCAGGAATCTTGATGGAACTGTGGCCCATGCGGAAGGCCGTGCGAGCGTTCATTTCAGGAATGTAATACACCGGCGCATTGGCGTTCTTCGCCTGCCGGGGTAACTTGAAGAGCAAGCCTTGGATAACGTCCTCCGGGTCGACGAGGATTTGGATATCGGTGGGCGGGCATTAGGTGCAGTCAATAATGCAACAGCTGATGTCGATGACGCAGAACGCTGTGTCTCCCAGCGAGCCTCACGGGCCGCGTCTTGGGGAGCCACTGGTCCAGCTTGGAGATATCAACATCCAGGACGGTGAGGCTGCGCACGACGTTTTTGATTTTGCCAGTTTTCAGGAGTCCGGTTTTGGTTTTGGGGATCATAGGATTTGTTTTATGGGAAGCATGTTTGGAGGGCGCTCGCTGCGCGGACGTAGGACTCGACCTGCAACGCCTTTACTTCCTCGGCGGCGAGTGCCCTGAAACGCCGCGAGAAGTCGTCGCAGTAGTTGGAGTGTAGCTTTCCGTTCTTCATTTCGGCGAGGAGCGCGAGCGAAGGTCAAGGCGCGAATCCTGTTGAATAAACTCCGCTGACAATTCATGTGACAAGTGATGTGATCATAGCGGGCGCTGGTGTCGCCGGGACTGCGGTAGCGGCAGCTCTGGCAGAGTTCGGTTACAGCGTGCTGATCGTCGAGCCGGGAATGAATCGCCCCAAACGTCTCGCGGGGGAACTCATTCACCCACCGGGCGTCGAGGATTTGAGGGAGCTTGGGCTGCTCGCTTGCTTAGAGCAATCAGGTGTTACCCCGGTTCAAGGCTTTGCGGTATTTGCCGGTGATTGCGCGGCCAAGCCAGCCGCGGACTCCTTCGTCTCAGCAGCAACGGGAGCGTACCTACTCCCTTATGCTGCGACAACTGGCCGGAGAAACCAAGGCTTAGCAATCGAGCATGAGATTTTGTCCGAAGCTTTGCTAGGCGCAGTGACAAAGTTTTCCCATGTGACTGTTTGGAAGGACGCCCACGTCATGGTGACTGATCTCAGCCAGGCCGAGGTTGCAACGGTTACAGTGATGAAGGCTGGACGTGAATGCCAACTATGCACTCGTCTGCTAGTGGCGGCCGACGGGCGCCACTCGCCCCTGCGTCGCATGGGAGGTATCGGTCACAAACAGGTTCACATCTCCAACATGGTCGGTTACTCCCTCAGGAATAGCTGCTTGCCGCATCCTGGTTTCGGCCATCTATTTCTCCGCGGCCCTGCACCGGCAGTGGCCTACGAAGTTGGCCCGGGAACAACGAGAATCATGTTCGATCTCCCCCAGCAATTAAACGGAGCCGCAACGCCGGCGGAATACATGCGGCGGTACCTGGATGCGTTGCCGCAGCCGTTGCGGAGCGAGGTCCAGCACGTGATGGAGACCCAGAGTCCGTTGATGTCGAATAACTCCTGCATTATTCCTGACGCCGTGATCCGAGGAAGGCTCGTCTGTGCCGGTGACGCCGGCGGGTGCTGCCATCCGCTGACAGCGACCGGCCTGAGCGTCTGTATGCGCGATGCGATCCGGCTGCGGCAAGCGCTACGCGAGACAGCCGGCGATATCCCCGGTGCGTTGCGCAGATATGCCAAGCGGCGCAAGGGACCGCAGCGCACGCGACTGGCGGGAACCGAATTGCTGTACGACGTCTTCAAAGCTGAGAGGCCGGAAATGCATCTGCTGCGCGAGGGCCTACTGCGATACTGGCGGCAAAGCGCGCATGGCCGCGCAGCGACGATGTCGCTGTTGTCCACTCAAGAAGAGCGCCGCTCAGTCTTGATACGCGAATACTTGCTGATGTGCCGGTATGCCTTGCCGGAGTTAATCCACGGGCGCGACGACGAGGGACCGCGATCGAGGGACTCGCGCAATCAGGCTGTGCTGGGGCTGTCGCGAGCAGTGCTGAAATTTCTGGGCGAAACCTGCCAGCGTTAACCTCGACAGCAGCAAATGACGCGCACTGCGAAAGGAGACAGCATCGATGCGGACGTCGCCATCATTGGAGCAGGACCGGCCGGGACCGCCGCGGCAATTCATTTAGGGCAACTAGGAATTTGCAATGTGGTTCTGGCCGATCGCGACGACTTTCCGCGAGACAAGACTTGTGGCAGCGGAGTTTCGCCCAAGGGGCTGCAGGTATTGAAAGCACTCGGAGTGTGGGACCAAGTGGTGCCCCACGCTTATTGGATTCGAGGACTTCGCCTGGTGACGCCAGGAAATCGTGAAGCTTTGCTCTTGAGCGCCAAAGACGCTGCCATCATCTGCAACCGGCGCACACTCGATCATCTTCTGCTTAAGCGCGCGCTCTCGTTGGGCTCGAGATTTATCCGGCACTTTGAAGCGCAGGCACTGGTGCATGAAAAAGCCGTGTAGTTGGCGTCACGGCACGCGACGGCAGAAGAATTCACGCCAGGTTTACCATCGTGGCCAACGGCACCCACTCCAGGTTCGTGGTCAACCAGCAGCCCAAACGCATGATGCAGGCGATTATGGGATGGTGGGAGCACGTTCCGTTCGAACCTAATCACGTGGAGATGATCTTCGAGAAGATGGTCGCACCCTGCTACGGATGGCTCTTTCCCGAAAGCGATACACGTGTGAACATCGGGATCTGTTACGAGGATGCGACCCACAGAAAGAATGCCCGCCTTCTCTTCGATCAGTTTCTCCAGAAACACTACAGGACCAGATTAACCGGTGCAGCTCAGGTAGGGGATTGGAAAGGGCATCCAATCTCCTATTCATACAATGTCGGTCGGCTTCAATCGCCAGGCCGACTGGTGATCGGAGAGGCTGGTAGAATGACCCATCCTGCAACTGCGGAAGGGATCTATCAAGGTATGCATTCGGGCATGATCGCGGCCGAAGCAGTGCGAGATACGATATCGGAAAAAAGGGCGGAGCGGGAGGCTTTGGCGATGTACGAGATGCGCTGCCGCCGAGCGTTTCTGGCTTCGTTTTTATCCGCCAAGCTTTGGCGTTGCGCCGTCACGTCACCCTTGCTCGATTGGCTGGTCGCCTTTGGGCAACGCCCCACGGCGAAAACAGCGTTGGCAAAGATCATCGCGCAAATGTAAATGGGCTATATTTTCGATCCTCAACATTTACATGCGGTCGCCAGAACGACAGTCGGATTACCGCACGCGGAGATGGTGCGATTGCTCGTTCAGGATCTAGCGCGTGCTTATCTCCGCAGGAAATTTCGGCTCCGGCGGCAGCCGGCATCATTGCTCTGAACATGGCCGGGTATGCAATCTTTCGCGGAGCGAATCTTCAGAAACACAAATTTCGGAGCAATCCCAAGGCACTGGTGTCGGGTAAGCCGCCAGAGTATATCCAAACTGTGCCCGGAACTTTGCTGCTGACTTGCGGGTGGTGGGGGATGGCGCGCCATCTAAACTACATGGGCGATCTCCTCATGGAATTAACATGGTGTTTCCCCACTGGATTCGAGCATCCGCTGCCATATTTCTACATTGTTTACCTCACAATTCTCCTTGTCCATCGCCAATGGCGGGACCATGCGATGTGCCTGGAAAAATATGGAAAGGATTGGGAAGCCTATTGCTGGAAAGTGCGTTGGCGGATTGTGCCGGGAATCTACTGAACAGACGTGGCGTAACGCGCCAGAGCCCATATTGGGAAATAAGCTTTGTACAAACGATAGTCGAGCATCGCCGATCTGAAAAAGACGCCGTTGACGACTCCCTTTGGCCAAGAGCCATCGGAGCACTGGACCGACCGCAGCCACGCAATTCCGCGCGCGACCGGCTGGGAGCCGGCTGGGATCAGTTTCATCAGTGCCAGTAGCGCCCAGCTTGTCATCACCACTTGGCTTTGCGGATGCTCAATATAACGATTTTCGAGGCAGCTGGAATAATGTTCTCCCCATCCGCCATCCGCGCGTTGCTTGTCGATCAGCCACGCGGCTACCCGTCTCAACGCGGGATCATCGGCTGGGACTCCGGCGCTGTGCAGGCCTTTCACGACGTGGAAGATAGCGTACGTAAAATTAATGCCCCAAAAACCTGCGAACGATCCGTCCGTCCGCTGGCGGCTTCGCAGGAACCGCACACCACGATTAATTGCCTCGTCAATCTGCCGGCGCAAAAGGGCGGGATGCGCTTCGCGAACCTGCGCAAGTCCGCTGAGCGCCGAACCAGTGCATTCAACGTAGGAGCGCTCGGTCATGCAATGCCTGAACATTTCCGAAGGATTTGCGGCTTCGAGCCATGACGACCCGCGCTGGCGCTCGTAAGTGCCGAAGCCGCCGTCCACATTTTGGCGGGAGAGAATGAATCCCGCGGCTTCAGTAATACGCCGCTCGGAAATGCGCTCGGACTGCGAAAGCGTCAGGCCCGGCAGGCGGTGCATTTTCAGCACGGCGCAAAGAGCTTCGGCGGTGCAGTCGGTGACGGGCCATCGGTGCTCGCCGTCGGAAAAGCACCACCCCCCGAGCGCCGGATCGCGGCTCTGCTCGCGATAATCGTGAATCTCGGCCGTCATCTGCGCACCGCGCAAGAAGGCGTAAGCTCGGCGCAGGGCTTCGGCGCTGGAGACCGCGATGGCTGGCGATTCCAAAAGCGCGAGCATGGCAAACGCCGTATCCCAGGTTTGTGACCGCGCGCCAGCATAGCGGATGCCTTCCTCGTCTTGCCACTTCCATTTCTCCAAGCCCTGCAGGCTCAGTGCTAGGTCCGGATGATTTGGATTGCACGACCAGAGGGCGAGACAATTCAATAGCCCATTCACTGGAGAGAGAGCTTGATACTGAGTGGCCTTCTGCTCGGCCAAGATGCCTCGAAGGCAGCAGTCCAGTGCGCGCTGCCGCAGCCCGGCGAGATGCATGCGCTCATAAACACGTATCGCATCATAAGCGACCCGCAACCACGCGCCCGGCCGCATGTACCTATCTGTTGGCGCGACGTGGTGGCGCTGAGCTTTGAAGTCAATGCCTTCATAAGCCCGATCGAAGAGTTCCTCGCGCAATTCGACGATCACGGATCCCAGCTTCGCCCGGGAGCGAGAGCCGTAGAGATAGGACATCGCCCGATAGATCAGGCGGGTATGACAATAATAATGATTTGGGTGAAATGGCAGTCCCTTCGGCAGGAGAAACATCTCCGGCGGAATGGCATTCACTCCCTCGTAACCGTATAGATCAAGTATGGCTAGCCAGAGCTTTCCCCAGCTTGGAATGGCCAGAACTCCACCGTCTTGGGCATAAAGCCAGCGCCGTGCCGTAGCCAGCAACGAATCTTGTGGACCGACGCCGAGAAGCCTGAGCGCGACATAAGCGAGCGTGGTACAGAAGACATATCCTCGTGACTCTGGATGCAGTCCCCAAACGCCTTCAGACGTGCGGTTCACGCGGAAGTACTTGACCATTTCTGCACGCGTCTGCGGATTGAAAGATCGGCCTGTGACGCGCTGAACAATGATGTATTGCGAGAGGATCATGGTGCACCAGACCATCTCGCCTTCCCAACAGCCGTCTTTACGCTGCAGCGAAAGAAGATGCCGGGTACCTTGTTCAATCACTTCAGGGACAGCATGAGCGTTATGAAGCCTCATCCGAGTTCTGAAATTCAGCCACCCCGTCGGCGCGACCTTGCGGCCGGGGCTTATGCTATATCGCACCTTTGGTGCTGAGATGCACCTGTTTCAGTTTCGAGCTTTCGTGTCAGGTGCTCTTCCCATTTCCGGATGGTTAGTTGTTGAAAGAGGCTTACGACCCGGTTGAGTTCAACAGGGGGAGCATCGAAGTGGGCCTCGTATCCCTCCTGTTCCTTCTCTACGGCAAAGCCGTCCTCGCGCAAAAGAGGCTTGATCGAAAGCGGGCTCGCGATCTTGAGCAATGGAGTCATCAGCCATTTGGGCATACGCCAAGGCGTGAACGGAATCTTGAGCGCATCAAAATAAAAGAAAAAGACGCGGGTGGTCCGCTCATCTATTGGCAGGACAAAGCACAATGCTTGATCATGTGGCCGGTGTTCGACCGCTGGTACGGATACTCGTTGCAAAGTTCGATGAAATTCGTATTGACTCGCCTGCGATCCACGAAAAGGCCGGAGAACCGGCCAGCGCCGATTTTGGTGTTGTAACTGACGAAGACCCGGTCTCCGAGCATTTCGCAGCGGACGCTTTGGGGTCGACGAAAGGACGATACCTGCGATGTAGATAGGCATACGTAAGATCGTCGAATACCGCCTCGCTCCCTCTAGCGTCGCGCGCGTTGGGTCAGTGTTGAACCTGGTGGACATTCGAAGACAGCCAGACGAACTTCGGCGATGTCAAACCGGATACAACGGATCTTGCGAAACTGCTCCTAATAGAGTTCGGGCTCATCTACGCGAACGACTGGCATCCGGTCCCCTTCACCGTTCCTGCTGGAACGATCGCGAACATCCGCGGTATGGCTGTGACCAATGTCTTTGGCGAGGTGTTTGGATCGAAGCCGCTGGCCGTGGGGAAGAGGACGACTGGCAGCGGTGGGCCATGTTCCTGATCAGTATCAAAAGGGAGGGGACAGGAAGCCGCGGATCTCAGTCTTGTGATCCCACCTGCGGCACAGAAAGTCCTGGAAGGACGGCCCTTTGAGGAGATCACGATCGCTCGGGATGAAATGTGTGCCTACAGCGCAGCGGCAGAACAGGGGACTCATAATTCAAGAAAGACTTTTTGCGCGTGTTTTCACCGGCTTGCGCACCGTTGCGGACGCTAGGTGTTTCAGCCATTTCGGATTGGCGCCGCGTTGCGCAGAACTGCGCCGTTTTACCCAAAAAACATTTCACGCCGTAGAAAACGATCCTGAATGAAATCTCTCTCTCTCTCTGCCGATCGCACGAGTCGGAAAAAAGAAGCCACGTGGCCTTGTCGCCGATCAGAAAAAATGCGCCTATGTCAGCCGCATCGGGGCCGGGCTGTTTTAGACCCGTAGTTCCAATACGGGGACATTCTCATCAACCGTCGCCGAAGCAATGGTCGCAGCGCGGCCAGGAAATAGCGCCGGAGGCCTACCGCCCGTGTTACTTCGTAGACTATGTCGGCGAAGGAATAGCGTTGATATTTGAGCAACCGCTGGCTCTCTGTGGTGTCTAGCCAATCTGTATAGTACTGTTGAGTTCCAAAGGCTTCCTGTGGAAGCTGCCCGAGCCCAGATGCTCCCAGCAGTCCATCTAAGTATTCCCGAAAGTGAATCTGGCAGCGTGGGCCGCCCCCGATAAGAAGTATCTTTTCCCGAGAAGACTTACAGTCGAGCGCGTTGGCGATTGCAAATCCGGCATCGAGTGGGTGGAGCACCTCGATGCGCGTAGTCAAGGGTATCTCGAATAGGACTGGATGCGGTTTTCTTAAACCTACGAACGGGACGTGTGCAAACCGGAAGATCAGCCAGGGCAAGTCCGTTTTTTGCACCATTTCCTCGCATTCTAGTTTTTGTCGGGTATAAAAATCCGTCGCATTCGTCGGATCGCTTACGCGCCTGGGCGGAGGTAAGTCTTGGGTGTGCCCAAATACGCTGCAACTCGACGCAAACAGAAATGTGGGCGGGTGACGCAATCTTAATGCAGCCGCAATAAGCCGCTGCGTCCCACACACATTTACGTCATGCGCAAGTCCAGGAGCTTCGTCGCTTTTCGGTGGCAAAACACCTGCAAGGTGGACGATGGCATCGATGTCCCGGACGCTCGCATCTAGGTCGACCTGCCGCACGTCGCCCCAGCATAAGTCGATCAACCTAGAGCACTTAGTCGCGGTCGCTGCATTCGGCGCATTTTTAAGATCCAGGCAGCGCACATTGTGGTGTCTCCTAAGGAGTGCCTCGAGCGCACGAGCTCCGATATTCCCAAATGCGCCAGTAAGTAATACGTTCACGGCATTTCAGTCGCTGTCTGGTCGTTAACCCTACATTCGCTGCATGCCGGGAACCAGAAGAATACCGTTCGGCAACATTGACCGCGTTTCAGCATAGGAAAAGTCTTCCTTCTGCTAAACTTTACTGGCTTGAACTCGTGCCAATCCCGCACACTGATGAGCGACGTCGTCCCTCCTAAGAAACTACTCGAAAGGCCTGAGTTGGAAGCCGAATTCTTTTGCGGTTACGCAAGTAGGCGCTCTTCGTATTTTTCTTCATAGTAGATTTGGACCTGCTTGACATAGGCCGCGCCGAAGTTGAGCAGGGCGTAGAACATCGTGCGAACTTGTTAGCACCGGCGTTACTGGCTGTTGGTGCACCCAGTCGAGCTTTGATGCGGCGGATAAATGCTCCGATCGCAGTCTTGCTTTGCATTGCGCCTTGGCCGGCCGGTCGGAAGAATATCGCCGCAGCGCGATTCTTGGTTTTTCTCGGTCTGGAGTTGAGAAGTTTACCCCGCTGAGGCGGTTTCCGGACGAACCCGATACGTGGGATGGGTTGGCGGCAATGTGTTGCAGGTTCTCCCAACGCGTTTCTTTAACTGCACGATCAGTCCGTTTTCTCTTAGAACCGCCTCCGGGCTAATCGCATCCTTCTCCAAGAGACCGTCGATCAAATGCGTGCAACCGCGCTCACGGTCACTAGCTCTCCTAACCACGTACGAAGCCCAGCACTGGAGGCTGGCGTTACGATACTGCAAAGCGGTTTTCGGGGATTCAGGAAAGCGTCATGGTGTAAGGAAAACAGCGGGACCACCTCAGTGCTCGCACATGTACAAGCAGCATTCGGCATGTCTTGCGCTGCGCTCCGCCGTGCTCGGGGAGCATTACGAGAACAATTTGATTGATCAGCCAGCGCATTCCGGGTCCCCTATGTTATACGTGCACTGCCCGCCGCAGCTGTGCGGACAACTGAATTTGCACGTGCTTCCCTCGTCGCTCGGCTCGGGGCAGCCTCCGCAGGTGCCGCTTGCCAATACTTCCACAGGGTCCGTGTCGTGCGATGGAAAGATTTGAACGTCGAGGTCGAACTCATCATCGTTAGTAGTTTCCAGATATTGATTCATGCTTCTCACTCCGTTCCTATTATCGCTTGGTTGTCTGCAACTGCGCACTGGTGGGCCAGACGCTAACCGCGAGTGCTATCAGCCCGGGTAGAAACCACCACTCTGAGGCTCTTGACTCGGTAAAGAGTTCGAGCCCCCTGGCAGGCGCGAAGAAGCGGGGACAACGGTCCGGGTGCTGCGGGAAATGACGTGCAAACAGTTGCTCCGCTTCAGTGAGCCGCGCATCGAAAAGGGGATCCTGACCACGGCGAATGGTCGCCTCCACGCTTGCGTGCGCAATGAAGTCAGCGTCCAGCGACCTGATCGTGTCCACTAGGATACGCACCGGCTGGCTGGGCTCGCTCAGGAGTTGTAGGGCATCCGCGATGAGGGCGTCAAAGTGATACCCACTCGTTTGCAGTACCCACAACGCCTTCGCGTACAACACGCCGACGGTTGCCGCATGGAACGGAGTACCCGCATGGCGGTTTGTTCGGAAGAGCAGTGAATAGCCTGGATTGTACGGCCGCTGAAGGAGCGGGACTATCTCAGTGATCCCGGCTTGCAACGTGGAGCTCCTTGGAACAAGACCGGCGACCGCACGCGTAATGCCCGTAAAGATACGGTGCGCCTCTTGCGCAGACTTCGTTATTGGGCCGCTTATAGTTAAAGGAGCAAGCCACTGGTGCACCTGAAGGTGCAGATTGGTGGCCAGCATGGAACGCCGACTCTCCTCTGCTCGCAGCCGAGCTAACTGAGAGGTCCTGCGACTTGGCTTCTCCTCTTCGTGTGGCGAGTGTAGCAGAGTGCGGTCGCGCACCTTCCCAGTGGACTTACTGGCGTAAAACGCTACCCGATATACGCTTTGCCCATCGCCTTGACCGCGACAGAATACGTTGATGCCACCCTCCATGAGAAGTCCATTGGTATGTCCGGAAAGCCAATCGTGATTCTCGAGGACAGTCTCGATCCGGCACGTCGAGGGTAGTCGAATGCCCAGTTTCTTGAGCTCCGACCGTGGATTCTGGACGAACAACAGCACCTCCGCCGGAGATGCGACCCAAGCGTGGCTTAACAAGGGCTGTGCGCGAAATACTCCGGATCGTGCCGACAAGTCGACTATATTTCGTGGCATGATTCCTCTCCGTTAGAGTCACGAACGTTGGCTCGTAGCACACCAAGGATAGGCCTACGCCCCATTATTCCGCGCCTCCCATCAGAGGGGCGCAACGAGACACAACACACGAGACATATCATCGCTGGCTCCAGAGGGGAAGCACAAAACCATACGCATATAGCTCGACCTTGTAAAATTGTGAGTGCCTGTCTTGATTGCTTTGCGCACCATTTCGGGAGTGATCGTGCTTGTTAGACGGCGGCACGAGACCCAAAACCGGGTAAAAATTCCCTCGTGTGATTTGACTCGCTTGTTGCAAGCGGTCTGTCATGTGTATTGAGATATACAACGTCGAGCTTAGTTAGGCAAATACATTATCGAACCCTGCCTGGGGCCCAGGCGACGAGGCTCGCAAGCGTTCTGCTGGCCAGTTCGAGTGCTCGCTCCTCTTGCCGTGAGTGGTCGCTGCAGAGCCGGTTGCAGTGCATATGAACTACGCTCCGCAAGATATCGTCGAGCGGCGTCCACAGCTTCCGTGCGTGATCGAGGTCTACCAGTTTTGGCCCCAGCTTCTGTAAAATTATGCGCCTCTCCATAAGGATGCTGCGGATGGAGGCGAGGCGCGGATCAGGTGGTACCCCCCAGGAATCGCCCAGTAGAGCACGAAGCCGATGGCTGTTGGTACGGTACTCCGCCCCGTGTATGCGCCCAGCCATTCGCCTATACCAGTTCAGCCGGGCGGCTGGAGTAAGCCCGAGCCCCTCGAGAAGATCATCAACTGTGCAGGCGGCCAGATGCGCTCGTTCAAGCTCCGGGACCGAACGCTGCCACGCCAGCAGGTTCGCAACTGTCACACTATCTGCGGCAAACAAGCGCTCAAATAACGGCAGCGCTTCCGGGCCTCCATAGCGCTCGGTTTCACGTTCGTACGTGTCAAAGGCAAAGTGATGGAGCACGTCACGCCGCATCAACTCCGAAGCCCATGTACAGAGTGAGGGCAGCACTTCCGACATTAACAGCAAGGGATCTCCGGCGATACGCAGACGGAGATGAAAAGTTGGATCAGCATAGCGCACGAAGAACCAGAAAGAAATCTTTCGAGCGGCCATCGACTCCTCCATCAACCTTCTCAGCTGCTCGCTAATGACCTGATCGGCAAGGTTCCGCGAGAGGTAAAACTTGCCGTAAAGCCAGTCCGACGTGAGAGGGCGCAAGCGCTCAGAGCGAGGGACCTGCCTGAAGGTTGGGCGGTTTGAGCAGTTCTCCGACCCCTCACTCTCTCGGAACAGCGATGCAACGAACTCAATGAGACGATGGCCATCGCTGCTTTTTACCCAGGCGTGTTCCGGTCCTGGAAGTGCCTCCTGCACGTTGAGGCTTGCTCCAGGAGCCAGTTTCTTGCCCTCGAAACGTAGAAGGTCCATACCTGCGGCACTATCAAGATCCACAAGCAGGAGTTCGTCGTGATGACCGAGCGTCACGAAGCGGGGTAAAGCGGCCTTCTCCCGCACAACGGAAGGCGTGCTTGCGAAGGCATCAAGGAACTCCTTGTTCAAGCTCCATTCCGCTGTACGCAGGACCACCCGCCCACTCTGCACTCGCGGCCTGAAAGGCAGGTAGGTGGCCATCCCCCACGAGAAACGATCGATTGTCGCCTCTCCATCGTGGCTTATGGAGAGCAGAAAGCGTGCCAGTGGAGGAGCAAGACCGTAGTTCAGCATATGCAATGACGACACTGCTACGTCCACTCCTTCACGCATCCAACGCAACTGAAGTCTATCGGCGCGCAGACACAAAGCCAACTCTTTGAGCGGGATCACGTGTGCTTTAGGATACGGTGTGCCACCATTCACCAGGATGACATGGGTACGCAGTAACGGCCGGACCATCACGTTTGCGGTACGCGCCCGTAGTGGCTCGAACATTAACTCGGCGGCGATGCTAGATTGACCGTTGATGGGGATATCGCCAAGAAACGATAGTACTTTGGCATTAAACACATGACCAAACCGACCGAGCATGCGACCTGCGGGGGCCACGCCAGCATTGCTGCTAAGCACCAGGAGAAATCGTCCGGCATCTATAGCAGCCGCGCTTTCCGCGGCTATTGAGAAGCAAAGATCTAGTGAGCTCGGCAGAGCGCCGAGACGTCCGCAAGCCGTCGCAAGCATTGCCACCCGAGCCTCATCGAGCTCTAGCGTTTGTTTACCGGACTGCAAAGTTTCGGCAGCAAGCCGAATAAGTAGCTGGTCGCGCTTCGGGCGCCGAATATCGGGAGCGCGTAAATCTGGCAGGCCAAGCCCCTGATCCGGATCGATCGCCTTCAACAATGGGACTTCTCTCCAGGGTCCGTACGTCTCAGCGAAGCGCTCTCGCCACGCCGCCACCGAACCCGCTGGCGGGGAGGAGATCCGCAGGAGAATATCGGCGGCGCGGCAGACCTCCTCGCCGACAATGCGGTGAAGACGACTGCCGTGATTGCTGAACGCCGCGTCGATCTGAAACGGAGGCTCGTGCACCTCTATTGCGTGCGCCGCTGCATTCAGTGATGGCCAGCGTTCAAGGGCTTCCTTCTCCGGCAGTTTTTCCCAGAGCGCAAGGTCTTGGAGAAGTCGGCTCAGCGCCTCCGAAATAGCGGGTACCGCTCCCCTGCCTCGGAGATAATCGATCACATGATGCACTGGAGAATCGGTCAGTGGGGGACGCAGTTCGTTGATCAGTAAGCCGTGGTTGCATAGAGCCTCCACCATACCACGTACCAGCGGCGCACTGGCGCCACGAGATTCGCTAATCCTCGCGACGAGCGCCTCATAAGGCATGCCGTTGGCACAGCACGCCAACGCCTCCAGTACAGGGGGTGTGGCGCGAACGGAAACGTCCGACAGAACAGCACCCGCCTCCTCATGCATCGCGTGTGGGAGTATGACACGCTCTCCACGAACGATCACGCAAGGGTGCGTTCGCAGCACAGACCGCGCGCGCACGTCAGAATCTTGCTCGAGCCGCGCCACGAGTGCATATAGCCATCCCATGTCAGACCGCGCGCGTCGAATGGACGGTCGCCCGGCTACCGTCAATTCAGTGTGGTCACCCCACTCCGCTAGACCGACGCCAGCAAACAAACCGAACGGTGTTGTGCGCATCGCCATGCGGGTGAGATATGCCAGTACCGCCCGTCGCACGCGAGATCGTCGATTGGCGCTTGTGAAGCCCCTATCCAATGCATTCGCAAGGGATGGCGACGCGATGCGCAACGCAAGAGTGACGAACGGATCACGGAGCAGACTGGCAACAGGATCATCGTCTGGTGGCGGCCAGTTAGAATCTTGAGATGTGGAGAGAGCGCGGAAGCACTCGACTGTCAGCGCGGGTGCCCTGAACATCAGAGCGGGGGTCACCTGCCATCGCCCAACGGTACTAAGTACCGGCCGTGCTACGGAACCAGCTTGCTTATTGCCTTCGATACCATTCTCCATGCGTGGCCTATGACAGAAGGAACACCCGGTCCCACGACGGCTCGATGGACGAAGCCGCTGCAGCTAACACTAGAGCCACGCCGGCCGCGCCATCGAGCAAACCAGGATCGTCGCGTTTAAGTCCTTTATAACCCAGACTGCGATAGCCGAAGCGCATCGTATTATCGTATTCGGCCACGAGTTGTTTAAGTTCGGGTAGCACCATCGACTGTAACTCCAGGTCTCCGGTATCGGCCGCGAAGCGGAGGCCAATATGAATCAAGCCGGCGCGACCGTGACAGAAGGTGGGAGAGGGCACGTCCCTGCGCTCTGGCGGCATTCGAAATGCTGCTAAGACGGCTTCGACTGCCCGCGTCCTCCAATCGGCGCAATCCAACGCATCGCCCGCTAGCCATAGTGCCCGTGCGCATCCCGGCGCGCCGTAACACCATCCCGTTCGCGCGGGCGTAGAGGAGGCTGACGACTCCTCTTCGATGGCCACTGCGGTGGGCCACGTGGGGGCTCCGTCATGATAGAACTGGTGCCGCAGCAATGACGCGACTAACATTGCGATAGCATCTTCCTGCCCCTCGACTTTTACTCCTTCCATACTTGCCAGCGAAAGAGACGCAATAAGCCCAGGAATGCCATGAGCGAGTCCAAGGTTTAGCATCGGGCCGCGCGCAGCGTCCCACCAATCACCTGCGTCAATAGTAGGAGGCCTCCCGTGGTACCTTAGAACCATCGAGACCAGAGCGTTCAAACTGGCAAGAAGGACTTCTTGAACCTCGGGGCGATTTCGGCGAACGAGCAGTACCGCAACGATACCACTGAGTCCAGAGATCAAGTCAATCAGGTGAGAAGATAGCGGTGCGTCTAAGCGCGCAACGTGAGATGCTAATCTTCTTGTCTGCCAAGTCAAAGCTGTCTCCGCCCTCTGCAGCAAGCGGCGATAGCGTCGGCCTCCGCGGGAAAGTGCGTCGGCCGTATACACAAGCCCCGCCCAGCCACCGTGGAGCGAGGGACCTAGTCTTTGGAGAAGAAGCCCATTGCTAATCGCTGCAACGAGATGTGCATGCGCAACCTCATCCCACCCCGCACCAGGTAAGCACACATCCAAATCAGCGGCAAGAAGCGCGATCCCTGTGTGCCCGCCCGCGAGCGTCGGTGCTCTGGACGCAAAGTCTTCGGGGCCGGCAGAGACTTGTTCTCCATCTCCGGCGTGACGGGTGCGAGCGACCGATGCCGGGTCGCGTAGTGCCGTAGCAACCATTACCGCCACTGTTTGGGCTCTCTCCGCGAGCGAGGGTTCCACGAATGAGCACCAAGTTCGAGATCTAACTGCTGAGAGCGGACGCATCTGTCACCTTGTCAAACGAGACAGCGAGAGCATTTCCAGGCAAGCAGCACAGCGGTAGCTAGCTTGCAGTATTTTCAGTTGTCTTGCAAACAGACTCAGTATCAGGCATAAGACACCTCCTGAAGTTTTCGATGAACACATCAGACCGCCGCACTTCCCTACAGAGATCATCCTCACTGCCGTCGCTGGTGTTTAGCATACAGCCTGCCCTGTTGGCATGTCGAGGAATTGCCCGTGGAAGGCGGCGTGGATGTCGAGGGGTTCTCGGAGCAAGCGAACAATTATCGAAAGGTTTCCATAATTACTCCTTGACTACGAACCCCTATGACGTGCTAACACTGCTCTCCAGAAACTGTCGCTAGAACACATTGAAGGTATCGCGTTGCTCCACCGCGTGTTCGCCAGACGCCAGACCTTCCTCGATGATCTCTGGGCTCGAGAAAGTATATGGTCTGTGACGGTTAAAACCACCTGATGAATTTGATGGTTCGGCGTTTTGAGCGACAGCCGCAGCCCGGTATCTGTTAATCTCCAAATTTTTTTGCGTGGGCTCATTCACTTTTCGATAGACCAGTTGACAGGTAGCATCTAAGTGGAATGCGATAAAGCGTTTTGACGCACGTGAGGGTCACCGGCATGTGCGGCCCTCCCCAAGTGTTCCACCGAGAAGGCAGTTGTAATTAAAAAGTCAAGCGAGGTGCGGGAGGAGATCGTTGCTGGGGTGTCACCGGTCTGGCGCCGAAGCGCGCTGCCGCGGCACACTTGCTAGCGTTAGCATAAAGACATCAACAGATGAAATATCAGCCCCATTGGGTCCGTGATCTGTGATGCGGATCGATCGTACGAGCGATGTGGGAACATTCCCTAGGTCATCGTAGCACGCAGCACGGTTATTAGGCTGAGGCGAGGAGCGGGGTTTTGCGAACATTGGGGCAGTCTGCCGTCATTTTGTGCCTCAGCTATGAATTGGAAAACTGAAATGACCCCAGAATTGGTGGTTGAAAAGTTTTGGGGACTTCTGTATTTTTAAGGGCGTCTCTGTAGCTCAGGTAGGGAATAGAGCATCGGCAAACGCAGCCGAAGGTCGGAGGTTCGAACCCTTCCAGAGACGCCCTCTCGTGCTTGAACTGAACACGACCATGCCGTATACACGTCGCCCTCTATGCCCCAAATGTGAACGGCCATTAGCTGCCTGTTGGTGTGCATTCGTGCGACGAGTTACGACTCCGCACAGCATCCTCGTTTTGCAGCATCCTCGGGCGGCGCGCGCGCCATTTGGCACTGTGCGTATTTTACAACAGGCTTTGCCTAGGGTAACGGTCCGGGTCGGCACCGATTTCACGCACGATGATTGTGTCCGCGCGGCTTTGAGTGAGCCGCTCCATCAACCGATAGTGCTCTTTCCGCGAAAGAATGCCAAGCCGCTACAGCAGTTCGCAGGCGAAAGACCACTTACGTTGATCGTTGTGGACGGAACCTGGACTCAGGCGAATTCTATCGTGCGGAAGAATCGATGGCTTGACAAACTGGCGTCATACAGGGTTGCGACGCGAGCATGTTTCGACCCTGGAAGCAGTGGCCGAGGCGCTCACACTGCTTCAAGACAACTCACAAATTCATGAGATCCTCACGACGGCACTGCGCGCCATGATCGGACTGCAACTGGCTTGTATAGATGTCCGTAGCTCAGCGATTCTCGGTCATCGCTCGCTGCTCGTGCGCGCCGGCTACCTTCCTACGTTGCCGTGATTCTGGTCCCCCCGGAACGCAACGCGATTGCGATAGAATATAAACGTTCTGCTCGTCGGTGGTTTTGGCAACATCGGCTCCAGTTCTTTGGAAAAGTTGCTCCGCCCGTGACACCGCTGCGCTGCAGGATCTGAGGACCCGCACAAACGTGAAGACAAGTTCCAGATATGACGGGCAAGTCGAGGTGCAATAGAGCAATGTATGCTGTACTGAAGCCGTCTGAGCAGCCGTGCAGGACTAGGACGTTCATTCATCTTGCACGTATTTTGCAGCCGGCAAGCAACGAACACTCGGACCTAGCGCAGAGAACAAACGTGGGCGGCACACGCAGCTGATTGATGTGGCCGAGCGCTTGGCGAAGCCACCGCAACTTTGTTTGCCTCAACGCTTGCAATCTTCAGCTACACGCAGAAGAATCCACTGCCCTGACACGTAACTGACCCAACGATCGCAACCGACTGGTACACGGAGCACAAGCTGCTGTGCGAAGACATGATCCGGGCGTCCAAACTCGGCTGGCTGATCCAACGTTTCACCCCAATTCGCGCGCCTATGTCTCGAAGCTGGTCAGGGAATGACAGGATCTTCATCCCAACCATCCACGATGATGCGTCCCAGCGTGGATTGACTGTAGCCACGATCATCAAGAGCACGCAAGATCTGTTCCCACGTGCACTCGGCGCACAGGGCATCGAGCAGCAGCGGGAACGCAAGCAGATTGGGCGGATGAGAGTCGCGGCCCACTCCTACGAGACGGAGAGCCGCACTATCTAGCCCTTCCGTACGTCGAATGGATTGGAACAACAACTCGCTACGGCAGCAAAGCAGCAGCCATAAACGATGAGGGAGGTCGGAAAACGCGTGCGCGAGTCGTCCGGTGGGACCGGTCACAGGATCTGAAGACCCCGGCGCGCGCGATGCCACCCAATGTGTAAGCCTTGCCGTTAGGCTCTTCGGCAGGACATTTCTAGAGCTAAGAGTGATTCTGCTGTCATTCGAGCGCCGAAGCTGGATCCAACCTGTGTTTAGCCAGCGGTCGAGAATGCACTCCATCGTTTCGTTTCGACTCCTAGCTTCACGCGTCGCAAGATGCGCCAGCCGGTGAGGATTCGGCGGAAGTGGCGCACCCAAACTCACATGGATTGGCAGAGCGGACTCGAAGTCTGGTCCCAGGCCATACCGAGCGTGACCGGCATAAACACACACTGGCGCATGTTGTAGCCCATCCAGGAAAGCCGCGGCGGCAGTATCCCCGTGCTGGCCATCAATGTTTGCAATTAGCCGGACCACAACGTCGACCATCCTTTGTGGACCAACCGGAGGAGAAAAGGAGAGGGCGGCTCTGCGTGAAAAGTATCGGGTGCAATCATTTTCTTGGGGTCGCCTGTTTCGTTGAGCAAGCAAACGGATCGCCTCCCCCACACCTTCTAGATAGCCGCGCCCGCATAGCTGATGCGCGAGCCACGACAGCCGGTTTGGGGTGTCGACGGGCCTAGTAGAGTTTATCAGCGGCGGTGCGGCAGCGTCCGGACCATCGTTAAATCCGAACGCCATGACGCACTCGAGAACTCCCCCGGTGGTCAGAGCAGCATAGCGAGGCCGTCGTTGGCCCCGAACGCCGCGTGGAGGGGACCCGGCCCGAAGGCGCTCCATGAGCGTCTGGTTGGATAGCTCGTGCCAGCTATCATCGCCGAAGGCCTCGCGAAGAGCGTTACTAATGAGTGCCTCGTCCAGATCTCGCCCGATTGGCGAGCGTAACAACCCGAGCCGCTGGAGTTCAGGCACCGTCGCGCGTAATATGGGTAATGTCCGACTCATTACCTTCACTTGGCAACACAGCAAATTGCTTGCGATGATTACTCTTGATAATGTGATTGAATAGCATGATTAAGCGCACAACGCCACGTTGAGACGAATCGGCGTTTGAATGTGGACGACATCTTGACACCTCAGCAGCATTCGGCCGGCAATCCATAGTCTTCGGCACCCAAAATGTCGACCGCGCGCTCCACGTGCGCAAATTGCTAAGGTCTGTTGCAAAGATACCAATGCTGAAGAATCTCGCTTAGGCAAAGACGAAGATAGGCTGCCGGGCAAAAGGCTCTTGCTGGCATTAAAGCCGCCGGAGAGGTCGGGGACTGGCGAGCTCTGGAGTGCTTTCCTGCGCATGTCTTACTGGCCCCTACAACAGTGATTAACACCATCCTGGGCCGGCGCTGCTATCAACAAATCGCATTGGAATGTGGCTATACCGCCGCGAGTCTACGCGAGCGCCTTTACTGCCGTATGCTCGGCCAAGACCACGGGCCGATGGCCGGAATTCTGATTTACACTGCAGCTTCGGATAGTGAGGGAACACTCGGCGGCCTCGTGCAACTCGGTCAACCCGTAACGCTGGGGCGACAGCTGCAGCATGCGCTCGAATCCATGCGCATTTGTGCATCAGACCCGTTATGCGCCGAGCACGCCCCACTTCCTGATGCGCGTTCTGTGCACGGTGCGTGTTGCCATGCTTGAGGAACCAAACGTCAACCTGGTCCGATCTGCTTCAATGGCTTAAGGCGATCATCCACCAGTGGTTTGCGATCGCGGGCGGCACCGTGGTCGCTGTCTTTCAAATTTGCTATGCTATCTTTCGTCGCGATTGGCCGCCCGTTCTAGGCTGGGCTATTCTCGCGGCGTGTTTTGTTTGGGCGACGTTTGAAGCCTGGCGCGATGAGCACCGAAAAACGATTGGTAAAGAACGCCGATCGATCTTGAACAAAGTCGTCGAACTCATCACAACAACTAACATCGACGTTCTTGGTGCGTTAATCAGAGTGTCGGATGAGTTCGGCAGCGAAGAAGACGTCGCGTGGGTGTGTCAGCAATTCGATGAACAGGGCCGTTACGATCCTTTTGGTGTTATCGTCGCCGGCGCCGTGTTTGAGCCAGGTTTTGACGGTAAGCGACTTAAATTTCTTGAAGATGCGCGGGTTGCCGGAATTGGCCGCCTCGAAGAGGCAATTGATTATCTCCACTCTGGTTGGGCTTCCAAGAATGGACTTATCGACAGGCGGACGAAATAGACGCAATGCGTGGCGTCTTTTTCTTCATGGTCGACAAAAGGCATGAACTTCTCCGGATCCCTCGGCTGATCGCCAGGAATTGCTCCACGACCGCGGCGAGCTCCGCACATCAAATTTTAGTTACGGGAAAATCACATCAAAAGTCTTGCACTCGCTCAAGATCGGGAGCTTAAACGAGGGCGTGAAAACCACTCAAAAAACGCGACCTAGCAATGTTACCCCGTTCGTTCTCGAAGGCCGGTGGGCGCTTGATCGCCTCGACCGACCAACCATGCGATGGCTTAGCAGGGCAGCGACGTCCGATCCGGTTTCTCATGTTTAGTTCGCGACTGGTAAAATAGCAACGGTTGCGGTTCGTGCGGAAAAAAGGTAGTATGTTAAATCGCTTTTACAGAATTTGACGCGCACAACTGGAAAAAAGGTGCCTATGGCTCGCCTTCAGATTGTTCTGTCACAACGTGGGGCTTCTGACCAGCGCACAGCGGCACAATTGTCGCATGGTCGGTTTTGGCGTATCAAGGCCGTACTGGCGACGGTGTTGGTCGCGGCCGTCTTTATAGGCCTTTTACTGGCGGCGCTTTTTTTAGGGTCTCTGATCGCGGCTGTTCTGGTGATTCTGGTTTCGGTTGTGGTTGTGGTTGCTGGGACGAAAGCTCTCGTCCGGTACTTCAGGAATACTTAAGGCATTTTAGGCCGGTTGCGCTTTCGCATCGACGATGCTATCGAACGCTAGCCCGCTCGATCGTTCACCCCGACCCGTCTGCTTCTCATTCCCGATCCAGACATAAGCCTCGCCGTTGGTCCACCGCGTTCGCCGAAACGATTCAGTTACCAGAATGCCCGCCCGCGGGACCTCCTCCTCGTGAAGGAAGAACTGCTGCTTTACTTGAAGATCGAGCCCTTCCCGAATTAGCGTGGTGCGCGGCGGGATTTTTTCGGGTGGCAACGGGTCGCCCTCAATGATCCGCAGCATACGGCTCCGCTGCAATTGGATCTCCCGCACGGAGCCGGGGACGTGGACCGGCACGAACGGGATAAAATGCTCCGGCACGCTGGTCATGGCCAGATACGCGATCCCCGCCTGAAACGGCGGCGGTGGAACGGCGATCGCGCCGATCAAGCGCTGGTGATAGGCAAGTGTTTCACGGGCTTCGTCCTTGCCGGCGCGCCCAGGTCCTGTTACGGAAGGTAGCGTACGCTCTACGGCCCAGACCATGTTGGCGACTTCATCGCGCGCCAGCTCGACCTCTTCGAGCGACCTGCCGTCAATGGTCGACGACACGACGGGCGGGACGAACAGGCTGGGTTCCCCCAGCGATCTCGCCGTGTCGTTCGAGCTGAGCTGGAACATCGCCCAACGATGCCAGTTGTCTTGCGGGCCGGTGCCCGCCCCGAGGATCCAGAAGCGCTCGCCGAAGTTATTCGTCACCGCCAAGCCCTCGATCCGCGCCAATGTGCCGGCCGGCAATTGATGGGGAAACAAAAACCAGTCGTTGGCATAGACCAGCGAGAATTCCATCAGCAAAAGCTGCGCTAGGTCCGTAGTCGACGGATTCACAGCGCCGAAATCGGTCTTGCGATCCTCCAGAGCCCACCAACGCGGATCGGGCATGCCTTCGAACGTGACGGGTGTTGGGATGAAGGACGTAACCGACGTCTGCTCTCCCGGGTCGGGCGGGCCTCCAAGATTGCCTGGAGCGCGATTGAACGAATACCAATCGAGCTGCCTTTCCGCGTACTCGTCGGCGGCCAGCACCTGCTCGCTTTCCAGCCTCGGGACAGAACAGGCGAATTGATACTCGAGGTACGGCGGCTTCCAGGCGGCTTCCTGCGCGGGCTGATAATACATGCCGCGGAACCACGCTTCGAATTCGAGCCCGAGCGTATCGAGCGTCCCCTCATCTCCGGGCGCATCCAAAGCGATCCCATCGGAGGCGTGGTGCGCCGGGTCCAACAGATACAGGTGCAAATCGCCGCCATCCATTGCCCGCCCAGCAAGGGCCGCATACTGCTGCCAAGCCTGCCGGTGCGCGTAGATATAGTCGGACGTCTCGTCCTGCGGCGGCAGCGTAATCGGATACTGCACAACATATTTGGGTATATAGGTTGGCAGCCCCGAGTCCCGCAGCATATTGCCCCACTGCCTTCCAAGCTGTGCGCGCAAATCGAAGCGCATCTTTTGGCCGTTCCACTGCCATTGGAGGACGCGCTGCTCAGCCTTGACCTCCATCGGCACGTTCGACTCGAAGGGCTCCGTGGCAGCGCCACCTGGCTGGTATTTGGTTACCGGAGCGGTGCGCATGCGGAGCTTGGCGAATACCGGGGATCCAGCGTCATCGGCTTGGAACTCGCCGAGCTGCCACTGCTTAGTTAACATCCAGAGCGGGTCGCGTACCTCGGCTTTGAGAGCACGGGAAAAGTCGTTCTCCCGCGGACGTCCCTCCAACCGGTTCCACACAGTTATGGTCGGGAACAACTGCTGGGTGAGCGCCGTCTTTAGATCGGGGACGACATATTTGACGTCCATATTCAGCTCCCAATAAACTTATAAACGTTGTTGTTCAAAGCCAAATTGGTGGCAATGGTGATCTGGTACAACGTCACTGCCATTAACGTCGCAGGCAGAAACTGAGCGTAGTTAGAGGCATCCACTTGCGACGGCTCGACGCCACGCATCCTCGTACCGTCGAGCGTCTCATTCAAAGTGGCGACCAGGTCGTCCCAGCGCCATCTTCCGGTTATCGCCGGCGGCACGGCGAGCAGCATGACTTGAGGCGGCTGCGAACTCGGCCGATCAAAGTGGAATGTCACACCAGAAGTCACGTCCGTAGCCGGTACCAACTCCGGCCATTCATCCAGAAGAAGGCCGCTTTGCGGCGCCGCGTGGTTGAACGCCGTGGCAAAGTGCGCGGTGTAGAGAAGCCGGTTGTTGGAGGTCGCGGTTGCGGTATCGAACTCCAGGGCCGTCCACCGGTCATTGGCGGTAAACGGTAGTTGCAATGGAGTGAGAATCGCTGAACCCGCGCCGAATGCCTCGCTCAGGATGCCCACGTTTTCCCACGCGTTCAACTTGTCCCGAACACGCGCCAGCCCGTACAACCAGTCGTCGACCGGGAAGCGGCGGCCGTCGGTGTGGAGATCGGTGAGCAGCGCAGCCGAGCTCGCAAAAGAATTTTGGATTTCGATACCGCGGTCGTCCGCGAGAAGAAAGCGCGGGATCATCAGAACCTCGTCGCCCAGCACGTTGCGGGCTGCGGCTTGTAATTGTTGCACGCGCGCCTGGGACTTGGTGAGACTGGCGGCTGCGGTGACTATCGCCCCCGCGTTATCAATCCGCTTCGTCAGCTCGTCGGCCAGTGCCGTGACGCGGGCAACCAAAGTGTCGCGCAGAGAAATCACGGCCGTCTGCTGATCCGTGATGTCGAACGGAATGGCGTCGTGTTGCGCGAGTAGCGGCGTCATCGCGCCGGCAGCGGCCGTGAAGTCGACCAGCTTGGAGCCGGCGAAGGCCAACAGACCTTTGAGTTGAAGAAGCCGCGCATCGAATTGGCCTTTCTTTGCGTCGACGGCGAGCTTGTACGCGTTTGGATCGGCGGGCGGCACGGGCGTAGTGCTCGATGAAATCAGCCCCTCCGTCTTCGCCACAAGCGCTATTTTTTCTGCATCCGTGGGAAGGCCCGCGAATCCCGCTATGAGCGCCACGTAATCGGCGGCCTTTTGGTCCCAGCGTGTGACGAACGCTTGTATCTTTTGAACGATAGCGTCGTAGATGGCGCGCATATCGCTGTGAATCTGCCCGGTACCTGTCTGCGGGATTCCGTAGAGAGCGATGGCCAAAAATTCATCCGAGACTTTCTTGGCGTAGACATCTAAATCGGAGGCATCGGCTTCGAGACCCACAAGAGCGTCCCGATGTGGGGTAAGCGCTGCGATCGCGGCTTGGACTCGAATCTGCAGTTCGGCGTCGTCCCAGACGGCCTCGGCGGTTCCAGTCTCGAGCGGCATAGCCATGTCGGTCGGACCAATTGGGCGGCTCTTAAGTAGAAGCGCGCGAAGACTGCGTACCAGGGCGGCTAACTCGAACAGAGTAATTTTGCCCACCACGGGCTGCATATAGTCGATGGTTACGGCAAAGTCGGGGTGCGCGTCGGGACCATACCGGACCACTTGCAGGATGCGATCATCCAACTCCGCTTGGACCTGGTCGAGGTCCAGATTCAGCAGGTAAAGGACGTCGAGCGGTTGGAGTGACAAATCGGTGAGGGACAGCGTTACCGTTTTCGGGCCAGCGAGCGATGGCGTCTGGTAGGTCAGACTCACCACCGAGTCTCCGGGGCCGGGCATCCGGCCGGCAAGCCAAAGATTCAACGGCGCTTCCGCCTTCGCGCGAGGCGTCATAGGCACGGCGCTGGGCGAAACGGCCGGATTCGCATTGGAATCCAGATGCAAAGCCACACGATGCGTGAGAGACAGGCCGATCCGCGGTGTTTCGACGACCAGAGTCTCCGGTGGATAGCCTCCCTGGCTAAACGCGCTGGTGACGGCGGCCGCGCGGTCGAAATTTCCGAGCACCACCTGGTACACGCTCTCCGCGGTGACGAGGTCGGACACCGCGTCATATAAGTTGAAGAGCGCATCGGCTTCGAGGTTGATCGCCGTCTTTTCCGGATCGGTGGCCGGAGGCACTTGGCCTGTCTCAGTGCCTAGCGGCAGACCAAAGGGATAGGAAGACTGGCCGCTGGTCCGGATTTGCGCCAGCAGTTTCATCCCGTCGATCACGTTGCGCGCCTCCACAAGGGTAACGTCCTTTTCGTCCGTTTGCGTGCTCTTGAGCTTGTTGGCGGTGAGAGGAAACACCTGGCGCAGAGGGTAGATAAACT
>WNGB01002224.1_pt1 | contig 31566 bp, 29 predicted proteins | sample 5400681 | NCBI WGS metagenome assembly WNGB01 (sample SAMN13153367, study PRJNA577476) | soil metagenome | isolation source: 115 cm soil or saprolite under grassland replicate 2 | place: USA:California | collected 2016-06-15
ACCAGCTGCAGGGAATACTTCCCGTCTGGACTGCGAACCTCGAGAGCGACTACGTGAAAGCGCGTCCCGACTATCAGTCGACCAAAGCCATGCTCGCGCAGGCGGTGCCCCCGACCTATTTCCATCCGAAATCGAACGAACTGGCAACGGCGTTCGGCGAGGCCGTCGTAGGCGTCCTTTTCGGCAAGGGGCAGCCCAAGCCCCTGCTCGACGAAGCCGCCGCCAAGATGGATCGCATCCTCAAGGATTAGCGGTTCGTTAGCGGTCCGCGCAACCGCTCGTCCGGGGTAGCCCGACATCCGGCAGTCGGGCTGCCAGCGGCTCGCGCTGGCGCGGCATTCGGCATCATCGCGTCGGGAGGCTTTTCGTACCGTGCGCCAGTGGTATCGCCTCGCGTTCCCGAAGAACTACCTCGATCGGCGGAGGCGTGCCGGATTTCTGTTCGTGCTCCCGGCGCTGCTGTTTTTCGGTTCGGTGTACCTGCTGCCGCTCGCGCAGTCCGTCATGTATTCGTTCTACAAGATCGCGCCGGGGGGAGCGCGCGAGTTCGTCGGCCTGCGCCTTTATGAAAAGGTGCTGACCGACTCGACGTTTTGGAGCGCCGTCGGCAACACCCTCCAACTGCTGTTGCTCTCCGTGCCGACGACCGTCGTGTTCGCGCTCGCCGTCGCGCTCGGCCTCAACCGGATCGCGAGTCTCAAGTGGCGGAATGTGTGGGCGTCGATGTACTTCCTTCCCTTCGCCACGTCGCTGGTTGCGGCCGCGCTCATCTGGCAGTGGATCTATGAGCCGGTCTACGGATTCCTGAACTACGCCCTGTCATGGGTCGGCATTCCGCCGCAGAAGTGGCTGCAGAGCCTGACTCAGGTCCGCCCCTCGCTAGCGATCGTGAGCGTGTGGGTGCGCATCGGCTTCGACACCATGATCTTTCTCGCCGCCCTGCAATCGATTCCCGAGGAGTATTACGAGGCGGCCAGGATGGATGGTGCCAACGCCTGGCAGCGGCTTCGCTACATCACCCTGCCGATGCTCAACGCGCAGATCGTCATGGTCTGCATTCTCGAGCTGATCTTCAATTTCAAGATCTTCGATCAGGTGTACGCCACGACGCAGGGCGGACCGGCGGGAGCGAGTCAAACCGTCATCATGCTGCTCTACGACACGGCGTTCAAATACTTCCGCTTCGGCGACGCCTCGGTCATGGCGGTCTTCGTCTTCGTCACGCTCATGGTCGTGACCTTGCTGCAATGGCGGCTCTTTCGCAAACCTGTCGAGTATTGAAGACCGGCATGCTGCCGAACCCGAGCAACGCATGAGCTCGGCTGCGCCATCGACGGTGCATTCGCTCCGCGCCGCACTGACGGTCAGGCGAGTGCATGTCCGCTGGCTCATCGCCCTCGCGGTCGCGTGCGGCGCCATCGTCGTCTTCTTCCCGTTCTTCTGGATGGCCGTCACGTCGCTGAAGACCGCCCCCGAGATCCAGCGGGTGCCGCTCCAGATCGCACCGGACCATTGGCTCAACTTGAGCAACTATGTCGAAGTGTTCAAGCGCGAGCCGTTTCTGCGCTATCTCGCGAACAGTGCGATCGTCGCTTCGGTCGCCGCGGTCAGCAGCGTGGTGGTGTCGTCGCTGGCGGGGTTCGGCTTTGCGAAGTTCCGGTTTCCCGGACGCGACGTGTTCTTTCTCGCCGTCATCGGCATCCTGATGGTTCCCTTCCAGTCGGTCGTGGTGCCCCTCTATGTATGGATGAACGACCTCGGGCTGCTCGACACCTACATGGGCATCGTGGCGCCGGACCTGGTCAGCGTCTTCGGCGTGTTCCTGATGCGCCAGGCCATCGAGGTCATCCCCAACGACTACATCGACGCGGCCCGCGTCGACGGAGGCAGCGAGCTTCGCATCTTCTTCTCGGTGGTCCTGCCGTCCGTCAAGCCCGCCATCGCCACACTGCTGATCATCAAGTTCATGTGGAGCTGGAACGAGTTCTTCTGGCCGATGGTGGTGACCACCAGCCCGCAGATGAAAGTCGTGACCATCGGCCTCATGAGCTTCACGAACATGTACTTCATCGAGTACAACCTCCTCACCGCCGCCGCGGTGCTCAGCATCCTTCCCATACTCGCCATCTTCATCGTGCTGCAGCGCTGGGTCGTCCAGGCCGTCGTGATGAGCGGTCTGAAAGGGTGAGGATGGCCCGGTTCGGGAGTGTTTATCAAACGCTGCGTGCCGAATCGCGAACGCACTGAGAAACAAGGAGCGCCATGTTGACGATACCGGTCGGAGCCAAGGGATCGTTCAGCCTGACCGTCGCGCCCGAGCACCTCGCCAGCCGTTTCAAGGACGCGACGTTGCCGCCGGTTCTGGCAACGCCGGTGATGATCATGGTCATGGAGAACGCTGCGCTCAACGCGATCAAACCCTGCCTCGAGGCCGGCGAAACAGCGCTCGGCACGCGGGTCGACGTGCGCCATCTGGCGGCAACTCCGGCAGGCCGGCGCGTCACGGGCGAGGCCGAAGTGACTCGCGTCGATGGGCGTCGGATTGAATTCTCGGTGAGCGCAAACGACGCGGCCGAGCAGATCGGCGTCGGCACACACGAGCGCATGGTGATCGACAGCGCGAAGCTCGCCGCCCGAATGAAGGCGAAATTCGGCTAGAGGTGCCGGCCGAGTTGCTGCGTTTTTCCCCCGGCCCGGGCTCAATCGAGCTTCGATTTCCAGGTTTCCGGCGCCGGCGCGCGGACCAAGGAGTGTCGTCCGGCGAGATTGGCTACATCCCGTGCAGCGGATTGATCTCCATGACTTCTATGGATGCCTGCGGGATCTGCAAGTGCGGATGGCCTTCGAATGTCTTTGCCGCCGCCTCGTGTGACTCTGCCTCGACGATCGCATACAGCATGATGTCGTTTCTTGCATCAGCCGTGCCCTGCGAAGTGACACGTTTGGTCTTTCCGACCCCGGCTCCTTTGTCGGCGAACATCTTCATGTGATCGCTCATCCATTTTTTCCAGGCGCCTTGCATCTTCTCCTCGGCCTCCTTTCTCTGTTTGGGCTCGGTTTTCTTCCAGTCGTCGATTACCGACGCGGGCGCAAGATACGTAACAAGAAACTTTTTCATCTTCAGACTCCTTGAGAGTGGAGGTCTCGCAGGATTACCCCGCTCGTTCGGCGCTAGCCTCGGGGCGCGCGACCTTCGTAGATTTAGGCCATCCCACCCGGGGACGAGTTCAATGACGAGAACACGCGTGAGCGAACAGCCGTCATGGCGTCATGGGTTGACGGCTTGCAGTGAACGCGGCGATCTCCCAGTCGCCGCTCGCTTCATCGTGCCGAAGGATGTAGACGTTCCCATCGTCGACATCGACCTTGAACCATCGCTGCGCGGGAGCGGCCCAGCGGTCGACGACGGCGCGGACCTCGAACCGCCGCTCACCGCACCAGAACGCGAGCGGCTCCCGCTCGGCACGATAGCCGGCATAGCATTCGACGCGGATCGGCATCGGGCGATGGTACTCTCGATTTCCGACGTCTACCGTCCCGCCAGTCGCGTCAAATTTCGGAGGCATTCGATGAGCGCAGCCCGTTTCCTGATGATTCCCGGCGCGCCGACGCCGGTCGCGCCGTTCTCTCACGCAGTCGAAGTCGACGGCTGGATCTTCCTTACCGGACAGATGCCGACCGATCCGAACGACGACGGCACGCCGCTGCCCGCGGGCGTCGAGGCCCAGACGCGCCGCGTCATGGACAACCTCATCCTGGTGCTGAACGGCACGGGCCTCGGGCTCGAGCACGTCGTCGCGGCGCGCGTGTTCCTCACCCACTTCGAGCGCGACTACGGCCCGATGAACGAGGTCTATCGTTCGTATTTTCCGGCGGATCGGTTACCGGCGCGGACGTGCGTCGGAGTGACCGGGCTTGCGCGCAATGCGCTGGTCGAGATCGACTGCATCGCGCGAAGGCCTTAAGGGGTCTTTGGCCGGACGGCTACTTGAGGAAACAGAACCGAGCGGCCCTGTGACTTCACTCCGCAGTCAGTCGTAGCCGCGCATCCAACCAGCGCCAGGGACCGCATCCGATCTTGACGTCGCGGCGCAGGACCAGCGATGGAACGGCTCCGAGCTCGGGGCAACCCGGGTACGCCATGACGGCGGCCAGAACGTGCGTGATGCCGAACCACGCGAGAATGGCAGCGGTGACAATCGCTGCAGCCGACACTGCGGAAGACCAGAGCAGCAGAAATACGACCAACAGCAAGGCGGCGCCGACGATAAACCTGGCCGTACGCTGGCGGCGATTCAACGGGTGCCATTCGGTCACGGTTTCGGTGCCACAACAAGGCTTCATCGAGCGCAGCACCCCATTTCACTCGATGCTTGCCGCGGGGGACAGCGCATCGAGGCATAGGAACAGAATACACAGCAGTCGCCCGGCTGCGGCTTCAGCACCGCATGGCATTGCGTGCACTGGTAGAGCCACTGGCACCCGTCCACCGGCATCGTTTCCCTTTTCCTGTGCCCGCACTCCGGACACGTGAGCGTCGATTCGAGAATCACGGCGGTACTTGGGGACTCCGCATTCATGGCGTAACCTTACTTCCGTATCCGAGTACAGAGTCAAGTGCCATGAACACCTCCATAGAAAGCGTCACCATCGGCGTGCTCGCCGAAAGAGCGGAAGTGAACGTGGAGACGATCCGTTTCTATCAGCGCAAGCGCCTGATGCCCGAGCCGAAACGGCCGCAGGGCGGGATTCGGCGTTACGGCAACGCCGAGCTGGCGCGCTCGCGCCTTATCCGGGCTGCGCAGAGCCTTGGCTTCAGTCTCGACGAAATCGCGGAGCTCTTGAAACTGGCGGACGGGGCAGGCTGCGGCGAAGCACGCCGGCTTGCCGAGCGCAAACTCGAGGATGTGCGCGAGAAGCTCGCCGTGCTGAGTCAGATCGAATCGGCGCTCGGTAATCTCATCGCTCGCTGCAGCGCGGCGCGCGGCTCGGTCAAGTGCCCGCTGATCTCATCGCTGCGGCAGAGCTGACGCAAGCGTTACCGGCAAGCCGCTTCGAGGCGCTTACGGGCGGCAGCCATCATCTACCGTTCGCTTTGCCGGTGTTCACAAGCTCTTCGTGCGGGACGAGCGCCAGCCCATCGGCCGCCGCGTCGCGGCGTTGCGCAGCGGCAGGGAAGCCGCAGGATCAAGCGGAGATCCCGCTCTGGCCACCGCAGCGTTCCTCGGCCGTATGATGCGGGGATCGCGGTCGCCTGAGCGGTGATCGCCCCGCTTCCCAGGACACCAAGCCATGCTGACTGCCGAAGAACTCGCAGCCATTCCGCTCTTCTCGAACCTGCCGGCGGACGAGCTCGAGCATCTGGCGAGCCGAGCCGCGGACATCCACCTTGCAACCGGAGAGTACGCGGTACACGAGGGCGAAGAGCGCGCACTGTTCGCCGTGGTCGCGGGCAAGATCGAAGTCACCAAGCGGTTCGACGGCATCGAGCGGACGATCGGCTGGCGCGTCCCGGGCAAGATTTTCGGGGAAGTGCCGATCGCGCTCGGCGGGCCGTTCATCGGCAGCTATCGCGCCGCGGAGCCCTCGCGCGTCATTCGACTGGAGGCCAGGCACTACTACGCGCTCGCCGCCGCATGCCCTGAGATCTCGGAGTCGATCGGCGCGCTCGCGCGCGAACGCATCGGAGGACTTCAAGGTCTCGCCGCCGAGGCGCCGAAGGCGCGCGTGACGATCCTGGGGCATCGCTGGGACACCGTCTGCCACGACCTGCGCCGCTTCCTCGCCCGCAACCAGATCACGTTCGAGTGGGTCACGCCCGACGACCCTCAACTACCTGCACGGTGGCCCGCGCCGCGTCCCGCGGATGAAGCTTTGCCGGCGCTGCTCCTCGCCGACGGCACGACGCTCGTGCGGCCGCAACCGCGCGAGGTCGCACGGATCCTGGGCCTGCAGACATCGGCGCGCTCCGCCGAATACGACACGATCATCGTCGGCGGCGGGCCGGCCGGACTCGCTGCCGCAGTGTACGGCGCCTCCGAAGGCCTTCGCACTCTGGTCGTCGAACGCGAAGCGCCGGGCGGCCAAGCGGGGACTTCATCGAGGATCGAGAACTACCTCGGCTTCCCGAACGGCGTGTCGGGCGACGAGCTCGCGATCCGGGCGCTGGACCAAGCCAGGCGGCTCGGCGCGGAAATCCTGGTCACGCGCAACATCGTGCGCATCGATCCGGCGACGCACGCGGTCGCTCTCGACGATGGCGAGGCACTCCGCGCACGGACCATCATTCTGGCGACCGGCGTCGCCTGGCGCCGCCTTGCCATCGACGGCTGCGACCGGCTGATCGGCAAGGGCATCTACTACGGAGCGGCGCGCAGCGAGGCGAGCAACATGCAGGGCATCGACGTATGCCTCATCGGCGCCGGAAACTCTGCCGGCCAGGCGGCACTGTTCTTCGCGAGCTACGCGCGCAGCGTCGCGCTGCTCGTCCGCGGCGATGCGCTCGAAAAGAGCATGTCGCACTACCTTGTCGAGCAGGTGCGCGCCAAGTCGAACGTACAGGTCTTGCTGCGCACTGAAGTGGCGGCTGTCCATGCCGACGGCAACCTCGCTGCAATCGATGTCGTCGAACGCCCGAGCGGACGCGTGCAGCGCCGCGATTGCGGGGGACTGTTCGTCTTCATCGGCGCGGATGCGCAGACCGACTGGCTGCCGGCGGAGATCGCCCGCGATGCTCACGGCTACGTGCTGACCGGCGTCGACGCGGGGAAGGACGGCCGCTGGCCGCGCAAGCGCGATCCTTATCTGCTGGAGACGAGCGTTCCAGGAATCTTCGCGTGCGGCGACGTGCGCTCGAGCCCGGTCAAGCGCGTCGCCTCAGCGGTGGGCGAAGGCAGTATGGCGGTCGCGTTCGTGCATCAGTACCTGCAGCACGATGGCGCTGAACAGAAGGCTCCGGGCTAATATTCGGCGAGCGGCCGGCGCTCACTATCCAAAACTAGATCGCCATCGCCCGGCGCAGTGTAGTTTCCCGTTCGAGTCCAAGTAACGGTGGATCACCGCCAGTGACGGCAAACGGCCCAGAAGCCGTCGCAGGGTCTCGTCCTCCAAAGCAGACGATCGTCGCGAGCCGCCGTGCGATCTTGATCCGGCCGCTAGGTATTACGTTGGGCACGCAGCCACCGCTATCTGCCGGCCGCGCCGCACAACCCGACCTTCGCATCCGTATGAAATCCGCGCGCTCGCCTATTGTCCGCCACCGGCGCCGTGCGGACTGTTAGCATTCCGTAAGCTAGCTCTAGCCGCGCGCGGGCTTTTCCGCCCAGCGATAGAACTCAAAATCAGATAAACGCTGACAGACAGTCACTTTATCGCCCGCTTATAATTGCATGCGCGATTGTTGCCCACAAGCGAGCCGCGATCGCTTGGCGTTAGGGAATACACCCAGTGACAAGCATTACTTTTTGCGATCCCGCAACGGGGAACACCTGCTGGGCAGGAATCCCGCCCTCGATATGATCCGGCGAAAGGAGCTTCACTATGAAGACGAAATTGGCCCTGATCTCTCTGCTGTTGTTGCTTGCTGCGATCTCAACCGGTAACGCAGCCGCGGCCCCGGCTGCAGGCGGAAACCGTTCCGATTTCGCTCTCTTTGACGGGACCGATCCCACCGCTAACGAGATCGGAGCGCAGTGCGCGGCGCGACTCGGAGCATCGAACAATGCCGTGGCGTTCACCTACTATGTAACCGTGTCGAATTGGAGCGACAGCGTGAAGATCCTGCGCGTCCTCTACGCCGATGGAGAAGAGATGGCGCGCTACCAGATACCTCCGCACACCTCCTTCAGCTTCTCGCAAGCGGCCGGGGGGACGGTGGGCGTGGACGATTGGATCAGGGTATTTGCCGAGGGCCCCGTGCCGTCCGGACTTGCCGGCTCGATGAGCGCCACCTTTCCGGCGGGTGCGCAGCCCCATCCGAGCGTCGGGACCAATTTCTGCACGACGATGACGGCGCCGGCTCCGTAGTTCGCTCGAATATCACCAGCAGCGGGTTAGTGCGTTGTGGCATGGCTTACAGCCGTGCCACAACTCCCGTTTCAGCCTTCATCCTTGCGCTTTTCATCCTCGCTTTGACCACTCCTCCCCTTCTCCGCGTGGCGGATCGCTTTCTCAGTGACCAGGTCCCCGCGCGATGCTCATCCGCTATGGCTTCGTACTCCCCTACGCCACCGTACTCTTTCTCGACATCGCGTCTTCAACGGAACGCACCATAGCGCTCGGCGATGCGGCGTGGCGCAACCTGCTCAACGCCTACTACTCGATCATCCGTAAGGAGCTGGCGCGCTTTCGCGGCAAGGAAACCAACACCGCGGGCGATGGCCTTCTGGCAACCTTCGACGGTCCTGCCCGCGCAATTCGATGCGCGATTGCAATCAGTCGCGGAGTCAAACAACTCGGCATCGACGTGCGCGCCGGCGTCCACACCGGCGAATGCGAAATAATGGGCCACAACGTCGGCGGGACCGCCGTAAACATCGGCGCTCGGATCATGTCGAACGCGAAGCCGGGGAGCGTTCTAGTCTCGGGAACGGTGAAGGATCTTGTGGCGGGCTCCGGCATCGAGTTCATGGACATGGGAAGCCATGCGTTGAAAGGCGTTCCTGGCGAGTGGAAGCTTTTCGCCGCGCAATCCTGATCGAAATCAACACCCCCCCAGACGTAGAGTGTGTGCTGCCTAGGATGGTCCCAGCCTCCCGATGGCAATGGCCAGACATAAAATTTGGCCCGCCATTGAGCGCCCCATTTTTTTTCTGGCGTGCGAAACTTACCGGCCATGCGACACGCCGTCATACTGAGGACAGCTGCATTCTGTGTGCTTCTGTCGGCGTGCACGTCGGTTCCCCCTACATTTCCGGCAGCGGCACCGAGCACGGGAAAACGGACGCCGCCTGTAGAACGTGACTTCCGCGCAGCCGATGTTGCCAAAGCCGACGTCGACATTGTCGCGGAAGCTCACGTGCGGGAATGTCTAGCCTCGGCGCGGCTCTTAATGCAAAAGCTCTATCGGCGAAATCCGCGGGAATGGCGTAAAGGAAACTACGTAAGCATGGAAGCGGCAGTCGCTCGCGCGTTCGATGGAGGAGCGCAGTTTCGCTTTCATGAACTTGGCGATCGTCGTGGAAGCGACGCAATCATGCTGGCGCTCAAGCCGGAGTATTCGGGCGATCGGGTGTTTGCGTTCGGCGTGGGGCTCGCGAGCACCGTGTTTCTGTCATACAACGGTAAAACGACGTTTTATCTCACCGACAGCCTCGATCCACAGAAGCTCTATAACTCCGCTCGCAATATCGAGATCGCGGCGTGGAAGCTCGCTAATGCCCGCAATGCACGCGGCGAGCCACTTCTCGTCTCGAACGAAAAAACCGACGATGTGGCGAATCTCTCTTTCGAGCGCGAGTTCGGAAAGATGATTGCCTACCAGGACGTGATGGCGGAAGTCGCCGCTCAGCGTACAAACCGAGTGATTAGACGTGTCGTTCAGACGCTAGCGACAGCGGTTTTTCTGCCGATCTAGCAGTGCTGTGGGGGCGGCATCGCCAAACAAAGAAGCTGGCTGGATAGGGTCCGCCCATGCCGGAGGCGCTTGTCCGGATGCCGCGGTTGAGTCTGTTCGCTTTTGTGATTCTGTACAGGCGGCCATCACCATGCACGTAACTGCTGCGGCGACCAAAGGTTTAGCCGGGCGATGAAAGTCGACATCAGCCCTCGCTATTTGTCGCGCCATGACTCCCTTCCTTGGGCCTGACGAGATTGCAAAAATGCCTGATGCGGTGGCGGCGTGCCGTCGAACACCGACCGACACGCACGTCCCAATGCTATGCAAGAGCCATCTTGTACAGAGCGACCAGCTTGCTCCACGCGCGTTCGGCTTCGGGCCTGTTGTAGATCGGCGCGCCGTTTTCAGTCGGCATATCCGGCACGCACCAACCGTGCCGGGCTGGATAGACTTCGATTTCCGCCGGAACCTTCGCCGCGGCAAACGCTTCTCTGAGCTTGTCTTTCGCGTCCGGTTGGCGCTGGTCATCGTTCGATGCGATAGCGAAGTACATCCGCGCCTTGATCTTCGGCGCAAGCAGATGCGGGCTGTCAGGCTTATCCGTCACCAGACCGCCCCCGTGGAAGGAGGCGCCGGCGCCAACACGATCTGGAAGTGCGGCGGCTGTCTTCACGAGCAAAGGGCCGCCCATGCAGTAGCCCTGGGTCCCGATCTTCTTCGCCTTGTTGATCTGTGATTGCGCGTCCAGGAACGCGATATAGGCGACGGCATCCTTCTCCGCCGCGCCCGGAGCGTTCACCGATGCCATGAGTGGCTTGAGCTTCGCCATGTCAGCCTGATTTTGAAAATCGAAAGACGAGGGATTGTCGAATACGGGCGCTTTGGCTACTCGATAAAAGGGGTTCGGCACGAGCACCGAGTAGCCTTCGGCAGCGATGCGCTTACCGATGTCGCGCATGGCGGGGCGCAAGCCGAATGCGTCCGCCCAGATCAACACTCCCGGATGCGACCCGCTCGGCGGATGGATGAACGCAGCGTCGCACGTTCCATCGGGCATCTTGATCGTCACGTCGGTCTCGACAACTTGCTGCGCGGCCGCTAGCGTCGAACCGGTTGCGGCAGCGAGACCGGCAGCTACGGACAACGCGAGGAAATCGCGCCGTGAGAGATCGGCGCCGTCCTTATGCAGTTTTTCGGAATCCTGTTTGTCATCCATCGTTGCCTCTCCTTAGAACGCCTCGTTGACCTTCGCGCAGCTTTTCAGCGCGTTCATGTTGCCGAGCCAGCGGTAGATATTGAGATACGCGCCAACCAGTCTCGACCCTCGTGCATTAGGCCCTTATACCCGGTGGCGAGTTCAACGAGATGTTTCTGAGGCAGCTGGGACAAGCCGTTCGCCTGATCCGCCGATCGCTGTCTCCGGAAGGAGGCGAGCACGCCTTTCAGTTGCATCCGCGCCTGCGCTGCAGATGCGCCTCGAGCTGCCGCAGCAGCGCATCGATGGCGAAGCCGACGATGCCGATCGCGATCATGCCGGACATCACGATCGAGGTGCTGATGCTGGCCTGACCCTTCACCAGCACATATCCGATGCCGCTCGAAGCAACGATCAATTCGGCGCCAACGAGCGACTGCCAGCCCAAGCCGGCGCTCACGCGTAATCCAGCGACGATCGAGGGCACCGACGCGGGCAGAAGCACTTCGGTAATGATGTGCCAATGGCGCGCGCCCAGCGTTTGCGCGGCCTCGATCAGGCGCCGGTCGACATAGCGCGCCCCGCGGTGGGCGTTGATCAGGCAAGGCGGAAACGCGCCCGTGAAAATGACCAGCACCGGGCCGCCGATCCCTGTCCCGAACCACAGCGCTGCAAAGGGAACCCATGCGATCGGAGCGACGAAACGCAGGGCATCGAATAACGGGGAGACGATCGCGTCGATCCAGCGAAACCATCCCATGATCAGACCGAGCGGCACGCCGATCAGCACCGCCAGACCGAATCCCATGCCGAAGCGCATGAAGGACGAAAGCAGATGCTGCTGCAGCGTAAAACCGGAGAAAGGCTCACGCATCAACTCGACGAACTTCGCTGCGACCGACCACGGCGGTGGCAGGAACTGACGTGGCACCAGGCCCGTCACCGAGGCCAGCGTCCAGATGCCGAGGAACCCGAGCAGGCCCGCACAACTCAACACGATGAACTCGCGCCGGGTATGCGCCGCGCGCACGCTCATCGCGTATGCCACGGCATCGCCCGTGTCTCGAGCCACGCCAGCGCCATCGTCATCAGTGCGCCGGCGATCGCGACGCCGATCATCCCGACGACGATCATCGCCGGAAAGATGTCGAGCCCGGCCTGATAGAGCGCGTGCCCGAGCCCAACGATGGCGCCGAGCAGCTCGGCGGCCACGAGCGTGGTCCAGCAGGCCTGCAGCGAAAGGCGCAGCCCCGTGAATATCAGAGGCAGGGCGCCGGGAATCAGCACCTCGCGCACGAGCATCGCGCGGCGGACGCCCAGCGAGCGCGCCGCCTCGATCAGGTACGGCTCGATCGAGCGCACGCCCGCGTAGCTGTTGATGACCGCGGGAACGAACGCGGCGAACCAAATGACCAATACCTTCGCGGCATCGCCCAGACCAAGCCACACGATCGCAAGCGGAATCCAGGCGAGCGGCGGAATCGGACGTAGCAGGAGAAAGACCGGATTGATCAGTGCCTCGGCGCGGCGACTCCAGCCCATCAGCATGCCGAGCGGGACGCCGGTGGTCACGGCCACCGCGAAGCCCATCAGCACGAGCCAGCAGCTATGCAGGAAATGCTCGTGCAGGCGGCCGTCGGCGTAGCCCTGTATCGTGATCTGCTTCGCTGCCTGCAGCACTTCCGCCGGCGTGGCGAAGTACACCGACGGAATGATGTGCGTGGCCTGCGTGAGCACGTACCACAGCGCGACGACGCCGACGAGCGTCGCCGCGCCGACCGCGAGCCGCGAAGGCTCCGAGCGCTTAGGCATCGAATTCGACCGACACGCTCGGATCCCGGCGTTCCGTCGGGATCACCGGGCGTCAGTCGGCGCGGTTCGCGAACGCCTTGAGCCTCGGATCGCGGTCGACCATCTTCATGTACTCGTCGGTGATGTAGGCCGATGCCTGCGGCACCTCGGCGATCGCGCCGGTACCTTTCATGAACTCGCCGATCTGCGTCATCCACTTGTCGACATCGGATGGGCCCTTGGAGCGGTCCATGATCCTGAGCTGCCCCGCGAGGTCGAAAGTCGGCCGGGTGTCGAACTCCTTCTTCATCGAGACTTCGGTGATGGAGACGCCGCCGATGTCGTAGAACTTTTTCATCATGGCGATCGCCTCGGGCTGGTGCGCATTCATCCACTTCCACGTGCGCAGGTACACCGCCAGGAATTTGGCGACGTTCTGGGGCTGTTCCTTGGCATAATCGGCGCGCACGACCAGCGCGCCAGGAACGATGGTTCCCGTGTCCTTGCCGGAGCAGATCACCTTGGCGCCGGCCTTCTCCTCCATAGTGTAGATGTTCGGCGCCCATAGGCCGCCGAGATCGGCGTTGTTCGACGACATCGCGGAGATAATCTCCGCCTGCCCCATGCTCTTGATCGTGACGTCGGATTTCTTGAGCCCCCATTTGGCGAGACAGGACTGCACCGCATAGTCCCCGGTGGAGTTCGCCGTGAGCACGATCGTCTGGCCCTTGATCGACTGCGGATTCTTCATGAACGCGTCCGCCTTCGCGGCGGTGGCCAGCAGCGCGTTGCCCGCGGATTCGTCGTTGGTGAGCCCGATGGTGAGCAGGTTGTAACGCACGGCGCCGAGCTCCGCAGGCACCGAACCGGTGCCGCCGACGTCCCAGGACTTGGACGCCGACGCGGCGATTTGCGGCACGCCCGCGGGAAAGGTGCTGAACGTCGGCTTCAGGCCCAGCTCGGCCCACCAGCCCTTCTGCTCGGCGACGTAGAACGGCAGCGACCAGTAAAGCGCGGGCTGGTAGCTCACCTTGATCTCGGTGAGCTGAGCCTGCGTTGCGGATGCGGCGGTGCAAAGTGCCGCCGCGAATAACAGTTGGCGCAGATGCTTCGTCATGGTTCGTTCCTCCTCGTGATGTATCAGCTCCGCAAAAGCAACTTCAATGCTCGGTGCGCTCCTGCTGCTCGCGCAGCAGGCGCCAGATATGCGTGCGCAAATGGACGAACGACGCCTCGTCCATGACGTCCTCGATGCGGTCGTGCCGGTCCCAACGTTTTTCCTTTCGCACGGTTGCCACGTCGATGATTTCACCGATCCGGCCTGGCCGACGCGTCATGACGACGACGCGATCGGCAAGGTAGACGGCCTCGTCCACCGCGTGCGTGATGAACAGGACCGTGCGCGGGCTCACCCTCGCAAGCTTGATGAGCTCCTCCTGCATTACCACGCGAGTCTGCGCGTCGAGCGAGCCGAAGGGCTCGTCCATCAGTAGCACGTCGGGATCGAGCACATAGCTGCGCGCGATCGCAACACGCTGCTGCATGCCGCCCGATAGCTGATGCGGAAACGCCGATTCATAGCCCTGCAGACCCATCAGCTCGACATAGCGCGCAACGCGTGAACGGCGCTCCGGCAACGCCACGCGCGACGCGCGCAAGCCGAAGTCGATGTTCTCGACCACCGTCTTCCACGGGAAGAGCGCGAATTGCTGGAACACCACCGAACGATCGGGGCCCGGTCTGGTAACGGGTTTGCCTCCCACCGTCACCGATCCGCGGGTCGGAAACTCCAGCCCCGCGGCCATGCGCAGGCACGTCGTCTTTCCGCATCCGGACGGGCCGACGATGGCGACGAACTCTCGCGCGCGCACTTCGAAGCTCACGTCGTCGACCGCCGGAATGTCCTTCCCGTCGCGACGAAAGTGGCGCGCCACCCGGTCGAAAACGATGTCGCTCACGGCCGCAACTAGACCAGCGCCTTCATGCGATCACCCGGCAGAAAAGCCGCCGTCGACGAATATCGTCTGGCCGGTGACATAGTCCGAGGCGCGGCTCGCGAGAAACAGCGCCGTTCCCCACAGGTCGGGCAGCTCGCCGTTGCGTCCGACGAACGTGCGCTGCGCCATCTGCGTCCAGCGCGGCTCATCATTCACGATGGGCGCCGTCAGCTCGGTGGCGAAGAACCCCGGCGCGATCGCATTCGCGTTCACGCCGTGCCGTGACCAGGCTTCGGCTTGGGCGCGCGTGAGCTGCGCGATCGCGCCCTTCGACGCACCGTACGGCGCGCAATCGGCGAAGGCCCGCACCGACTGCAGCGACGCGATGTTGATGATGCGACCGAAACCGCGCGCGATCATCGCCGGGGCGAGGCGCTGCGCCAGAAAGAACGGCGCGTCGAGATTCAGCCTCATCGTCGCATCCCAGTCGTCTTCCGTTACGTCGAGAATCGATTTCCGGCGGTTGGTTCCGGCGGCGGACACGAGTATATCGGATGCCCCGAAAGATTCGCCTGCTCGCGCGGCGCATTCCTTGAGCGAAGCGCGATCGGCGAGATCGCAGGGCAGACTCGCCGCGCGGCCGCCCGCATTGCCGATCTCATCGCGAACGGCATCGAGCATGGAAGCCCGCCGGGCCACGAGCACGACTGCCGCGCCGGCGCCGGCGAATGCCAGCGCGATGGTCCGGCCGATGCCGGAGCTCGCGCCGGTCACCACCGCGACGCGACCGGAAAGATCGAACAAGCTGGGGCGAGACATGCTCGGTCAGCTCTCCACCGGCACACCGCGCTCGAAGCGCTCGTGCGGGAAGTATTTCGCCAGCCGATCGTCGGCGGTGCGCGCGTGAGCCTCCATGCCTTCCAGCCGCGAGATACGCGCGGTGACCTGGGCGATGTCGCGGTTGGCCTCGCGCGTCATGCGTTGCCAGGTCACGGTCTTCAGGAACTTGTGCACGGACAGACCGCCCGAGTAACGCGCCGCCCCCTTGGTGGGGAGGATGTGGTTCGGACCCGACGTCTTGTCGCCGAATGCGACCGTCGTTTCCTCGCCCAGGAACAGCGAGCCGTAGCAAGTCAGGCGGGCGAGCCACCAGTCGAGATCGCTCGCATGCACTTCCAGGTGCTCCGGCGCGTAGCGGTCGGAGACTTCCGCGATCTCCTCGCGCGTATCGGCGAGCACGACTTCGCCGTAGTCGCGCCAAGCGCTCGCGGCGGCGTCGCGCGCGGTCGGCGGCAGCTTCGCGATCAGCTCCGGCACGAGCTGCATCGCCTCGACAGCGAGCGGGCGCGAGGTGGTCATCAGCCAGGCCGGCGACTCATGACCATGCTCGGCCTGGCCGACGAGGTCGCAGGCGACGATCGCGGCATCCCCGCTCTCGTCGGCTATGACCGCGACTTCCGAGGGGCCCGCGAACACGTCGATGCCGACTTTGCCGAACAGCATGCGCTTGGCTTCGGCCACGAACTTGTTTCCGGGTCCGACGATGATGTCCGCCGGCTTACCGGTGAACAGTCCCAAGGCCATTGCGGCAATCGCCTGCACGCCGCCCAGCGTGAGGATCGTGTCGGCGCCAGCGACCTTCATCGCATAGAGGACCTGAGGATGAATGCCCTCGCCGTGATAAGGCGTCGAGCTGGCGACGACGAACGGAACGCCCGCGGCCTTCGCGGTGGCAATCGCCATGTAAGCCGATGCGATGTGCGCATAGCGCCCCGTGGGAACGTAACAGCCGGCCACATTGACCGGGATCAACCTCTGGCCGGCCGTGAGCCCTGGCTGCATCTCGATGGTGAATTCGCGGATCGATTCACGCTGGGCCTGCGCGAAGCGACGTACTCGCTCCGCCGCGAATTCGATATCATGCTTCACGGCTCCCGGGATATCGCGAATCCGCCGCTCGATCTCTTCCGCTGTCATCACGATCGGCCCCGTCCAGTCGTCGAGCTTCGCCGCGTAATCGCGCACCGCCTGCTCGCCGTTGCGCGCTATTTCTGCGAGCATCTGCTCGGCGACCGCACGGGCGGTTGCGGTTTCGGTTTCCGGCGACTTCGCGGCTCGCTTCAGGTACTGGATAGACACGGCCGACCTCCGATCATGCTCTGCCGAACCTTAGCAAGGAGCGGCAGGTGGTGTCGATACCAGTCGCCGGGTGCCGAAACGGGATTGCAGGTCGGTTTCGCAAACGTTAATTCCCCGTCGTGATCACCACCCGGAAACGCGCCTTGTTGCTCATCATGCGTTCGCAAGCCTCCATGGGGCGTGAACACGAACGGCTAGCTTTTGCGCTGCTGCTCTCCCTGCTGTCTCACACGCTGCTGTTGAGCCTGATCTTCGGTGGCCAAGGACTTGGGCTTCCGGGCTTCGGCTTTCCCTGGCGAGATCGACGGATCGAGGTGCCCGACGTGCGCGTCGTGCTCGTTCCGACGCATGTCAGGGCCGGGGAGCCGGGGATCACGTCGGTCGCGAAGCCTGTGCAGCAGGCATCGATCGAGCAGCGTGTTGCCAGTGGACCGGCCCCGACTCCATCCATGTCCCGTGCGCCTCGCGTGGAGCGCAAGGCAGTAGCGATCCCGCCCGCGGCCCAGATTACGGCAGGAGCCAAGTCAAAGCGAAACGCCGTGGCTCGTGCGGCCCCTGTGAAAGCGCCTACGCGCGCCGATGGATCCGATCACGTGGCGCCTGGGCAGATCCTGGAGCCGGCCGTTGTCGACGCGGCGCCGGCCGACAGGCCCGTGTCGGTCGTGGATGCAGCTCCTTCGGTGCCAACGCCTGTCATTGCGGTACCGCCAAGCACTTCGAGCCCGGAGACCGTGACGTCGGCGTTTCAAGATGCCGGCGATGTCGCACGGGAAGCCGCGCGACGGGCAGCGGCAGAACTGAAGGCGCAGGGTCAAGAGGTCGAACATCAGGAAGAAGCGGCACGCGTCGAAGCCGCACGACGGGAGGCTGAACGCCAGGAGGCCGCGCAACGGGCAGCGGCACAGCTGGAAGCGCAGCGTCAAGAGGTCGCACGTCAGGAAGATGCGGCGCGCGTCGAGGCCGCACGACGCGAGGCTGAACGCCAGGAGGCCGCGCGACTGGCAGCGGCACAACAGGATGCGCAGCGTCAAGAGCTCGCACGTCAGGAAGAAACGGCGCGCGTCGAGTCCGCACGACGAGAGGTTGAACGCCAGGAGGCCGCGCAACGGGCAGCGGCACAGAAGGCGCAGCGTCAAGAGGTCGCGCGTCAGGAAGAAGCGGCACGCGTCGAAGCCGCACGACGGGAGGCTGAACGCCAGGAGGCCGCGCAACGGGCAGCGGCACAGCTGGAAGCGCAGCGTCAAGAGGTCGGACGGCAGGAAGAAGCGGCACGCGTCGAGGCCGCACGACGGGAGGCTGAACGCCAGGAGGCCGCGCGACGCGAGGCTGAACGTCAGGAGGCCGCGCGACTGGCAGCGACACAGGAGACCCAGCGTCAAGAGCTCGCGCGTCAGCAAGAAACGGCGCGCGTCGAGGCCGCACGACGAGAGGCTGAACGCCAGGAGGCCGCGCGACGGGCAGCGGCACAACAGGAGACGCAGCGTCAGGAGGTCGCACGTCAGGAAGAAACGGCGCGCGTCGAGTCCGAACGGCGGGAGGCTCAACGTCGGGAGGCCGCGCGACTGGCAGCGGCACAGCAGGAGGCTCAGCGTCAAGAGGTCGCACGGCAGGAAGAAGCGGCGCGCGTCGAGGCCGCACGGCGGGAGGCTGAACGTCGGGAGGCCGCACGGGTCGAGGCGCAGGAGGCGGCCGCAAGACGGGAAGCGGCGCTTCGGGCGATAGGACGACAGCTGGACGAGGAAGCTGCCCGGCGCCAAGCAGCAACGGCTTCAGCAGACCCGTCACGCTCGCTGCCACCTCCGTGGACCTTACGTCGATACAGACTCTTCGGTCGCACTGACCCCAACCAGGACATCATCCTGTACGCGGAAGCGTGGGAGCGGAAGATCCACCTGAACATGACGTTCGACATGGTCCGCGAAGCGGCGAAGCAGCCTCACACCGATCCCATCGTGAAGGTGGCTATTCGCAGTGACGGCTCGGTGGAGTCGGTGACCTTCGTTGTATCCAGCGGCGTGGCCGCCCTCGACGACGCGATACAACGCGTCGTTGACAGCCAGAAGCCTTACCGGGTGTTCCCGCCGAGCCTAGCCCGCGAGTACGACGTGATCGAGATCCGCCGAACCTGGCACTTCGACACGGCGATCCGGCTGTACTGATGGCACGGTAACAGGAGTCAGGCGATTTTCCCGCGATTGGGGGTCGGATCCGTTTCCGGCTTTGTCACGGTGCCTCTATCTGCGGCACGTCCCGGATGAAAACCGTGAGATCGGTGGTCGGCGGATGCGCGGGCACCTGGTAGAGCATGTCTGCAATGTAGCCGCGATGATAGGTCGTGTGGTTGGCGAGATGCAGCGCGATCTCCGCGCATGTCATCACGCCTTCGCTGCCGCCCACGAACGAGAAGTGCACTTCGCGCTCGAGCTCGGGCTCGGTGAGCCGATCGCTCCAGGCGACGTACCAGTCGTCCAGCGCGCGCTGCTTCCGCCACAGCTCGTCCAGCGGCGGATGGTTCGGCGTGTTGCGCGCCGTGAAGCCGTGCTCGCGTCCCTCGAGATGCGCCTGAAAGATCAGGTCGATCACGTACACGTGATTCAGCGTGTGGACGATGTTCTTGAACACGCTGCGCCGAGGCTTCGTCGCCTCGCCTTCGGGCAACGCGGCGACGGCATCGTAGATCTTATCGTTGGCCCACGCCATGTAGCGCGTGAGCATGCGAACGTTGCGAACAGTCGTCATGGCCGCGTCTTGTCACCAGCCTATTCGAATATGCGATCCGCCTCCACGCGCACTCGCTTCGCGGACTCAGCCTCTCGATCTTCGAGCTATGACTTGTGCATTTTCGCGGTCCTCGCGCGGCCCCGCCAGAGCGATCAGCGCGGCAAAGCGCGCAGGCGTCGCCGCGGTGAAAATCGCGGAGACCGATAGCCGGAAACCGAGGGCAGCCTCGATCCTGAAGACGGCTCGCGCTGCCTGCAGGGAGTCGCCGCCGAGGGCGAAGAAGTCGTCGTTCCGGCCGACGGGTCGCTCGAGATCGAGTACGTCCTGCCAGATCCGGCAGATGGCGGCCTCGAGACGGGAGCGCCCACGGTCGCCACCGAGGAGTCGGTCATGATCGCGCGGACTTCGGAGCAAAGAATTTTTCACCTTTCCGCTGCGCGTCGTGGGCAGGGCCGTCATGTGCGTGTACGACGTCGGAATCATGAAACGCGGCAACTGCTGAACCAGGCCGGCCCTCAGCTGCGTGTCCTCGAGCCGAACTCCCGGGTGCGGTACCACGAAGGCCGCGAGGCTGCGGCGGTCGCCGCCGCCGCCGACGCGAACCGCAGCATCGGCCACGCCCGGCAAGCGCCGGAGTGCTGCCTCGACCTCGGCGAGCTCAACCCGCTGGCCGTTGATCTTGGTTTGCGACCACTTGCGGCCGAGGTGCTCCAGTGTGCCGTCGGCAAGCCGGCGACCGAGGTCTCCGGTGTGATACTGGCGTCCACCGGCCACCTCTTTGAATTTGGCCACGGTCAGCGCCCCGTCACCCCAGTACCCAGGCGACAACGAGCGGCTGGTCACGACGATCTCGCCGGGTCGCCCGTCAGGCACTGGCCTTCCGCGGCTGTCGACGAGTGTTACGCTGACTCCCTCGACGGGGGTCCCGACCGGAATGCGGCTGAGCGGAGCGGCGCCGCGGCGGAAATAGGCGTGACTGATGCCACCGGTCTCGGTTGCGCCTAGCCCAACCGACAGCGTCTCCAGCCCGGGGAATACACGCCAGGCGTGGTCGACATCGGCAGGTGTGACGGTTTCGCCCGACAGGCGAAGCAGGCGGACGCGGGCGAAGTGCGAGGTAACGATTGCTCTGGGCCCGACGAGCCGAACCAGCGCGCGAAAAATCGTCGGAACGGCGAAGAGAACGGTGATTGCATGCGCGTCGATGGTCGCGGCCATCTGCTCGATGCCGGTCTCGCGCAGGTCGAAAGGCGTTAGCGTCGCCCCTGACAGCAGGGCCGCGAGCGAGAGAGTTGCACCGGCGTGCAGATGGAGCGGCGAGGCCACCAGCAGCCGGTTCGCGGGCCCGAGCGAGAGTCCTTCGGTGACCTGGGCAGCATAGAGGAAGATGTTGGCGCGGGTCTGCATCACACCCTTGGGGCGACCGGTTGTGCTCGAGGTGTAGAGAATCCATGCCAGGGCATCGGCAGCGGCCGGCGGAGGCATTGCGGTCACCGTCGGTGTCGGTGGTAGCGACCCGAAACCGAGGAACGGGAGGCTCGCACCTGCCAGCGATTCGCCCAGCTGATGGTTCCGGTCGTCGGCGAGCAGTAACGCCGGGCGCGTGTCGGCCACGAGGGACGCCAAGCGGGCTCGAGGACTTGCCGGGTCCAGTGGAACGAAGGCGGCGTTGGCCTTCAGCGCTCCCAGCAGACTCGCTGCTAGCAGCGTCGCATTCTCCGACAGGACACCCACGCGCGGGCGGGATTCGGCGGCGGTCGTCACGATACCCGACGCGATCCGGCCAGCGAGCGCCTGCAGTTGCCCGTAGGTGGTCGCTATTGCTTCGGGCTCGCGGATAGCGACGCGGCCAGGCTCGCGGTCCGCCCACGCTTCGAAGCAGGCCAGCGATGGCGCGACTCGTGATGCAGCGGAAGGTGGTGGGTCACCGACCATCTGCAGTGCCTGCACAAACGGGATGCCATTCGAAAACCTGGATCTCAAACAGGTCGATGAAACCGCAGCGTTGGCAGATCGGCGCCGAACCGTCAGTCACGGCTTGGGTCACTGCGCTCGTCGCGCCCCGCGCCCGGGCGGCATGCAAACGGTGGGCGAGCAACTGATGGTAGATACCCCGGTTGCGAAACAAGGGCAGGCTGGCGGCACCGGCCAACGCGACGACCGCGCAATCCGGGAAGTCGTAACACACGCCCATGCCCACGAGCCCCGCGTGGTCCGGCGCCGAGGCCACGACGACCCGCGCGCGGCCCGATGCGGCCGCCTGAAGATAGAGCACGGAAAGCCCCGCTGCAACGTCGCTCGATGTGGGATAGGACAGCTCGATCAACGCGGCTAGTGCCGGGATGTCGTCCGCCCCGGCGTCGCGAACGAGGAAAGGTGCGGGAGCGGGAACCGGGGGCGTGATCTGCGGCATCGCCATTCCGCGCATCGTGTACGTTGGGCGCAGTCCAGCCGCGATCAGATAGCGGGGAAGGTCCGACGGTTCGCTGGCGGGGCCGACGCGCCAGCTGAACGGCTGGCACCGGGCTTCGAAGTACTCTCGGACTCGTACCACCGTGCTCGCAACCTCGGAGGCCGGCAAGCGCGCCGCGCCGACGATGTTCGCCAGCGGGTGATAGCCGGGGAGCGATCGAAACTGCAGTTTCTCGAACGGTGGCCTACGTAAACCGGGCAGCCCCGAGACGAGAAATATCCCCGCCTCGATCAGTGCAGCCCAGCGGGTTGGATCGGGGATTCCATCGGCCTGGTTGAGCGGCAGATTCATCGCGAACGGAGCCAGCGCATTGCGGGCGTGGCGGAGCGCCGCCTCGACTACATGCTCCTCCGATACTCCCCGCCCACCTCGAACAGCGTCTTGGTGATCTGACCGAGCGAGCACACCCGCACGGTCTTCATGAGCTCGGCGAAGACGTTGCCGTTCTCGATTACTACGCGCTTCAGGCGCTCGAGCGCCGCGGGCGCGGCCTTTGCGTTGCGCGCGTGAAACTCCGCCAGCCGCTTTAGCTGCGATTGCTTCTCTTCTTCGGTGGAGCGGGCGAGCTCGAGCTTCTTGGGCACGGCGTCGCCGTGCTTGCTGCGGAAGGTGTTGACGCCGACGATCGGATAGCTGCCGTCGTGCTTCTTGTGCTCGTAGTAGAGCGATTCTTCCTGGATCTTGCCGCGCTGGTAGCCGGTCTCCATCGCGCCCAGCACGCCGCCACGCTCGGAAATCGCCTCGAATTCCTTGAGCACCGCTTGCTCGACGAGATCGGTCAGCTCCTCGATGATGAAGCTGCCCTGGTTCGGGTTCTCGTTCTTGCCGAGCCCCCATTCGCGATTGATGATGAGCTGGATCGCCATCGCGCGGCGCACGGACTCCTCGGTGGGCGTCGTGATCGCTTCGTCGTAGGCGTTGGTGTGCAGGCTGTTGGTGTTGTCGTAGGTCGCGATCAGCGCCTGCAGCGTGGTGCGGATGTCGTTGAACGCGATCTCCTGCGCGTGGAGGCTTCGCCCGCTCGTCTGGGAGTGGAACTTGAGCTTCTGACTGCGCTCGTTGGCGCCGTAGCGCTCGCGCATCGCCACCGCCCAGATGCGGCGCGCCACGCGGCCGATCACCGAATACTCCGGGTCCATGCCATAGCTGAAGAAGAACGACAGGTTCGGCGCGAAGTCGTCGATGCGCATGCCCCGCGCGAGATACGCCTCGACAAAGGTGAAGCCGTTCGAGAGCGTGAACGCGAGCTGCGAGATCGGATTCGCGCCGGCCTCGGCGATGTGATAGCCGGAGATCGACACCGAGTAGAAGTTCCTGACGTCGTGCTGGACGAAGTACTCCTGGATGTCGCCCATCACCTTCAGGCTGAACTCGGTGGAGAAGATGCAGGTGTTCTGGCCCTGATCTTCCTTGAGGATGTCGGCCTGCACCGTGCCGCGCACGGTGGAGAGCGTCCACGCCTTGATCTTCTGCGCCTCGTCGTCGGTGGGTTCGCGGTTGTTGTCGGTGCGAAACTTCTCGAGCTGCTGATCGATCGCGGTGTTCATGAACATCGCCAGGATCGTCGGCGCCGGCCCGTTGATCGTCATCGACACCGAGTTGTTCGGCGCGCAGAGATCGAAGCCCGAGTAGAGCACTTTCATGTCGTCGAGCGTGGCGATTGACACGCCCGAGTTGCCGACCTTGCCGTAGATGTCGGGGCGCAGGTCGGGATCGTTGCCGTAGAGCGTGACCGAATCGAACGCGGTCGACAGGCGCTTCGCCGGCATGCCGTCGGCGAGCATGTGGAAGCGCTTGTTGGTGCGGAACGCATCGCCCTCGCCGGCGAACATGCGCGTCGGGTCCTCGTTCTCTCGCTTGAACGCGAACACGCCGGCGGTGAACGGGAAGCTGCCCGGGACGTTCTCGCGGAGCTGCCAGCGCAGGATCTCGCCGTCGTCTTCGTATTTCGGCAGCGCCACTTTGGGGACGTGCGTGCCCGAGAGGGAGACCGTCGTCAGCGCCGAGCGGATTTCCTTGCCGCGGATTTTGACGACGTATTCGTCGCCGGTGTAGGCGGCCTTCGTTTTGGGCCACATGTCGAGGAGCTTTTTCGCGCGGGGGTCGAGGGCGGCGTCGCGTTGGGCGACGAGCGCGTCGATTTCTTCAATGACGTCATTCCCGCGAAGGCGGGAATCTAGCGTCTTTGTGGCCGGCTCAACGTCACTGGATCCCCGCTTTCGCGGGGATGACGCCACGGAAGATTGAGCCGACGCCACGGTAGATTCAGATGACGCCACAGGGGAATCGCTCGCCGGCTCGGAGCTGAGCATTTCCTTCGTCGCCATCAATTGCTGCCGCTCGCGCGCGATCTTCGCCTGCTCCTTCGCCCAGCCATGGTACGCGCGCACGGTCTCTGCGATCTCGGCCAAGTAGCGCACGCGCGCCGGCGGCACGACGGCGTTCTGTCCGGTGGAGAACTTGGTGGTGACTAAGGGTAGCTTCCCCGTGTGTGAACCAACTTGGACCCCGGCCTTCGCCGGGACGACGTCCTGCGCGAGCTTCAATCCTTCCTGCGTGAGCCGCGCGGTGAGCGCCTGATAGAGCGCAGTCACGCCGTCGTCGTTGAAGCGTGCCGCGATGGTCCCGTACACCGGCATTGCGTCGGGCGCTTGCCCAAACAGCTCGCGGTTGCGCTGATACTGCTTGCGCACGTCGCGCAGCGCGTCCGCGGCGCCCTTGCGGTCGAACTTGTTGATCGCGACGAAGTCGGCGAAGTCGAGCATGTCGATCTTCTCGAGCTGCGAGGCCGCGCCGAACTCGGGCGTCATGACGTAGAGCGAGCAGTCGGCGAGTGGAACGATCGCAGCATCGCCCTGGCCGATGCCCGAAGTCTCGACGACGATCAGATCGAAGCCGCCGACCTTGCACGCGGCGATGGCATCGGGTAGCGCCTTGGAAACCTCCATGCCCGCCTCGCGCGTCGCCATCGAGCGCATGTAGATGTTCGGATGCTGGATCGCATTCATGCGGATGCGATCGCCCAGCAGCGCGCCGCCGGATTTGCGGCGCGACGGATCGATGGAGATGATTGCGATCCTGAGCTTGTCGTCCTGATCCATGCGGAAACGGCGGATCAGCTCGTCGGTGAGCGACGATTTGCCCGCGCCGCCGGTCCCGGTGATCCCGAGGACGGGCGCCTTCGACGCCTCCGCCGCGCGCAGCAATTCGTCGCGGAGCTTCGGCGGCACCGCTTCGCCTTCGAGCCCCGTGATGAACCGCGCAAGAGCTCGCTTGTCGCCGGCCCTGATCGCGCTCAGATCGTTCGGCAATTCCTGAGCGAGGTCGACGTCGCAGGGCGTGACGATTTCGTTGATCATCCCCTGCAGGCCGAGCCGTTGGCCGTCTTCGGGCGAGAAAATGCGCGTGACGCCGTATTTCTGCAGCTCGTCGATCTCGGAGGGAATGATCACGCCTCCGCCGCCGCCGAAGACTTTGATGTTGGCTCCTCCACGCTCGCGCAGAAGATCCAGCATATATTTGAAGAATTCGACGTGGCCGCCCTGATACGACGAGACGGCGATGCCGTGCGCGTCTTCCTGCAACGCGGTCGTGACGATGTCCTCGACCGAGCGGTTGTGGCCGAGATGGATAACTTCGCAGCCAGTCGCCTGGAGAATGCGGCGCATGATATTGATCGACGCGTCGTGCCCGTCGAACAGGCTCGCAGCAGTGACGAAGCGCACCTTGTGGGTGGGCCTGGTGACGGGCGGCTTTTTGGCGATGGCGACGTCGTTCATCGGCGGTTCCACGAAGGCGCGAGGGCACGCAAACGCGCGCGGGCGGGAGGCAAAGCTTACTCCTCGCCCGCGAAGCGACTACAGTACCTTACGTTTACGTAAACGTCAATTGTGTCGGACCAGGGTCGGGCTGCTGTCGCCCGGAGGGCGGCGATGTCCGGCGGAGCAGGCGGGAGATCGCGAACCCGGCAATCGCGCTGCCGGAAAGGGTCAGCGCGATCGCCAGTCCGCGAGCGGTGATGAGGTCGCCGAACATCAGGATGCCGACGGCGACCAGGATGACAAGCATCGGCAAATGCTTGAGCAGCAATGCGACAGCCTTGTCGAACCAGCGTGCCGGAACGATCCGGTTGGACAGCAGGCTCAACAGCAGACCCACTGCCACCACGCTGCCCGGGACCGGCAGCGCCATCCACGACGCAAGACGGTATCCGAGCTGGCTGAGCGCAACCAGGGCGAGAAGCTTGAGCGCCTTGACCGCCACGTTGCGGGCCACTTCGGTTGTTGTGGCCCGGTGAGGGCGAGGATCAGCCGTAGCGGCGGGCGGCCGACGATCGGGGCCGCGCCGGGTCGCAACGGCGCCGCGCTGCTTTTCGCGCAAGTGCCGATGACGTCGACGGGCCTCGAGCATTGGGTTCTCCTCGTACGGCGTGTGAAATGCGCCGCGATTCGACTCTAGGCTTGGGCCCCGGACAAAACGAGCGAGGATGCTGCACGTAAAGTGCAGAGTATTCGCGCCGGGCGGCGGCGCACGCCTTCACCGGGGAACCAATCGCCGGCCGAGCGCTCCATTGCAAAGCTGTCGGCGGTCGAATAACCCTGCCGGTAGCCGGTTTTTCGCTTTGATTCCCGCGTTCCAACCCAATATTCTGGCTATGTTTTCGCTCCGCTCGCTTGCCCGCCTCGCCCTTCCCTGCATCGCCCTCGTCTCGACGACCGCAGCAGCCACGCTGCCCGCCGGCATCGATCAGGGCCCGACCGTCGAAGGCGTCACCGAGTACACGCTGGCCAATGGCTTGCGCGTGCTGCTCTTTCCCGACGCGACACAGCCCAAGACTACGGTCAGCGTGACCTATCTCGTCGGCTCGCATCACGAGAATTACGGCGAGACCGGCATGGCGCACCTGCTCGAGCACCTGATGTTCAAGGGCACGCCCGCGCACGGCAACATCATGACCGAGCTCGGACGCCGCGGTATGGACTTCAACGGCTCGACCGGTTTCGACCGCACCAACTATCACGAGACGTTTCCCGCCTCGGCCGGCAATCTCGACTGGGCGCTGGCCATGGAAGCCGACCGCATGGTCAATTCATTCATCTCGCGCAAGGATCTCGACAGTGAGATGACCGTGGTGCGCAATGAGATGGAAAGCGGCGAGAACAACCCGCATAGCATCCTCGTGCAGCGCATGCTCTCGGCGGCGTTCAACTGGCACAACTATGGCAAGGAGCCGATCGGCGCGCGCACCGATGTCGAGCGCGTCAACATCGAGCGCCTGCAGGCGTTCTACCGCGCGCACTACCAGCCGGACAACGCCGTGCTGATCGTCGCCGGTGCGTTCGACGCGGAAGAAGCGCTACGCCTGATCGCGAAACACTTCGGACCGATCCCGCGTCCGGCGCGCAAGCTTCCTCCGCTGTACACCGACGAGCCGGTGCAGGACGGCGAGCGGCGGGTCGTGCTACGCCGCGTCGGCGATACGCAGCTCGTCGGCGCGCTCTATCACACCATGCCGCAGGCGAGCCCCGATTACGTGGCGATGGATGTGCTCACCGAAATCATGACTCGCGCGCCTTCCGGCCGGCTCTACCGGGCGCTGGTCGACACGAATCTCTCCAGCACGGTCGAGGGCGAAAACTGGGGCATGCACGATCCGGGCGTCGTGATGTTCTTCGCGCAGGTTCCCGCCACCGGCTCGCTCGACAAGGCACGCGACGCGATGCTCGCCACGCTCGAAGGCGTCAAGGCGCAGCCGATCACCGCCGCCGAAGTCGAACGCGCGCGGGCGCGGGGGTTGAACGAGTTCGAGCGCATCATCGCGAGCCCGCAGGCATTCGCGGCCTCGATCTCGGAAGCGATGGCCAGCGGCGACTGGCGGCTCTTCTTCCTCGAACGCGACCGCTGGCGCAAGGTCAGCGCGGCAGACGTGCAGCGCGTCGCGGTCGCGTACTTGAAGCCAGCGAATCGCACCGTTGGCGAGTTTATTCCGGACGCGCAGCCGGAGCGCTCGCCGGTGCAGGCAAAGGTCGACATCGCCGCGCTGGTGAAGGACTACAAGGGCGATGCGCCGCTCGCCGCCGGGGAAAGCTTCGACCCGACACCGGCGAATCTCGATCTCCGCGCGCAGCGCTTCGCGCTCGCCAACGGCATGAAAGTCGTGCTGCTGCCGAAGAAGACCCGCGGCGGAACGGTCCATTTTGCGCTCAAGCTGCATCAAGGCGACGAGCGCTCGCTCGCGGGCCGCGATACCGACGGCGATCTGGCGGCGTCGATGCTCATGCGCGGCACGGCGAAGCACAGCCGGCAGGAGATCGAGGATGCGCTCGACGCTTATCGCGCGCGGGTGTCGATCAACGGCGATGCGACGGCGACGCAGGCCCGCGGGCAGACCGTGCGCGAGCGCCTGCCCGACACGCTCAAGCTCGTTGCCGAGATCCTGCGCGAGCCCGCGTTCCCGGCGAGCGAATTCGACAAGCTCAAGCGCGAGCGATCGACCGACATCGAGGGCAGGCGCAGCGATCCGGAAGACATCGCAGAGCGCACGCTTGGCCGTTACGATAACCCGTACGCCAAGGACGACGTGCGCTACGTGCCGACGATCGACGAGGAAGTTTCGAACATCGAGTCCGCGAAGCTCGACGGCGTCAAGGAGTTCTACGCGCGCTTCGCCGGCGGAACACATGCGGAGCTGGCGATCGTCGGCGATTTCGACGCTGCGTCGGTGAAGCCGCTGCTCGAGGAGCTCTTCGGCTCGTGGCAAAGCCGCGCGCCGTACGCGCGTGTGCCGAAACCGCTGGTGTCCAAGCGCGCAATCGAGATCCGCCAGGTCACGCCTGACAAGGCGAATGCGGTGCTCGCCGGCGCGCTCGCGCTGCCGGTGAACGACACGAGCGGAGACTTTTCCGCGCTCTACGTCGCGAACTTCATTCTCGGCGGCTCATCGACCTCGCGGCTCTGGGAGCGCATTCGGCAGAAGGAAGGCCTGAGCTATTCCGTGTACTCGGCACTGGAACCGTCCAGCTTCGAGCCGAATACGGCATTGACGCTCGAGGCGATTTTCGCGCCGGAGAATCTGGCACGGCTGCGCACCGCGCTGAACGAGGAGATGGCGCGCGCAGTGCGCGACGGCTTCACTGAGGCGGAGGTCGCCGACGCGAAGAGAGCGATCCTGCAGGAGCGCGCTCTCGCCCGCACGCAGGATGCGCGCCTCGCTGCCGAGCTTGCCAGGCAGGCACATCTCGGACGGACGTTCGCGTATTCAGCCAAGCTCGATGCGGAGATCGCCGGCATCACGGCCGAAGCGGTCAACGCCGCGTTGCGCAAATACGTGAAGCGCGATGCGTTCGTCGACGTGTACGCCGGCGATTTCGCGAAGAAGTAGGATTTGCGTTTCGCCGTAGCCCGGGCTGAGCGAAGCGATGCCCGGGAGTCGCGCCGATTCGAAGCGATGCCCCGGCCTCCGTAGCCCGGGCTGAGCGCAGCCATGCCCGGGAGCCGTGTCGATTCGAAGCACCTCACGCCGATTCGCAGTCACGTAGCCCGGGCTGAGCGAAGCGATGCCCGGGAGCCGTGTCGATTCGAAGCACCTCACGCCGATTCGCAGTCACGTAGCCCGGGCTGAGCGAAGCGATGCCCGGGATTACTCCCCGAAGTCCGCGTCGATGCCCTCAACCGTTGCCGCCCAATCCAACGGCAGCAATTGCTGTCTGACGTAACGATGAAATGACGAGTATGGCCAATCCTTGACCTGACTGACGTGCCCGTGCTTCACGGGATTGAAGTGAATGTATTCCACGTGTCGCTGCAAATCGAGATCGTCGCGTATCGTGTGTTCCCAGAACCGTCGTTGCCAGAAGCTTCTCTCGCGTTTCGCGGTCGTGGTGCAACCCGACCCTGTCACGCGAGTAAACGACGCTTTAATGAGCCCCCATCGCATCGAGTAGTCCGAATCGCCGTCGGGGAGCGTCCAGACGCAATGCATGTGATCGGGCAGCACCACTATCGCCGTCAGTGAGAACGGGTGCCGGGAACGACACGCGCGCATTGCCGACCCAAGAGCGACGATTTGGTCCGTGAGCGCAGTGGAATGACGTTCGTGCAGCGTTATCGTGAAGAAGTACGTGGCGCCAGCCATCCGATTCCGGCGATAACCAACCATGGCTAGAGAGTGCCACGCAGAAAAGCGTTTGGTATCCACCATTAGGCCTATGCTGATCCCGGGCTTCGCCCTGCGGGCTCAACCCAGGCTACGACAACACAGGCTACGACTTGCATAGGCTTTCGTACCCTGGGCTGAGCGAAGCGATGCCGGGGACGCACGTCAATTCGAAGCGCCGCCCCGGGCTTCGCCCTGCGGGCTCAACCCAGGCTACGACCTATACGATGCCCGGGTTCCGTAGCCCGGGCCGAGCGAAGCGATGCCCGGGACGCACGTCGAGCTACCACGCGCCGACGAGTTTCGTCAGCGGCTCGCCGATCCCCTTCGCGCACCCCAGCACCGGTGCCGGCACACGCAATCCCTGCGGTCCCGGAAACGGGGCGACGTAACCGCCGGCTTCCTCGATCAGAAGCAATCCGGCCAGCGCATCCCAAGCGTTGAGCGACAGCTCGATGAAGCCGTCGAAGCGGCCCGCGGCGACATGCGCGAGCTGCAGCGCGCCGGCCCCCATGTTGCGAGTCGCGACGCCGGCGTCCATCAGCGCGTGACGCAACGCGAGAACACGCGGCTCGGGGCTGCGGTCGTGGTGGCCGACACAGACGAATGCGTCGGAGAGCGTGTGGCAGGAGCTCGCATGCATCGGCGTATCGTTGCCCGCGCGCTGGCACCACGCTCCGTCGCCGCGGCTGGCGTGAAACAGCTCGTCGGATTCGGGATCGTAGACGACGCCGATTTGCGGGCGGCCGTTCTCGACGTACGCTATCGACACGCAGTAATAGCGCACGCCGCGCAGGAAATTGTGCGTCCCGTCGATGGGGTCGACCACCCAAACCCGGTCGAGCGCGCCAGTCATGCTCGCGGCGCTCTCTTCGCCGTAGAACGCGTCGGCAGGAAACGCCGCGGCAAGCTTGGTCGCGATCAGTGCCTCGACCGCGCGGTCGGCATGGCTGACGAAGTTCTGCGCGCCCTTGTGCTCGATGTCGAGCGCGTCGCGCTGCGCGAAAAAACCGCGCGCGCGCTCGCCGGCCAAGCGGGCGAATTCCTGGGCGGCGATGTAGCGGGTGGTGCGCGGCACGCGCGTCCTCCGTAAATTGGTTGCTGCGTCCCGGTCGCGGCGAGCCGCAAACAGATCATCAGCACGCGCTTGCCGGGCGGATACGGGCCATGCAGGATGGCTGGCGCGTAACTCCCGTCTGGTTTGCGCCCCGTGTGGCCAGCCGATCAAGGATACACGACCTCCTGATTTGCTTTGATCGGCCGCTTGCGACAAAATTCCCTCTTCCCGCGCGGCTCCGTCGTCCGTGCGACCGGCACCAAGACCCGGAGCAAGTGTTTCGCACGCTCGCCACCAACCACTGATGCGCAACACGACCCACTTTGCTGCCGGCCGAGCGCTGGACGTGATCTGCCTAGGCCGCTTCGCGGTCGACTTCTACGCCCAGCAGATCGGCGCGCGACTCGAGGACGTGCGGTCCTTTGCCAAGTACCTGGGCGGCTCGTCGGCAAATACCGCTTTCGGTTGCGCGCGCCTCGGGTTGAAGGCGGGCCTGATCTCGCGTATTGGCGACGACGCGCTCGGTCATTTCCTCGTCGAAA
>WNGB01005470.1_pt1 | contig 31563 bp, 24 predicted proteins | sample 5400681 | NCBI WGS metagenome assembly WNGB01 (sample SAMN13153367, study PRJNA577476) | soil metagenome | isolation source: 115 cm soil or saprolite under grassland replicate 2 | place: USA:California | collected 2016-06-15
CGACATGCGTGGGCTCGTTGCGTCGGTCGTCCATTCGCCACTGGCGCCGCAAGCGATCGAACTACTCGGGCCGGGTGCCGCGGCCGCCGCTGGGCTGGGCAGGGCCACGCTGCTGGTGCTGCGGGTAGGCGGCTATCAGGCCGCGGTCGACCGCCAGGTGCGTGACCTGACGGAGTTGACGGCGCAGCATGGCGGGACGGTCGTCAACACGACAGCGTCGGTCTGGGATGACCTGGCCGCCATGCGGCGCGCCCAGCGGCCGCTGCTCGTCAAGGCCGCCGTGCCCATCGCCCGATCCGTCGCGGCGGTCGCTTTGCTGGAGCACGAGTTGGCCAGCCTCGAGCCCGTGGTGTGGGCCCATGCAGGCAACGGCGTCGCCTTTGCCGCCTGCACCGCACCCGCAGATGCATCTGTTCTGAGGCGCGTGCGCCAGCAGGTGTCGGCATTGGGCGAAAATGCGTCGCTTGTGATCCAGGCCTGCCCGACGCCACTCAAGGCCGAGATCGACGTGTGGGGCGAGCCCAGCGCCAGCGTCGCGCTGATGCGCGCGATCAAGGCCAAGCTCGACCCCAATCGCACCCTCAACCCCGGGCGGTACCTTGGCGGCCTCTAGCACCCCCGAGCTTCACCAGATCCTCGACAAGAAGCTGCTCAAGGAATGCGTCCATTGCGGACTGTGCCTCGATTACTGCCCGACGTATCGCGTACTCGGCCACGAGGCCGATTCGCCGCGCGGGCGTATTTACCAGGTCCGCCAGGTGTATGAGGGGAAGGTCAGCGCTGACGATCCCGACTTTCGCCAGCACATCTATGCCTGCCTCGACTGCCGCGCATGCCAGACCGCGTGTCCATCGGGCGTGCAGTACGGCGCGATTATCGAAGCCGCGCGCGCCATCAGCGAGCCGCCGAACGCCTCAGAGCGGACCATTGGCAAGACGATCCTGGGCAGTGTGTTCACCCGAAAGCCGCTGCTCGACCTGGCAGGCTTCGGGTTGCGCTTCTATCAGCGCAGCGGGCTGCAGCGTGTGCTGCGCGCCACCGGTGCTCTGCGCCTGTTGCCGCCGCGACTCAAAGAGATGGAAGCCATGCTGGGTCCGACTCAGGGCGGACTGCGCCGCTGGACGGCGCCGCGCGTGACGGCAGCCGAGGGCACGGCCCGCTACCGGGTCGGCTTCATCGAGGGCTGCATCATGCCCCAGTTCTTCAGCGACACCAACGCCGCGACGGTGCGCGTGCTGGCCGCGAATGGCTGTGTGGTCTACAGCCCGCCGCGCCAGGGCTGCTGCGGCGCCCTCCAGATGCACACCGGCGATCGCCCGACCGCGCGATCGTTGGCCCGTCGCAACATTGATGCGTTCGAGCCGCTCGGGCTGGACGCGATCATCATCAACGCCGCCGGCTGTGGCTCGACGCTCAAGGAGTACGGCCACCTCCTCTCCGATGACCCCGCATATGCCGCACGCGCTGCTGCGTTTGCCGCCCGGGTCAAGGACGTCTCGGAGTTCCTGGCATCGATTGACCTGGTGCCGCCCACGGTGCCTGTGCCGATGCGAGTGACGTACCAGGATGCCTGTCATCTGGTCCACGGCCAGGGCATTCGCAACCAGCCCCGCGCGTTGTTGCGCCAGATTCCGGGGCTCGAGTTGATCGAGATGAAAGACAGCGATGTCTGTTGCGGCAGCGCGGGCATCTATAACCTGACCCACTACGACATCTCCGTCGAGTTACTTGACCAGAAAATGGCCAACCTGCTGGCGACAGGCGCCGAAGCCGTAGTCGCCCCCAACCCCGGCTGCTCGATGCAGCTCGCGTTCGGCGCCCGGCGCGCGCGTGTAGAGCTACAGCAGTTGCACGTGGTTGATCTCCTCGCTCGCTCCTACGGGCTGACGTAAGTCGTCTTTCTTAGAAAGGACGTCAGCGGTGGCGAATGAGTCGAACGAGCGCGTGCATCTCATCTGACCGAAACACCAGCGACACGACGCCATAGAGCGCCGCGCCGACCGACACACAGATGGCCAGCAGCACGGCCTGGCCTGGCGTGCCGTACGGTCGCAACAGGCCATCCAACGCAGAGGCGAGCCAGGCGACCGGCAAGCCCATGACCAGGCTTGCGGCCAGGATGCGCACCGCCGACATGCTCAGGCTGTCCAGCGACAGCTCGGGCAGTCGCCAGGTGACCAGCCGAATCAGCACCCCCGCCTCGACCAGCGCGGCAATTGAGTTGGCCAACGCGAGACCGCCATAGCTCAGCGGCGTCTGCATCAGCACCAGGCTCAACACCACGTTCAAACCGATCGCGCTGACCGCCACCAGGACAGGCGACCGCGTGTCGTGCAACGCATAAAACACTCGGTCGACGATCTCGACGGTGGCGTGCCCAGCCAGGCCAATCGCAAAGAACACGAGCGCGTAGGCCGTCGCCGAGGTCGACTCGGCCGTGAACTGGTTGCGTTCGAAGAACAAGCGAATGACCGGCTCGCCCAGCACCAGCAGGCCGACGCTGGCCGGGATGGTCAAGAACAGGATCATGCGCAGCGACAGTTGGAAGACCTGCCGCACCTGGCCCGAGTGCTCCAGCGCACTCGCTTCAGACAAGGTGGGAAACACGGCCGTGCCAACGGCCATGGCCAGCGCCAGCGGAGTCATGATCATCAGCCACGCGTAGTCCAGATAGGCCATGCTGCCCACGACCAGGAAGGACGCGAACAGCACTCCGGAAAGAACCTTGTTGAACTGGACAACGCCCAGCCCCAGCACGCGTGGCGCAAAGAGCCGCGCCACCTCGCGCACCCCGGCATGACCGAAATCGATCACCGGCTGCCACTTCATCCCCAAACGGATGAGCGCAGGCACCTGGATCAGCAGGTGCAGCACTGCGCCGACCGCGGCGCCGATGGCCAGCCCGTGGATGCCCATCGGCCCGCTCAAGAAAAAGGCGCCGCCGATGATCGCCAGGTTGTACATGAGCGGCGCGAGCGCGGCGACGGCGAATCGGTGGTAGGCATTGAGCACGCTGGCGCAGAAGGTGCTCGCGGCGAAAATGGCCGGGGTGATCAGCAGAATGCGGCTCAGGCTGGCAGCGAGCTCGCGGAATTCCGGATCGCGACCGGGCACGAGTACGTCCATGAGCGGTCGGGCGAAGATCGCCAGCACGAGCGCGGTGCCGCCGGCGACCAGCACGCCCACGTTGATGACCGAGGAGGTGAGGCGCCAGGCGTCTGCTTCCTGGCGCTTCGTCAGGTAGCCCTGGAAGACGGGGATGAACGCGGAGCCGACCGCGCCGCCGACGAGCACCTGAAAGACGGTGTCGGGCACGGTGATCGCCGCGATGTACGCATTGGCTTCGACGCCGGTGCCGAAGTGCGCGGCGATGACCATACTGCGCACCACGCCGAGGACCCGGCTGGCCAGGAAGCCCGTGAGTACCACCAGCGCCGCTTGCGCCAACCGCCGCATGCGCTCATGGGCGGGGGTCGGCGGTCGGCGGTCGGCGGTCGGGTCGAAAGCCGCAGCCTCGCTGATCCCTGGCCCCTGGCCCCTGGTCCCCTGGATCACCAGGCTCCGGAGCGCACGCGGCCACCCTTGCCTCGGATCCGCGCCGCGACGGCCTGGTGCGCGTCGTTTTCCAGCCGGTCGTCCAACGGCTGCAAGTCAACAGGTTCGCCGAGCCGATGGGCTAGCCCTGCCGCGAGGAGCCGGTCGGCCAGCCACGGGTTCTTCGGCAAGAGCGACCCATGCAAGTAGCAGCCAATGGCGCCCTTGTAGACCGCGCCTTCGGTGCCGTCCTCGCCGTTGTTGCCGGCGCCTACCAGTGCTTTGCCGAGCGGTTCGACGGACGGTCCGAGGTAGGTGCGGCCCGAATGGTTTTCAAATCCGACCAGCGTGCGCTCGAGGCCGTCGAGGTGCGTCTCGATCAGGACGTTGCCGATATGGCGGCGTGGTCCTGGGACGCTGCGCACTTCGAATAGGCCGGCGCCTGGCAGCTCCTGACCGTCCACCGTGGTGTAGCTGCGGCCCAGGAGTTGATAGCCGCCACACACCGACAGTAGTGCGGCGCCGTTTTCGACCGCATCTTTGACCGCCGGGCCCTTCTGCTCCAGGAAGTCAGGTGAGACGACCTCCTGCTCACGGTCCTGACCGCCGCCAAAAAACAGCAGGTCAACGTCCTCGGGGTCGAGGCGATCGCCCACGCTCAGCTCGACAACGTCAACGTCATAGCCGCGCCACTCGGCCCGCCGCTTCAAGGCCAGCACATTGCCGCGGTCACCGTAGACGCTCATCAAATCCGGGTACAGGTGCGCGAGGCGCAGACGAGCCATCAGCTATCAGCCATCAGTTTCAGCCATCAGCTGTCAGCCATCAGCTTTCAGGATTTGACCACGGATACGCAGACATTGTGCTGACTGCTGACTGCTGACGGCTGACTGCTGACGGCTAGTCCTCCCAGAAGCCACGCACGTAGCCGGTTTGGCGCAGCAGCTCGCGGATGGCCAGCATGGCCGTGTAGGTGGGCAGGACATAGACGGTCTCGTGCGGCTCCGCCGCCGCGAGGGTGCGCTCGATGGCTTTGCGCAGGTCGTTCTCGACGGCGATGCGCTCGGGCGACACGCCCGCGTACTTGAGGCGCACGGCCATATCCTCAGCGCGCAGCCCAGCGCATACGGCCAGGTTCACGCGCTCGTCGGCCAGCCGCTCGAACTCGACATCCCACAGCCACGACACGTCGGTCCCGTCGGCGAACTGATCGTTGATGGCCAGCAGCAATGTCCGTCGCCCTGGCGCCGTCAACACCGTCCGCAGCACTTCGGTGAAGCCCACCGGATTCTTGACCAGCGCGAGAAAGATCTGCCGGTCTTCGACGGCGATTCGTTCGACCCGCCCAAAGGCGGCCGTAAAAGTTTCCAGGCCGCGAGCCACAATCTCGCGCCGCACGCCGAGTGCAACACACACCGCGATAGCGGCCAGTGCGTTGTACACGTTGTACAGACCAGGCAAATGCAGCCGCACCCGCAGCGTGCCTTCGGGCGTCTCGACCGTCAACCGCGAGCCGTCGTCGCCCAGCAGCTCAACACTGCTCGCGACAACGGCAGGCGTGGGCCGCGCGAACTCACAGCGGCTGCATGCGTAGTGTCCGAGGTGCCCGTAGTACACGACGCCATAGCGCAGCGCGCCGCCGCAGCGTGGACAAAGCCGTGCATCCGCCGCGTGGGGCAGCACCGCGGTGCCAACGCTGGCGTCGTCCAGTCCATAGGTAATGCCCGTCCCGAGGGCTGCTACCGACGGGTCATCGGCATTCAGCACCAGGGTCGTTTCGGACGAGAGCTGAGAGGCAGCGGTTCGCCATAAGCCGGCCACGAAGTGGACCTCGCCGTAGCGGTCGAGCTGGTCGCGAAAAACGTTGTGCAGCAGCAGCACGCGCGGGCGCACGTGGCGCAAGGCCAGCGGCACGGTCGCCTCGTCGACCTCGAACAGGCCAATGTCGCCGTGCGGACGTCCGCGCCAGTCCGTGGCCTGCGCGACGGCGGTAAAGAGACCGGAGAGTAGGTTCGCCCCCGCGCGGTTGTGGATCGGTTTCATTCCCGCGCCGCGCAAAATATGAGAGAGCAGCCGCGTCGTCGTGGTCTTCCCATTGGTGCCCGATACGACTATGCTGCCGTTCGGGAGCGAACCTGTGACATCGCGCAGGGCATTGGGCGCCAGGCGAGGAATCAGGTGCCCGGCGATGACGGTGCCGCCGCCACGCCCGAGCCGTCGACTCAGCACGGCCGCCGTTCGACCCGCCAACAGCGCGGCACTGTTTCGCGCACCCATCGTCGTCCGTTGCAACTATATGTGCCAAGTGGTCCACATTTTGCGTTTAGTAGATGCACACCACGCTCCTGAGTGGGGGCGTCTTCCAAGAGGCTGACCAATGGCGGTCGAGACGCAGCGCGCGACAGCGGGATCCTTTGGCGTAGCGCCCTTGTGGCGCAATGTGTTCTGGGCGACCGCGGCGACCCTCGGCGTCTCGGGCGCGTTGGCGGCGATCGTCAGCGGCGTCTCGGCCTTCCTCGTCTATCAGTACGCGCGCGCACGCGGAACGTGGGGCACCGACGAGCCGCCGGCGGGCGTCGCCGAGGAGGTGACCTTTGCGTCAGCCGAGGACGACGTCAACATCAGTGGCTGGTTCTTCGCCTCGCTGCAGGGCCATGCGGCGCCGTCGATCGTGCTGTGCCACGGCGTGTGGACCGGTCGACGCGAGTGTCTGCCGCTGGCGCTGAAGTTCCATCAGGCCGGCTACAACGTGCTGTGCTTCGATTTCCGCGCCCATGGTCTGAGCGGCGGACGCTACACGAGCGTCGGTCACCATGAGACGAATGATGTGATCGGCGCGGTCGAATATCTGGCGCAACGGCCAGAGGTCGACCCGGAGCGCATCGGCGTCATCGGCTTCTCGATGGGCGCGGCGGCGACCATCCAGGCCGCGGCGCGCTGCAAGAAGATCGCGGCGGTCGTGGCCGACAGCGCGTATGCGAGCTTCCTCGATGCGGCGCGCTACAGCTTCCAGCTCGTAACGCGACTGCCGCATGCGCCCGTCGCCGGCATCGCCATGCGCTGGGCGAAGTGGATCGTCCACGTCGACGCCAGCCAGATGCGACCAATCGACGTCATCGGCCGCATTTCGCCGCGGCCAATTCTCATCACCCACGGCGTAGTCGACGAGATCGTGCCGATTCGGCACGCGTACACGCTGTTCAAGGCTGCTGAAGAGCCCAAAGAGCTGTGGATCGTGCCCGGCGCGCACCACGTCGAAGCGCGCGACCTCGTGCCGGCCGAGTATTTCGACCGCGTCGACGGCTTCCTGGCAGCCGCGCTCAGCGGTCCAAACGCGGCTTTGCACCCGGTCGCGGCACGGGCGTAGTCGCGCGCGACGCGCCCCACTGGCGCAGTAGCTCGGGCCGGCTGCGCGGTGCCACCGCGCTGGAGGCGTCGTCGCCGATCCAGCGCCGCAACCGACGTCTGATCAGTCCCCTGATCACCTCTTGGCGGGCAAGGAGCCACGCCGGCCACGGGTTGCGCCCTGGCGGCCGGCTGCTGTATGTCCCTTCCACGTAGGCCGATGTCAGCTCGTGAATCGCGGGCCGCGCATCGGGCACCTGGCGGGCCAGGCTTTCGGCGACCTCGAAGGGCGTGTGCGCCGGCGTCGCGCGCAGCGTGCCTAACCAGCTCCCGAGGCGCAGGAGCTGCACGTAGGGCTGCTGGTAGAGCGCCAGCCCGCGGGTGCCGCGGCGCCACAGCACGGCCACAACAGCGACGCCCACACCCAGGATGAGGAGCAAAGCCGCCAACGTGAGGAGCGCTACGCCTGGCAGCGTCGTGAGGAATGGTCGCTCGGGCAGGACGAGCGGAGTGTTGTCCTGCATGTCCAGCAGCTCATCCAATTCCTCGCGCGTGAGTCGATTCGCCGGGACAGCCGTCGAGTCCGGGACCGACGGTGTGACTGGCTGCGGCGGCTCCTGGACGCGTCCCGGCAGCGGCCGAATCGACGAGGGTTCGAAGGTAATCCAACCGTAGCGCGGGAAGTAGGCCTCGACCCAGCTGTGGGCGTGATTCTCGCGCACTGTCGAGATGCCGGTGGCCTCGTCGAAGTCGCCGGGCGCGAACCCTGAGGCGACGCGAGCGGGCACGCCTTCGATCCGCAGCAGGACGACCATGGAGGTCGCAAAGTAATCGCAGTAGCCCTGCCCAGAATCGAACAGGAAGTAGTCAACCCAATCGCGATCCGTCGGCACGCTCGTCACGTGCGTCGAGTAGGTGTACGCGTCGCGCAGAAACTGCTCGATCGCCGCTGCCTTATCGTAGGCTGACGTCGCGCCGGCGATTGCGTCATGGGCAAGCCTGACGACCCGCGGTGGCAGGCGGCGTGGCAGCTGCAGATAGCGTTGGCGGATCCAGTCCGGGTAGTTCTCGCCGGCCGAATTCAGCTCCTGGATCGAGGCGGCCGACACCGCCGAGACCAGGCTGTACTCCTGGTTCTGCTGGGCCGGACTGAGCAGCCGCACCGCCGCGAGGTCATCTGGGTTGCCGCGCGTATCCAGTTGCGTTGGCACGCTGAACCGCAGCGGCGCGTCGGGCGCGAACGCCACGACTGTGCGGCTGGCGAGGACCTTGACCTGCGCCTGCACCGCCACGCGGCCCTCGGGAATCAGCTCCTCCGGCAACAGGTCGCCGTTCGCGTCGACGTCGGTCGTGGTCGTTTCGGAGCTCGTGATGGCCTGGCCCGCATAGCGATCCGCCGTGGTAGCGCGCAGGTACATCGGCGCACTGGTCTTCACCTGCAGGACGGGCGTGTCGCCGAGGTCGAACGCACCGCGCGGCGCGAGGGTGCGCCCAAAGCTGAGGCCCCGCGCGTTGCGGCTGCTGCCGTTGATCGCGGCAAACCAGCGATCGAATTCACCCTCCATGCCCTGCCAGGGCGACAGCAGCTTGCCCCAACTCGAGGCCACGGCCGGGCTGGCGACATTGGCCGGCAGCGCCCACGCGATCGACAGCAGCGCACCGACGAGCAGTGCCGTGCCCAGCAGGACGTTGGCCACGATGCGCCAGCCCACGTTGAGCTGCGCTCGGCGCCACAGCTCAGTGCGGTTCGCCAGTTGCTGCGCCGCCAATAGCAAGCACGCCGCGAACGCGAACCAGGTTACGTATCCGATCAGCGTCTGCGACGCGTACGACAGATTCATCAGTAGGCCTAGGCCGTTGAGGACAATGGCCAGCCAGGGCGCGTTGTCGCGGAACACCAGCCACGCCGTAATCAGGCCGAGCAGCCACGCTAGCGTGCCCATCGCCACGGCGAAGACGAGCGGATCGTTGCTGACGCCGCCGCTCAAGATCGTGTCGAACCAGGCGCCGACGCCTCCGCCCAGCCCGGCGACCCGTTCGGCCATCGTGCCCACCACGGGTAATGAGGCGAATATCCAGGTCACCGCTTCGACACCGAGCAGCGTGCCCAGCAGCAACCCAACCGGTCCTGGCAAGCGTGTGCGCTCGACGAGGTAGCCGACCAGCAGACCGAGCACGGCTAGTCTCGGCAGCGGCTCGAGGTTGGGCACCCAGCCGGCGTCGATGACCGACAGTGGCGCCTGGACGAGCAGCAGCGTCGCCGCCAGCAGGACGAGGATGTCCATTGGTCGGAAGCGCGTCGGGGCAAGTTTGAGGTTTCTCACGGGTTGTAGCCTCGCGCGGTCAGGCGCGGCGTTGACAGCGCGTGGTCGAGTCGCTCGCCGCGTTTTACGAGGTACGTTGCGATGTGCGCAGCAGCGAGCGAGCTGACCAGGAGCAGGGTCGACTCGGCTGGACCGAAGGTCGCAGCCTCGATCAGCACGGCCGTAGTCTTGACGCCGCGCCCGCTGAGGGCCTGGCAAAACCGCGCCCAACCCTCTGACGTCGAGGGCGTCACCACGATCAGCGTTGAGCTGCGGGCAAACCGACTCGTCTCGGCACTCAGCAGGGCCGATAGAGGCAGCTGACTGCTCGACTTGAGCAGGGCCAGCACTTCCAGGATGCGCTCGATCTGACGCGGGCCGCGATCAGCGGGCAGCGTCGCGGTCTGCGAGACGAGGCCGACCGCGCGGCCCTGGTCGAGCAGGTGCCTGGCCAGCGACGCGGCGGCGGTAACGGCGTATTCCTCGGTGGATTCGAGGCCGGAACCGGTGTGGACGTCGGAGCTCAGGTCCACGACGATCCACACATCGGCCGTCGGGTCGAGCTCAAATTCGCGCACCATAAGGCGCATGGTGCGGGCCGTCGTTGGCCAATGGATGCGGTTGAACGCGTCGCCTGGGCGGTACTCGCGCACTGATGACACATTTGGCGTGGTGAACTGCACGCGTTGACCCTGCAGTGAGCCGCCCGGTAGCTCGCCTGGTACTCGGCCGAAGCGTGGCAGCGGTACCGTCCTTGGGTACACCACGACGTTGGTGCCGTCCACCAGCCTTTTGGACGTACGGAAAATGCCGAACGGGTCGCCGCTGGTGATCCACACCGGCCCCAGCGTGAACCTGCCTCGGCGCGTGCACACCGACCTCAATTCCCAGACCTTGCGTCCGAGCGGCCCCAGCGAGAGCACCGAGTCCAGGTGATGGCCAGGGAAGTCGGAACCGTCGTGCAGCTCTATCCACAGCCGCGGCCACCACTGCAGCGGCCCCGGCTCCGCTTCCAGAATCGCCTGCTCGGTAAACGTGTCGCCGACCTGGATGCGCGTGACCCGATGCCGCCGCCGCAGCTCGAGTCCACGGACGTTCCAGTGCGCCCACGCGAAACTGGCCACCACCAGCAGCCCGAGCGCCCACACCAGAACCCACGTCGCGTTCCACCCCGTAGACAGCGCAAACATGAGCAGCAGCAGCCACAAGGTCACCAGCGAGCCAAACTTCAGCAGCATGCGTCCCGCCGTTCAAGTCGAGCCACGGTGTCCAGCACGCTTGGCAGCTCCTGCAAGACCTCGACGTTGGTGAAGCGCACAACCCGAATGCCGACACGCTCCAGAAACGCGGTCCGCTTCGCATCAGCGCTAATGCCCTCGGCTGTCAAATGCTGGCTGCCGTCCACTTCGACAGCAACACGATACGCAGGAGCGTAGAAGTCGAGCACATACGATCCAACCGAGAATTGCCGCCGGAATTCGACTCCGCCTACCTGGCCGTCGCGGAGCGATGACCACAAGAGTTTTTCAGCATCCGTGGTCGATCGGCGTAGTGCGCGACGCTGCTGGTCGGGCGGGCGAAAGAGCCTCGCGACGGCCATGGTCAGGCGGAAACGCGGGAGCCGGGGACGGGCACCTCGCGCAGAACCTGCTCGACGACGCCGGTTGCTGTGGCGTTGCGCATGCGTGCTTCGGGACTCATGATCAGCCGATGCGCTAGCGCGGCTGGTGCGAGGGCCTTGACGTCATCGGGAATGACGTAGTCGCGCGCGTTGAGCATTGCCCGCGCTTGCGCGGCGCGCATGACCGCCAGGCTGCCGCGTGGGCTGGCGCCGAGATACACATCGGGGTGATCGCGCGTCAGCCCGACCACCTGCACGATGTAGCGCTGCACCTGCGGGTCGACGTGAATGCCACGGACAGCGCGTTGGAGTTGCTCGAGCTCGTGCGCGTTGGTGACCGGCTGCAAATCCTCGATGGGATGGCGCAAGATCTGGCTCTGCAGCACCTGAGCCTCTTGCGACGGCTCGGGATAGCCCAGGTGGATGCGCAACAGAAAGCGGTCGAGCTGCGCCTCCGGGAGCGGAAACGTGCCCTCGTACTCGATCGGGTTCTGCGTCGCCAACACAATGAACGGCACCGGTAGCGGGCGAGTCACACCCTCGACCGTGACCTGGTGCTCTTCCATCGCCTCGAGCAGCGCCGACTGCGTCTTGGGCGTGGCGCGATTGATCTCGTCCGCCAACACCACGTGGGCCACGATGGGCCCAGCGCGAAACTCGAACTCGGAGGTGCGCTGGTTGTAGATCGACACGCCCGTGACGTCGCTGGGCAGCAGATCGGGCGTGAACTGGATGCGCTTGAACGTACTCCCGGTGGCACGCGCCAGCGACTTGGCCAGCATGGTCTTGCCCACGCCCGGCACGTCCTCGATGAGCAGGTGGCCGGCCGCGGCCAGACCAATAATCGTCAGCTCGGCCTCGTGGTGCTTACCAATCAGGACCCGCTCGATCGCCGCGAGCAGATCCTTGAGCAGCTGCGTGCCGTTCAACGGCGTGCCAAGCGAGGCGTCACTTGCCGTGACACCGCTTGTACTTCAGCCCTGAGCCGCACGGGCACAGCTGATTGCGGCCAACCTTGTCCCCGACGCGGATTGGCTGCCGCTGCGCCGCGCCATTGGCGCGGGCCGCGCGCATGGTCAGCGGCCGACCGGCCGCGGCCGAAGCCGAGGCGCCGTTCGTGCCACTGGGCGTCTCGTCGCCGTGGTCCGGCCCGAGCTCGATCGTCGGCCGCGGGCGCGGCGGCGCCTGCTCGTGCGTCACCTGCAGCTTGTAAATCGAGTGCACGACCTGGGTGCGGATCGTGGCCTGCAACTCGTCGAACATGCGCGCCGCCTCGACCTTGTATTCGATCAGTGGATCGCGCTGCCCATACGCGCGCAGCCCGATGCCTTCGCGCAGGTCGTCGATCGCGGTGAGATGCTCGATCCACAGGCCATCCATCACGCGCAGGATCCGCCAGCGTTCATACTGGCGCATCAGGTCCGCATTACCGAGCTCCCTCTCCTTGGCGTCGTAGGCGGCTTCTGCGAGATCCTTGAGATGGTCGACCACATCCTCGCGGTCCATCAACGCTTCGATCTCTTGCCAGTCGAAGTCTTCCGGGATCGGGAAGATGTGCTCGACCTGCAGCCGCAGCGCGTCGAAGTCCCAGGAGTGGCGGTCAGCGGCGAGCGTCTCGTCGGTCAGCATGACCAGCGTTTCCTCGACCCACTCCATGATCAGTTCTTTCAGATTGGGATCGAAGAGCACCCGATCGCGATCGCCGTAGATCACGTCGCGCTGCCGATTCAAAACGTCGTCGTATTCGACGACGTGCTTGCGGATGTCGAAGTTGTAGGCCTCGACCTTCTGTTGCGCGTTCTCGATCGCGCGCGTGACCAGCGAGTGCTCGAGCGGCACGTCTTCCTCGAGCCCGAGCTTGTCCATGATCCCGGCGATCGTGCCGCCACCGAAGCGGCGCATGAGCTCGTCCTCGAGCGACACGTAGAAGCGCGACGAGCCCTGATCGCCCTGACGGCCAGCGCGACCGCGCAACTGATTGTCGATACGCCGTGCTTCGTGGCGTTCGGTGCCGAGCACGTGCAAACCACCGAGCAGGCGCACGCGGTCCGCGTCACGCTCGACCTGCGCATTGGCTTCCTGCCACGCTTCCTGGCGCTGCTCGTCGGTCGCCTCGGAGGGGACGATGTTCTTGGCCCTCAGGTATTCGTCGACCAGTCCGTCGGGATTTCCGCCCAGCAGGATGTCGACGCCACGACCGGCCATGTTGGTGGCGATCGTCACCGCGCTCGGGCGGCCCGCTTGAGCAATGACCCACGCTTCTCGTTCGTGCTGCTTGGCATTTAGCACTTCGTGCGCGACGCCGCGTCGCCCCAGCTGCTGACTCAAGCGCTCCGACTTCTCGACTGAGGTCGTGCCCACCAGCACGGGCCGACCGCTCTTGCTCAGGTCGGCAATCTCGTCGATCACGGCATTGAACTTGGCGTCCTCGCTCTTGAACACGAGGTCCGACTGATCGTTGCGGATCATGTCGCGATTGGTCGGGATCACGACCACATCCAGGTCGTAGATCTTTTGGAACTCCTCGCGCTCGGTCCACGCGGTACCCGTCATGCCGGCCAGCTTTTCGTACATGCGGAAGTAGTTCTGGAAGGTAATGCGCGCGAGCGTGACCGTTTCGCGTTGCACGTGCACGCCTTCCTTGGCTTCGATCGACTGGTGCAGGCCTTCGGAATAGCGCCGACCGGGCATCAAACGGCCCGTGAATTCGTCGACGATCACGATCTCGTTGTCCGGATTGACGATGTACTGATCGTCGCGGTGGAACAGATATTGGGCCTTGAGCGCGTTGTCGAGATAGTGCGTCATTTGCACGTTCTCGGGGTCGTACATGCTGCCCACGAACTCGGCATGCGCCCGACGCAGCCGTGCTTCGATCTTATCGATGCCTCTTTCCGTTGCCGTGACGACGCGGAACTTCTCGTCGACGATGACATCGGCGTTGGGGTCGGGGTCCTCGCCCTCGGCGGGCTTGGCCGCTGCGTCGAGGTCCTTGACCACTTTGGCGAAGACTTCGTACAGCTTGTTCGCCTCTTCGGCCGGCCCCGAAATGATCAACGGTGTGCGCGCTTCGTCGACCAGGATATTGTCGACTTCGTCGACGATCGCATAGTGCAGTTCGCGCTGCACTTTGGCCTCGGGGTCGAGCTGCATGTTGTCGCGCAAATAGTCGAACCCGAACTCGTTGTTGGTGCCGTACGTGATGTCGGCTCGATAGGCGTGGGCTCGTGGTACGGGTTCCCAGTGATTGAGCCGATCGTCAGGATGCTTGAGCTGGTCCTGGAAGTCGGGGTTGTACAGGCCGGCGAACTCGTGCGAGATCACACCTACGCTCAGGCCGAGCGCATGGTAGATCGGGCCCATCCAGCCGCCACCCAGGCGGGACAGGTAGTCGTTCGGCGTGACCAGGTGCGCACCCTGGCCGGCCAGCGCATTGAGGTACAGCGGCAGCGTGGCGACCAGCGTTTTGCCTTCGCCCGTCCTCATCTCGGCGATGCGGCCTGAGTGCAGAACGGCACCGGCCAGCATCTGGACGTCGTAGTGACGTTTGCCAATCGAGCGCTTGGTGGCTTCGCGCACGGCGGCAAAAGCTTCGGGCAGCAGGTCGTCCAGCGTCTCGCCCTGCTCCAACCGTTCGCGGAACTCGGCCGTCTTGTCGCGCAGCGCGTCGTCAGCGAGCGCCTGGTACTCGGACTCGAGGTCGCTGATCTGCGCGACCAGGGGTCGAAGTTTCTTGATTTCTCGTTCGGAGGGGTCGCCGCCGAAGCGGGTTAGAAAATTGAGCATCAGTAGTCAGTGGTCAGTGATCAGTGGTCAGTATGCACCGCCGAACATGGCCGCTGGGATATTGTCCGGTATCGTGACCCAAGTCGCCAGCAACATTCCTGACCACTCGGTGGCGCCCAGATGTGCCTGGGAGTGGTCGATCGCAACGCCGAAGTCGGCGTGACCTGGGGTGCAGTCGTATGTCAGCGACGACAAGGCCATGACGTTCTGCATCTACGACGGCCCAGATCCCGAGTCGATCCGCACGACCGCCCAACGCAACGGCCTGCCGGTCGACAGCATCACGCGCGTCAGCGTGCTGGACCCGTATTTTTACCGCTGAGGGGCTAGACGGGCGCCCCAAACAGGGCGCCCACCGACTCGCCCGTGTGGATCCGCGAGATCGCCTCGCCCAATAGCAATGACACGGACAGAACGGTCATCTTCGGCAGCCGCTTTTCGACCGGCTGGTGAACCGTATCGGTCACGATGATCTCTTCGATCGGCGCGTTGCGCAGCCGCTCGACGGCATTGGCCGTCAAGAGCGCGTGCGTCCCCGCCGCATACACCACGCGCGCCCCTGCCGCGCGCACGATCTCAGCCGCACCGCAAATCGAACCAGCCGTATCGATCTCGTCGTCGATGACCACGGCTGACTTGCCGCGCACGTCGCCGATCACCCCCAGCGACTCGCTGCGGCTGTTGTTGCCCAGCCGACGCTTCTCGACGAAAGCCACGGACGCCCCGATCATGTCGGCGAAGTTCCGCGCCCGTTTTGCGAAGCCGAGATCGGCGGCGACCACAACAGGGTCGATGAGTTCCATCCCCGTCACGTAGTCGCGCAGCAGGATTGGCACGGCCGACAACTCGTCCACCGGGATGTTGAAGAAGCCCTGGACCTGCCCTGCGTGCAGGTCAATCGTCAGCATCCGATTGGCGCCAGCGGTCTGCAGCATGTCGGCCACCAGGCGGGCCGTGATCGGCACCCGCGGCTGATCCTTCTTGTCCGACCGGGCGTACGAGAAGTACGGCACCACAGCAGTGATACGACTGGCCGAGGCACGCTTGAGCGCGTCGATCATGATGAGCAGCTCGAGAATCGAGTCGCTCACGTTGGGATAGGTGGGCTGGATGACGAAGACGTCGTGCTCGCGCACGTTCTGATTGATCTTGGGAAAGATGTTCTCGTTCGAGAATTTGACGACCTCGGCCTTGCCGAGCGGCACGCCCAGGTAGCGGCAGACCGCGTGCGCCAGCTCTGGATGCGCGGTGCCACTGAAGATCGATAGGTCTCGATACACTATTGGCAGCCCTCTTCGAACTGGGTGCGGGGCCAGCCCCGCCACCGCGGCCGAGTGCATACAGACGGAAGTATAGGGCGACCCTGCCGAGCGCCCTATACCACCGCTCGTTTACCGGCGTGCGCTGGCCGCTGCCCAGTCGGCCGCAAAGTGCACCCAGGCGGGTTTCTTCACGAACCCCAAAGCTTCGTTGATCGCTAGCATCGGCCGATTGGTCGATGCATTGTCGGTGATCACCCGCCGAATACCTGGCACCGTCCGGGCAAAATCGAGCGCGCGCAGCTTCAGCGCGAACGCGATCCCGCGTCGCCGATATGCCCGTCGGACACCCGTCAGGCCCGTACGCAGCATGTCGGGCTCGTCGAGTGACAGCCACAATTGGCTCGTGCCCACCAGCCGGCCATCGACAAACGCGACAAAGTAGCCATCGTCAAGTCGGCTGGGGTGGTTCTGATACTCGGACCATTCCTCGAACGTCATATCGCTGCGTACTTCGCCCGGCGGCAGCGGCATGTCCTGGCGTACCTCGCACCACAGGTCGAACAGATTGCGATCGAGGTCTGGGTCGCCGACCAGTTCAGCGCGCGACTTGATCTCGACACCATCGTCGAGCACCGCGCGGGTGTACGTCTCGAACGGCCGCGGATCGTAGGTGGCCACATCGAGCTCCGAAACCCACATGCGCATCGTCTCGGCGAAACCTCGGTTGTGCAAGAAGCGCAGGTAACACGGCATGTCGTCGCGGCACCACGTGCTGAGATTGGTCGGCTGCAGCGGCCGCAGCGCGTCGACGACAGTGTCGTAGAGCGCCGTGCCCATGCCTTGTTGCACGTGCTCCGGATCGACGCCAATTTCGAGTGCGAACCGGTGCGGGTCGAAGATGGACGCGTGCTGGTCATACTGCGCATACGCGACGGCTTCGCCGTCTTGTTCGGCAATCCAGCGCGCATGGCGGCACCGTTCCGGCCGTTTGCTGTCGTCGAAGCGGAACTCGTCTGCCGATTGTGCAAAGTCCGTGAACACCACGTTGTGGATGCGCGTAAACGCATCGTACTCGTCATTGAATAATTTGATGATGGTCTTGGTAGTTGTTGTCACAGGTGAGTTAGCCACTTCGTTTCAAACGACCGGTTCGCTTGGCGAACCGCTCAGCTTCGCGGAAGATCAGTAATCCGCCAGGTATCAACGCGGCACCCATCACGCCCAACACCAGCAAGTCGCCGCCGACCATGCCGAGTCCGCCGCCTTCGAGCAGGCCGACGCGCACGCTGCGCAGGATGTACGTGATCGGCGACAGTGGCGACAGCACTTGCAGCCAGCCGGGCAGCACGTCGATCGGTGCATAGACACCCGAGATCAAGAGCAGACTCGAGTGGATGACGAACGTCATCTGCGCGCCGCGCTCGGTGAACAGCAGCGGCAGCACGGCGGCGACCATGGCCAGACCGATGACGCTGATGCTGCCGACCACGATCACGGTGGCCGCGGTCAGCACGTTCGCGCGCCCCAGGTCGATGCCGAAGATCAGCGCGACGATGCCGAAGAGCAGCGTCGAGCGAAACACGGCATAGGTCACCGCGAAGCAGCACGTGCCAAGCAAGTGCAGATAACGCGGGACAGGCGCCATGAGCGTGTACTCGATCGTGCCTTCCCAGCGTTCCCAGGCGATTGTCTCGGCGACCACGTCGAACACCGCCGACAGGTAGCTCCACATCGTGGTCCCGATGAGCAGGTACAGCACAAAGAAACCTGTATCGACGGCCTGGCCGGTGATCCGCTCGGTAGCGGCGGCGATGAACAGAATGGTCAGCGCGCTCACCAGCGAGTAGATGATCCAGACGACTTCCCAGCCAAGATAACGGCGAGTGAGATTCCAGTTGCGCTCGAAGAACGCATACGCCGTATTCGCTGAAGACAAGCTCAACATCATGCTGCTTCCTCCTCTTCATGCGTCAGTCGCATGAACACGTCTTCCAGCGACCCGCCACCGCGTTTCAAATCGGCGGGTGTATTGAGAGCAATGACGGCCCCGCGGTCGAGCACAGCAACCCGGTCACACAGCCTGTCGGCCTCCTCCATGTCGTGGGTGGTCAGTACGATGGTGGCGTCGTGCTCCTCGCGCAGGCGAAGCACCAGGTTCTGCACGTCCTTCTTGGAGCGCGGATCGAGACCGGTCGTCGGTTCGTCCAGCAGCAGCAGGACCGGCGACGTCAGCAGCGCGCGTGCAATCGCGACTTTCTGCTGCATGCCGCGCGACATGTGCTCCATCGGATTGAGTGCCACTTTGGTGCTGATGCCGAGTTGGGCCAGGATGTCCAGACCGCGTCGACGCGTTTCGGTTGCGCCAAGTCCGTACAGCCGGCCGGCGTATGTCAAGTTCTCCATCGGGCTCAACTTCTTGAAGAACGCAGCGTCGACACTGACGCGATTGATCAGTTGTTTGACGCGCAGCTCGTCCTCGACCACGTCCAGGCCGAAGACGCGCACGCGTCCGGCGTCGGCCAGGAGCAGCGTCGAGATGACGCGAATGAGTGTTGATTTGCCCGAGCCGTTGGCGCCCAGGATGCCGAAGATTTCGCCGCGCGGGACGTCGAATGAGACGTCGTCCACCGCTACCACACGGCGGCGGGCCGCCGTCGAGTGCCATGGCAGACGCAGCCTGGGTGTGGCGGATCCGAAGTTCTTGGACACGCCGCGCAGGCTGAGCGCCAGCATCAGGCTGGGCAGCGCGCTAAGCGGTACGGAGCGGTTTGGTGCGACGACCACGTTCACGGAAGAAGGACCTCATCGGAGCTAAACGACGGAAGGACACGACGTTGCGGCACGCGAGTGCGCCGCCGGTGCGACCGAAGAGGTGGAGAACGGGGTCGATCGGTGCTAGTGGGTCAACTGTGACCGCTCCCCACCCGGATCTCGGCCGATGGCGCGACAGTACGACGCGCACACCTCGTAAACACGAGTGCGCCCGCGATGCCGCTGTGAATTCTGGATGCCATCGGACCTCGCAGATGGGGAAAGCTGAGTCACACCATAGGGCTTGGTGCCCGATCTGTCAATCGCCTATCGTCGGGCAATGCGGGACGTCCTACCCGATGACCTGCGCTACACCCTGGCCCACCCGCCCACCGAGCCCGACCCCGGCTTCGACGCCGACGACCGCGCCCTGGCCCACGAATTAAATACTCGAACCGAGTAGTTCCTCGGATGCCGCCGTCCTGCCCACGGCCCAGGGTGGTGCGCATCTCGTGATGTGAGGGACGCAGAGTAATGTGGTATGCCAATACGGCTCCGCCATTGGCGTACCGATAGACAGCCCAAGCCCAGGATAATCACGATGTGACCGACCCGCTCGGCGAGATGCTGGCTCGCTACACGCCCCAGGGCGAGGTAGAGCAGGCCGACGTCGAGCTGGTGCGCGCACTCGTTGCGTCCGGCGACCCATGGCCGCGTAGCCTGGCTGTGCATGTGACGGGATCGGCGGTGATTGTGCACCGTGATTCCAGGCGGGTGCTGCTGCGCTGGCATGCACGGCAGCAGGCCTGGCTCCAAGTGGGTGGACACGGAGATCCGGGCGAGACCGATCCTTTGCACGTCGCGCGGCGCGAGGGTGCCGAGGAAACCGGATTGACCGACCTGCTGCCGTGGCCTGATGGCAGCATCGTGCATGTCACGATCGTGCCGGTGCCCGCGGCCAAGCACGAGCCGGCGCACGAGCATGCGGACATCCGCTACGTGCTGGCCACCGTCACTCCAGACGCCGCCACTCCGGAGACTCCGGGCGCGTTGTTGCGCTGGCTGTCGGTCGAGCAGGCGATCGCGGAAATCGCGGAGGAGAATCTACGCGAGACCTTGCGGCGGGTGCGGCGGCTGCTGGATACCGCCTAGAGGTTCAGGCGGTTGCGAAGTGCAACGAGGGCTTCGTGGAAGGGGCGCTCCAGGTAGGCCTGGTGGTCTGGTTCGCCGTGGTGGTGGGTCGTGGCACTCGAGCGATCGTGGGGGGCGATGTGGCGGATGTACTCGAGGGTGCCCTGGACCAGTGTAAGCATGTACTGGAGGCCCTCGGGGTCGGTGCGCTGCCACGCGTCGCCGCAGGCGACGTAGATCGGGCTAGTGTGGGCGAAGACGCCACGCTGCCAGACGTCATGGTGCGTGGTCTGCTCGTAGTTCGGGCCGCCGACTCTGGCGGCTAGCCAACTGGGCTCGGGCACTCGGACAGGCGTATGGAGTGTCAGATGGCGGGTGCCCGCGGGCTGGTCGGACTGGGCGACGACTTCGCCATTCATCACGATCTGGAGCGTGTGGATGGGCAGTGTGGAGCGGGCTGTAGCGGTCACTTCGACACTGCCCCCGCCAACGGGTAGTGACACAATGTCGCCAATCCGAGCGCCTTCAACGGAGAACTCCAGGAGTGGCCCGCCGCTCAGAAACGTGCGGCCCGCCTTCAGGCCGTGGCACCAGGCGTCGTACGAGAAGTCCTCCTCCGGAGGAATGTACACGTAGGTCCGGTACTGTCCGACCGCGACCTGGCTGCTCATCTTGTCGGTTCCGCCGACCAGCGGCAAGCGATAGCCGGTGTTCAGATAGCGGTAGTACTGGCCGTGGTTGTACGGTGCGTTCATGATCATCTCGACAGCGTCGATACGTCGTGTCGCGATCAGCGTCGCCGGCTCGCCATTCGGATTCGGAAAATGCGGCAGGATGACCGTCCCGCCTTGCGCGTGGCAGGCGTCGGCCCAAGCTGACAGCGTCGTCTCCATGGTGCCGCCAAGGTCCGCTTCGCTCGGCCCGTCGGAGCACCACGGATAAATCGGCTGTTTCAGGCCGAGCAAGATCATATGGCCGAGAAAGTGCTGTCGATTCTCCTGGTTCGCCCACACGATCGTACGGCCATCGTGCGAGATGGCCGGTGCGCCAGTGAATTCCTCGGTGTTGGTGAACAGACTGCCCCATTGCGACTGGAGCAGATTGACGACGTTCAGGTCCTCCGACTGCGCTTCGCGGATACTGCCCTGGGTCGAGAGAAAGTGCACATGCGTGTCGCCGCTGAACCAGCGCTGCTGGTTCATGTCTGTCCAGCGTCGGAGCCGGAGCTCCAGGCGCTGCTGGCCTGGAGCGATGGTGATCCGCTGGCGAAGGGGTTCGTATTCGTAGCCGCGCGCAACGTCGACAATGACGTCGCCGCGTGGCAGCCATCCGGCGCAGCGACCGTCGATGTAGGCATACGTTGCCTGGCCCAGTCGGAGATCGCCGCCGACGTCGATGTGCCACGTGTCCATATCGGAAAAGATGTGGCTGTGATGGCCATGCGGCTGGTACGGAACGCCGTCGCTCGAGCGGAAGTGAATACGACAGGGCACTGGCTGATTGGTTGCGTCGTCCAGGACGACGGTTTCGACCCAGTTGCGGCCGTCCTCCACGATCTGGACTCGGACGTCCTTCGTGCGGAGGGTGCGTTGCTCGAGCAGGTCGGACCAGCGGATTTCGCCGAGCGTTGTGTCGGCGTGCTTGATGGCCACGGTGGCGCTTGGAATCGCAGCGATCCTGGCATACGCCGGACTGGCGGTCTGGTTCGGCGCTTCGCCCCAGCCGGCCAAGCCATCGGCCATGAAGTCATCAGCAGGGCGCGTGGGGAGTGGGTATGTGTAGCCTGCTGCGCCACGGTCGACGGCCACGCGGAGGTCCTTGACGGAGGCGTTCGACCCGGCAAGGTCAATGCGCACGGGGACGGCGCCCTCGCGGACGAATGGGTGCTCGTTCGACAGTCCGAGGGTAATCGCGACGACGATGAAGCGCGGTCCGCGTGGTTTGAGCTCCAGCGATGTGATCGCGGCGTCCGGAGTAGGGTTGGTCCAGCACCACAGGTAGTACGCTTTCGGCCAGCCGGTGGCGACTTCGGTCTGGCGATAGCCGGTACCAGGCCAGTTACCGCTCCAGCGCGAAAGCGTGGCGTGCTTGGTATCGCCGACGGCGGAGAACGGGAGTTGACCCCACTCGGCGAGATCGGCAATCTCGAAGCGCTCGTGGATCGGGACTTCGTGCGTCGTGCCGTCCGCGAGGCGGAACACGTAGTCGGCGACAGGCAGGCCGACCGGTCCGCCGTTGTAAATCTGTGAACCGATGAGGCGATGGGCCACGACCACCGTATAAGCCAGGCTGTCGATGGCAATGATGATGGATGACGTCGTGGGGGCGACGAAGGCGTTGTGCCCCGTGCCGATCTGAAAGGGCAAGCCCTGGAACTGTTGCGGGCCCAGTGGTACATCGGCGGCCGAGCCGAGCAGGTCCGGGCCGGCGTTGCAGTAGGCCGAGAGGTCGACGGGGCGGTAGACGTCGCTCGTCATGGAGGCCATCCTAGTACGACCGTGTCTACGCCGCGCGGGATCGTGACCAACGGTCGGCTGTATGCGGGCCTGGTTCGGCTCATGCCCGCCGCTCGGCTGAATGACAGTCTCCTGGACGTGGCGCTGTTTCCCGGGGAGCGGGCCTCTGGAGGCGACGGCGCATGCGGCGGAGCGCGCGCCGCCGGCCACCGAGGAGGGCCTGCGCGACTGGGTCCGCCGCGGACAGAACGCCACGCCGCAGCCGCGACCCACTCAGGCGCAGCCGCCGCCTGAGACCTCGTCGTTCAGACTTCGTGAAGCTCGGCTATCGCTCGCAGTAACGGCTCGACGGTCGACACTGGCAGTTGATCGGGCGGCGGTCCGAGCGGATCCTCCAGCGGGTCAGTCCCCAGCAGCAGGCGGCAGACGGCATCGGCGCCGTGGGCTAGCGCCTGGAGGTCGTAGCCGCCCTCGAGGGCGACGACGATGCGCCCGCCGCATAGCTCGCCGGCCAGGTCGCGCGCGCCGCGGATCAGCGAGGCGTATCCAGTTACAGAGAGGCGGAGTGATGCCAGCGGATCGTTCCAGAAGGCGTCGAAGCCGAGCGACACGAGCATGAACTGAGGCTGGAAGCGGCGCACGATCGGCTCGATCAGTTGAGGTTGCACTTCGGCGAACACGAAGTCGCCGGAGCCTGGTGGCAGTGAGATGTTGACCGTGGTGCCGACGCCGCGCTCGCGCCAGTGGCCGCTGCCTGGGTAGAGCGGATACTGGTGCGCCGACACGTACAGGACGCGCGGTTCGGTCGCGAAGGCGTCCTGGGTGCCATTGCCGTGATGGACGTCGTAGTCGAGGATGGCCAGGCGGTCGACACCGTTGCGCAGGAGCCAGGCCGCGGCGATGGCGACGTTGTTGAACAGGCAGAAGCCCATGGCCGCGGTAGGTGTGGCGTGGTGGCCTGGCGGGCGGCACAGACAGAAAGCGCAATCGAGCGCACTGGTCTGCACCTGCTGGACGGCCTCAACCACGGCGCCGACGCTGCGCAGGGCCGGCTCCCACGAGGTGCGCGAGACGGCCGTGTCCTGATCCACGTAGCCGCCCCGGCTGCTCAGCTCGCGCAGCGAGGCGATCAGTTGCGGGGCGTGTACCAGCTCGAGGGTGGATTCGGCGGCGCGTGAGGGTTCCCATACGGCGAGCTGGTCCCAGACGCCACTGGTACGCAGGTGGCCGACAATGGCAATGAGACGTTCGGGCCGCTCAGGGTGGCCAGGGAACGTATCGTGGGCGAGAAACGACGGCGAGTAGGCCAGGCCGGTGTGCATTGTCATCCTGAGCGCAGCGAAAGATCCGCTTGCCGAGCGTACACGGCAGTCAAGCGGATCCTTCGGCTCGTTCCTCGCCTCAGGATGACAATGAACGGTATTTAGCTGGTGGAGCTGGCGGCGCCCGGCGACAGGCGCGGGACGGGCTGAATCGTCGGCCGCTCGCGCTGTGATTCGGTGGGCTGCGCCTGGGGCGGTTCGGCCACCGGGCCACCCTCAACAGGCGGCTCGCCGCGGAAGACGCGCTCGAGGTTGTCGCCATCCAGTGTTTCGTACTGGATGAGCGCCTTGGCGATGCGGTCGAGCACGTCGCGGTGATCGTGCATGATCGTGACCGCGCGCTGATAGCCCTCGTCGATGAGCACGCGAATCTCTTCGTCGATCGCCTCGGCAGTCTTCTCCGAGTAGTTCTTCTGTTCGCCGATCTCGCGGCCCAGGAAAACCAGCTCTTCCTTGTGGCCCAGGGCCACCGTGCCGAGCCGCTCGCTCATGCCGTATTCCTTGACCATCTTGCGAGCGATATTGGTGGCCTTCTCGATGTCGTTTTCGGCGCCCGTCGAGATCTCGCCGAACACCACATGCTCGGCGGCGTGGCCACCCAGCGCCGAGGCAATCGACGCCTTGAACTGGCTCTTGGTCATGTAATAGCGGTCCTCGGGCGGCAGCGAGCGGGTATAGCCGCCCATCATGCCGCGCGAGATGATCGTGATCTTATGTACCGGATCGTGGTTCTCGAGGAAGCGCATCGCCACGGCGTGACCGCCCTCGTGGTAGGCGGTGAGCTCCTTCTCACGGTCGGACATGACTCGGCTCTTACGCTCGGGCCCGGCGATGACACGGTCGATTGCCTCTTCGAGCTCGGACATGCCGATCGTCTTCTTGTTCCGCCGCGCGGCCAGGATGGCGCCCTCGTTGATCAGGTTGGCCAGATCGGCGCCCGAGAAGCCCGGCGTGACCTTGCCGATCACGTTCAGGTCGACGTTCTTGTCGAACGGCTTGCCCTTGGCATGGACCTCGAGGATTGCCTTGCGACCATTGATATCGGGGGCGGGCAGGACGACCTGGCGATCGAAGCGACCCGGCCGCAGTAGAGCCGGATCGAGCACGTCGGGTCGGTTGGTCGCGGCGATGACGATGACGTTCGTGTTCGAATCGAACCCGTCCATCTCGACCAGGATCTGGTTCAGGGTTTGCTCGCGTTCGTCATGTGAGCCGCCCAGGCCGGCTCCACGCTGGCGACCGACGGCATCGATCTCGTCGACGAACACGATGCACGGCGCGTTGCGCTTGGCCTGATCGAACAGGTCGCGCACGCGGCTGGCGCCGACGCCGACGAACATCTCGACGAACTCCGAGCCCGAGATACTGAAGAACGGCACGCCCGCCTCGCCGGCCACGGCGCGACTCAGGAGGGTCTTGCCCGTGCCAGGCGGCCCGACGAGCAGCACGCCCTTTGGAATGCGCGCGCCGAGCGCGGCGAACTTCTCGGGATATTTCAGGAACTCGACAACTTCCTGGAGCTCCTGCTTGGCCTCTTCGACCCCCGCCACGTCCTGGAAAGTGATCGTCGGTTTGTTGCCCATGAACATGCGCGCGCGGCTCTTGCCGAAGCTCAGGGCCTGGTTATTCGAGCCCTGCGCCTGGCGCATCATGAACAGGAGAATGGCCCCGAAGAAGATCAGCGGCAGCAGGTTGACCAGGATGCCCAGCCAGTTACTGATCTGCGGTGGCTCCTTGACGGTGTAGTTGACCTGGGCCAGATCATCAGGAGTGACCCCGAAGGCGCGCATAGCCTCGAGTACGTTGGTGTCCCGACCAACGCGGGTCGTAAACCGCTGATCTGCTCCGCCTGCAGTCTTCGCTGTTGCCACCACCCGGTCGTCAGTGACTTCGACCGACGTGATCTCGTGGCGCTGAATGCGCAGCGCGAGATCGTTCAGTGCAATCGCCTTGACGTCTGGGGTCCCACCCTGCTGCACCACCGTAAAGAAGAGCGCGATAATCGCGACCAGGATGATGAGATAGACGAAGCTATTGCGGAGCCACTTGGTATCCATGCGCGGTGGGACCCTCCTGGGTGGTGGCATTATACGCGTGGGGCAGCGCCGCCCCTGATATTCGTGTGCGCGCGCGCTCGCGCCGCGCCGTGCAGTCGCAGCGTGAATGTCGCGGTCCGCGTAACCAGCTCGACGCCATACGGCAAGTGATACGCCCGGCCAGCCTGACTGGATCGCAGCAAATCGAGCGCATCTTCGATGGGTGCAGCGGGCACGTCGACCAGAGTCCCGAGCAGGGACTCGAGGCCGCGGCGCAGCAAACGGCGCTGAATGCCGCGCGGTTGAGGGCGCCAGCCGAGCAGGTCGTACTCGAGCACATCGGCTGACGCCTGATGTACCAGGCTTGCATGCAGGGCCGAGACGAGCGCGTCGAGTGCCGTCTCGTCGTCGGCGATGAGGTCAGCCGTGCGGGCGAGCACCTCGCGGATCGCGGGATTGAAACGCTCGAGCATTGGCAGCACGTCGAGGCGCACGCGATTGCGCGTGTACGCGCGCGACTGGTTCGAGGGATCGGCGACAAAAGACAGTCCCACTTCGACGCAATACTCGAGCGTGGTGGCCCTATCGACGCGTAGCAAAGGTCGGGCCACGCGCACACTTTCAGGCAGCGCGCCGACCTCCGACACGGCCGGACCCAGCGTACGTGGGTCAATTTTGTCGTCCAAACGCATGCCCGCCAGGCCCTTGAGGCCGCTGCCGCGAACCAGGTTGAGCAGCAGCGTTTCTGCCTGATCATCAGCGGTGTGCGCGACCAGCAGCGCCTGTGCCTGCAGTTCAGCCACGGCGGCGGCGAGCGCCTGATAGCGCGCGGAGCGGGCCGCGGCCTGCACTGATTGCCGCCGACGATACGCTGGGACATCAACGCGGCACAGATGCGGCTGTGCGCCGATGTGCACTGCCAACTCCTGCACGCGCTGCGCGTCGGCGGCCGAGTCAGGCCGCAGGGCGTGGTCGACGTGGGCGGCGATCAGCTCGAGGTCGAACCCACGCAGGCCATGCAGCAACGTGGTCGAGTCCTGCCCGCCGGAGAACGCAACGACGAGTCGACTGCCCGGCGCAAAGAGATCTGGCAGGCGCGTGCTGGCCGCGCGCAGCGCGCGCTCGACGGTCGCTCGCGCGTTAGCCAAAGAACAGGTTGAACCACTGCCGCCACGGTGGCGGCGGCGTTTCGCCTTCGCTCCTGGTCGGTCCCGCCGCGGGTGGTGTCGTCGACGGCGCTGTGTCGCCCGCGAACGCCAACGGATGATCGCCCGGTTTGACGAGCCCGAGTTGTTCGCGAGCGATCTTTTCGATGGCCGTGTCGCCTCGAGCAAACTCGATGTCCTTCTGGAGCGCGATGTTTTCGGCGCGCAAGGCGACGACCTCGGCGCGCAGTCCATCGGCCTCGCGATTGAGTCGGTAATTGTCGAGTGCCTTCTGCCCAGTAGCCACCAGTGCATACAGCACGACGGGGACGGCAAGCACTGCGGCCAGGCGCAGCGCCAACGGCGGCGGTCCCAGCGGTCGGCGAACGACCACATCTCCAACTTACGCACTGCTCCAGCTGCGCGCCAGGGCGACGCGTCGATGCAATGCCGGGTGGCTCGCGAGCAGCATTTCGGCCCAGCGCGGCGGGCGGTACTCGACCAGGTTCTGGCAGCCGATGCGCTGCATCGCGCCTGCGAACGCGATCGGATCGCGAGTCAGTTGTAGTGCGAAGCGATCGGCATGTGTTTCGAGCCGGCGCGACCACCAGTTCATGAGCGGCGCCGTGAGAACGAAATACAGCTCGGTCACCGCGAAAACCACCGGGTAGCCAGGCACATAATCGAGGCTCGGCAGGCTGAGCACGGGCAGCGCCGCTGGGCCAAGCCTAGCCGCGAGCGCCAGGCCGATCCAGACCAGGACGGCGTTACCCAGCAGCAATTGCTGGACATGGCGTTCGACGTGGTGCCCGAGCTCGTGCGCGACGACCGCATCGACTTCACCTGCTGTGAACTCCGCGAGCAGCGTATCCGCGATGACGACGCGGCGCGAGCGCCCGATCCCGATGACGGCGGCGTTCGCCTCGGCGGTGCGGCGCGAAAAATCGAGCGAGCATACGTCGCGCACCGGTGCCCCGGCGCGCTCGACGAGCGCGTGGATGCGTTCGACGGTGGCGGTATCGGCCAGTGGCTGCATTTTGAAGAAGAGCGGCACGAGCACATACGGAGTCAGGAACACCAGCGCCACGCCGATCACGCTGACCAGTCCGCCAAAGGCAACCCACCACAGCCCACCAAGACTGCTTACCGCCAGGATGAAGGCGCCCCCGATCAAGGTGCCCAGCACGGTGCCCAGGAGCGTCCCTTTGAGCCAGTCGGCGAGCCAGGCGCGCTTTGTCTGACGGCTCAAACCGAAGGCATGCGCCAGCACGTAGCTGCTGTAGTAGGCGACTGGCATGAGCATCAGGCTCAGCAGCAGGTGAAATCCCACTAAGAAGAGTGGCGCGCGCAAGATCAGCGGCAGCGGCAGCGCGGCCAGCAGGAACCACGCGTTTTCCCAGGCGCCCGTTATATAGGGCACCACGGGCGCCAGCAGCGACAGCACGCTGCTTAGCATGAAAACGCGTCGACGTTCGGTGCCCAGGCGCGTCGCGGCCGCGTCCCGCTCGGGACAGGCGACATCGTCGGACGTGCTACGGACCCCAGGAGAGGCCTGAACTAGCGTCGACATGCAGATCTTGGGTGAGTTGGCGCGGTTTGCTGGCGATCCACGAGGTACCGCTGGCATCAAGCTGAACGTCGATCGCCCACACCTCGAAATAGCCGCTGCGACTCGACACGTAGGCGATGTGTCGCCCGTCGGGACTCCAGACCGGCGAGCGCGCGAAAAAACCATCCTGGGTCAAGCGTTGGTCACCGCTGCCATCGGGTTTGACCGCGTGCAGCTCGAGGGACACGCCGTCGTGGCCGGCGTAGGCGAGCCAGGTGCCATCGGGTGACCAGGCCGGATCGAGCGCACCACCGGGTGAGTTGGTCAGCACACGGCCCAATTCACGGCCGTTCGTCGTGAGTGGAATCAGGCCGACCTGGCTCGGACCGGGATCGTTGTACAGCGTGACCGCCAGCTGCGTGCCGTCGGGTGACCAGGCGATCGCATCGACCGCCTCTTGTTGAATGCCCGGCGTCGCGAGCGCGCGGCCTGCGCTGCCGTCGACGGCGTTCATGAGCCACAGGACCGGGAAGGCGGATGCGCGGTCCGAGACGAAGGCGATCAGCTTGCCGTCGGGCGACCACGATGGGCGCAGGTTCCAGTCGTTGTTCTCGAGGATGGTCGACTGTGAATCGGTCAGGCGGCGCTGTGCTTCGCCGCGCTCGTCGGTGACGAAGATGTCGGCGAAGTTGGTGCCTCTATACACGTAGGCGAGACTTGCGCCATCAGGTGCCCACGCCGGCTGACTCCAGGTGCCGCCAGCGCCGAGCTGATTGGCGCTGCCATTCTGGTACACCCACAGGTCGCCGTCTTTGACGAACAGCAGCCTGCCTGGGAGTGCGTTCGGCTGCGCGGAAGCCGTGCCGCCCAACAGCAGCATGGCCAAGCTGAGGGCCGCCAGCACGACGCGCATTGCTGGCTTCGATGCTAACGACGCGCTTCCGGCGTCAGCAAGCAACGATCGCGCTACTAAAACGTCAGTGCTGTGCCGATTGAGATCAGAACCCAGAACACCGCCAGGATGATTGTGAACTGGAACAACGTCCGCTCAAAGCCCCGCCGTGTTCTGTAAATGGAGCTATCCGAAGAGCCAAAGGCCGAGAAACCCGAGCCCCGCGTTTGCAACAAGATGGCGCCCATCAACACGATGGCCAGCACAATCTGGATGATTTGAAATGCGGCGTGCACGTGGAAGTCTGTGAAGTATACGGCCTTTGTTTTTGAAAAGAGTTCCAGAGTTAGTGCGCGCGAACTGAGCCGTTGACGGACTTACTGGTGTGGCGGTGTTCCAGGTAGAGGCGCATGATGACGGTGGCCAACTTGTCGGGGTCGTGCCGTAGCGGGTGATCATCGCGCACGACCTCGTCGACCACGATCTTGGGGTGTGAAGCCAGGTCCTGCTCGGCGGTGACCAGGCTGATATCGGCGTCGACGGACGATGGGTCGGCGGTATGGGTTGTGGCGATCACCAGGTCAAAGGGGTTCGTCTGGCCAGGTACGTGCCGCACGAGTGCGGCGACGTGCGCGGCCACGTCGTAACCGTCGGTCTCACCTGGCTGTGTGGCGACGTTGCACACGTACAACTTCAAAGCATCGGTCTGGGCGAGGGCTTTGCCGATGCCCTCGACAAGGACGTTCGGGACAACGCTCGTGTAGAGCGAACCGGGCCCGAGCACGACCAGGTCGGCTTCAAGGATGGCGCGTACGGCCTCGGGATTCGCCGCCGGGTGCTCTGGCTTCAAGCGGATGCGAGAGATAGGTTTGCGCGCCTCAGGAATGCGCGACTCGCCGCACACGTCGGTGCCGTCGGTGAACTCGGCGCAGATCTCGACTTGCTGGAGCGTCGACGGCAGGATCGTGCCCTGAACGGCGAGCACGCGGCTGGTCTCGCGCAGGGCTTGCTCGAAGTTGCCAGTGACGCCGGTCATCGCGAGCACGAACAGGTTGCCGAACGAATGGCCGCCCAGCGCGGAGTCACCGTCGAAGCGATGCTGGAACAGGCGCGCCATCAACGGCTCGACCTCGGCCAGCGCGACGATGTTGTTGCGGAAGTCGCCGGGCGGCAAGATGCCGTGCTCGCGGCGCAGTCGCCCCGATGAGCCGCCGTCATCGCCTACGGTGACGATGGCCGTGATATTGGCGGTGTGGTACTTCAGCCCACGCAAGACCGACGGCATACCGGTACCGCCCCCGATGCACACGATGCGCGGCCCGCCCTGGCGCACCCTGAAGTCGTAGATGCGATCGAGCAAGCTCTGGCTCTGGTGCCCGGTCGTGGGCACGGCGTCGTTGAGGGCACGGTAGAGGCCTCGGAACCCCAGCAAACACAGCAGTGTGCCGAGCACCAAGAACAGCGCGGCGCGAACCAGGAGGGGCAAGAACTGCAGGGTGGCCAGGCTGACCCAATCTGGGACTACGGCCGTCCGGTAGAGCTCAGTCAGGGCATAGCCGATGCCCAGGCTGATGACGACGAGGCCAGCCAGCAAGACGCCGAACCAGCGCTTGACGTGCAGGCCCGGATAGAGCAGCTTGAGCATGCTACTCAAGCGATCGTGACGCCACGAAGCTCACCACGCTCACGACGAGTGCGCCCAATAGCGCACCGCCGAAGTCCTGGACAGTGACGCCCACCGGGAAGAGTTGCGCGACCCAGAAGACGATGCCGTTGACGACCAGGGTGAACAGGCCAAGGGTGATCAGATTCAGTGGCAGGGTGAGCAGGAGCAGGACCGGTCTGAGGAAGGCATTGAGCAAGCCGAGTACCAGCGCGAAGATCAGCGCCGACGTAAACGAGTCGACCTGGATGAGCGGGCCGAACAGATAGCTGGCCAGCAGGACAGCCAGGGCCGTGATGAGCACGCGTAAGACAAAGCGCTGCACGGTTGGCGTAAGCGTATCGGTTCCGCCCCGCGGCGGCTCCGAGTTTGATGAGCGCTCAAGCCAACAAGCCACGCAAGGAAACCGGGTACGCATTGTGCGTTGCCGTCTACGCTTAGGATCGTGATCGCCAACGTTGCCCAGTTCTGGCGCCTGACTCGGGAGCTCGACATCGCGGCTTTGCGCGACAGCTTCGAGCATCCGGTCAGCGTACGCGTACTCGGCTCGGATGCCTCCACGGCGCAGAGGATTGCGCGGCTCATCGACCCCGACCCGCAGGCCGGCGAGATCAGCGTGGGCACGCTGTCGGAGCCCGGCCGCGAGCGCGCGGACCTGTTCGTCGCGGCGATCGCAGGACCGTTGGACTCGGACGCGCGCCGCACGCTGAACGACCTCAGCGTCAGCGAGCGACCGCTGCTGCTGGTCGAGCTCGAAGGCACCAACG
>WNGB01002228.1_pt1 | contig 31527 bp, 22 predicted proteins | sample 5400681 | NCBI WGS metagenome assembly WNGB01 (sample SAMN13153367, study PRJNA577476) | soil metagenome | isolation source: 115 cm soil or saprolite under grassland replicate 2 | place: USA:California | collected 2016-06-15
CTCGAGGACGTGCGGTCCTTTGCCAAGTACCTGGGCGGCTCGTCGGCAAATACCGCTTTCGGTTGCGCGCGCCTCGGGTTGAAGGCGGGCCTGATCTCGCGTATTGGCGACGACGCGCTCGGTCATTTCCTCGTCGAAACCATCGCCCGCGAGGGCTGCGACGTGTCGCACATCAGCACCGATCCCAGCCGTCTTACCGGCGCGGTGGTCCTCGGCATCACGGACCGCGACACCTTCCCGCTGATCTTCCTGCGCGAGAACTGCGCCGACATGGCGATCGCGGAAGCCGACGTCGAAGAGGCGTACATCGCGAAAGCCAAAGCGCTGCTGATCACCGGTACGCACCTGTCGACCGAATACATCAACCGCATCAGCACGCTCGCACTCGAACGCGCGCGGAAGAACGACGTGCGCACCGTGCTCGATATCGACTACCGGCCGGTGCTGTGGGGTCTCACGAAACGCGGCGACGGGGAAACGCGCTACGTGCGTTCTGACAATGTTACCGCGCATCTGCAGCGCATGCTTCCGAAGTTCGATCTAGTCATCGGCACCATCGAGGAATTCAACATCGCCGGCGGTAGCGGCGACATCATGACCTCGCTCGCCGCGATTCGCGCGTCGACGCGGGCCACGCTCGTCGTCAAGCGCGGACCGCTGGGGTGTGCGGTCATCGAGGGCGCGATTCCGCATTCGCTCGACGACGCGTTCAACGGCCGCGGCGTCGAGGTCGAAGTGCTGAACGTGCTCGGCGCCGGCGATGCCTTCTCCGCGGGATTCCTTTCGGGCTGGGTGCGCGGCGAGGATTACGAGCACTGCAGCCGCTACGCCAACGCCTGCGGCGCGCTCGTGGTGTCGCGCCACGGCTGCGCACCGGCGATGCCCACGCGGATCGAGCTCGATTATTACCTCGCCAACACGCGGACGATTCCGCGGCCCGATCAGGACGCGATGCTCACGCGCCTGCACCGCGTTACCGCGCCGCGCACGCCGCGCGATGAGGTCTTCTCGTTCGCCTTCGATCATCGCAACCAGTTCTTCGAGCTGGCGCAGACCGTCGGCGCCGACGAAGCGCGGCTGCCGAGGCTCAAACGCCTGTTCGTCGATGCGGTGGTCGAGACCGAGCACGCACTCGGGCTCGAAGGCAGGATCGGGCTCCTCTGCGACGATCGCTACGGACAGGACGCGCTCAACGCCGCCACGGGTCGCGGCTGGTGGATCGGCCGTCCCGTCGAGCTGCCCGGCTCGAATCCGCTCGAGTTCGATCGCGGCCGTTCGGTGGGCACGCATCTGATCTCGTGGCCGGCCGAGCACGTCGTCAAGTGTCTCGTCAGGTACCATCCCGATGACGCGATCGAGAATCGGCTCGAGAACGAAGCGCAGGTGCGCGCGCTCTACGACGCCGTGCAGGCGAGCGGCCACGAGCTGTTGCTCGAGGTCGTTCCGCCGGCGGAGGTGCCGCGCGCGCCGGATACCGTCCTGCGCGCGCTGAAGCGCTTCTACAACCTCGGCGTCTATCCGGAATGGTGGAAGCTCGAACCGATGGCGGCAGAACAGTGGCGCGCGATCGACGCGCTGATCGCGGAGCGCGACCCGTACTGCCGCGGCGTGCTGCTGCTGGGCTTGAGCGCGTCTGTAGAGAAGCTCGCCGCCGCATTCCGTGATGCCCGCGCAAGCGCCACGTGCCGCGGATTCGCCGTGGGCCGGTCGATCTTCCTCGAGCCCTCGCGGCACTGGCTCGCCGGCGAGATCGACGACGCGATCCTGGTCGAGCGCGTTCGCGCGACCTTCGAACGGCTGATCGGCGCGTGGCGCGAAGCGCGCAGCGTAGCGGCCAAGGAACGCGCCGCGTGATTCTGCGAGCCCACCCTCACCCCGGCCCTCTCCCGCCCAGGCGGGAGAGGGTGTTATTTACCTGTCCCCTCGCCCCGCTTGCGCGGAGAGGGTTAGGGTGAGGGGCCATTGCGATGAATGATCCTCGTCTCGCCGCCTCGCAGATGAATGCCGCGACCGGAACGGTCCGGTTGACGGCGGCGCAGGCGCTGGTGCGCTATCTCGCCGCGCTGCGCGCGGAGACAGGTCTTGCCGACGTCGGCGCTGCCCCGCTCTTCGGTGGCGTGTTCGCGATCTTCGGCCATGGCAATGTCGCGGGCGTCGGCGAGGCGCTGTATCGCCATCGCGCGGAGCTGCCCACCTATCGCGCGCACAACGAGCAGGCGATGGCGCACGCGGCGATCGCTTATGCGAAGGCGCACATGCGTCGCCGGATGATGGCGTGCACGACCTCGATCGGGCCCGGCGCGACCAACCTCGTCACCGCGGCTGCGCTCGCGCACGTCAATCGCTTGCCCGTGCTGTTCCTCCCCGGCGACGTGTTTGCGTCGCGTGCTCCGGATCCGGTGTTGCAGCAGGTCGAAGATTTCCACGACGGCGGCGTGTCGGCCAACGACTGCTTGAAGCCGGTGTCGCGCTACTTCGATCGCATCATGCACCCCGAGCAACTGCTGACCGCGCTGCCGCGGGCGATCGCGGTGCTCACCGATCCTGCCTTGTGCGGCCCGGTGACGCTCGCGCTGCCGCAGGACGTGCAGACGATGGCGTATGACTATCCGGAGGTCTTTTTCACGCCGCCGACCATCGAGTTTCGAGCGGCGCCTCCGGACGCGACTCAGCTCGCGCGCGCCGCCGCAGTGCTGCGCGACGCGAAGCGGCCGCTGCTGCTCGCCGGCGGCGGCGTGCTGTACGGCCTGGCGAGCGAAGCGCTGCGCGCGTTCGCCGAGACGCACGCCGTGCCCGTCGCCGAGACGCAGGCGGGCAAGGGCGCGCTGCCCTGGGATCATCCGTTGCAGCAGGGCGCGATCGGCGTCACCGGGTCGCCGGCGGCCAACGCATTGGCGCGCGAAGCCGATGTCGTCCTCGCCGTCGGCACGCGGCTCTCCGATTTCACGACCGGGTCGCACTCGCTGTTCGCGCAAGCCCGGCTCGTCAATCTCAACGTCAACGCGTTCGATGCGCTGAAGTGGCGCGCGGTCGAGCTTATCGCCGATGCGAAGGCGGGCCTCGTCGCACTCTCGCTTGCCGCCGGCACGTGGAAATCCACGACCGACTGGGAGGCGAAAGCGAAGAAGGGCGCGGATGCCTGGCGCGCCGATATCGCGCGCATCACGGGAAGACGCGAAGTCGCGCTGCCCTACGAGGGCGAGGTGATCGGGGCGGTGCAGCGCACCGCGCCCGACTCGGCGACGCGCGATATCGTGGTGTGCGCCGCCGGCACGCTCCCGGCCGATCTGCACAAGCTCTGGCGCACCGCCTCGCCCGGCGGCTATCACATGGAATACGGCTACTCGTGCATGGGCTACGAGATCGCCGGCGGACTCGGCGTGAAAATGGCCCGGCCCGATCGCGAAGTGATCGTCATCGTCGGCGACGGCAGCTATCTCATGCTCAATTCCGAGATCGCGACCTCACTGCTCCTCGATCAAAAGCTCGTCATCGTCGTGCTCGACAACCACGGCTACGGCTGCATCAACCGCCTGCAGCTGGCCTGCGGCGGGGCGCCGTTCAACAATCTGTTTGCCGACAGCGTGCAGGGCAGGAGCGGTGCGCCCAAGATCGACTTCGCTGCGCACGCGGCGGCCATGGGCGCGCTCGCCGAGAACGTGAAGACGATCCGGGAGCTGGAGGCAGCGTTGAAGCGCGCGCGCGCTGCGGATCGCACGTATGTCGTATGCATCGAGACCGATCCCAACCGGACGACTGAGGAGGGCGGCTGGTGGTGGGAAGTCGCTGTGCCGGAAGTCTCCGACCGCGAGAGCGTGCGCAAGGCGCGCACGGCGTATGAAGAAGGCAAGCGGCAGCAAAAATCGTAAGTCCGATGCCACGAAGAAAAATGTCTTTGAGGACGTCCCTGCCCTTCCACGGGAAAAGGCCGGCGCACGCCATTGAATCGCCGGCGCGCAACGCGACTTTCGACGTCAGGATCGGCATCAATCCGCTTTCCTGGACCAACGACGATTTGCCCTGGCTCGGCGGCGAGACCCCGCTCGAAGTCGCGCTGTCCGAGGGCAAGGCCATCGGCTATCAGGGCTTCGAGCTGGGCAACAAATTCCCGCGCGAATCCTCGGCCTTGCGCGCGGTGCTGGCGAAACACGGCCTCGCGCTCGTCTCCGGCTGGTACTCGGGCGAGTTGGCGCGCCGGTCGGTGGAAGAAGAGATCGCAGCGGTCGGGCCACACTTGAAGCTCCTCGCCGACAATGGCGCCAAGGTGATGGTCTACGGCGAGGTCGCCGACGGCATTCAGGGCACACCGGTGCCGCTGTACAAGCGCCCGCGCTTCTCCCGCGACGAGCAGTGGGAAGCATACGCCGAGCGGCTCACGGCGTTCGCGCGGCATACGCTCGCGCGCGGCGTGCGCCTGGCGTATCACCATCACATGGGCTCGTACGTCGAGGCGCCGGCCGACGTCGACCGGCTGATGGCGCTGGTCGGCGACGAAGTCGGACTGCTGTTCGACAGCGGGCACATGACTTTCGCCGGCGGCGACGCCGTCGCGATGCTCACCAAGCACGTCGGGCGCGTGTGCCACGTCCACTGCAAGGATGTGCGGCCGCAGGTGATCGCGCTCGCGCGCAACCGCAATTGGAGCTTTCTCGAGGCCGTGATCAACGGTGCGTTTACCGTGCCAGGCGACGGCGCGGTCGACTTCGCGGCCTTGATCCGGCTGTTGCACGAGCACGGTTATCGCGGCTGGCTGGTAGTCGAGGCCGAGCAGGATCCCGCCGTGGCGCCGAGCTACGTCTACGCCGACAAAGGCTACCGGCATCTGCGCATGCTCGTCGATCGCGTGCGGGAGCCCATAACCACATGAGCCTCCTCGTCAAGGGCCGCCGCAGCGGCAAGGAAATCGTCAAGGTCACGCCGCAGTCGGCCGGCTGGAAGTACGTCGGCTTCGCCGCGTATCGACTCGCCGCGGGCGAGACGATCACCCTCGATGCCGATCAGCTCGAACGCTGCATCGTCGTCCTGCGTGGTACGGTCACCGTGCGCGCCGGTGACGATACCTGGACCGAGATCGGCGGGCGCAGCAGCGTGTTCGAGGATCGTTCACCCTACGCGGTTTACGTGCCTCGTGGCGTTGCGGCGTCGGTGATGGCGCACACCGACTCCGAGCTCGGCGTCGGCAGCGCGCCGGGCATAAGCGGGCGGACTGCGCGGCTTATCGAGCCCTCCGCCATGAAGCGGTTCTCGCGCGGCACCGGCGCGAATACGCGCTTCGTATGCGACATTCTGCCGGAAAGCGAACCGGCGGATCACCTGCTGGTCGTGGAGGTACTCACGCCGAGCGGACATTCGTCCTCGTACCCGCCGCACAAGCACGACACCGACAATCTTCCGGTCGAAAGCTCGCTGGAAGAAACCTATTACCACCGCGTCAACCCGGCGCAGGGCTTCGCGTTCCAGCGCGTGTACACCGACGATCGCTCGCTCGACGAGTCGCTCGCAGTCGAGGATCACGACGTCGTGATGGTGCCGCGCGGCTATCACCCGGTCGTCGTGCCCTATGGCTACGATTCGTATTACCTCAACGTGATGGCGGGACCGACGCGCGAATGGCATTTCAAGAACGATCCGGTGCACGAGTGGGTGCTCAAGAAGACGTAGCCCGGATTGAGTCGTAGCCCGGATTGAGTCGTAGCCCGGGTTGAGCCCGCAGGGCGTAGCCCGGGTTGAGCCCGTAGGGGCGAAGCCCGGGGCGGCGCTTCGCATGGAAGTGAGTCCCGGGCATCGCTTCGCTCAGCCCGGGCTACGCGTCCAAATGTAGCCCGGATTGAGTCGTAGCCCGGGTTGAGTCGTAGCCCGGGTTGAGCCCGCAGGGCGAAGCCCGGGGGACGCAATCCAATCGCAGTGGAGAACGCATGACTGACGTGGCCCTCTTCGGCGCCGGACGCATCGGCAAGATCCACGCCGGCAATATCGTCCGCCAGCCTGGCGTCAGGCTCAAGTACGTCGTCGACGTCAACGCGACGGCGGCAGCCGAGCTCGCGCAGAAATACGGCGCGCAGGTCGGCAGTGCCGAGCAGGTTTTCGGCGATGCGGTCGTCAAGGCGGTGGTCATCGGCTCGTCGACCGATACGCACGCCGAGCTCATCCAGCGCGCGGCGGCGGCGAAGAAGGCGATCTTCTGCGAAAAACCCGTGGATCTGTCGCTCGCGCGCGCTCGCGACTGTGCGCAGGCGGTCGCAAAAGCTGGCGTCACCTGCCTGATCGGCTTCCAGCGCCGCTACGATCCCACCTTCGCCGCGCTGAAAGATCGGCTTGCCGCCGGCGAGATCGGCGAGCCGCAGATGCTCCTGGTCACCAGCCGCGATCCCGGTCCGCCGCCAGTCGATTACATCAAGGTCTCCGGCGGCATCTTCAAGGACATGCTGATTCACGACTTCGATATTTTCCGCTGGATCTTGGGCGACGAAGCCGCGACCGTCCACGCGACAGGAAGCTGCCTCACCGATCCGGCGATCGCGACCGCGGGTGACATCGACGCGGCGGCCGTCACGATCCGCACACGGCGCGGACGATTGGCGCAGATCAACACCAGCCGCCGCGCGGCGTATGGCTACGATCAGCGCTTCGAAGTTCTCGGCAGCAAGGGCATGCTGCAGGCCGGCAATCACAAGCCGACCGAAGTCACGGCCGCGACGGCGCAGAGCGTCAGCCTCGACAAACCGGAGCATTTCTTTCTCGAGCGCTATCGGGTCGCGTATGCCAATGAGATGGCGCACTTCTTCGACGCTCTCGCCAAGGGCGCGCCCGTCAAGACGACGATCGAGGATGGGGTGAAGGCGCTCGAGCTCGCCGAAGCGGCGACGACCTCGTGGCGCGAAAAGCGCATCGTCGAGCTGTAGACTCCCTCTCCCGCCTGGGCGGGACAACAAGCCCGCGAAGCGGGCGCCGTTGCGGCGGAGGCTAACATGAGCGAAGCGAATGTTAAGCGAGCGCGAGCGAGCGGCCGGAGGCAAAAAGGCCGGGGTGAGGGTGGGAATCTCGTTCGTTAGCGAACGTCAAATTCGGAACGCTGCACCATGCTCGCGAAAGACACCCCTCACCCCGACCCTCTCCCCGCAAGCGGGGCGAGGGAGCAAACCTCCCATTCCCCCCTGCGCATCGGCATCGTCGGCCTCGGCCGCCTAGGCCGCCGCCATGCGCAGAACCTTGCGCAGCGCGTGCCCGCCGCCGAGCTGGTCGCCGCGTGCAGTCCGGTCGCCGACGAGCTCGCGTGGGCGAACGACACGCTGGGAGTGCGCAATCTTTACGCTGATTACGCCGCGCTGCTTGGCGAGGCCAAAGTCGACGCGGTGTTCCTGGTCACGCCAACGTCGTTGCATGCCGAGCACATCGTCCAGGCGCTGCGGGCCGGCAAGCACGTGTTCTGCGAAAAGCCGCTCGCGCTCGATCTTGGCCAATGCCGGAGCGTCGAAGCCGAGGCGGCGCAGCATCCACGGCTCAAGGTGATGATCGGCTACGGCCGCCGCTTTGACCCAAGCTACAGCGACGCGCACGACAAGATCCGCTCCGGCCTGATTGGCACGCCATTCCTGGTGCGCTCGCAAAACCTCGACATGAACGACCCTTCCGGCTTTTTTGTGCGCTTCGCGCCGACCAGCGGCGGAATCTTTCTCGACTGCAGCGTGCACGACATCGACCTCGCACGCTGGTTCCTGGGTCGGCCAAAGCCGCTGCGCGTATTCGCCGCGGGCACGATCGCGATCCACGAGGGCTTGCGGGAGTTTGGCGACGTCGACAACGGCGTTGCCACCTGCGAATTCGAGGGTGGCAAGCTCGCCTGTTTCTACGCCTCGCGCACGATGGCGCACGGACACGAAAGCTCGACCGAGATCTTCGGCACCAAGGGCCGGCTTGCGATCGGCGAGAACCCGCGCTTGAACCGCGTCGAGATCTCCGACGCCCACGGCGTGCGCAACGAGTGCACACCGACGTTCTACGAGCGCTTCGAGGAGGCGTTCCTGCGCGAAACGATGGAATTCGTACAGGCCGTGCAGGACGATCGGCCGCCGGCGCTCACGCTGAGCGACGCGACCGAAGCAACCCGCATCGGCGTCGCGCTGCGCGAATCGCTGCAGACGCGGCGCGCGATTGACCTTTGAGCGCCAAGGCGCAGCTCGTCGCGCGCGATCTCGCGCTCATCCTCTCCGTCGTCGCGCTCTTTGGCTTCTCCTTCGTCGCGATCAAGGTCGGCTTGCGCGAGATTCCGCCGTTTGCGCTCGCAGCGCTGCGCTTTTGCCTCGCCGCCGTGCCGCTGGTGTTTTTCATCAAACGCCCCCGCATGCCGTGGAGCTACATCGCCGGCTACGGCTTCGCCATCGGCGTCGTTCAATTCGGGCTTCTGTTCTTGGGCATGAAGCTGGGCATGCCCGCGGGCTTGTCCTCGCTCGTGATCCAGGTCCAGATCTTCTTCACCGTCGGGCTCGCGATCGCCTTTCTCGGCGATCGCCTCCACAAGGAGGACCTGATCGGCGCCGCGATTGCGACGGTCGGCGTCGTCCTGCTCGGCGTGTACAAGCTGCAATCCGGCATGACCGCGACGCTGATCGGGTTCCTGCTCGTGATCGCCAGCGCGCTTGCGTGGGCCGTGGGCAACGTGGTCGCGAAGCGGGCCGCGAAGTACGACGACGACATGTTCGCGCTGGTCGTCTGGTCGAGCCTCGTGCCGCCGCTGCCCTTGGCGCTGTTGTCCTACGTATTCGAAGGCGGCTCCGCGGTGTGGACCGCGATCGCGTCGGCGAGCGCGCTCGCCTGGGGCTCTGTGCTCCTGCTCGCATGGGGCGCGACGCTGTTCGGCTTTGCCTCCTGGGCGCGATTGCTGCACAAATACCCCACCGCGCTCATCTCGCCTTTCGGGCTGCTCATCCCGGTATCGGGGCTCGCGAGCGGCGCGATTTTCTTAAGCGAAGGCCTGGCGCCGTTGCAGCTGGTCGGTGTCGCGCTCGTGCTCGCCGGGCTGGCGGAAAACGTGTTCGGCGCGCGATTGCGTAATTGGCTTGGCCGATTGACGTAGCCTGGGTTGAGTCGTAGCCTGGGCTGAGCCCGAAGGGCGAAGCCCGGGGCGGCGCTTCGCATCGACGCGGTTCCCGGGCATCGCTTCGCTCGGCCCGGGCTACGGCCGTATGCTTGCAATCCAGCTTCGACGGCCGCATTGTTTGATTATCTCCTCCGCGATTGCGCGGGGCGCAGCGCACGGATCCTTCGATGACGAACCAAACCGCCTCCCGCATGCCGGCGATTTTTTTCGGGCACGGCAGCCCGATGAATACGCTCGAGCGCAACCGCTACACCGATGCGTGGCGGCAGCTCGGTGCGCTGGCCGGCAAGCCGAAGGCAATCCTCGCGATCTCCGCGCACTGGTACACGCCCGGCGCCGCAGTCACGGCTATGGAGCAGCCGAAGACGATCCACGATTTCTACGGCTTTCCACAGGCGTTGTTCGACGTGCAGTATCCTGCGCCCGGCGACCCTGCACTCGCCGCTCGCGTGCGCGAGCTCCTCGCGCCGGTCGACGTCGGCCTCGATCAATCCTGGGGGCTGGACCACGGCACCTGGTCGGTGCTCAAGCATGCATTTCCGAAGGCGGACGTGCCGGTCGTGCAGCTCGCGATCGACGCGACGCAACCTGCGGCGTTTCATCACGCGCTCGGCGCGCATCTCGCACCGCTGCGCGACGAAGGGGTGCTGATCGTCGGCAGCGGCAACGTCGTTCACAACTTGCGCCTGATCGGCTGGGGCGGCGGCGCGGCGTACGACTGGGCGACGCGCTTCAACGACCACGTGCGCGACGCGATTGCGACCAAGCAATACGATCGGCTGATCGATTACCATCGGGCCGGCCCGGATGCGCGCGTCGCGGTCCCGACGCCGGAGCATTACCTGCCGCTGCTCTATGTGCTGGGGACACAGCGCGACGGCGAATCCGTGCACGTCGCGATTGACGGCATCGAAATCCGTTCGATCGGCATGTTGAGTCTGTGGATCGACGGAGCTGAGCGCCCGATCGCCTGAGCGCGTCGCCCACCAGGCCGGGGCGACAACGTCGCGAATCGCGCGAGCAGCGACGCTGGCTGTGCAGCACAACAGACGCGATGCGCAGATCGCTTGCGTCCACTCCGCAAACCGCCGGCGCCCTCTGAAAATGGAGCGAGCTACGACGGTTCGCACACGTCTCTGTGGCAGTGGGCGCGCCGGCTTTGCGACTCTATGTACTGTACGCGCGAGGCAACCCATGCTATTTTCGGTTTGGGGAGCAAGGTAGGGGCGAAGGGGGACGCGAGCAACGGAGAGACCCGACTCATGATGCCGCTATTGAGGAAGTACCTGCACGGCGCCAATAAGGCGCGAGCGGCTTCACTATCGGCGGCGATCGCCACCGTGCAAAGCACTAATCCATCGAAAGCGACTTGCCATTCCAGCCGGCGCCTGTCGGGGGCTGGATGAACGACTTCGAGCAGGTCGAAATACTCCTGGCCGAGGATAGCGACGCCGACGCCGAGATGACGATCCGGGCTCTGCGGCGCAACAACCTTGCCAACCGTCTCGTCTGGGTGAAGGACGGCGCCGAAGCGCTCGATTTCATTTTCCGGCGCGGCGAGTATGCGTCGCGGCCTGCGGGCGCGCCGAAGCTCGTGCTGCTCGACCTGAAGATGCCGAAGGTCGACGGCATCGAGGTGCTGCGGCAGGTCAAGTCGAACGAAGAAACCAAGGCGATACCGGTGGTGATGTTGACCTCCAGCGCCGAGGAGCGCGACATCGTCGCCAGCTATTCGCTGGGCGTGAACAGCTACGTCGTCAAACCCGTCGACTTCGCGAAGTTTGTCGACGAAGTCGCCAAAGCCGGGTGTTACTGGGTGCTCGTCAATCGCCTTCCCGGCGCGGCTCTGGACAACGCGCGATGACGGAACCCATGGGCGCGCTCAAGATCCTGATGGTCGAGGACGTGTCCTCGGACGCCGAGATCACGCTCCGCGAGCTCAAGCGCGCCGGCCTGGAATTCGAGCACCGCCTAGTGGAGACCGAAGCCGAGCTCATGCGCGAATGCATCGAGTTCGCGCCCGACATCGTCCTGTCCGACTTCGCCCTGCCGCATTTCGACGGCTTGTCGGCGCTCGGTGTCGTGCGCCGGATGCGGCCCGACCTTCCCTTCATCTTCGTGTCGGGAACGATCGGCGAGGAAACGGCGATCGAGTCGCTGCGGGGCGGCGCCAACGACTACGTGCTCAAGACCAACCTGCCGCGGCTGCCAAGCGCGGTCCGCCGCGCGCTGAAGGATGCCGCCGAACGGGTAGTGCTGCGCGAGACCGAAGAGGCGTTACGCCTGCGCGACCGCGCCGTCGAAGCGAGCGTGAACGCGATCATGATCGTGAGTGCGGCCGATCCGGATATGCCGCTGGTGTACGTCAATCGCGCTTTCGAGCAAGTCACTGGATACAGCCGCGCCGAAGCGATCGGTCGCAACTGCCGCTTTCTCCAGGGCGCAGATCGCGATCAACCCGAGCTCGAGAAAATCCGCCGCGCCATCGCCGAACGACACGACGCGCAGGCGCTGCTGCGCAACTATCGCAAGGACGGCAGCCTGTTCTGGAATATGCTCTACGTGACGCCCGTACACGATCCTCGCTCCGGCACGGTCACGCACTTCGTCGGCGTGCAGTACGACATCACCGAGATCAAGCGCTACCAGGACGAGCTCGAGCATCAGGCGAATCACGATGCGCTTACCGGGCTCGCCAACCGCAACCTGTTGCGGGACCGATTGCAGCAGTCGCTCGCGCTGGCGCACCGCTACGAGCGACCGTTCAGCCTGGCGTTCATCGATCTCGACAACTTCAAGCTGGTCAACGACAGCCTTGGGCACGACATCGGCGACCGCCTCCTGAAGATCGTAGCGGACCGACTCGTAGCCTGCGTTCGCGAGGGCGATACCGTAGCGCGGCTGGGCGGCGATGAATTCGTGCTTCTGGTGACCGAGCAGGAGCGCGATGACAGCGTCTATCACATCGTACAGCGAGTCATGGCGGCGATCTCGCAGCCGTTCCTGATCGACAAGCGGGAGTTCAAGGTGACCTGCTCCGTCGGGATCGCGAGCTTTCCGCGCGACGGCGAGGACGCCGACACGCTGCTCCGCAACGCCGACACGGCGATGTATCGGGCAAAGGATCTCGGCCGCAACACCTTCCAGCTCTACTCGTCCGAGATGAATGCGAACTTCGGCGAGCGCCTGACGCTGGAAACGGATCTATGGAATGCGCTCGAGCGCGACGAGTTCGTGCTTCACTATCAGCCGAAAGTCGAGCTCAAGACCGGGCGCATCATCGGCATGGAAGCGTTGCTGCGCTGGCGGCATCCGGTAAGCGGAATGATCCCGCCGGGAAAATTCATCCCGGTCGCCGAGGAAAGCAGCTTGATCGTGCAGATCGGCAAGTGGGTCCTCCGCGAGGCGTGCAGGCAGAACCAGGCGTGGCAGGACGATGGGCTGCGATACGTGCCGATCGCCGTCAACATCTCGGCGCGGCAGCTGCACGACAAGGATCTGGTCGAGACCGTGCGCACCACGCTCAAGTCCACGCGTCTCCGGGCGGAGTACCTCGAGATCGAGCTCACCGAGAGCGCGGTCATGTTGAACGCGGACGAGACGATCAATACCATGGCCGTGTTGCGCGGGATGGATGTGCGAATCTCGCTCGACGATTTCGGCACCGGGTATTCGAGCCTGAGCTACCTCAAGCGCTTCCCCGTTACCGGGCTCAAGATCGATCAATCCTTCGTCCGCGACATCGCCTCTGATCCGGACGACGCGGCCATCGTCCGCGCAATCATCGTGGTCGCGCAGGCGCTGATGCTCGACGTGACCGCCGAGGGCGTCGAGACGGTCGAGCAGCTCGAATTTCTCAAGGCGCACGGCTGCGGCGAGGCGCAGGGCTATTATTTCGCGCGTCCCGTGCCCGCGAGCGAGATGCGGGCGCTGCTCGAGCGCGGCAGCTTGCCGGCAGCTTGAGCAGCAGGAAGGAAGGAGTATGGCGCGCGAGCTGACGGACGAGCGCCCGATATTCCTGTCGACGCTGCCGGCGGGTCGCCGCGAGCGGCGGCTCGTGCTGGTCGTCGTGGTGCTTTCCGCGGCAATCTTTGTTGCGGCCGTCCCGTTCGCGAAAGTGCCGCTCACGCCGGTCTGGGCCTTCATCCCGGTTTACGAATCGGCGCTCGTCGTCAACGATCTGATCACGGCCGTCCTGCTGTTCGGCCAGTCCAGCTTCCTCAAATCGCGGGCGCTGCTGGTGCTGGCGAGCGGCTATCTGTTCACCGCCTTCATCACCGTCGCCCACGCGCTCACCTTCCCAGGCCTGTTCGCGCCGACTGGGCTGCTCGGCTCCGGACCGCAGAGCACGGCGTGGCTGTACATGTTCTGGCATGGCGGCTTTCCTCTCGTCGTCGTCGCTTATGCACTGCTGAAGGACCGCGGGCAGGAAACGAATCAGATCCGCAGCCGCGCCGGCGTCGCCGCTCTGTGCACCGTTGCGGCCGTTCTCATTGTCGTTTGCGGGCTGACGTTGCTGGCAACGATGCGACAGGACTCTCTCCCGGCCATCATGCAAGGCAACCGCTACACGCCAGCGATGATCGGCGTCGTTTCCAGCGTCTGGTTGTTCAGCCTGGTCGCCCTCTTCGCCCTCTGGCGTAGAAGGCCGCATACGGTGCTCGACCTGTGGCTCATGGTCGTCATGTGCGCCTGGCTTTTCGACATCGCGCTGTCGGCGGTCCTCAACGCCGGCCGCTTCGACCTCGGCTTCTACGCGGGCCGGATCTACGGGCTGCTGGCGGGAAGCTTCGTCCTAATCATGCTGTTGATCGAGAACAGCATGCTCTACGGCCGCCTCGTCGAGGCGCACGGCAAACACGCCCGGCGCTTGCAGATCCTGCACGAGATCGATCGTGCCGTCGCGGCCGAGGAGACGCCCGAGGCGATCGCAGGAGCGGCGATTCAGCCGTTGCGCGAGGTGCTCGGGGTACCGCGCGCGATCGTGAACATTTTCGACCTCCCGGCGGGTGAAGTAGAGTGGTTGGCCGCGGCGGGCCGCCGCCGCACGCATGTCGGCCCGGGCGTGCGCTACTCGATACGGATGATGGGCGATGTCCAAGCGCTGAAAAGAGGCGAGCCTCAGCTGATCGATACCCAGACACTGCCCCCGGGGCCGGAAGTGGACGCGCTGCTCGCCTCCGGAGTCCGCGTTTACATGGTGATGCCCATGATCGCCGGCGGCGAGCTGATCGGGGCGGTGAGCTTCGGGGGCGAAGGGGAGTCGTTTCCGGACGAGCAGATGAGCATCGCGCGCGAGGTTGCTACCCAGCTCGCGATCGCGGTCAGCCAGGCGCGGCTCTATGAGCGCGTCAAGCACCATTCTGACGAGCTCGAGCTGCGGGTGCGCGAGCGCACGGCGGAGCTCCAGGCCGCCAACAAGGAGCTGGACGCCTTTTCCTATTCGGTCTCGCACGATCTGCGTGCACCGCTCCGGGCTGTGGACGGTTATGCGCAGATGCTCGAAGAGGACTACGGTGGCAAGCTCGACGCGGAAGGAAATCGCCTGCTCGGCGTGGTGCGCGCGAGCAGCAGGAAGATGGGAGAGCTGATCGACGATCTGCTCGCCTTTTCTCGCCTCGGGCGCGAGCCGCTGCGGACCCGGCCGGTGCAACTGGACAGCCTCGTCCAGCAGATCATCGACGAGACGCGCCCCAGCCACAATGGTCGCACGATCGATTTCGTCGTCGGCAACCTCGGAACCGCCGAAGGGGATCCGGCGCTCTTGAAGCAGGCGCTGGCCAATCTGCTGAGCAATGCGATCAAGTTCACGCGCGACAAGGATCCCGCCGTCGTCGAAGTCGGTTGCCGGAATGCGGGCGATCCGGCCGTCTACTACGTGAAAGATAACGGCGCCGGCTTCGACATGAAGTATTACGACAAACTGTTCGGCGTGTTCCAGCGGCTGCACAGCACCGCCGAGTATCCCGGGACCGGCGTCGGGCTCGCGATCGTGCAGCGCGTCATCAATCGTCATGGCGGCCGCGTCTGGGCCGAATCGAAGCCCGGCGAAGGCGCGACGTTCTGCTTCACGCTCCAGCACGATCCGCGAGAGGCCGCAACCTCTGAAGCTTCCGCTGCCAGAGGGAACGGCAAATGACGCTGCAGAACAAGCAAGTACTTCTCGCCAGTCGGCCGCAGGGCTCGGCGACGGAGGAGAATTTTCGCATCGTCGAAGCGCCCCTCGCTACGCCGGCTGCGGGTGAGGTGCTGGTGAAAAACGAGTGGCTTTCGCTCGACCCCTACATGCGTGGACGCATGAGCGAGGCCAAGTCGTATGTTCCGCCGGCGCCGATCGGCGAGGTCATGGTCGGTCAGACGGTCGGTGAGGTGATCGAATCGCAGGACCCGCGATTCAAACCCGGCGACAAGGTGTTGACGCAGCTCGGCTGGCAACTCTACGGCGTGGCGAAAAGTGGCGAGCTCACGCCGATCGACGTCAAGCGCACGCCGGCGTCATATTACCTCGGCGTTCTGGGCATGCCAGGGATAACTGCGTGGTTCGGGTTGTCCGAGATCGGGCAACCGAAAGCGGGAGAAACGGTCCTCGTATCGGCGGCATCCGGAGCGGTCGGCAGCGTGGTCGGGCAACTCGCGAAGATAAAGGGCTGCCGCGCCGTCGGCATCGCCGGCGGCAGGACGAAATGCGACTACGTCGTGCAGGAGCTCGGCTTCGATGCCTGCGTCGATTACAAGGCGGGCAATCTGCTGGACGACTTGCGCCAGGCCTGCCCGAAAGGAGTCGACGTCGACTTCGAGAACGTCGGCGGCGAGATCCTCGACACGTCGCTGCGACTCATGAACCGATTCTCGAGGATCGTCGTGTGCGGACTCATCGCCGAGTACAGCGAGCCCTATCGCTACAAGGCGCTTCGCTCGGTACTCGTCAACCGCATCAAGATGCAGGGCATGATCGTGTTCGACTGGAAGGATCGCTACAGCGAGGCGCTCGAGGCGCTCGTGCGCTATCACGCCGAAGGCAAGCTCAAGTACCGCGAATCGGTGGTTCACGGCATCGAAAATGCGCCCAAAGGATTGATCGCCCTCCTCAAGGGCGAGAATTTCGGTAAGCAGCTCGTCAAGCTCGACTGAGCGACCGTACCGCTCTAGGTAGGGCGCCCTCGCTCGCCAAAGCGCGCACTGCTTTGCCTCTCCCGGAGCTGCTATTTCGCAAGCGGGTTTTGTACTGTAACTGTTGTTCGCGGCGGGCTGAAGCAACACGGCGAAAGAGGCCGGCGGCGCGCAGCGCAGACAAACGTGACGCGGCGAGGCAGTCGAGCACCACGCCGGCGCAGATCGTGCCGGCCGCAGCCTAGCACCACTTCGCTATCGCGACTCCACGCATCGCTCCACACGCCATGACGTTGTCATCACATTTCGCGAATGCGATTGGCGCGCTTTTGCCAAGACGCCTGCGCTGCACGGCGACAACAAAAGTCTCGAGATCGCTGCCGATACTTCGAAGGCGGGGACATTAGCACAACGCCGAACTCTCGCTGACTTGCCCCGTCGAGACCGCCCCGTAATCAGCATATGGCACGTCGCTTGCGTTGCAACAACAGCCGCAACGCTTGCACCCAAACAAAACCAAGATAGAGGGCTACATGCGTCCATCACGTACTGTGGTTGACAAATACACCAGTGCAGCATCGCGCTGGCTTGCGCTGGTCGCGCGAATGCTACTCCCCGCAGGGCTCTTCGCAATGTCGGTGTTCGGCGCAGTTCCGTCCACCGCTCATGCGCAGACGATCGATCCAGCGGCGAAGCTCGCGCCTGATCTGGTGAGCGCACTCAATGCGCCCACACCGCCCAAAGTCGCCTGGCTCAAGGCCGATGCCACTAGCGTGCGCTACGCGAAAGTCGTGATCATGGCGGTAAGCGCCGACCCGTTGCTCACGGATCTGCGCAGCGCCGTGGTGGCCGCCGGCGGCTCGGTTTACTACATGTACCAGTCGGTCCAGGGTATTTCGGCGATGCTGCCAGGTCCGCAGGTCCTCGCCATCGCGGCGCGACCCGATGTGGACAGCATCTCGCCCAACCGCCCCGCCGCGAAGGCGACAAGCTTGCTCGAAATGACGTCGGGCACCGCCAACGTTCGCAGCACTATCTTCGGCGTCCGCACCGGCTACGACGGGACGGGCGTGGGCATCGCCATCCTCGACTCGGGGATCTACTACAAGCACGGCGCCTTCGCGGCCGACGGCGCCGGCAACCGAGTCAGGAAGATCGTCAGCATGAACAACATGAGCGACGGGGAGGCGATGGGCGTGGCCAAATGGGCCGCGGGCGTCGACACCTCGGCTACCTATGCCCCAGGCAGCCAGACGGAAACGACCTACGAGTCGAAGATCGATAACTCGAACAACACGGATCCGGACGACTACGGCCACGGCACGCATGTCGCGTCGATCGCCGCCGGGCGATCCGTATCCGTGGCAGGTGCCCCGGAAACATCCGGCATCGCTCCCAACGCCAACCTGTACGACGTCAAGGTCCTTGACACCAATGGAGTCGGGCAGATCGGTGACGTGCTCGCCGGCATCGACTGGGCCATCTACCACAGCGCGGAGTACAACATCCGCGTGCTGACTTTGAGCCTTGCGGCCGATTCCTCCGAGTCGTACCTCACCGATCCGCTGTGCCGCGCGGTGCGCGCCGCAGCCGCCGCCGGTCTCACCGTCGTCGTGGCGGCGGGCAACTACGGCAAGAATGCCGCCGGCGTCGAACAGTTCGGCATGGTGACTTCCCCTGGCAATGACCCGTCGGTGATCACCGTGGGATCGACTAACAGCCACAACACGGTGTTGCGCGCCGACGACGTCGTCAACATGTTCAGCTCGCGCGGACCGACGCGCGGGGCGTGGTTCGACCCCAGCGGTGCGCAGCACACCGACAACCTCCTGAAACCGGATCTTGTGGCGCCCGGCAATCGCCTCATCGGCGCCCTATCCAACGCAACTAAGGTGGGGAACACCCTGATCGCGCGGTATCCGACTCTGGAAATCGGTGGCTTTACCGCGTCGAGCACCACCCGATTGATGCAACTGAGCGGCACCTCCATCGCCGCTCCGGCCGTGGCCGGCACTGTTGCTCTGATGCTGCAGGCCAATCCGGGGCTTACTGCGCCGCTGATCAAGGCAATCCTGCAATACACCGCACAACCGCTGCCCGGCGCCGGACTCATTCAGCAAGGCGCCGGCTCGCTCAACGTCGACGGCGCCGTGCAACTGGCCAAGGCTCTGCGCACCGACATCGCAAGCGCGATCGCCGCCGGGACGATCAAGCCCGGAGACAACCTCTTGGCCAGTGGACAGACGGTGCCGATTCCCGTGTCGATCATCCAAGGAGAGACGGTGACTTGGAGCCAGATCGTCTTCGCTGGCGGCTCGCACCTTGTTTCCGGGTGGGCACTATTCGCGAACTACCAGGGCTTCTACGACCCGCGCGTGGTGTGGGTACGCGACTGGGTGCGGCTCTATACGCCGGTGTACTGGTCCAGCGCCCCGGCCAATAAGTACATGCGCTATGCACTGGAATCGAGGCCCACGGTCGGCGTGCTAGTGACTTCCGGAGTGATGTCGGCGAACGCGCTCGCGGGTTCGAGCAGCTACCTTGGCGCCACCGGGATCTTTTCATCGACGCTTAGTCTCGCCAATCTGCTCGCCTTGAGCAGCGGCTCCCTATTCTCGCAAGGCATCGTACTCTCCGAGGGCCTCGTGCTTTCCGAAGGGCTTGTGCTCTCCGAGGGGCTCGTACTCAGCGAAGGCATCGTGCTGTCGGAGGGGATCGTGCTCTCCGAGGGGCTGGTGCTGAGCGAGGTCGATCTGCAGGCCTTCAGCGCCACTGGCGACGGTATCGTTTTCGGCGAATAACCGCGAAACATGGCGCAAGCAGATGATGATCAGGGGTGACGGGCACTCTTTGCGGCGTGCCCGGTGCTCCGCGCCGGGCACGGTGCGGAACCGTGGGCGCTTCGTACGCGCATTCTTACTTTGTACCCCCGTTCTTGATGACGCTCGGCGCTCAAACGTGTTCGGATTCCGCTAAGCGAGCGGCTGAAGCGAGGCAGACCATGCTTCTGCAGATGCACGACTACAGCCCCGAGGCAAAAGTCTATTGGTGGACGACCGCAGTGCTGGGCCTGGTCGTGCTGAGTATTGCGCTGGCGACCATTGCCGGCTTCGAACGGGGCGCAATCCTGCAAATCGTGCTGGGCGCGACGTTCGCGGCCGTCACCGGCGTCTTCCCGGTGCGCATCCCGGGTGCAAAGACGTCGATCGCGGGCGCGGAAATTTTCGTCTTCCTCCTTCTGCTGCTCTACGGGCCCGCGGCAGCAGCGCTCGCCGCTGCCGCCGAGGCCACCGTCGGCTCATGGCGCACGTCTGATCGGTGGACCAGCCGCCTAGGCAGCCCAGCGATGGCCGCGCTGGCCATGTACGGATGCGGAACCGCATTCACCTTCGGCCTGCATGCGCTGCGAAGCGGCGGGGATCCCGGTTTCGGAATCCTGTTCGGCATGCTGCTGCTGCTCGCATTTGCCTATTGCGCCACCAGCACACTGCTGATGGCGTCATTGATCACACTGAAGCGGGGGGAGCGAGTGCGACCCCTGCAGCTGCTTTGGAGTCACGGTTGGCTCGGCCTGGTGTACGCGGCGAGCGCTTCGATCGCCAGCCTCCTGTTTGTCAGCTTCGACCGCTTCGGCGCCGGGGTCCTGCTCGCCGCGGCGCCAATCATCGGGATGTTTCTGTCGACGCTCCACTTCTACTTCCAGAAGATCGACGCGACCGAGCACGCGCAGCGGGAGCGGATCGCTGCGGCCGAGCGCGAAGCCCGAGACACGGCGCGGCACTTCGCCGAGTTGCAGAACAGCGAGAACCGGTTCCATAGCGCGTTCACGCATGCCGCGATCGGCATGGTGCTGGTGTCGACCGATCGCCGCATCCTCCAGGCGAATCAGGCGCTATGCAGCCTGTTGGCAAAGTCCGAAGTCGAGCTCATCGGTACCGAACTCACGGAGATCGTCCATCCCGAGGACGTCAATGTGCTGCGCACCCAGCTCGCTACGCTGCTCGACGGTCCGGGTACAGGGTTTACCGTCGAGCTGCGCTGCCGACACTCTCAGGGGCTCGCCGTCTGGGTCTTGCTGGACGGCTCATTCTTCAACACCGGTGAAGCCGAAGCGAGATGTCTAATCATCCAGGTGCAGGACGTCACGGCGAGGCGAAGCGCGGAATCGCGGCTGCAGCACATCGCCTGTCATGACGATCTGACCAATATCCCCAACCGCGGCCACTTCCTCGAGCAGCTAGGCCGCGCGATTGCGACGCGCAAGCAACAGCCGCAACATCGTTTCGCCGTGCTTTTTCTCGACTTCGACCGCTTCAAGGTGATCAACGACAGCCTCGGCCACGGGGCGGGGGACGAGCTGCTCGTAACCTTGGCTCAGCGCATTCAATCATTGCTGCGCGTCCCCGATGTGGTCGCGCGCCTTGGCGGAGACGAGTTCGCGATTCTTGTGGAAAACCTGCACTCGGATCAAGACGTCATCGACCTCGCTGAGCGGCTCCAGCGCGCGCTTCGCCAGCCGATCCGGCTCGGCATGACCGAGGTTTCGACGAGCGTGAGCATCGGCATTACGACGAGCGCATTCAGCTACGATGCCCCCGAGGACGTGATGCGCGACGCCGACATCGCCATGTACCGAGCCAAGGCACAAGGCAAGGCTCGATACGCGTTGTTCGACAGCGCATTGCACGCCGAGGTCTCATCGCAGATGTGGCTGGAGGGCGAGCTGCGTCGCGCACTGGACGAAGAGCAACTCGAGCTCGCCTATCAGCCGATTCTTGACTTACGGACGCGTCGCGTGGTCGGCCTGGAGGCGCTGTGCCGCTGGTCACACCCAGCGCGTGGGGCTATCGCGCCCGACTTGTTTATCCGCGTGGCCGAAGAGACTGGATTGATCATACCGCTCGGCAACTGGGTACTGGACAAGGCCTGCCGGCAGTTGCGCGTCTGGCAGCAGACGATACCGGGATTGGCCGGCGTTACGCTGAATGTGAATGTATCGGGTGTGCAGCTTACTCAGCCCGGCTTCGCCGCCCATACGCAGCGTGTGATAGCCGACTCGGGGATTTGTCCCGCAGATGTCACGCTGGAGGTCACCGAGAGCGTATTAATCGAGAAACTCTCCGGTGCGCTGCCGAATCTTCTTGCCCTGCGCGACGCCGGGGTGCAAATCAGCATCGACGACTTCGGCACCGGTTATTCGTCGTTAAGCACGCTGCAGGACCTTCCGATAGGAGAGATCAAGGTTGATCGTTCCTTCTTGCGTCGCATGAGCGGTGGCGGCAACGGGGAGGAAGTGGTGCGGGCGATCGTCGCGATGGGCGCGGCGCTCGGCAAACGAGTGATAGCTGAGGGAATCGAGACCGAAGCGCAGCTCGAGACGCTGGTCGAGCTCGATTGCGTCAAGGGCCAAGGGTACCTGCTCGCGTATCCGATGTCCCACGGCGACGTCGAGCTGATGATGAAAGAGCTCCGGGCAATCCGCTGCTCTACCAGCTGAGCTAACGACCTCGGGGTCGGAGCGAACGCGGGGCCGCCTCCGGTTTCTTGCCAATCTTGTAATTTTTTCCTATTTGCGATTCTCGCGGCCGTCACCCGCAGGACGCCGGCATCGCGCTCCTTTGCGTTCTTGGGTCAGCCGACAAGGTTAAAAACGGACCGTCTCGCGATCTAAGTCGTATGGCGGGCAGGCTCGCATCGCTGGGCACGGAGCGTGCTTCAGACGGCTCGCGAGAAACTCGGTATCAGACCGAGCAGGAACTGCTGCCATCCTCAAACCGGAATCGGAGGTTTAACCATGATGCGCTCCTATCGATTGTGGACATCCATCATCGCCGTTACCGCGCTGGTCGCCTTTGTGGGCCCCGGCGTGAGTCCTGCGCTGGCCAAGGCCCACAAACACCATTCCGGGCAGCAAATGCTCGGCAATAAAATCAAGGACAACGGTGAGCACGTAATCCACAAGGTCGGCGACCACACGGTTTCCGCCAAGGTCACCAACGGCAAGATCGCGGGCGTAAGCGTAAAGCACAGCAAGAAGGGGGACGTGCCGGTCAAGAAATACAAGACCAAAAAGAAAATGGCCCAGACAGATGGGATTCGTTACGCGTCGTACACCTTGGCTCAATACCAGGACATTGGAACGACATATATCGGCTACGCCTTCATCGACGATTTTGGAGACGAACAGATCTACTGGTTTCCCTATGAGATGATCCTCGATGGCGATACCGGCGCCATCGAATACGTGCCGCTCACCTAAAACGCCGAGCCACGGCTCGGACCGGCGCCTGAGTGCATTGCTGCAGCGTTCGCACCGCGTTTCGACGCTTTGCTTTCGCTGCGTCCGCGTGACTTGTTTTCGCGCATAATGCGCCGGGGAGAGGGATGCGATGCATTCAAAGACATTGAGCGAATCCGGAGAGCGCACGTGGGCTGTGATCTTCGACACGGGCGAGGAGGCGATGGCGGGGCTGAAGCGCTTCGCCACGGACCATAGCCTGACTGCGAGCCGCTTCACCGCGATCGGCGCATTCAGCGAAGCCGTCCTGGGTTATTTCGACTGGGAAAGCAAGGACTACCAGCGTGTTCCCATCAACGAGCAGGTCGAGGTCCTGGCCCTGCTCGGCGATATCGCCCTCCAGGGTCGTCAATCCAAGGTCCATGCGCACGTCGTGATCGGCATGCGCGATGGAAGCGCGCGCGGCGGCCACCTGCTCTCGGCGAAGGTGCGCCCCACGCTGGAGGTGATACTTACGGAATCGCCCGGCTACCTTCAGCGCGTATTCGATCCTGAATCGGGACTGCCGCTGATAAGGCTTTGATCGCGGCTCACGCGAGCGTCCCCTCGCTCGGGCCAAAGAGTCGCCGCGATGCGAGCGCGCATCACGGCTAGGTTCAAGATCGTTGGTGGGCGGCAAAGGAATCGAACCTAGCTCGGAACGGAGGGCTCCATGTCTGAAGCAGAAAAAGCGCGCATCGTCGGTTTCAATCATGTCGCTCTCGAGGTCGGCGACATCGAAGCGGCTCTGGCTTTCTACGCCCGCTTGTTCGATTTCAAGCTTCGAAGCAGAAGCGATTCCATGGCTTTCATCGACCTGGGAGACCAGTTCCTTGCGCTCCAGAAAGGCCGTACACAGTCCGCCGACGATGGGCGTCACTTTGGACTCGTAGTCGATAACAAGGAGGCCGCCCGCAAAGCATTGAGCGACGCGGGAATCGAGACCCTCCCCGGACCGTTTCTCGACTTTCTCGACCCTTGGGGCAACCGCATAGAGATCGTCGGCTATGAGAACATTCAGTTCACCAAGGCGCCGAATGTGTTGCGCGGCATGGGACTCGCGCACCTGTCAAAAAACGAGACGGCGATCAAGGAGCTTACGGACAAGGGCATGGCGCCAAAATAAAGGAACGCCGATACGAAGCCGCTTGCCCATGCGTGCCGCGGACATCGCGACCTAGGCGCAATCAGACGCGGCGCGATTCCTCACCCCGGCAGGGTTCGCAACAGCGCGCTCGCACCGTTCCAGACGATCTGCACGCCGATGCAGAGAAGGATGAACGCGCTCAGTCGCAACAAAACGGTCATCCCCGTCTCTCCGATCATGCGGCTCAGACGGTCCGCATACCGGTATGCGACAAACACCGTGGCGGACACGAGAGTCACGCCGATCAGTATCGCCGGGACGTTGATGAGGAACGACCGCACGCTGTCTGGATGATTCGCGCCGATCGTTATCGCCACGGAGATCGATCCGGGCCCGACGGTGAGCGGCATCGTCAACGGGTAGAAAGCGAGGTTTCGTCTTTGGGGCGCGGCTTCTGGTGATGGCCGGTCGACCGCACTCGGGTCCTGGAGCAGACGCCATCCCAGGGTGCTTACGACGACACCCCGCCAACTGGACCACCGGCACCGACAGGCCGAAGAACTCCAGTACATACGTTCCCGTGGCTACCGACGCTACCAACAGAATAAAGGCATTGACGGTCACCCGCCACGCGAGCGAAGCGCGCTCCTCTGGCGCGTAATCGGATGTCATCGCGAGAAAGATCGGCGCGCCGCCGAGCGGGTTGACGATCGGAAAGAGCGCGGCGAAGACGAGCAAGACGCCTTCGACGATCTGACGCAGGTCTGCGGTCATGACTGGGCGGCGAGCAGTGACAGCATTCTCGAACCGCCCTGGCAAGTTGGCAATGCCCCAATGCCGCGGGGAAAAGCGACGGTCCGCGATCCTCGCGCTACGCTCTCTCCTGCGGGCGCTTTGGATAGTCGAGCGCAACCTTTACCGGCTTGTCCTTTCCGATGCGCGACCAGGATTTCGCATCGAACGTGAATTCGGCGACGGCGCAGGTTGGCATATCGGTGATCCTGCTTGAAAGGCGATGTGCGAGCTCGGTCAACTCGGGGTTGTGGCCGATGAGCATAACGCGCTCTACTTCATCGCCGAGCTTGCGAATCACGTCAAGCAGCTCCTCCGCGCCGACCGCATATAGCCGATCATCCACCAGGATGTCCTTGCGCTTGTAATCGACCTCCTTGGCGACGATCTCCGCCGTCTCGAGCGCACGCACCGCCGAGCTTGACAGGATCAAGTCAGGCTTTACACCGCGTTTCGCCAGTCGCTTACCCATCTTCGGCGCGTCGCGCTTGCCGCGATCATTCAAGGGCCGATCCTTGTCGGCCATTGCAGGATCATCGCGACTCGACTTGGCGTGGCGGATGAGAAACAGCGTTTTCATGCGATCGCTCAAGTCGATGAAAAATCCCACGCGTCCTGATCTAGTCGGACGCTGCCGCGAATTTGAGAAACGCTTCCATCGTCAACGCCCGATCCGGGAATGCCTTAAGTATCGCCTTATCCCCAGTCACCAACGGTATCGAGAGCGCGCTCGCGAGGGCGACGAACTCGGCGTCGTAAGCCGTCAGCGTGCTTCTGGCGACAACGTCGAGCACCAGATCGTCGGGGATGATGTGCTCGCTCTCTACGAGCGCTTGATCCGCGCTGCTCAGTATTGCGACGATCTGCGCTCGTGTGAGCAACCCGCGCCTGAGGTATGCTGTTAGCACACTACGTAGTTCCGAGCGCCACAGAATGGGCACGTGCCACTCGGGATCTGTTTGACGGACCGCCTGAGCGACCTCCGTATTCTGCCCACGTACCCAGCAGTAGTGGATGACGTTGGTGTCGACGACGATCACCTAAGGCCTTTGCGTTTGTAGCGATCGCCGATCTGATGATCTACATAGGGAAGCTTATTGGTGAAAGCCTTCAACTCTCTCGCCAGCTTGCCGCGGTCGATCTTTGGCGCCGCAACGTCGCGCTCGAGCCTTGTCAGGATCTCGCTATTGAGGCTACGACGGTTCCGTTCGGCACTTTCTTTAAGCTTAGTGTGCAGATGCACGGGGACGTTCTTCAGGGTCAGGGTAAGCATGGGCGTCTAATGGAACCATAATGGAACCACTTTAGAGCCGGCCGCCCCATATTGTCAATGTCGCCGGTTCAGCAGCCTGCGAAGAGGCGTAGTATCGCCGGAGCTGAGCCCAGGTCTTCAGCCGCCTGACACCTCAATCACGCGATGCATCATGCATTAATTCGGTTTAATCGAGGGGATCGCGGCAACAAGGATAGCGGTGCATGACCCGCACCGGATGGCGGTTCGCTCAATCTTCGTGGCGCGTTAACTTGGAGGCAACCATGAAATCCAACATAGCGCTCGCAGCAATTCTGGCGTTCGGCACGAGCACCATCGCATCGGCGACCACCTTCGTCGTGAACAAGACCAGCGACGATGGTTCGGCGCACACCCTGCGTTGGGCAATCGAACAGAACAACCTGAATCCGGTCGGCAATCGGATTCAGATTATTCCGACAGGACCTGACCTGCCATTCGTGATCAAGCTCAATTCCTTGCTTCCGCCCATCATCGGCCCGGCCACGATCGAGGGAAAGAACCGGGGCAGCGCCGCAATCGCACCCCTGGTCACCGATGTCGTCATCGACGGCTCAAATTTCATCAATGGCGACGATGTCGCGTCTTGCCCTGGCGCCAACCCGGCGCAGAGCGGGCCGAATGTCCGCTCATTCACCAAGCCGGCGCTCTCGGTTGTCGATTCAGGCTACGTGGAGATCAGTGGGCTGGAAATTCGTCAGTTCTGCATCGGCATACTGTCGCTGCGAAGCCATGACAACCACTTTCACCATACCAAGATACACAACACGGCAGGCGCTGCGGGGATCGAATTTACCGGTGACGACGGCAACGGCGGTCCGACCACGGGGCTTAGCACGCGTAATGTCATGGACTACAACATCATCTACGATACGGGCGATGGCGCGGAATTCACGCGCGGGACCTCGTATAGCGTCTCGCAATACAACCTGTTTTTTGAAACTCGGGCGCATGGCAATGTGCCCTATTCCCAGGGGATGGAATTTGCGGGCACGCTCAACGATCACAACAGGGTGCTGCGCAACACCTTCGCAGGCTATTCCGACGGATTGCAGATGAATGCCGCGAATGACCTGCTGATCATGGGCAATACCATCACTAGCAGCACATATGGCATTACCGCGAGCGGGACGGGTGTGGTGATCATCGACAACGTCATTACCGGCAACCGCATGGGCGTCGGTCCGTCTCTTACCAGCCACGTTGCAATCACCCAGAATCAAATCTACAACAACGGTCAACCGATCCTTTCCTTGGCGGGCTCGGCAGGCGGTACGACCAACCCCGCAAGTCCGGCACTCCTCGGCATCGATGTCGGCGTCAATGGTGTTACTCCGAACGATCTCGGCGGAAGTTGTGCCGACAGCTTCCCGGACTGCGACACGGTGCAGAATTTCCCAGTGCTTTCGCCCGGCTCGTCATGGAGCGCTAACCAAATCGTGTTGCCGGGAACGCTGGCCTCCAGGCCCAACGCGATCTTTGTCATAGATTTTTATGCGAACCACGGGCTCAACGTTGCCGGCTTCGCCGAGGGCGAACGGTATCTGGGTCCGCTTACGATCACGACGGACGTGACGGGCAATGCGGTTTTTGCCTTCACACTACCAACCGGCGACCCACTGCAAGATGGCAGCGCGCATGCGGTCTTCACCGCAACCGCCACCAACGCCAGCGGTTCGACGTCGGAGTTCAGTGCAGGGCTGTCACTGTCGAAGCAGTGATGGTCAACTAAGGCGGAATCACATGGCTACGAGGCTCGGCGTCCGAGGTACGACCCGGCGCCAAGCCTCGCGGCCGCTCTTTTGCGAGTGAGCAGTCGCTATCTCACGAAATCGTTCGACGCCGCTCTCCGGGCTTCGTCGGTTCGACGCGCGCCCCATTCACAAAGGCGAGGGCCGATCATGAAATCGTCCGCAAGGGTTGTCCTCTACACGCTTGCAATGTCGTCCCTTTGCGCGATGCTATCGACTGCACGCGGCGAAGGCTGGGTTTCCATTGGTCCGTTCGGGCTCGAGATTCCGAACCACGACGTGATCAACGGCCAGGTGAACGCGCTCGCGATCGACCCGCGCGACACGAACATCATCTATATCGGCGCGGCCGAAGGCGGAGTGTGGAAGACACGCGACGGCGGCGGATCGTGGATCCCGTTGACCGACACGCAGCTCGTCCGGACGCAGTGGACCGGATTTGCCAAAGCGACAATGTCGATCGGATCGCTCGCGATCGACCCGGGCAAACCGCAGACCATCTACGCCGGAACCGGCGATCCGAACGTCGCCTGTTGCTTCTTCGGAGCAGGCCTCGGCGTGTTCCGTTCCATCGACGGCGGTGGCACGTGGACGCCGACCGGCGCGAATGCGTTCCAGTCCGGCTGCTCGAACGGCTCGATCGGGGCATCCAACGTTAATCGCATCCTCATCGTTCCGGGGCGACAGTCGACGATCTTCGCGGCGAGCAGCTCCGGCGTGTACCGCTATCGCGAGGAGGGAACCGATTGCTGGCAGTTCCTCATGAACGGCCTTCCCGTCTCGGGCAGCGCGATCGACATGGTCGCCGATCCCTTCCAGGGTGCGCTGTATGTCGCGTACTGGAGCCAAGGCATCTTCAAGTCCACCGATCTCTCCGGCAACCAGTGGCAGATGCTCGCCGGCGGTCTGCCGACGTCCGACTTCGGCCGCATCGCGCTCGCGTTCGGCGGGCGTACCGGGATCGGGTTCTCGCAGCCGCTGCCGATCGTGTACGCCGGCTTCCAGTTTCCGAAGGACGTGTACCGTCTGTTCGTGACGCGCGACGGCGGGACCAACTGGACCGAGCTGCCGTCGCCTCCGCACGAAGGCCAGGCCTGGTTCAACAACGCCATCGCCGTCGGTCCGTACAACTCCGACGAGGTGTACATCGGCCAGATCGCGTTCTGGCGGACGCTCGATGGCGGACGCAAGGGCGGGCAGAACGATTACCGCCCGTCGCCGCCGATCACCGACCAGTCGTGGACGGTGCTCGGCTGCTGCCAGACGCATCCGAATCCTTTCCGCAAGGGCCTCGATGTGCACGGCGACATTCACGACATCGTGTTCGCGCCCTACGGGAGCTTTCTGCCCGATCCCTCGCAGATCCAGATCGTCTTCGTCGCCAACGACGGCGGCATCACCAAGGGCCGCTTCGACTTCGACGGCGTCGTGACGTGGGAGCCGCTGAGCAAAGGCCTCGCGATCGGGCAGGCCGGAACGATCGGCCTCGATCCGAACGATGCAACCGTGAGCACCGCCGGCTTCTGGCACAACGGGAACGCGCTGCTTCTCCCCTCGTTTCAGCAGACGCTTCCGGTCGGAGGCGGCGATGGGTTCGGCGCCCGGATCGACGCCGGCGTCTTCGCGCTCTATTTCGACTGCAACGCCGGCTTCGACGGCTCGCTGTGCCGCGCCCATGAGCCCTTCATGGGATCGTTCTCGAGCGAAGGCATCTGGTCGCAAAAGACGGGCGGCAACCATTGGGCCGATCCGCATCGCCCGGGCCACCTGCTGCATGTGCAAGCCGGGCTCCTGTTCCGCGCGACCGGCGCGGACCTCGCGCCGCACGCGGTGCTGAAGAATCCCGATTCGTGGGTCGCGGTCGATCCCTTCTTCGGCAGGACCGGCAAAACGAAGACGATCGCCTTCCGCAGCCGGGTGCTCGAAGAACAACCGGTGTATTACCTCGGCACCGACACCGGACAAGTGTGGCGTGGCTCGCCCGAAGTCGGCTGGATCAAGCTATGCGAGTGCGGCAACACGAACACCTCCGTCACCTCGATTGCGCCTGATCTCTTCCGTAACGAGCGCATCTTCGTCACCACCGCCAAAGCTACGAGCCCGGGACGGATCAAGCAACTGACCCGGCTCGCCAACGGAACGTGGAACGTCGCCGACATCGACGGCACCTTCACGCCGCCGTTGTCGATCGGCCAGGTTACGAGCATCGTCGTCGATCCCACGATACCCCAGACGCAAGGCACGGCGGTTTACGTCGGCACCGATCAGGGCGTATATCGAGGATTTCTCGGCAAGCCCGTCATCGCGCCTTTCGCGCCCGGCGTGCTGCCGCCGTTCGGCTTGGAGGTCTGGACGTGGCGCCGATCGCCCGGCGTTCCGAACGTGTGGGTGACCGAGATTCAGGTCCACCAGAACTTCCAGGGACGCGACCACAGCGGCGTCATCCGCGCCTCGACGTACGGACGTGGACTGTACGAATTGAACCGCGCCTTGTCGCCGCCGCGCGACCCGCGGCCGGTCGTGCTCGGCGTGCACGCGCTCCAGGTCGGCGAAGACGGCGCGCCTCCGTCGCTTCCGGCGGAGATCACCGTGTTGCTGAAAGGGCAACGGTACGTCCGTGCCGCGCCGTTCGAGATCGCGCCCGGCGACGACGCCGAAGTCGTGCTCGAAGCTCCCGCGGAGATCAAGAAGGAGGATGCGGTGCTCAGGTTCGTGGGCTGGGCATTTCCCGGCGGCAAACGTTCGTCGGAAAGGCGGATCGTTCTGAAGCTGAGCGAAGCCGTCGACGCGGTCGCCAACTACGAGGAGGCGCGATCGATCCCCGACAAGGACGCGAAACCGTTGCGGGTGACAGCCTCTGCAACGGCGCGACGCGTGTGCGTGCAGAACCTTACGCACGAGCTCCTGCTGTCGTGGGAAATCGTCGACGGCCAGCGTCCGGCCCGCATGCGCGCCGAGATCGGTTACCCCGATCGCCGCCGCGAGACGATCGAGCTCAAGCCGGTCCAGGGGTCGCAGCCTTTCCCGCTGAACTATCCTGCGGGCGGAACAATCATCGTGAAGATGATCGCGACGGATTCCACCGATAAGCCGGCGGTCTCCGAATCAACGGTGCGGCTTGAGCCGTGCGGGAAGTAGATGCGGAAGATGCCAGCGAGTGAGCCACTGCGGCTTGGCATCGACATCTTCCGGGAGCGCAGTGGAATTGGTGGGCCGTGAAGGGATCGAACCTTCGACCAACGGATTAAGAGTCCGCTGCTCTACCAGCTGAGCTAACGACCCGGGATCGGAGCGACTGCGGGTGCCGCCGCCGGAGCTAAAAAAATGATCCGGCGGCGGGAAGCGAATTATACGCGGGCAGCCGCCCGCGCGGCAACGGATCTCAGTCGTCCTTCGCCACCACACCTTGCGGCGTAGCGGGCAGTCCGACGACGTAGATGCTGTAGGTGTGGCCTGCGATGACCGAGACCGAGGGCAGCTTGAGCGCCACCGACGTGGTTCCGGCGATGTTGAAGTCAAACTCGTACAACGTCCCGATCGTTGAGTCCGCGGTAACCTCGATATACGACGAGCCGGAATTGCCGGCCAATCCCGACACCTGTTTGCTGAAATTGACGTAGATGTCGAGCGGCCCCAGGCCTGGCGACACGTTTACGAACCGGACGCGGGCGCGCCCTGCTGGCGACGGCAGATTGTTGTCGTTGAGTACGAGCGGGACGAGCGCCCCGGCCGGCCCGCTGAACGCAAGCGACGTGTCCGTCGCTGAAGCCAGCGTCGCGACCAGTGTCAGCAGGTTTGCGCCAGGCGTCGCCGTCGCTTGCACCGCGAAGGTGTGCGAGCCGGCGGTGGTCGTGACGTAATTCGATATACCGGCGAAGGGGATGTTCGACAGCACAATATTGTTGTCGACGAGGACGTTCAAGGGCGAGGCGACCGAAGACGCGTTGAGGACCTTGAACTCGGCTAGCAGATTGTCGATGACCTGCCCGGTGCCCGCGTCATCGATGTTGAGCAGCGCGACGTTGGGGAGCCTGCTGCTACCCTTGGTGAAGATCACCGCCTGATAAGTCGCTTGATTGTTGGTGAAAGCCTGGACCCCGGTATCGTATATGACGTCTTTCG